>PVBE011447453.1_pt1 | contig 66528 bp, 54 predicted proteins | sample 1631181 | NCBI WGS metagenome assembly PVBE01 (sample SAMN08397723, study PRJNA350692) | Marine metagenome, whole genome shotgun sequencing project. | isolation source: water | place: Pacific Ocean | collected 2012-04
ATCCTGTCCTCGGTCGCGCTCGACGTGCCGCTGTCGATCCTGACCGCGCCGGTGATCGCGCTGACCCAAACGATCGACCTGATCAACATCGTGCGCGGCAAGCCGTCGGGCTGGAACCCGCAGAGCCGGGTGCGTGACGGGCTGGCGGCGGCGGATGCGATGCCGCGCTATTACTGGCATTGGGGCGTGGGTGTAGTGTTGCTGGGCGTGTCGTTCCTGAACCCGATGCTAGGGGCGTGGTTGTCGCCGGTGACACTGGGGCTGTTGCTCGCGCCCTGGCTGGCGATGGAGACCGCAAAGGTTCGGCCGGGCGAGCAGTTGGCGAAAAAAGGAGTGTTCGCGGTGCCGGGATCGGCAGTGGCGGAACCGGCGCGACCCTTGGCTTTGGCGTAGGCCCAGCGTTACAGCCGATCAATCATCCTCATCCTCGAACCCCACCAGCGCCAAGGCCCGCGCCTTCATCTGCCGCGTCTCGCACCAATGGACCAACGCCTCCTCCCGGCCATGCGTCACCCATACTTCACGCGGGGCGATTTCGGTCAGGGTCTGGGTCAGCTCGTCCCAATCGGCATGGTCGGACAGGATCAGCGGCAGCTCGACATTCTTCTGCCGCGCGCGCTGGCGCACCCGCATCCAGCCGCTGGCCATGGCGGTGATGGGCTCGGGCAACCGCCGCGACCAGCGATCGTTGAGCGCCCCCGGCGGGCACATCACGACATGCCCCGCCATCTCGGCCTTGGGAGTATCGGCGACCATGCGCAACTCGCCCAAATCGACCCCCAGCTCCTGATACAGCGCGCATAGCCGCGCCAGCGCACCGTGGAGATAGATGGGTGCCTCATGCCCGCGCACGCGCAATTCGGCGATCACCCGCTGCGCCTTGCCCAGCGCATAGGCACCGACCAGCACGCAGCGCGTCGGATTGGCGTGGAGGCGGGCGATCAGCTTGTCGATCTCGTCCCCCGTCTCTGGATGGCGGAAGACAGGCAGTGCGAAGGTCGCCTCGGTAACGAACACATCGCACTTCACCGGCTCGAACGGCGTACAGGTAGGGTCGGCGCGGCGTTTATAGTCCCCCGACACCACCACCCGTTCGCCGCGATAGTCGAGCACGATCTGCGCCGATCCCAGCACATGGCCCGCAGGCACGAAGCCGACATCCACCTCGCCCAGCCGGATCGTCTCGCCATAGCCGACGCCGATGCCGTTCTGCTGGCCGTAGCGCGCTTCCATGATCGCCAGCGTATCGGGTGTCGCCCAGACCGTGCCGTGCCCGCCGCGCGCATGGTCGGCATGGCCGTGGGTCACCAGCGCCTTGGCCTCCGGCTCCGAGGGATCGACCCACACATCGGCGGGGGCCACGTAAATCCCATGTTTATGGGGCTGTATCCAGTCGCCGAGCTTGACCATGATACCTATATCCTTCGGGATGCTCCCCGGTTCCCTTCCCCCCGCCCTGACCGACTGGTTCGCCGCCAAGGGCTGGTCGCCACGCACTCATCAGCTGGCGATGTTGGAGGAAGCGCGCGCCGGACGCCACGCGCTGCTGGTCGCGACCACCGGCGCGGGCAAGACGCTGGCGGGGTTCCTGCCGACGCTGACCGAGCTGATCGAAGCTCCGAGCGAGGGTCTGCACACGCTCTATGTCTCGCCGCTGAAGGCGTTGGCGGTCGATATCCGCCGCAACCTCGTCACGCCGATCGAGGAGATGGGCCTCGACATCCGGGTCGAAACGCGGACCGGCGACACCTCGTCGGACAAGAAGGCGCGGCAGCGGGTGAAGCCGCCGCAGATCCTCCTTACCACGCCGGAATCGCTGTCGCTGCTGCTCAGCTACCCGGATGCCGCGACGATGTTCGCCGGGTTGAAGACCATCGTCGTCGACGAGGTCCACGCCTTCGCCACCGGCAAGCGCGGCGACCTGCTGTCCTTGTGCATGGCGCGGTTGCAGCGGCTGTCCCCCGATCTGCGCCGCGTCGCACTGTCGGCGACGGTGGCGGACCCGGACGGCTATCGTGCCTGGCTGGCCCCCGATGGTGATATCGATGCGGTCGGCCTCGTCACCGGCGAGCCTGGCGCGCCGCCCGACATCTCCATCCTGCTGCCCGAGGATCGCGTGCCCTGGGCAGGCCATTCCGGTCGCTATGCCGCCGCCCAGGTCATGCGGGTGATCGAGGCGAACCGCACGACCATCGTCTTCTGCAACACGCGCAGTCTGGCCGAGCTGATCTTCCAGGATCTGTGGAAGGCGAACGACAAGAGCCTGCCGATCGGCGTCCATCACGGCTCGCTCTCGCTGGAGGCGCGGCAAAAGGTCGAGGGTGCGATGGCGGACGGGCAGCTCCGCGCGCTGGTCGCGACCGCCAGCCTCGACCTGGGCGTCGACTGGGGCGATGTCGATTGCGTGATCCAGATGGGCGCGCCCAAGGGCTCGTCGCGCCTCCTCCAGCGGATCGGCCGCGCCAATCACCGGCTGGACGAATCGAGCCGTGCGATCCTGGTCCCCGGCAACCGCTTCGAATATCTGGAGGCGCGCGCCGCGCTCGACGCGGTGGAGGCGGGCGAGCTGGACCCCGACATCTTCCGACAGGGCGCGCTCGACGTGCTGGCGCAGCATGTCATGGCCTGCGCCTGTGCCGCGCCGTTCGAGCAGGGCGCGCTGCTCGACGAGATTCGCTCGGCCATGCCCTATTCGGCGCTGCCCGACGAGACCTTCGACCGGGTGCTGCACTTCATCGCGGACGGCGGCTATTCCTTGCGCGCCTATGACAAGTTCAAGCGGTTGGTGCAGCAGCCGGACGGCCTGTGGCGCGTCACCCATCCGCAATTCATCGCCCAGCATCGCCTGAACGCCGGGATCATCGTGGAAGCGACGATGCTGAAGGTCCGCTTTCGCAACGGCCGCCAGCTGGGCCGGGTCGAAGAAGGCTTTGCCGCGACCCTGGCGCCGGGCGATACCTTCTTCTTCGCCGGGCTCAGCCTCGAGGTGGAATCGATCGACGGCGAGGATCTGATCGTCCGCGCCACTTCGCGTCCCGCCCGCATCCCGACCTATGGCGGCAGCCGGATGCCGCTGTCGACCAGCCTCGCCGACCGGGTGCGCGAATTCCTGGCCGACCGGCGCGCATGGGATCGCTTTCCCCCGGACGTGCATGACTGGCTGGAGATGCAGGATCGCCGCTCGGTCCTGCCCCGCCCCGGCCAGTTGTTGGTCGAGACCTTCCCGCGCGAGGGGCGGCATTACATGGTCGCCTATAGCTTCGAGGGGTGGAATGCGCACCAGTCGCTGGGGATGCTGATCACCCGGCGGATGGAGGCGCAGGGGCTGAAGCCGCTGGGCTTCGTCGCCAGCGACTATGCGCTGGCCTGTTACGGGCTGGAGAAGGTGACCGACCCGGCCAGCCTGTTCTCGCCCGATATCCTCGAAAACGAGTTCGTCGATTGGGTGCAGCAATCGCATCTGCTCAAGCGCGCTTTCCGCGAGGTCGCGGTGATCGGCGGGCTGGTCGAGCGCCAGCATCCCGGCAAGCGCAAGACGGGGCGGCAGGTGACCTTTTCGACCGACCTGATCTACGACGTGCTGCGCAAATACGAGCCCGGCCATCTGCTGCTCCAGGCGGCGTGGGACGATGCGCGGGCGCGGATGACCGATGTCGGGCGGCTGGCGAACCTGCTCGACCGGGCGGGGGGCACGATGCTGCATGTCGATCTGGAGCGGGTGAGCCCTTTGGCGGTGCCGGTGCTGGTGCTGATCGGGCGGGAGAAGGTGTCGACGGGGAGCGCGGATGACGATCTGTTGATCGAAGCGGAGGCCCTGGCGGCGGAGGCGATGGGGGAGTGAGGTGAAGCCTTACCCTCACCTCTTGCCCCTCCCCAACCCCTCCCCTGCCGGGAGAGGGGCTTGAAGAAGAAAGGGGCTTTAAGAAGGCCTCGATCACCCTGATCGCATCAAAAATGTTGCAATGCCCAACGCCCCCAAGCAAACCTGATCCCGTGCTCCGCCAGTATGAACTCGTCGACCGCGTGCTCGACTATGACCCCCAGGCCGATGAGGCGCTGCTGAACCGCGCCTATGTCTTCTCGATGAAGGCGCATGGCAGCCAGAAGCGTGCCTCGGGCGATCCTTATTTCAGCCATCCGATCGAGGTCGCGGGCATCCTGACCGACCTGCATCTGGATGACGAGACCATCGCCACCGCCATCCTGCACGACACGATCGAGGATACCGTCGCCACCTATGATGAGATCGAACGGCTGTTCGGTCCCAATGTCGCGCGGCTGGTCGACGGCGTGACCAAGCTGTCCAAGATCGAGGCGCAGACCGAGAACGAACGCGCCGCCGAAAACCTGCGCAAGTTCCTGCTCGCCATGTCGGACGATATCCGCGTCCTGCTGGTGAAGCTGGCCGACCGGCTGCACAATATGCGCACGCTCCATCACATCGCGAAGCCGGAAAAGCGCCGCCGCATCGCGAAGGAGACGATGGACATCTATGCCCCGCTCGCCGAGCGGATCGGCATGTACGAGTTCATGAAGGAGATGCAGATGCTCTCCTTCCAGCAGCTCGAACCCGAGGCGTATGAATCGATCAGCTTGCGCCTCGCCCAGATGAAGGAAGGCGGCGGCGACCGGATTTCCAAGATCGCCTCGGGCCTGAAGCTGCTGATGTCGCGCGGCGGCGTCGAGGCGGACGTGACGGGGCGCGAAAAGTCCGCCTTCTCGATCTTCCGCAAGATGAACGAGCGGCATATCAGCTTCGAGCAGCTGTCCGACGTCATGGCCTTCCGCGCGATCGTGCCGACCGAAGAGGATTGCTACCGCGCGCTGGGCCTGATCCATCGCCGCTGGCCGATGGTGCCGGGGCGGTTCAAGGATTATATCTCGACGCCCAAGCGCAACGGATACCGCTCGCTGCACACCAGCGTTATCCATGCCGACAATGCGCGTATCGAAATCCAAATCCGCACCCCTGAAATGCACGCCGAGGCCGATTTCGGCCTGGCCGCGCATTGGACCTATAAACAGGCGACCCGCCACGATGCGCAGGTCAGCTGGATTCGCGATCTGGTCGAAATCCTGGACACCTCGGACAGCCCCGAAGAGCTGATCGAGCATACGAAGATGGCGATGTATCAGGATCGCATCTTCGCCTTCACCCCCAAGGGCGAACTGATCCAGCTGCCGAAGGGCGCGACGCCGATCGACTTCGCCTATGCCGTGCACACCGATCTGGGCGACCAGGCGGTGGGCGCCAAGCTGAACGGGCGAGTGGTGCCGCTGTCGACCGTCATCTCCAACGGCGACCAAGTGCAAATCCTGCGCTCGGCCGGACAGACGCCGCAGGCCAACTGGCTGAACCTGGCGATCACCGGCAAGGCACTGGCCGCGATCCGCCGCCACCTGCGCCATGCCGAGCGCGCCGAGCAGGTGACGCTGGGCACCAAGCTCTATGAGGATATCGTTCGCCGCCTGCCCGCCCAGATCGGCGCGGATGCGCTGACCCATGCGCTGCAGCGGCTGAAGATGCCCGACGAGGCGCATCTGATGATCGCGATCGCCAGGCGAACCCTGTCCGACGCCGCCGTGATGGAAGCGCTGATGCCGGGCTCCGCGGGCGCGGACGTCGCCGCGCTGCCGCCGCAGTCGAGCGCCATCTCGATCAAGGGGCTGACGCCGGGCGTCGCCTATGACCTGGCGCAATGCTGTCACCCGGTGCCGGGCGACCGCATCGTCGGCCTCCGCCGTCCCGATGCGGGGATCGAGGTCCACGCCATCCAGTGCCCGGTGCTCGCCGAATTGGCCGACCGCACCGACGAGGAAACCGACTGGGTCGACGTGTCCTGGGGCGACGACAGCGAGGGCGCGACCGCGCGCATCTCGGTCATGGTCAAGAACGAGCCCGGCGCGCTGGGCATCCTGGCGACGATTATCGGCCAGCATAAGGCCAACATCATCAACGTCCGGCTGGATACGCGCGACACGCGCTTCCACACCAACCTGATCGATGTCGAGGTGCACGACCTGCAACATCTGATGCGCCTGATCGCGGCGTTGCGCGCGGCGGATGTGGTGAGTCTGGTGGAGCGGGTCTGAGGGCCGTTCCCCACGCTCGGCCGTAAGAGGGGCTTTTGTTCGCGCAGAGGCGCGGAGGACGCAAAGAAGGGTGCACCGCGCGGCGCGCGTTCCCCTCATCGGCGAACCTATTCCTCCCCTGCAAGGGGAGGTGGCAGGCCGAAGGCCTGACGGAGGGGTATCCCGTTATCGAGAGGGGGGACACCCCTCCACCAGCTTCGCTGGTCCCCCTCCCCTTACAGGGGAGGAAAGTGCAGGAGGAGACCAGCATCGGCAGCGAGGTCAGGCACCTCTGCGTCCTCCGCGCCTCCGCGCGAACCCATTCTTCCTGTTCCCCGGCGAAGGCCGGGGCCCAGTTGCGGTGAAGAATCGAAGGTGCAAGACCGGTGCCTCCCCCGCATCGTTTTGCGCGCCATCGGCCTCGAAGAAACTGGGCCCCGGCCTTCGCCGGGAAACGGAAACCATGACGCCGAAATGACGCCTCCGTAACAAAAGGCTGGAACCCGCGCCCGCCACGCGCTTTGAAAAGCGCGAACAGGGAGTCCCTCACCGATGCGTTTCGCCACCGCCGCCGCCATGCTCGCGCTCGTCGCCGCCCCCGTTGCGGCCCAGACCACGCGCTCCATCTCCGCCTCCGACAAGGCGCAAGGAGCGCAGGCCAATCCCGAACTCGTCAAGCAATATGGTGGCCGCTACACCGGACCGCAGGCCGCCTTTGTCGAGCGGGTCGGCAAGCGGGTCGCGGTCCAGTCGGGCCTGTCGAATGCGCAAGGTGACTTCACCGTCACCACGCTCAATTCACCGGTCGAGAACGCCTTCGCCATCCCCGGCGGCTATATCTATGTCACCCGCCAGCTGCTCGCGCTGATGAACTCGGAGGCCGAGCTGGCCTCGGTGCTGGGCCATGAGGTCGGCCATGTCGCCGCCCGCCATTCGCAAAGCCGCAACACGCGCTCGACCATCGGTTCGATCCTGGCGGCGGGTGCAGGGCTGCTGACCGGCAGCAACATCGCGACCCAGCTCGTCGGCACGGGGGCGCAGCTTTACACGCTGAAATATGGCCGGGATCAGGAATATCAGGCCGACGGCCTCGGCATACGTTACATGACGGCGGCCGGCTATGATCCTTATGCCTCGGCCGACATGCTCGCCTCTCTGGCGGCATCGAGCAACCTCGCCGCGCGCACATCCGGCAAGGACGCCAACGCCATCCCCACCTGGGCCTCCACCCATCCCAACAGCGCCGACCGCGTGCGCCGCGCCGCCGCACTGGCGCAACAGACCGGCCGCCCGGAGACGACGCCACCGCAGGACACGACGTTCCTGCGCATGCTCGACGGCCTGCCTTACGGCGACGATCCCAAGGAAGGCGTGGTCGACGGCCAGACCTTCCGCCATCCGGGCCTCAAGCTGAAATTCACCGCGCCCAGCGGCTATGCCATCGCCAATGGCAGCGACGCGGTGAGCATCGTCGGCCAGGGCGGCCAGGCGGAGATGCGGCTCGGCCAGGGCAGCGACCTGGGCCAGGCGATCGCCCAACGCTTTTCACAGCTCGGCACCGGCACCCCGACCGGCCAGCTTCAGAACGGCACGGCGAACGGCATTCCCTATGCCTATGTCACCACCCGCGCCGCCGCCAACAACCGGGCGGTCGATGCGACGGTGGTCGCGTATCGCTTCCCCTCGGCCACCTATACCTTCACGCTGTTGACACCGGCGGGCTCGGGCATCGGGCCGTTCCAGCCGCTGCTCGCCTCGGTCGCGCCGCTGTCGACCGCCGAAGCCAACGGCATTCGCGGCAAGACAATCCGCATCGTGACCGTCCGTCAGGGTGACACGATCGACAGCCTGTCGGCCCGCATGGCCTTTCCCGATTACCAGCGCGAACGGTTCGTGACGCTGAACGGTCTCGACCCGGACCAAGCCCTGGTGCCGGGCCGCTTGGTCAAACTGGTCGTGAATGGGTGACGGACGGCTTCGACGCCGCTAAACCGGCGGCGTCATGAAGCGCCCTGCCCTGTCCGTCGTCGTCCCCTGCTATAACGAAGCCGCCTGTCTGGACGTGCTGCACGCCCGGATTTCGGGTGCGGCACGCGCGGCGGTGGGCGAGGATTATGAGATCGTCCTGATCAATGACGGGTCGAAGGACGCTAGCTGGCCGGTGATGCAGCGCCTGGCCGCCGCCGACCCGCATCTGGTCGCCATCAACCTGTCGCGCAACCATGGCCACCAGCTGGCGCTGACCGCAGGGCTGGACCTGTGCGCGGGCGAGCAGATCCTGATCATCGACGCCGACCTGCAGGACCCGCCCGAACTGCTGACCGACATGCGCGCGACCATGGCGGCGCAGGGGGCGGATGTGGTCTATGCCGTCCGCCGCAAGCGCGCAGGCGAGACGCTGTTCAAGAAGGCGACAGCGGCGATCTTCTACCGGATGCTCGACCGGCTGACCGATACGCCGATCCCGCTAGACACCGGCGATTTCCGGCTGATGAGCCGCCGTGCGCTCGACGCGCTGCAGTCGCTGCCCGAACAGGCGCGCTTCATTCGCGGCATGGTCGCCTGGGTCGGCTTCCGCCAGGTCCCCTTCCCCTATGACCGCGCCGAGCGTCATGCGGGCGAGACCCATTATCCGCTGGGCAAGATGATCGCTTTGGCTTTCGACGCGGTAACCGGCTTCTCCACGGCACCGCTGCGCTGGGCGAGCCATATCGGCCTCGCGCTGACCGCCGCGTCGCTGCTGCTGATCGTCTATATCGCAATCGGCTGGCTGACCGGCTCGGCGGTGCAGGGCTGGACCTCGACCATGCTGGTCACCGTCATCCTGGGCGCGGTGCAGATGTTCGTGCTGGGCATGATCGGCGAGTATCTGGGGCGGCTCTATATCGAATCGAAGCGGCGGCCGCTCTATCTGGTCGCCGATGTCGCGGGGCCGGTGCAGGGCCATGCCCGGCTGGGCTATAGCGCGCATGAGGGGGCCAAGGACCCGGCCTGACGCCTATCGCGCAGGCCAGCTCCAGCGCGGGCGCTCGACATCCTCGACCAGCGTCTCGCCCATTTTCTTGCGCAGGCGGATCGATCGCGCCTCCAGGCTCCGTTCCAGCGCGTCGACCAGCAGCGCGGCATGCGAGACGACGACGATCTGGCACCGCGCCGAGGCCCTGACGATCAGCCGCGCGAGCGGCGCGAGCAGATCGGGATGCAGGCTCGCCTCGGGCTCGTTGAGGATCATCAGCTCGGGCGGGCGCGGCGACAACAGGGCGGCGGCAAGCAGGACGTAGCGCAGCGTCCCGTCGGACAGCTCGGCCACCGAAAGCGGGCGCAGCAGGCCATATTGCCGCATCATCACCTCGAACCGCTCGCCGACCTGCAGCGTCGCCCCGTCAAAGGCATCGGCGATGGTGTCGGCCAGCGCATCGCCCTCGCCGATCTCGAAGATGGTCTGGATCGCCGCGCCGATATCGCCGCCATCGCCCGCCAGGACCGGGGTGAAGGTGCCCACCTGTGGCCGCCGTGCGGGCGCGTCGCGGTCGGTGCGCAGATCGTCATAGAAGCGCCAGCCGCGCATCCGCTCGCGCAGGGTCAGCAGCTCCAGTCCGTCGCCGCCATCGGCCCAGTGGGTGACCATCGAGTCGAACGACGCCATCGCCCGCCCGTCCGTACGCCAGGTGCCATCGCCGGCCCGGCGCACCCGCGCATGATCGCCGCGCCGCTCCGCGATCAGGTTGGCCCGTCCGATGGCGGGGCCCATCCAGAGTGCCTCCACCTTGATCTCGGGGTCGTGCATGAACCGCGTCGAGCCCGGGATGGGCAGCCCCAGGTCGATGGCATAGCCATAATCGGCGGACGCAAAGCCCAGTTTCAGGCTGACCGGTCCGTCGCGCCGCGTCCCCTGCACCGGCACATCACCGCTCTTCATCTCCCGGCTGAACTTTTCCGGCCCCGCCCATAGGGTCGAGTTCAACCCGCCCTCCGCCGCCAGCGAGGCGATCACCCGCCCCTGCGCGACATCGGACAAGAGGCGCAGCGCCCGGTAGAGGCTGGACTTGCCGCTGCCGTTGGGGCCGGTGACGATGGTCAGCGGTGCCAGCGGCACGACCACATCGCGCAGCGAGCGATATCCCGAAATGGCCAGCGTCTCGATCATGCCTCGCCCCTCTTGCCCGGTGTCCAGCCTAGGGGGCGCTCGCTCCCCCTGTCCAGCGGCGGCATGATCAGCCTCTGTTCAGCACCCGCATCGCTTACATTTGATCCCGAACGAGAAAGGTCGTGGTGATGCGTTGGGCGAAGTGCGTGGTGATAGCGGGACTGTTGGGCATGTCCGGCATGGCCGGGGCCCAGGGGCGTCCGCTCACCATTCGCGTGCTCGACATACCCCGACCGAACGGTGCGGTGCAGCGCGTGCTCCTGTCGATTCCGGCCCATCCGCGCGGGACCATCGTGATGCTGCCCGGCGGCGCGGGCGATATCGGCATCACGCGCGACGGAAGGCTGACGCATGGCGACAATTTCGTCGTGCGGACGCGCGCGCTATGGAATGCCAAGGGTTATGGCGTCCTGATCCCCGATGCGCTGGCCAGCGATACAATGCGCGGACGGCGGAGTTCGCCCGGCTATGCAAGGGTCATCGGCGATCTGGTCGCGCTGGCGCATCGGCAGGGGACGGGACCGGTCTTCCTGCTCGGCACCAGCCAGGGATCGATTGCGGCGATGAACGGGGCTGCCCATGCCGCGCCGGGAAGCATCGCGGGCGTCGTGCTGACCGAGTCGGTGTCGGTGATGGGGAGCAGTCATGAGACGGTGTTCGACGCCGACCCGGCGCAGGTGACGGTGCCTGCGCTGATCGTCGCCAACCGGGACGACCGGTGTAACGTGGCGCCACCCGCCGATGCCCCGCGCATCGCGGCGGCGATGACGCACAGCCCGGGGGTGAAGGTGCTAACGGTATCGGGCGGGGTCACGCGGTCGAAGAAGGACTGCGGGTCCCTGACCCCACATGGCTATTATGGAATCGAGGATAAGGTGGTGGACGCGATCGCGCGGTGGCTGGACGCCCATGCGCAGTGAAGCTCTACACGTCGCTCTGTCTGAACGATGGCTGGAAGGCGGACTGACGTGACGATGTGAAGATGTGTTGGCGCAGAGGACGCGGAGGCGACGGGTTTCTGCCGCAGCGGCACCAAGCCGCAAGAACACTCTCCGCGTCCTCTGCGCCTCTGCGCGAACCCGATCCCGATCCCGATCCCAACCGCACGGCGTTCAGGCGCATCCAAGAACGCGCAAATTCTTTTCCAACGAAAAAGGGCCCGGGGTTTCCCCCGAGCCCTTGTCCGTCATCCGACGATCAGGATCAGTCGCGATCACCGGTCAGGAAGGCCGGAGCGGCGAATTCGGGCGAACCGCCCTGCTCGCCGCCTTCGCGACGGGGACGATCGCCACGGTCGCGACGCGGGCCGCTGCGGCCTTCGCCACCACGGTCACCACCGCGCTCGCCGCCACGGTCACCGCCATCACGGCGCGGACCACGACCGCCTTCACGCGGACCACGGTCGCCGCGCGGTTCACGCGGTTCGCGGGCCGGGCGGTTGTCCTCCAGCTCGGCGCCGGTTTCCTGGTCGACGACGCGCATCGACAGGCGGACCTTGCCGCGCGGGTCGATCTCGAGGACCTTGACCTTGACGTCCTGGCCTTCGGTCAGGACGTCCGAGACCTTCTCGACGCGCTCGTTCTTGATCTCCGAGACGTGGACCAGACCGTCCTTGCCGCCCATGAAGTTCACGAACGCACCGAAGTCGACGAGGTTGACGACCTTGCCGTTGTAGATCTTGCCGACCTCGGCCTCTTCGACGATGCCCTTGATCCAGTTCATCGCGGCTTCGATCTGCGCACCGTCCGACGAGCTGATCTTGATCACGCCCTCGTCGTCGATGTCGACCTTGGCGCCGGTGGTGGCGACGATCTCGCGGATCACCTTGCCGCCGGTGCCGATCACGTCGCGGATCTTCGACTTGTCGATCGTCATCGTCTCGATGCGCGGCGCGTGCGCCGACAGCTCGGTACGGGTCGACGACAGCGCCTTGTTCATCTCGCCCAGGATGTGCGCGCGGCCTTCCTTGGCCTGCGCCAGCGCGACCTTCATGATCTCTTCGGTGATACCGGCGATCTTGATGTCCATCTGGAGCGAGGTGATGCCCTCGGAGGTGCCCGCCACCTTGAAGTCCATGTCGCCCAGGTGATCCTCGTCACCCAGGATGTCCGACAGGACGGCGAAGTCCTTGCCTTCCAGGATCAGGCCCATGGCGATGCCCGAGACCGGACGCTTCAGCGGAACGCCCGCATCCATCAGCGACAGCGAGCCGCCGCAGACGGTGGCCATCGACGACGAGCCGTTCGACTCGGTGATGTCGCTGGTCACGCGGATGGTGTAGGGGAATTCCTCCTTGGTCGGCAGCACCGGGTGCAGCGCACGCCAAGCCAGCTTACCATGGCCGATCTCGCGACGGCCCGGCGCGCCGAAGCGACCGACTTCACCGACCGAATAGGGCGGGAAGTTATAGTGCAGCATGAAGTGCTGGTACGACAGGCCGTTCAGGCCGTCGATCATCTGCTCCGCGTCGCGGGTGCCCAGCGTCGTGGTCGCGATCGTCTGGGTCTCGCCGCGCGTGAACAGCGCCGAACCGTGCGAACGCGGCAGGAAGTGTACTTCCGCCTCGATCGGACGGATCTGGGTGGTCGAGCGACCGTCGATGCGGCGGCCGTCCTTCAGGATCGCGGTGCGGACGATCTCGGCTTCCAGCTTCTTGACCAGCTTGGCGGCGACCAGCTGCTCCTGCGGCGTGCGGTCGGCCATGGCGGCCTTCGCCTTGGCGCGCGCCTCGCCCAGCGCGGTCTGGCGCTGCTGCTTGTCGGTCAGCTTGTAGGCCGCGGTGATGTCCTTGCCGACCAGCTTCTTCAGCTCGGCCTTGACCGCCTTCTGGTCGTCGCCGACCTTCAGCTCCCACGGGTCCTTCGCGGCCTGCTCGGCCAGGTCGATGATCGCGTCGATGATCTGCTGCGATGCCTTGTGCGCGAACATGACGGCGCCCAGCATCACTTCCTCGGACAGCTCCTTGGCTTCCGACTCGACCATCATCACCGCGTCGTGCGTGGCGGCGACGACCAGGTCCAGGTCACCGGCCAGCGCCTCGGCGTCGGTCGGGTTCAGCTGATACTCGCCATCGACATAACCGACGCGCGCCGCGCCGATCGGGCCCATGAAGGGCACGCCCGAGATGGTGAGCGCGGCCGACGCGGCGACCAGCGCCAGGATGTCCGGCTCGTTCTCGCCGTCATAGGACAGCACCTGGCAGATGCAGTTGATCTCGTTATAGAAACCTTCGGGGAACAGCGGGCGGATCGGACGATCGATCAGGCGGCTGATCAGCGTCTCACGCTCGGTCGCACCGCGCTCGCGCTTGAAAAAACCGCCGGGGATACGGCCCGCCGACGAGAACTTCTCCTGATAGTGAACGGTCAGCGGGAAGAAGTCCTGCCCTTCCTTCACATTCTTCGCGGCCGTCACGGCGCACAGCACCACCGTCTCGCCCAGCGTCGCGATCACCGCGCCGTCGGCCTGACGGGCCACCTTGCCGGTTTCGAGGGTCAGCGTCTTGCCGCCCCACTCGATGGCCACTTTCTTGGTATTGAACATGGAATATCCTTCACTCCGACGGGCCTATCCCGCCGGGGCCTATGGGTTGAGCCAAGATTGGCTCTGGAGGTCGACCGAATTGCCGATCCTCCGGTCCTACCCGCACAGTTCGACGGGTTTCATGACATAAGGGCTTTGGGGAGGCGCATCCTTGCGCGCATCCGGTCGGCCGGGTGCTCTATACACCAGCCGATAAAAAAAGGGCACCCCGTGAGGGATGCCCTTTTTCGTGGCGTGTCGCCTTGGCTTACTTGCGCAGGCCGAGCTTGGCGATCAGCGCCAGATAGCGGTCGCCATCCTTGTGACGCAGATAGTCGAGCAGCGAGCGGCGCTTGTTGACCAGCATCAGCAGGCCGCGACGCGAATGGTTGTCCTTCGCGTGGGTCTTGAAGTGCTCGGTCAGGTTCTGAATACGCTGGGTCAGGATCGCGACCTGGACTTCGGGCGAACCCGTGTCACCCTCGGCGCGGGCATGATCCTTGATGATTTCCTGGCGGCGTTCAGCGGTGATCGACATCGTGATCCTTTCTTAATCGAGGTTGAAACCACGAACGACCCGGACCTGTTCGTCCAGCGCCTCTACCAGCGCCACTGGGGTATCCCCCAGCATCGCGAAATATTGGCCATCGTCCACGGCAATCCCGGCCAGCACACGCCCCTGACGGAGCGCCCCTGCCTGGTCGGGGTCGAGAGCAAGAGCCGGGATGTCGTCCAGCCCCGCCCTCAGCGGCAGGAGTATCTGTTCAAGGGTGCGCGCCTGCCCCATTTCGTTCAATTTGTCCAGCGATATCGCCGGAGCAAGGGTGAACGGCCCCGCCTTGGTGCGGCGGAGCATGGTGACATGGCCGACGGTGCCGAGCGCCAGCGCGATATCGCGGGCGAGCGAGCGGATATAGGTGCCCTTCGAGACATGCGCGGTGAGGGTGATGTCCTCCAGCGCGCCTGAGTCCGCCGCCTCCCCCACGGTCAGCGAATGGATCGTCACCGCGCGACTCGCCAGGACCACCTCTTCCCCGGCGCGCGCGAGGTCATAGGCCCGTTCGCCATCGATCTTCAGCGCGGAATAGGCGGGCGGCACTTGGGTAATCGGGCCGGTGAAGCGCGGCAGCACTGCCTCCAGCGCGTCGCGGGTCGGACGCACGTCGCTGGTCGCCACCACCTCGCCCTCGGCATCCAGCGTCGAGGTCTGCTCGCCGAAGCGGATGGTGAAGTCATACACCTTGTCGCTGTCGAGCATCCGCCCCGCGAGCTTGGTCGCCTCGCCCACCGCGATCGGCAGGACGCCGGTCGCCAGGGGATCGAGCGTGCCGCCATGGCCGACCTTGATGCCCTTGCCATAGCCGCCCTGGCGCAAGCACCGCTTGACCGCGCTCACCCCTTGCGTCGAGCCGAGCCCCAGCGGCTTGTCGAGAATGATCCATCCATGCATCGGCAAGGCGTTAGTCGGGCTTGGCCCCTATCTCAAGGACGGTGCCTCAAGCACCGTCCCGCCCGCCAGCGCCTCGCCGAAATGGCGGCGGCACAGCGCGACATAGCGGTCATTGCCGCCAATCTCGGTCTGCGCGCCCTCGGCAATCGCCTTGCCCTGCCCGTCGACGCGCAGGTTCATCGTTGCCTTTGCCCCACACACGCAAACCGATTTGATCTCGCTCAGCGCGTCGGCCAGCGCCAGCAGCCGCGCCGAACCGGGGAACAGCTGTCCCTTGAAGTCGGTGCGCAGGCCATAACACAGCACCGGAATGCGATGCCGATCGGCCAGCCGCGCGAGCTGGTCGACCTGATCGGGCGTTAGGAACTGCGCTTCGTCGACCAGGATGCACGCGAGCGGCGTCTCTGCGTGCCGATCCAGCGCACAGGCCTCCAGATCGGTGGTCGCGTGGAAGGGCGTCGCGGGCTGCGACAGGCCGATGCGCGAGGCGATCGTGCCATAGGCGAAGCGGTCGTCGATCGCCGCAGTGAACAGCATCGTGTTCATCCCCCGCTCGCGATAGTTGAAATCGGCCTGCAGCAGCATGGTCGATTTCCCCGCATTCATGCTGGCATAATAGAAATAAAGCTTGGCCATGACGCGCCCTTATCGGAAGGGAACCGCCGTATCGAGCATGGGAACGAAGAGAATATGAGATTCTGGACGGCGCTGGCCGCGATGGCAACGTTGCCCTTGCTCGGCGCGGCGGCACCGGCGGGGGCCATCACCTATCATATCGATCCCGCCCATGCGCAGGTGCAGGCCAAGGTCGGCTTTTTCGGCCTGGGCAGCAAGACCGCCCGCTTCCCCAAGCTGGAGGGTCGCGTGGCCCTGTCCGACCGGGATGCGCAGGCGGTGACGCTGGACGTGCAGATCGATGCGCAGGCGCTGGAGGCGGGGGATTCGCTCACCCGCTCGCGGTTGCGAGGGCCGGATTTCTTCAACGTCGACCACTATCGCCATGTGACCTTCCACGGATCATCCATGGCCCGCACCGGCCCCCACAGCGCGCAGGTAGCGGGCACGATCTCGGCGCGCGGCGTGACGCGGCCCGCGACCCTGACGGTCGAGTTCTCGCAGCCCTTCGCCGCGATGACGGGGCGCGAGCCGGTGCACATCGCCGCCACGACCCGGATCGACCGGCGCGATTTCGGGATGACCGCCTATCCGCTGATCGTCGGGCGGCAGGTGACGATCGCGATCGACGCGGATTTGATGCCTTTGGGGGTGTAATCCCTACCCCCGTTCAATCGGCGCTGAGGCCATTGAATGGCGTTCGCGCAGAGGCGCGAAGGACGCAGAGGGTTTTACTTAACGCGCCCAATGCCTCACCCCGGCGGAGGCCGGGGTCCAGTTGCGGTGAATCAGGCGGTGGCGCCCTGGACTTGCCTCCCACGCCTTGGCGCGGCGCGCTATCGACGCTGAAGATACTGGACCCCGGCCTTCGCCGGGGTGTCGCACCCTGATGAATGCAGGGTCTTCTTCTCCGCGCCCTCCGCGCCTCTGCGCGAACCTGAATCCCGTGGCCGTCGACTTTGCTCAGGCCGAACGGGATGTCAGCCCTCGGACGACTCACCCTCCGCCAGATCCTGCGCCACTTTGGGCGTGCGCAGCAGCGAGTCGATATGACTGCCTTCGTCGAAGCTCTCATCGGCCAGGAACTTCAGCTTGGCGGCGTACTTCATCTTCACCCGCGTCGCGACCTCGCGCTGCAGATACGCGGTATTCGTGCGCAGCGCCTTGATCACCACCTCCTCGTCCTTGCCCAGCAGCGGCTTCACAAAGACGGTCGCGTGACGCAGGTCGGGCGACATGCGCACTTCGGTCACGCTGACCAGATGCTTGGCCAACGTCTCGTCATGCACGTCGCCGCGCGCGAGGATTTCGGAGAGGATGTGGCGCACCTGCTCGCCCACGCGCAGCAGGCGGACCGAGGGTTCGGCGGGGTTTTTGGTTTGGACCATGGTCAGTTTCTTCTCAAACGAAAATCGCGGCCGCCATATGGGCGACCGCGATCCATTCCGGCGTGATGCACGGGCGGCAGGACCAGTCCCGCCGCCCCGCAATCATCAGAGCGAACGCTCGCGCATCTCGACCTCGAAGGTTTCGAGATAGTCGCCCGGCTTGATGTCGGTGAAGTTCTGCGTGAACGTCACACCGCACTCCAGGCCAGCGCGAACCTCGGCGACATCGTCTTTGAACCGGCGGAGCGAGTTGATCTCGCCCTGGTAGATGATGACGTCGTTGCGCGTGATGCGGGCCTTGAGCGCCTTGCGGATGACACCCTCGGTGACCAGCAGACCGGCGGCCTTGCCGATCTTGCCCGCCGAGAAGACCTCGCGGATTTCGGCGCGGCCGACGACCGTCTCGAATGCCTCGGGGCCCAGCTCACCGGCCATGCCCGCGCGGATCTCGTCGATCAGGTCATAGATGACGTCGTAATATTTCAACGCCACCTTGTTCCGCTCGGCGATCTCGCGCGCCTTGGCGTTGGCACGGACATTGAAGCCGATGATCGGGGCTCCGCTCGCGGCCGCCAGCGTCACGTCCGACTCGGTGATACCACCGACGCCGGAGTGCAGGATGCGCGCCTTGATCAGATCCGACTGGATCTTGTTGATCGACGCCACGATCGCCTCGACGGTGCCCTGCGTATCCGCCTTCACGACCAGCGGATATTCCTTGGCCTGGTTCGCCTTCAGCGCCGAGAACATCGACTCCAGGCTGGCCGGGGCCGAGGTCGTGCGCTTCTGCAGCACCACGCTCTGGCGATATTCAGCGACTTCACGCGCCCGCGCCTCGTTCTCGACGACCTGCAACAGGTCGCCCGCCTGGGGCACGCCCGACAGACCGAGGACCTCGACCGGCATCGCAGGACCCGCCTGCTTCACCTGACGGCCCTTGTCGTCGACCAGCGCACGGACCTTGCCGCTTTCAGCGCCGACCACGAATACGTCACCGACCTTCAGCGTGCCGCGCGTGACGAGCACAGTCGCGACCGGACCACGGCCCTTGTCGAGCTTGGCCTCGACCACGCTGCCCTCGGCCGCGCGATCGGGGTTGGCGGTCAGTTCGAGCAGTTCGGCCTGCAGCTGGATCTTCTCGATCAGCGTATCCAGACCAATCTTCTTGAGCGCCGACACTTCGACGTCCTGGGTCTCACCACCCATGTCCTCGACCTGCACGTCATGCTCGAGCAGACGCTCGCGGACGCGCTGGGCATTGGCGTCGTGCTTGTCGATCTTGTTGATCGCCACGATCATCGGCTTGCCCGCCGCCTTGGTGTGGTTGATCGCCTCGATCGTCTGCGGCATCAGCCCGTCATCGGCAGCCACCACCAGCACCACGATATCCGTGACGTCGGCACCGCGGGCGCGCATCTGGGTGAAGGCCTCGTGGCCCGGCGTGTCGAGGAAGGTGACCTTCGACTTGTCCTTCAGCGTGACCTGATAGGCGCCGATATGCTGGGTGATGCCACCGGCTTCACCGCGCACCACATCGGTGCCGCGCAGCGCGTCGAGCAGCGAGGTCTTGCCGTGGTCGACATGGCCCATGATCGTCACGACCGGCGGGCGCGGCTGAAGGCTCTCGGCCGCATCCTCGGTGGTGTCAAGCGCCAGGTCGATGTCGCTGTCGGAGACGCGGACGATGTTGTGGCCGAATTCGGTCACCAGCAGCTCGGCCGTATCCTGGTCGATGGTCTGCGTCATCGTGACGGGCATGCCCATCTTGAACAGCGCCTTGACCAGGTCCGCGCCCTTTTCGGCCATACGGTTGGCCAGTTCCTGGACGGTGATCGCCTCCGGCACCTGCACGTCGCGGACCTGCTTGACCTGCGGCTCGCGCGGGCCGCCAAAGCCACGCTTTTCCTTTTCGCGGGCACGCTTCAGCGCGGCGAGCGAGCGGGCGCGGGCGCCGTCCTCGTTCAGGGCGCGCGTGACGGTCAGCTTGCCGCCGCGACGCTCGTCACCCTTGCGGTCGCGCTGCTGCGGACGGCTGGGGGGCGCGTTGCGCGGGGTCGGCTGGCCCGAGGGCATGGAGCGCGGGGCGCCGCCCGAGGGAGCCGAAGCATTGCCCGACGGCGCGGACGCCGCCGGAGCCGCCGCTGCGGCGGGTGCAGGCGCGGGCTTGGGGACGGGCTTGGGGATTTCAGGACGCTGCACCGGCGAGAAGCGGCGCGGCGCGGGCATCGCGGGATCGCGACCCAGCACCGGCGGCGTCGGCACGACGGGCGCGGGAGCCGGCGCGGGCGCAGGCTTGGCCGCGACCGGAGCGGGCGCGGGGGCAGGCGTCGGGGCCGGGGCGGGGGCCGCGACCTTGGGCTCTTCCACCTTGGGCTCGGGCGCCGGGATCACCGGACGCTCGACCGGGCGGAAGGGACGCGCCTGGACCGAAATGGTCGGGGCCGCGACGACCGGCTCGCTCGGGGCAGCACTCGGCGCTTCCGCAACGGGCTCGGGGGCCGGAGCAGGAGCGGGCGTCGGTTCCGGGGCGGGAGCAGGCGCGGCCTTGGCTTCCGCCTCGGCCCGGGCACGCTCTTCGGCCCGGGCACGCTCGTCCTCGACGCGCTGCTGACGCTCGGCGTCCTCGCGGCGACGAATCTCTTCCTGCATGGCGAGGCGCTGTTCCTCGGCCTCACGCAGCAGACGGGCCTGACGCTCCTGCGCCGTCTCGTTCGACGGTACGGGGCGCGGCGGGGCCACCGGGGCGGGCGCGGGTGCCGCCACGGGAGCCGGGGTCGGCGCAGGGGCGGCCGCCTCGGGCGCTCCACCCTGCGGGCCCAGGACGCGACGGCGCTTCGTCTCGACGATCACGGTGTTGGACCGGCCGTGGCTGAAGCTCTGCTTCACCTTGCCGGTCTCGACCGTGCGCTTCAGCCCCAGGGGCTGGCGCATTCCGAGTTTCGGCTTGTCGTTGTCGGTCTCGCTCACTCAAAATCCTCGTGTACGGTCACGGCCGTTCGGTCACCGGTAATGTCGGACGCCGATGCGCCTTGCGAGGCCGTTTCGCAAGGCGTTGCCACAGGGTCGGGTCCGATAAAATGCAGCCAGCGGTCGAGCGCTTCGCTCACCCGCTTTGCCGCGTTACGATCTGTCAGGCCGATGTGTACCACATTTTCGCGGCCCAACGCCATTGACAATATGGGGCGTGTGGCGGGCAGTGCCAACCCCTTGAGATCGGAACCTTCACGGTCCGACCCCACGCGCCACGCCTGCGCCAGCTTGCGACAACCGTCATCGCCCGCATCGGACGCATGATAGAGCGCATGCAATTGACCCGAGCGTGCCGCCGTCGCGATCTTGTCCGATCCGGTCAGCAACATACCCGAACGCGACTCGAGGCCCAGCCGGTCGAGCGCATTGCGCTCCAGCGCGGCGGTGATCAGGTCGGGCAGGTCGTCGGGGATGGTGAACTCGCCCGTCTTGAACGCGCGCGCCAGTGCCCCCTTCAACTTCCCCTTGGCGATGGCCGTTTCCAGCTCACCGCGTGTCACGCCGATCCAGCCGCCCCGGCCCGGCGCCTTCGCGCGGACATCGGGCAGCACCCGCCCGTCGGGCGCGAGCGCCAGACGGATCAGGTGCGGGCGCGCGTCATGCGCGCCCGACAGGATGCAGCGGCGGACCGGCCCGTCGATCGAGTCGCGGGCGGCCTTCGCCGATTCTCTGGGGCTCCGGCCCTTCTTGGCCGGAGCGCTGTTTACGCCACCGCGCTCATTGTCCCGGTTCCGCATGCGCGTCTCCCGGGGGTGTGGTGGTGGGCGCGTCACGGTCGGCGATCAGCTGACCGCCTGCCCCGTAATTCTCAGGCGAGACCTCCTCGATCACGATCTGGACGGCGGCCGGGTTCTTGCCCAGCCGCTCCACCAGCGAACGAGTCACGTCGGCGACGATCTCGGCCTTTTGCTGCTTGGAGGCGGTGCCCGCCAGACGGATCGAGACGAACGGCATCAGGCTTCGTCGCCCTCCGCCTGCTCTTCACCGGCGTCGGCGGTCTCGGCGGCGACGGGCTCTTCCTCATCGGTGAACCAGTGCGCGCGCGCGGCCATGATGATCTCGTTGCCCTGCTCGTCGCTCAGGCCATATTCGGCCAGGATGCCGCCCTTGGGGGCCGCACGCGGGGTATCGTCGCCACGGCGACGCGGCTCGGTACGCTTCTTCTCGACCAGTTCGTCGGTCGCGAGATCGGCCAGGTCGTCGAGCGTCTTGATGCCCGCCTTGCCCAGCGTGACCAGCATCGCCTCGGTCAGGTACGGCATCTCGGCCAGCGCGTCGTCGACGCCCAGCGCGCGACGCTCGTCGCGGGCGGCCTGTTCGCGGCGGTCCAGCGCTTCCTGCGCCCGGCTCTGCAGCTCCTGCGCGAGGTCTTCGTCGAAGCCCTCGATCGCGGCCAGCTCGTCCAGCTCGACATAGGCGACCTCTTCCAGCGCGCCGAAGCCCTCGGCGACCAGCAGCTGGGCCAGCGTCTCGTCCACGTCCAGCTCGTTCTGGAACAGCTCGGAATTCGCGACGAACTCCTTCTGGCGCTTCTCGGACGCGTCGGCTTCGGTCAGGATGTCGATCGCCTTGGCGGTCAGCTGGCTGGCCAGACGGACATTCTGGCCGCGACGGCCGATGGCGAGGCTGAGCTGATCGTCGGGGACGACAACCTCGATACGGTCTTCTTCCTCGTCGATCACGACGCGGCTGACATTCGCGGGCTGAAGCGCGTTCACCACGAAGGTCGCGGTGTCGGGCGACCAGGGGATGATGTCGATCTTCTCGCCCTGCATTTCCTGCACGACGGCCTGGACGCGGCTGCCCTTCATGCCGACGCAGGCGCCGACCGGGTCGATGCTCGAATCGTGCGAAATCACGCCGATCTTGGCACGGCTGCCCGGATCGCGCGCGGCGGCCTTGATCTCGATGATGCCGTCATAGATTTCGGGCACTTCCTGCGCGAACAGCTTCTTCATGAAGTCGGGGTGCGCGCGGCTCAGGAAGATCTGCGGGCCGCGGTTCTCGCGGCGCACGTTCAGGATCAGCGAGCGGATGCGGTCGTTCACGCGGACGACTTCACGCGGAATCTGCTGGTCGCGACGGATCACGCCCTCGGCGCGGCCCAGGTCGACCACGATGTGACCGAACTCGACGCGCTTGACGACGCCGGTGATGATCTCGCCCTGACGGTCCTTGAACTCATCGAACTGACGGTCGCGCTCGGCGTCACGGACCTTCTGGAAGATGACCTGCTTGGCCGCCTGAGCCGCGATGCGGCCGAACTCGATCGGAGGCAGCGGGTCGACGATGAAGTCGCCGATCGCGGCACCCTTTTGCAGCTTCTCGGCGCCCTTCAGGTCGATCTGCTTGTAATAGTCGTCAACCTGCTCGACCACCTCGACGACGCGCCACAGACGCAGGTCGCCCGAATTGGGATCGAGCTTCGCGCGGATGTCGTTCTCGGCACCATAGCGGGCACGGGCGGCGCGCTGAATCGCGTCCTCCATCGCCTCGATGACGATGCCCTTATCGATCATCTTTTCCGAGGCGACCGCATTCGCGATCGCGATCAGTTCCGCCTTGTTGGCGGAAATGGCGGTAGCCATCAGTGCCGTCCTTCCGTGGTGGCGCCGTCCTGTTCGGGCGCATCCTGATAATAAACTTCTTCCGCGCCATCGAGGGACAGCGGCACCGTCGCGGCGATCAGCCGGTCGGTCATGACGAGCTTGGCGTCCTCGATCGCGGTAAAGGGCAGTTCGTGGCGAACCTCTTCCCCGTCGACGATGACGACGTTCTCACCCTCGACCCCAGCCAGATCGCCCTTGAACTGCTTGCGACCGTTCAACTTCTCGGCCAGCGTGATCCGTGCCTCATGCCCCGCCCAGTCGGCGAAGTCGCTCAGCCGGGTCAGCGGGCGGTCGATACCGGGCGAGGACACTTCCAGCCGGTACGCATGGTCGATCGGGTCGCGGCCTTCGGCCTCCAGCGCGTCCATCACGTCCGAGATGCGGCGCGACAGGTCGGCGCAGTCGTCGATGTTCAGCTGGCGCGTATCGGGACGCTCGGCCATCACCTGCAGCGTGGGGTCCGACGTGCCGCCATACATCTTCACGCGCACGAGCTCGAAGCCGAGCGCTTTGGCCTCGGGTTCGATGAGTTGCGTCAGAAGGGCGATGTCCGCCATGAAAGCTCCAGATGTGCCGGATCGGTGCCGCGGAACCCGTCCCGCAGCCTCTTTCACCCGACGATGTAAGAGAATGGCGCATTCTATACACGCTTCACCCGGATGAAACAAGCATTCATGCTGAGGCGTTGGCGGCCCATCGGGCCGTCAGGGTTCGCCGGGAGAGTCTATCATGAAACTGTCGTTGCTCGCCGCCTTGCCGATGGCGCTGATCGCCTGTTCCGGAAATGGGCCTGCACCTGACGAGACGGGCAATACGCCACCGGTCACCGTGGCACCGGGCGGCACGCCCACACCGACGCCCTCAGCCTCCGCCACCCCGCCTGCGACGGTGGTCAACGGCCAGCCCTTCGGCCGGACCGTCATCGCCGATTTCGACGCGCCCTGGGCGATGACCTTCCTGCCCGACCGTCGGATGCTGGTGACCGAGAAGGACGGACGGATGCTGCTGGTCGGCGAGGACGGGCAGTCCAGGCAGACGATCGCGCGGATCGCGGTCGATTCGGCGGGCCAGGGCGGCCTGATGGACGTGGTCCTCGCCCCCGATTTCGCGCAAAGCGGCCGGGTCTATTTCAGCTATTCGGCCGCGACCGACGGCGGCAAGCATGTCGTTCTGGCGCGCGGTCGCCTGCAGGAGGCGAACGGCACCGCGCAGCTTTCGGGTATCGAGACGCTCTGGGCCGCCAGCCCCGCCGTCACCGGCGACGGCCATTATTCGGGCCGCATCGCCTTCTCGCCCGACGGCCAGTATCTGTTCTTCACGGCGGGCGACCGCCAGAAGTTCACGCCGGCGCAGGACCCCAAGGCGACACTTGGCAAAGTGCTGCGCCTGACCCCGGACGGCAAGCCCGCTTCGGGCAATCCGCTGGCCGCGCAAGGGTTCGACCCCGCCATCTGGTCCTATGGCCATCGCAACCTGCTGGGCATCGCCTTCGATGGCGCAGGGAATTTGTGGCAGCAGGAAATGGGGCCCAAGGGCGGCGATGAGCTGAACCTGATCCTGCCGGGGCGCAACTATGGCTGGCCCAACGCGTCCAACGGGTCAAACTATGACGGCAGCGACATTCCCGACCACCGCGCCGGCGACGGGTACGAAGCGCCCAAGGTCTGGTGGAATCCGGTCATCTCGCCGGGCGGACTGATGATCTATTCGGGATCGCTCTTCCCGCAATGGCGCGGCGATGCCTTTATCGGCGGCCTGTCGAGCAAGGCGCTGATCCGCGTCGACTTGAACGGCACCAGCGCCACCAAGGGCGACCAGTGGGACATGGGTGCGCGCATCCGCGAGGTCGAGCAGGGGCCGGACGGCGCGATCTATGTGCTGGAGGATGGCGGCGATTCGCAGGGGCGGTTGATCAGGCTGACCCCGGCCTGACAGCCCCTTGCCGCCCCGACATAAGCCTTGGAAAATAGGACCAATGTGTCGGGGCGGTATGGTCAGGTCTGACGATAGGTCTTGACCTGACCCGGCCTGCGCGCCGATCCTGTGGCAAAGACGGGCGATCCGGGTTCGCTCCACCATAGGAGACGAAAACCAGATGATGCGATCGACGCAGCCCATGCCGCCCGAGCGGGGGCCTGCCATCGAGGCGCATTCGCGCGATTCGCGTCTGTCGCGCGGACTGTCGGGCACCAATCTGGAGCGGGCGGGCGATTATAATCTGCGCACCGTCTTGCAGGTTATCCGGCTGCACCGAGAGACGACGCGGATCGCGATCGCCAACCAGACCGGGCTGACCCCGCCGACCATTGCGAACATCACCGGGCGGCTGATCGAGATGGGGCTGATCCGCACCGCCGGGCGGCTGCATCGCGGGCGCGGGCAGCCCGCGCTCAAGATCGAGCTGTGCCCCGATGGCGCATTCGGCATCGGCCTGACCATCGACCGCGACCATCTGGCCATCGCAATCCTCGACCTGTGCGGCACGGTGCGCGCGCGGGCGACGCGCGAGATCGCCTTTGCGACGCCGGACGACGTGCTGGCCTTTATCGGCGACACGCTGGAGCCTGCGCTGGTCGAGGGACAGGTCGACCGTTCGCGCGTGCTGGGCGTCGGCGTGGCGATGCCCGACGGCGTCGACCGCTCGCTGCCCAATCAGACGCGCGGCTATGACGCTTGGAACGGGGTCGACACGGCGGCGTTGCTCGCGCCGCTGCTGCCTTGGCCGATGTACCGCGACAACGACGCCGCCGCCGCCGCTTTGGGCGAGGCGCAGCACGACCATGATTTCGCCTGCCCCAGCTTTTTCTACCTGCTCATCACCGCCGGGCTTGGCGGCGGGCTGGTCATCGACCGGACCTATCATCGCGGCGCGCATCGCCGCTCGGGCGAGATCGGGCTGATCCCCGACCCCACGGCGGGACGGCCCGGTGCGATCGTGCAGGATACGGTGTCGCTGGCGGGGCTGGAGGTGCGGTTGAAGGCGGCGGGATACCGCCTCGATTCACCCGAGACGCTGGGGGATGGCGACGACCCGATGCTGTGCGCGGTGATCGACCAGTGGATCGAGGATTCGATCGCCGCGCTGCTCCAGCCCATCGTGGCGGTGACGACGCTGTTCGATCCGCACGCGATCCTGATCGGCGGGCGCCTGCCCGACTGGCTGCTCCAGCGGCTGACCCAGGGTTTGAGCGACGCGCTGGCCGGAGTCGAGCTGCCCGCCCGCCCCGCCATTCGCCCCGCCCGCCGCGCGCAGGACGCCCCCGCCGTCGGTGCGGCGATGCTGCCCTTCATGGACCGGCTGTTGCCGTCCGACTCGATCCTGATCCAGGCAGGGCGAGGGTAAGCCCCTTCCGCCGTTCAGCCTGAACGGAGGGCGGGAAGCTGACATAGAGGCCAAAAGAAAAAGGCCCGCCTCCCATGGGGAAGCGGGCCTGTCAGGCGTTCCAAGATCAGGACGATCAGCCTGCCATGTCTTCCAGCTCGCGGCCACGCGTCTCGTTGACCATGGCGCGGACGAAGAAGAACGACACCGCCGCGAAGAAGGCGTAGCCGAAATAGGTCACGCTCAGGCCCGGCGACACGGCGAGTGCCGGGAAGCTGACCGAGATGGCGGCATTGGCGATCCACTGGGCAAAGCCCGAGACGGCCAGGCCCGATCCGCGAATCTGGTTCGGGAACATCTCGCCCAGCATGACCCACATTACGGGACCCCAGCTGGCGTTGAAGAAGATGACGTACAGGTTCGCCGCGACCAGCGCGATCACGCCGTTATTGCCGGGCAGCGACACCGCGCCATTTGCACCCGTGACGGCGGTCGAGAAGGCATAGGCGACGATCGCCAGCGTCACCGCCATGCCCGCCGAACCGATCAGCAGCAGCGGCTTGCGGCCGATCTTGTCGACGGTCGCGATGGTGAACAGGCAGGCCGCGATCGACAACACGCCCGACAGGATGTTGGTCTGGAGCGCGTAATCCTCCGAGAAGCCGACCGCTTCCCACAGCGTCGCGCCATAATAGAAGACGACGTTGATGCCGACGAGCTGCTGGAACACCGCCAGGCCGATACCGGCCCACAGGATCGGGCGGATCTTGCCGGTGGTCTTGTCGATCAGGTCGGACAGCTTCGGCTTGTGCTGGTCGCTGGCCAGCGAACCGCGAATCTCCGCCACCTTGCGGGTCGCCTCGGCCTCGCCGAACAGCTTGGTCAGCACGGTATGCGCCTCGGCATCGCGGCCCTTGGCGACCAGGAAGCGCGGGCTTTCCGGGATGATGGTCAGCGCGAGGAAATAGATCGCCGCCGGGATCGCCTGAAGCCAGAACATCCAGCGCCACGCCGGGAAGCCCAGCCAGAACTCGGCGGTTGAACCACCGGCATAACGCGCCAGCGCGAAGTTGGCGACGAATGCGCCGGTCAGGCCGGTGATGATCATCACCTGCTGCACGCTCGACAAGCGGCCCCGGATCGAGGCCGGGGTGACTTCGGAGATATAGACGGGCGAGATGACGCTCGCCGCGCCGACGCCCAGGCCGCCGATGATGCGCGCGAAGATGAAGATCGCCGAGCTGCTCGCCGCACCCGCCAGCAGCGCGCTGACCAGGAAGAGACCGGCGGCCAGCATCATGACGTTGCGGCGGCCGATCGCGTCGGCCAGGCGCCCCGCACCGAACGCACCGATCGCCGAGCCGACCAGGATCGCGCCGACATTGACGCCGACGCCGAGGCGACCGAGGTCGAACGCGGCCTCCAGCCCCTTCTGGGTGCCGTTGATGACCCCGGAGTCATAGCCGAACATGAAACCGCCGATGGTCGCGACAACGACGATCGCGGCGATGAATCCGTGGTTGACGCTTCCGGCGCCCCCACCCCTGGTCGTATCGGTCACTTCGGGCCCTCTCCTCATCCGTACGGTTCGCGTCTTCGCCTATCCGTACGACTCTGTCGTGTCACCGGCGCAGATGCACACGGCTCTCAAATGGTAACGCTATCTTAAATCATCGCGCCGTCAAGCGCCCGTGCAGCGCGGGCCATGCGGTTCGTCCCGGATCGACCTGCCCGCACGATCTTTGCATCAGATCCCGCGCGGACGGCGGCGCGGCGCGGCATCCGACTGGCGCCGGATCAGGCTGTAATCGAGCATCCGGTGCGAGGCGGCGTCGAGCTTCTTCTGCCGGATGACGGTCGCGGCCATCTCCACCGCCGCACGCGCCATATCGGCGATCGGCTGGTGAATGGTGGTCAGCTCGGGCCAGATCGTCGTCGACAGGGTGGTGTCGTCGAACCCGCAGACCGTCAGGTCGCTCGGCACGTCCAGCCCCCGGCGATGCGCGACCGCCACCGTCGCCGCCGCCATGTCGTCGTTCGACGCGATGATCGCGGTCGGCGGCTCGGCCAGGTCGAGCAACCGTTCGGCGGCGTCGAGCCCAGAGCGATAGGTATAGAGCCCCGGCGCAACCAGATCCTCGTCGAATGGCACACCCACCGCCTCCAGCGCGGCGCGAAACCCCTCATACCGCCGGGCGCTGGCCGACAGATTGGGATTGCCGCAGATAAAGCCGATGCGACGATGGCCCAGCGTCATGACGTGGCGGGTCATCTCCTCGGCCGCCGCGCGGTCGTCGATCTGCACCGCCATCGCGGTGTCGGGCATCTCGGCGGGCGGCTGGCCGGTCGCAACGACGACCGTCGGCACCCCCGCCTCGCGCAACAGCGACAGGATGGGCTCCGCCTCGCACAGCGGCGGCGGCAGGATGACGCCGTCGATCCCGCCCTTGATCAGGTGGCGCGTCACCTCGACCTCATGGTCGCCGATCTCGCATTTCTCGACCACCATCTGCACGTCCAGCCGCGATGCCTGGTCCAGCGTGCCGAGCAGGAATTCGCTCAGGAAGCCCTGGCTGGGGTTGCTGTAGAGCATGCCGATGCGGATTTGCGCCGCCCCCGCCAGGCTGCGCGCGGCGGGATTGGGGGCGTAGTTCAGCTGCGCGATCGCCGCCTCGACCTTTTCGCGGGTGGTGGGACGGACATTGGCTTCGTTGTTGATGACGCGCGACACGGTCATCAGCGACACGCCGGCGGCGCGCGCGACATCGCTGATGGTGGGAGCGCTGCTACCGCGGCGCGAGGTCCTGATATTCATGGGTATACGCTTCCACCTTTCGCGGGCGATGCGCAATGCTTTGCCGCCCGCTGCGCTTGCGAATCCCGATCCGGGGCGCTAATGCGCCGCCAGCATCAAGAGTCGGGCCATCGCCCGGCACCAACCTGCCCCCCGGCAAGGTGGTGCCTCTCCGCGTGGAGAGGGATGTGGCCGAACCGGCAACAACGGGACGAACCGCCACTTTCCTCACCCGGCTCGCGCCACAGGCACGAAGGAAATGTGATGAACGCGGCCCCTCAACACTTCGCCCCCCAGCAGTTCGCAAGCGACAACTATGCTGGCATCTGTCCCGAGGCGTGGGCCGCGATGGACGAGGCCAATCGCGGCTACGTGCCCGCTTATGGCGAGGACCCCTATACCGAGCGCGCCGCCGACGCGTTCCGCACCCTGTTCCAGACCAAGTGCGAGGTCTTCTTCGCGTTCAACGGCACGGCTGCCAATTCGCTGGCGCTCGCCGCACTCTGCCAGAGCTATCACAGCGTGATCTGCTCGGCCTCCGCGCATGTCGAAACCGATGAGTGCGGCGCGCCCGAATTCTTCTCCAACGGATCGAAGCTGCTCGTCGCGCAGACCGAGGACGGCAAGCTGACCCCCGAGGCGGTGCGCGCGCTGGCCACCGGCCGGTCGGACATCCATTTCCCCAAGCCGCGCGCGGTGACGATCACCCAACCGACCGAGACGGGGCAGGTCTATACGATCCCCGAAATCCACGCTTTGTCGGCGGTGTGTCGCGAGCTGGGCCTACGGCTTCATATGGACGGGGCGCGCTTCGCCAATGCCTGCGCGGCACTGGGCTGCTCGCCCGCCGACATGACGTGGCGCGCGGGCGTCGACGTCCTCTGCTTCGGCGGGACCAAGAACGGCATGGCGGTCGGCGAGGCGATCCTGTTCTTCGACCCCGTGCTGGCCGAGGATTTCGACTATCGCTGCAAACAGGCGGGACAGCTGGCGTCCAAGATGCGCTTTCTGGCCGCGCCGTGGATCGGGATGCTCGACAGCGGGGCGTGGCTGACCAATGCCGCCCATGCGAATGGCTGCGCGCAGCGGCTGGCAGCGCGGGTCGCGGGGCTGCCGGGTATCGCACCGATGTTCCCGGTCGAGGCCAACGCCGTCTTCCTCAGCGCACCGGAGGCGGTGCTCGACGGCCTGCGGGTCCGCGGCTGGCGATTCTATACCTTCATCGGCGGCGGCGCGCGCTTCATGTTCGCCTGGGACGCCGATCCGGCACGGGTCGACCAGCTGGGCAACGACATCGCCGCCGTGGCGGTGGAGGCGTTGCAGGCGGCGTAAAGCCCGTTCCTCCCCTGCAAGGGGAGGAAAATACTTATCCCTCCGCCGCCAGACGATCGAGCCAGGCCTGCGCCTGTTTCGGCTCCCCCACCGCCTCGGGCCCGACCGGTCCGCGCGCGGCGAGGAATTCGGCATGCAGCGCAAAGGGCGACAGGCCGAGTTGCGCCCGCGCGGCGTCGATCTCCTCGCCCATCTCGGTCAGCTGCGCGACGACCGGCGCCGCCGCCGCGCGCGCGGCCCGGTCCTTGCGGTGATCGAAAAGCCCCCATTTGCCCGCCGCCGTGGTGCGCAACGCCGCGATCAGCGCCTCGCGATAGTCGCGTTCCATATCCTCGCGGAGCGCGTCCAGCCGCGCCAGTCGATCACCCTTGGCCATGGTCCGGCCTTAGGCGGCCATGGCCGGGTCGGCAATCGGCGGCCGCGATGCGGGTCCGCTTACCGTGCGTCCACGCCGCGCCCGATATCTTCCAGCGCCCGGCCCAGATGACAGTCCTTGCCCGGCGTCAACCGTTCGACACTCTCGACCAGCATGACCGACTGGCCATCACGCTCGACATAGCGCGCCACCACCTCGCCATAAGCGGGCAGCGTCGCCTTTCGCACCGCGGCCAGCGCCTTACCGCCGGGCGCGTCCTCCAACAGGTAATGGTTCTCTACCAGATCGCAGCGGCGCAGGACGATGGCATGACCTTCGCGCTCCAGCGTCCCGATATAGATGTCTGCGCCCGCCGGCTCCGTCTGCGCGGAGGCGGGCATCGCCAGCGCGATCAGGGCAAGGCAAAGCGACGCGCGGCCGTGACGACGAAGACGAACCATGGCCCGACCATAGCCAATCGCCATCCTACGGGTCGAGACTCAACTCGCCCGCGTCGCCGCCTTCGCGCCGCCCGCCACCGCCAGGCCGAAAACCAAGTGGTTGAGCGTGTGCATCGCGATCGTCTTGCCATCACTTTCCCACTCCGGCCGCTTCAGGCCCAGCGCCGGGCCCGCCACCCAATGCGCCAACGTGTAGAAGGCCAGGCCGAAGCCGATGCCGCTCGGCACGATCGCGGCCTCATCATCGGTCGCGGCGGCATAGGCCATGCCTGCCAGCACCGACAGCAACAGGTGAGCGCCCTGGACGACCGCCTGTTCGCTCGCGTCGGGCAGCTGATCGGCGGGGGGCGGCGTGCGGCCGATCTTCGCGGCGGCGGCGCGTTCCAGCTGGGCCAGTTCAGAGGGCTCACCGCTCTTCCGCTCGCCCGCCACCAGCAGCGCCGTGATACCCAGACCGGCGACCAGCCCGCCTGCGATCGCCCCTGCCCAGCGTTTACCGTTCATCACCGTCTCCTGCACCTCTTGTCGAGGGTCCAGCGGTTCAGACGGGTCGTGGTTCCGCTACGGCGCGGCGGCGGACGTCAGGGAGCGCGGTCGAGCTCGATCTCGACCCGGCGGTTGCGCGCGCGCCCGGCGCTGTCGTCGCTGCCGTCGGGCTTGGCATTGGGGGCGATGGGGCGGGTCTCCCCCAGCGCGATAACGCTCATCCGGCTGCGCTCCAGCCCTTTGCGCGCCAGATAGTCGCGCACCGCCTCGGCCCGTTTGCGCGACATGATGCGATTGGCCGCGTCGTCGCCTTCGCTGTCCGAATGGCCGCGCAGGACGAGGCGGCCGCTTTTCACCGCCGGGTCGGCCGCAACCCGATCAAGCGCCGCCCTGGCCTCATCGCTCAGCCCCGCGCCACCTTGCGGGAAGCCGATGGTCGAAAGGGTCGCACCGGGGTTGGCGGCGATCTCGCCGGGCAGCGCATCGGACCGGGGGGCCTTGGCCGGGCCGGTACGGGTCGACGGCGAAGCGTCGGGGATCGGCAGCTCGACCGTCGCGCCATGGGCCCCCGCCGCGCGCGCGACCGCATTCCCGCCATCGCCGCAGCCCGCCAGGGTCAAGGCCATGCCGGAGATGGCCACCCAGACCCCTGGTCGCATTCGCATTCCCATCCCCCTTCACGGGCCCGCACGACCCCGCCCGGCGGCGGACCATAGGGAGCGATTATTGCGCTGCAAACAAACTTCGTGCGCCGCCTTGTCCGAATTTAAACCCGATGGCTGTCAATTCGACGGCTCGGCGGGCTGGAAGATGCCCCGCTGCTCGCTCAGGATGCGCCAGCCCGCCAGGAAAAGCGCAGCGGCGACCGGGCCGACGACGATGCCGCTCAGTCCCAGCAGTTCGATGCCGCCCAGCGTGGTCAGCAACACGATCCAGTCGGGCAGACCGGTGTCGCGCCCGACCAGAATGGGGCGCAGGATATTGTCGGCCAGCCCGATGACCAGCACGCCCGAGGCGACCACCACAGCCCCCTGCCATATCGCACCGGTCGCGAGCAGATAGATGGCGACCGGGCCCCAGATAATCGCCGGACCGATGGCGGGCAGCAGCGCCGCGATCGCCATCAGCACGCCCCAAAGGAGCGCGGCGGGCACGCCGACGATCCAGAAGGTGATCGCCCCCAGCGCGCCCTGCACCAGTCCGACGATCACTGACCCCTTGATCGTCGCGCGCACCACCGCGACGAAGGTATCGACCAGCCGCGTCGCGACATTGCGGTCGAGCGGCAGGGCGCGCACGAAGCTGGGGCCCAGCCGGTCGCCATCGCGGATCAGGAAGAAGGCGACATAGAGCCCGACGCCGAAGGTCAGTGCAAAGGCGAAGGCATTGCGACCGATCGAGAGCGCCTGCGTCGCGATCTGGCTCACGCTGCTGCTCAACGTGCGCGAGATACGCTGCTGCAGCCCCTCGAAACTGCTGATGCCGGAATTGTCCATCGCCTGGCGCAACCGCTGGGGCAGCGCGTCGCGGACCTGCTGGAAATATTGCGCGAAGTCGATCTGGCCGCTGCGCATCTTCAGATAGACGCCAGAGGCCTGGTCGACGACCATGCTGCCGATCACCAGGGTCGGCACCACCACCGCGAAGGTGATGATCAGCATGGTCAACCCGGCCGCCAGGCTGCGCCGCCCGCCGGTCTTGGTGAGCAGCCACTGGAACAGCGACCGGAACAGGATCGCCGCCAGCGCCGCCCAGAGCAGGGCGATCAGGAAGCTGGACACCACCGCGATCAGGCCGATGGTGATGAGTATGAGGAAGAGGATAAATCCCCCTCGTTCGATCTTCTGCCGGTCGATGGTCATCGGGCCCTCCCCATTCTGCATCGCGGCCTAACCGTCACGGCGGCGGAACGGTTCCGCAATTTGGGTTAAGGGGATGACGGGAATGTCATCCATAGGACCCATCTATTCCTCCCCTGCAAGGGGAGGGGGACCATACGCAGCATGGTGGAGGGGGCTGGCCGCCAGGGACGTCCCGTGCGGCCAGCCCCCCTCCGTCATCGCTTCGCGATGCCACCTCCCCGTGCCGGGGAGGATCGTTCGCTTACTCCGCCGCGACCGCCTCGACGCTGTCGTCGAGCGGATGCGCCAGGCGGGTCAGCATTTCCTTCGGGCAGACCTGCCAGAAATGTCCGGCCACCCGGTCCCAGTCCTCCAGCAGGCCCTTCGACCATTTGCTGTCGGTCCGCGCCGCATGCTCCTCGACCAGGCCACGCAGCACACCTTCCCAATGTGCGGAGGCGAGGCGCTGCCACACGATGTTCTCGGGGTTGGCGCGACGCGCGAAACGCTCTTCGGGGTCGTAGATGAAGGCCATGCCGCCGGTCATGCCTGCGCCGAAGTTCGCGCCGACCTCACCCAGCACCACGGCGGTGCCGCCGGTCATATATTCGCAGCCGTTCGCGCCGCAGCCCTCGACCACCACGGTCGCGCCCGAGTTGCGCACCGCGAAACGCTCGCCCGCCTGGCCCGCCGCGAACAGACGGCCGGAGGTCGCGCCGTAGAGCACGGTGTTGCCGATGATCGTGTTCTTCTGGCTGGCCAGCGGCGAACTGACCGCCGGGCGCACGATGATGGTGCCGCCCGACAGGCCCTTGCCGACATAGTCATTGGCGTCGCCGAACACTTCCAGCGTGATGCCCTTGCACAGGAACGCGCCCAGCGACTGACCCGCCGACCCGCGCAGGCGGACGGTGACGTGCCCGTCGGCCAGCTTGCTCATCCCGAACTTGCGGGTGATCTCGCTCGACAGCCGCGTACCGACCGCGCGGTGCGTGTTGCGCACCGAATAGGTCAGCTGCATCTTCTCGCCGCGCGAGAACACGGCCGAGGCGTCCTTGATGATCTGCGCATCCAGACTGTCGGGCACCTCGTTGCGGAAAGTCGACAGGCTGAACCGCCGCTCGGCATCGGTCGCATCGACCTTGGCCAGCACCGGATTGAGGTCGAGATCGTCGAGATGCTCGGCACCACGGCTGACCTGGCGCAGCAGCTCGGTCCGCCCGATCACCTCGTCGAGCGAGCGGACCCCCAAACGCGCCAGGATGTCGCGGACTTCCTCGGCGATGAAGGTCATCAGGTTGATGACCTTTTCCGGGGTGCCGGTGAACTTGGCGCGAAGCCGCTCGTCCTGCACGCAAACGCCGACCGGGCAGGTGTTCGAATGGCACTGGCGCACCATGATGCAGCCCATCGCCACGAGGCTCAGCGTGCCGATGCCGAATTCCTCGGCGCCCAGGATCGCCGCGATCACGATGTCGCGCCCGGTCTTGAGACCACCGTCCGCACGCAGGCGGATACGCCCGCGCAGGCCGTTAAGGGTCAGCGTCTGGTTGACCTCCGACAGGCCCATTTCCCACGGCGTCCCGGCATATTTGATCGAGGTCTGCGGCGACGCGCCCGTGCCGCCGACATGGCCCGACACCAGGATGACGTCGGCATGCGCCTTGGCCACGCCCGCCGCGACGGTGCCGATGCCTGCCGAGGAGACGAGCTTCACGCAGACGCGCGCACGCGGGTTGATCTGCTTGCAGTCATAGATGAGCTGCGCGAGATCCTCGATCGAATAGATGTCGTGGTGCGGCGGCGGCGAGATCAGGGTCACGCCGGGCGTCGCGTGGCGCAACTTGGCGATGAACTCGGTCACCTTGAAGCCGGGCAGCTGCCCACCCTCGCCGGGCTTGGCGCCCTGCGCCACCTTGATCTCGATCTCGTCGCAGGCGTTCAGATATTCGGCCGTCACGCCGAAGCGGCCGGACGCGATCTGCTTGATCGTCGAGTTGGCGTTGTCGCCATTGTCATAGGGCTGATAGCGCAGCTTGTCCTCGCCGCCCTCGCCCGACACGGCCTTCGCGCCGATCCGGTTCATCGCGATCGCCAGCGTCTCATGCGCTTCGGGCGAGAGCGCGCCCAGCGACATGCCCGGCGTCACGAAGCGCTTGCGGATTTCGGTGATCGCCTCGACCTGATCCACCGGCACGCCCTCGTTCGGGAAGTTGAACTGAAGCAGGTCGCGCAAATAGACCGGCGGCAGATCGCCAACGCCGCGCGCGAATTGCAAGTAGGTCGAATAGCTGTCGGTCGCCACCGCCGTCTGCAACAGGTGCATCAGCTGCGCCGAATAGGCATGGGTCTCGCCGCCGTCGCGCTGGCGGTAGAAGCCGCCGATCGGCAGCGTCGCGACATGCTGGTCCCAGGCCGCTTCGTGACGGACCATCGCCGAGTAATGGAGCGAGTTGTAACCCTCGCCCGAAATCTTGGCGGGCATGCCGGGGAACAGGTCGTTGACCAGCGCGCGGGACAGGCCGACCGCCTCGAAATTATAGCCGCCGCGATAGCTGGAGATCACCGCGATCCCCATCTTCGCCATGATCTTGAGCAGGCCGTCCTCGATCGCGGTGCGATGGTTGGTCAGGCACTGTTCGATGCTCATGTCACCGAACAGGCCACGGCCATGACGGTCGACGATCGCGGCTTCGGCCAGATAGGCGTTCACCGTGGTCGCGCCGACGCCGATCAGCACCGCATAATAGTGCGTGTCGAGGCACTCGGCCGAGCGCACGTTGATCGACGCATAGCTGCGCAGGCCCCGGCGGACGAGATGCGTATGCACCGCCGCTGCCGCCAGCACGCCCGCGATCGCGACACGGCCTTCGGAGACATGCTCGTCGGTCAGGAACAGCTCGGACCGGCCCTCGCGCACCGCCTGTTCGGCCTGGTTGCGGATACGCTGGATCGCGGCACGCAGGCGGTCGGGACCGCCATCGGCCTCGAAGGTACAGTCGATCTCTGCCGCCGAGCGGCCGAAATGCGTCTTGAGCCGGTGCCAGTCGGCACCGGTCAGGACCGGGGACGGCAGGACCAGCACGCGCTCACGCCGATCCTCGGTATCGAGGATATTGGCGAGATTGCCGAACCGCGTCTTGAGCGACATCACATAACGCTCACGCAGTGAGTCGATCGGCGGGTTGGTGACTTGGCTGAAGTTCTGGCGGAAGAACTGGCTGATCAGGCGCGGCTTGTCGGAGATGACCGCCAACGGCGTATCGTCGCCCATCGAACCGATGGCTTCCTTGCCGCCCTCGGCCATGGGCGACAGGATCAGTTCCATATCCTCCATGGTCTGGCCGGCGGCGACCTGACGGCGCAGCATTTCGGCGCGGGGCATGCGCACCAGCGCTTCCTCTTCGGACGGCTGGGGCAGCTGGTCCATGGTCAGGAACTCGCCGATCATCGCGGCATAGTCCTGCTCGCCCGAAATCTGGTCCTTGATCGCGCGGTCGTCGTACAGCTTGCCCTCGGCCAGATCGACCGCGATCATCTGCCCCGGCCCCAACCGGCCCTTGGCGGTGATGCTCGCTTCGGGCACCACGACCATGCCGCTCTCCGAACCCACGATCAGCAGGCCGTCGACGGTCAGCGTATAACGCAGCGGGCGCAGCGCGTTGCGGTCCATGCCCGCCACCGCCCAGCGGCCATCGGTCATGGCGAGTGCGGCCGGACCGTCCCACGGCTCCATCACGGAGGCGAGATACTGGTACATCTCGGCATGCGCCTTGGGCGTGTCGAGGTCCTTCTGCCACGCCTCGGGCACCAGCATCAGCTTGGCGGTCGGCGCGTCGCGTCCCGAGCGGCAGATCGCCTCGAACACCGCGTCGAGCGCGGCGGTGTCGGACGCGCCCGCCGGGATCACCGGCTTGATGTCCTCCGAATTGTCGCCGAACGCGATCGAGGCCATCCGGATCTCGTGGCTGAGCATCCAGTTCTTGTTGCCACGGATCGTGTTGATCTCGCCATTATGCGCCAGGCAGCGGAAGGGCTGCGCCAGCCACCATTGCGGGAAGGTGTTGGTCGAATAACGCTGGTGGAAGATCGCCACGCGGCTCTCGAACCGATGGTCCTGCAGGTCGGGATAAAAGACCGACAGGCTCTCGGCGAGGAACAGCCCCTTGTAGATGATCGAGCGGCAGGACAGCGAACAGATATAGAAGCCGCTGATCTGCGCCGCGATGACGCGCTTTTCGATCCGCCTACGGATCAGGTACAGGTTCTTCTCGAACTCGGCGGCATCCACCTCGTCGGGCATCGGCCCGGCGATCATGATCTGCTCGATCTCGGGCCTTGTCGCCTGCGCCTTCATGCCGATGACCGAGACGTCGACCGGCACCTGGCGCCAGCCATAGATGGTGTAGCCCGCCTCGATGATGACGCTCTCGACGATGGTGCGGCAGGTTTCCTGCGCGCCCAGATCGGTGCGCGGCATGAAGATCATGCCGACCGCCAGCCGGTTGGGCAGCACCTTGTGCCCCGACGCTGCGATCGCATCGTCAAAGAAGCGGTGCGGCAGATCGACATGCAGGCCCGCACCGTCGCCGGTCTTGCCATCCGCGTCGACCGCGCCGCGATGCCAGACCGCCTTCAGCGCGTCGATCGCCGACTGGACGACCCGGCGCGAGGGCTGGCCATCGGTGGCCGCGACCATGCCGACGCCGCACGCATCGCCCTCGAACTCGGGGCGGTACATGCCATGCTCGGCGAGATATTGGCGCTGGTCCATCGTCATTCTCCGCTCTCACCGAACCGGGTCATCACCCCCGCCACGGCCTTTTCCGTTTCGCCCCATTCCCAGGGCTGTTCTTCCATCATCCAGGTCAGGACCGTCTCCTCGGTCCGGGGCCGCAGCGCCCGGACACGATCGACCAGCCCGGCTGGAATCGTCTCATTCGGCGGCACCGTGCCGCTCTGCATCGTCGCGACCAGCGCCTGGCCCGGGGGCGAAGCGTAGAAGCGGTTCAGCGTCGCCAGCTCAGGCTCGGTGAACGCCGCGCCATAGATCGCCGCCTGACGCTGCCACAGGACGGGCATCCGTTCCCGCATCGAGCGCACCCGCAGCGGCTGTACCGCCTGGGCCATCGCCCGGACGATACCGGGATGCCGATCCTCGCGGGCCTTCATCCTCGGATCACTCGCGAGCAGTTGCGCCACCATGCCATCGGTGCCAGCCGCCTTGACGACCAGCGCCTCCGGATAGAGCAACCGTGCGAGCGTCAGTGCCGCCGGGCGCGAGGCCGCCTCACCGACCGGCGCGGTCTGCATCGCGCCGCCCAGCATCAAGGCCATCGCCCCGAGGCCGCTCGCCAGCATCACTTCGTGCCCTTGTCCCCGTCCAGCGCCTCGATCCGCGCGCGAATCTTGGGGAAGGCGGCCATGCCCGCCTGCTGGCCGATCGCACGGCCCGCTTCGGCCAGGCGCTGCTGCAATTGCGGTTGCAGCTGGAGCAGCCGACGGCCGGTCGGCGAGTCATAAAATGCGACGATCGCCTTCAACTCGGCCTCGGAGAAGTTGCGGCGATATTCCTCGGCCGCCGCCTCGGCGATGTCGGGGTAGCGCGCGCGAAATGCGGCCATCATTTCCTCGGTCGCGATCTCACCGACCTGGCGACGGGTCTCGGCCGTCGTCAGCCGATCCTTCAGCGCCTGCGGAATGGCGGGATCGCCCTGCAGCGCGGCCACCATGTTGTTCGCGATCAGCGGCATCAGGCTCGAAAACTGCAGGTCGAGCGTCTTGTCGAGATTGAGCTTGGCGACCAGCGCCCGCGCGGTTTCGATCCGCCCGCCCGCATCGGGGGTCGTCGCGGGCACAGGGGCGGTCTGGGCCGCGACCGGCGCGGCAACCAGCAGCGCGAGGAAAGCGAGACCGCGCATCATGCGGCCACCTTTTCACGCTGGGCGGTCTTGGCGCGCGCCTTCAACCACTTGTGCATCGCCGTGGCCACGTCGAGCCCGTCGCGGATCGCCCACACCACCAGCGAAGCCCCGCGCACGATGTCACCTGCCGCGAACACACCGTCCAGGCTGGTCATCAGCGTGCGGCCATCGACCAGCACCGTGCCCCAGCGGCTGACGCCCAGCTCCGCCGTGCCGAACAGGCTCGGCAGGTCCTCGGCATCGAAGCCCAGCGCCTTGATGACCATGTCGGCGTCCAGCAGATGGTCGGCCCCCGGCTCGGCCTCCGGCGCGCGGCGGCCACTGGCGTCGGGGGCACCCAAGCGCATCTTGGCGGCGCGTACGCCCGTTACCGTCTCACCGCCCTCGAAACCCAGAGGCGCAGAGAGCCAGACGAACTCGGCGCCCTCTTCTTCCGCATTGGCGACCTCGCGCTGCGAGCCCGGCATGTTGGCGCGGTCGCGGCGATAAAGACACTTCACCGATTTGGCGCCCTGGCGGATCGCGGTGCGGACGCAGTCCATCGCGGTGTCGCCGCCGCCGATCACGACGACATTCTTGCCCTCGGCATTGAGCGAGCCGTTCTCGAACGCCTCGACCGTATCGCCGAAGCTCTTGCGATTGGAGGCGGTCAGATAGTCGAGCGCGGCGATCACGCCGTTCGCCCCCGCGCCGTCCACCTCGACATTGCGCGCCTTGTACACGCCGGTCGCGATCAGCACCGCATCATGACGACGGCGCAGCTCCTCCAGCGTCGCATCCTCGCCGACCGCAAAGCCTTCATGGAAGACGATGCCGCCCGCCTTCAGCCGCTCGACCCGGCGCATGACCACGGGCTTCTCCAGCTTGAAGCCGGGAATGCCATAGGTCAGCAGCCCGCCCGCCCGGTCGTGCCGGTCATAGACATGGACCTCATAGCCCGAGACGCGCAGATATTCGGCGGCGGTCAGGCCCGCGGGCCCCGCGCCGATCACCGCGACCGACTGGCCCCGCGCGGGTCCGGGGACCAGCGGCTCGACCCAGCCCTCTTCCCAGGCGGTGTCGGTGATGAACTTTTCGACCGAGCCGATCGTGACCGCGCCGTGGCCCGAAAATTCGATGACGCAATTGCCCTCGCACAGCCGGTCCTGCGGGCAGATGCGGCCGCAAATCTCGGGCATGGTCGAGGTGGCGTTGGACAGCTCATAGGCTTCGCGCAGGCGACCTTCCGCGGTCAGGCGCAGCCAGTCGGGGATATGGTTGTGCAGCGGGCAGTGCACCGAGCAATAGGGCACGCCGCATTGCGAGCAGCGCCCCGCCTGGTCCTCCGCCGCCGGGGGCGCATAGCGTTCGGCGATCTCGCGGAAATCTTCCGCGCGGTCCGGTGCGGCCCGCTTGGCCGGATAGGCCTGCTCGCGAGCCACGAATTTCAGCATAGAATCGTTCGCCATATGCGCCTCCGAAGATGCGGATATTGCGCGAACACCGTCTTGTCACTGCCAAATCGACAGATAGGACAGCACATCTGTCTTATTTAATAGCGATTATGGCGGGTCGCCCGCCTTATTGCGACCGACCCGCAAGTAATTAGGTCCGTTTTGATATCAATGCAGGGTCAGTAGGGCCAGCGCAATGCTGCCCGCGACGATTCGATACCAGGCGAACGGCCCGAAGCCATGCTTGCCGACAATGCCGACAAACCAGCGCACGACCAGCAGAGCGACGATGAAGGCGACGATGAAGCCGACCGCGATCTCGATCGGACCGACGCTGTTCCCGGCGCGCATCGCATCCATATGCCCCGCCGTCTCGACGACACTCGCGCCCAGCATGGTGGGAATGGCGAGGAAGAAGCTGAACTCCGCCGCCGTGCGCCGCTCGACGCCCAGGGTCAGTGCGCCCAGGATCGTCGCGCCCGAGCGGCTGACCCCCGGAATCATCGCCAGACACTGGAGGAAACCGACGCCCAGCGCCGTCTTGGCCGGGACCGCCGCGATGCCGCGCGTATTGCCCGGCTTCACCAACCGCTCGATGACCAGGATCGCGATGCCGCCGACGATCAGCGCGACCGCCACGACCTTGGGCTGGAGGAGCAGCGCCTCGATATGCTTTTTCGCCAGCACGCCGATGACGGCAGCGGGGATGAAGGCGATCAGCAGGTTGCGCACGAAGCGGATCGAGCCGGGGTCGCGCTTGGCCAGGCCGACCATGACGGTCCAGAAGGTCCGCCAATAGAGGACGACGACCGCGAGGATCGCACCTAGCTGGATGACGATGTTGAACATCTGCCACCGCGCATCGTCATAACCGAGCAAAGCGCCCGCCAGGATCAGGTGGCCGGTGGAAGACACCGGCAGGAATTCGGTCACGCCCTCGACGATCCCAAGGATGATGGCGGCTATCAGGTCGTTCACGCGAGTCCCCAAATGCTAAAACAGCCCCGCCGCCATAGGGCGACGGGGCTGTCAGCGAAATGATAAAGACTGTTAAGGTGGGACGGCTCAGGCCGCCAGCGTCTCCGCCCGTCGCCCGAACCGGCCCGCCTTGCGGAAACGGATCAGATAGTCCGGCGCGACCGTCGCCAGCGGGGCGGCCGTCACGCCCAGCTCGGCCAGGCCCGGCGCGCCCGCGGCCACGACATTGTCCGCTTGCAGCATCAGCCACTGGTCCCAGCTGATCGGCGAACCCGGCAGGCGCGCCAGCAGCGCCCCGGCAAAGTCGGGCAGCTCGACGAAATTGGGCTTGCGGCCCAGCGTCTGGGCGATCCAGCGAATCAACTCGCCCATCGACAGGACATCCGGCCCGCCCAGCTCATAGGTCTTGCCACCATGCGCCTCGGCATCGCGCAGCGCATGGGCTACCGCTTCACCGACATCGCCCGCGAACACCGGCTGGAACTTCACACCCGCGCGCAGGATCGGCACGACCGGCGCCGACACCATGCCGGCAAAGCGGTTCACGAACTGGTCCTCGCGCCCGAACACGATCGAGGGGCGCAGGATAGTGGCGTTCGGGAAAGCCTGGCGCACCGCGGCCTCGCCCTGCCCCTTGGACCGGGCATATGCGGCCGCGCCATTCTCGTCCGCGCCGATCGCCGAGACATGGACCAGCGCCCCGGCCCCCGCCTTATGCGCGGCCTCCGCCACGGCGCGCGCGCCCTCGACATGGATGGCTTGCATATTGCCGCCCATCACGCCGACCAGGTTGACGACCGCATCAGCACCTTCGACCGCGCGGGCCACCGTCTCCGGCCGGGCGATATCGGCCGCGACGAACTGGGTCTGGCCCAGCCCGCCCTGGGTGCGCAGGAAATAGGCCTGGCGCGGATCGCGCTGGGCGATCCGAACCCGCGTTCCGTCCCGCATCAGTTCGCGTGCGACATAGCGGCCCAGGAAACCCCCGCCGCCGATCAGCGTCACCAGCTTGTTCGTCATGCCCGTCCTTATTCGCCAGATTTTTTGTGCACCGCCCCTTTGCCCCGCAAAAAAGCCGTTGACAAGGATTCGAACCCTACCCTAAAGGCGCGGGCCTACCCCGTGCCCAGATGGCGGAATTGGTAGACGCACCAGCTTCAGGTGCTGGCGATCGCAAGGTCGTGGAGGTTCGAGTCCTCTTCTGGGCACCACTCCCGGTCAAAGATGGGCACCGCGCCCTCTTTGACGGGAAGTCCGACAGAGACGCCATTTTCCAAGCTCGACATGGGACCCGAGATCACGATCTCGCGATCCGACACGCTGACGTTCGATACGAACATCTTGAGGTAGGACGAACGAAGCGAACTGTCGTCGCTTCGCATTTTCTTACGAAGCATGTCGCCGAAACGGTCGATCGTTTGCTCGTCGATTCTGCGCTTGCCCTTCGCCAGTTGCGCTTCCAGCACATCGATCCGGCTTGATACCGCCGCCAGTGCCGCTCGGTTGGTCGCCATGCGCTCGACAAACGCCGGATCTCGCGCGCTCATCGTCCCTTCTTCGATCAGGATAAGCAGATTGCTGATCGCGGTGTTCAACCGCGTCCGCTCAGAGCGGCTTCGGGTAAGCTCCGCCTCACGTTCCGCCTGCCGGCTTTGGGAGACATCGAGAACGCCCGCGAGCAATGTGCGCAGCCGATCGCGCGCCAGCAGCCTCGCCTCGATCGCATCCAGAACCATGCCATCGAGCTTTTCGCGCCGGATGCTCGGACAGGCGCAGGTGCCGCTACGGTTCACCCGGTCGTTGCAGACATAGTAGGTATAGCGACCACCTTTCCCCGTGCGGATCGTCATGCCGCTCGAACAGCCGGGCATGCCGCAGCGGGCGACCCCGGTGAGTAGCGTCGTGCCGGCGGCGACATGCGGTGCCATCCGCCTGGGATTGCGCGTTGCCCGCATGGCGGCCACGCGATCGAACTGGTCCCGGGCAATGATCGGGGGACAGGTGACCGCGATAGCATCTTCCACGTCCGGGGTGATCCCATCGTCGTCGGCGGTACGATCGTGATAGACGCCGGTGTACACCTCGCGAGCCAAAATGCCGGCAACGTTGCTGTTGGCGAACCTCGCACCGCGGAGAGTGCGCCCCGCGTCGTTCAGTTGCTTGACGATCCAGCGCCCGCCACGGCCAACGTCAGCCCAGTCGAAGATCTGGCGTACGATCGCCGCTTCGGCTTCGACGATCGCCAGCTTTCGCCGTTCCTTCTCGCCGTCCTGCCGGGCGACATAGGTTTGGTAGCCAAACGGCACCGGCCCGCCATTGTAGAAACCTTGCCGTGCATTCTCCCTGCGGCTCTTCCGGGTGAGGATTGCCGCATCGCGCGCCTGCTCCTCGTTCATCATCGCCGTGATCGTCCGGCCGATCCGCTGGCCACGGCCTTGGCCGAAATCCTCGGTGATCGACCGAACCTCGACCCCTGCGTCGTCCAACTTACCCACCACGTCGAAGAACAGTCGCATGTTTCTGGCCATACGGCTGAACATGAACATCAGGACCAGATCGACCGGATGATCGGACGCGGTAGCCTTTTGCACCAGCCGCTGAAATTCGGGGCGCTTGTCGGTCTGACCGCTGAAGCCGGCGTCGGCAAACTCCTCGACGATCATAATGTCATGCTTGGCCGCGTAGGCGAGAATGGCACTGCGCTGGGCGTCGATGCTCTGCGGCGCACCGCCCTCCTTGTCGACCGACAAGCGCATATACGCGAAAGCCTTGGTCTGGCTGCGGCTGGCTTTTGCCAATTTTCCTGTCCCTATTTGTGTTCGAACAGTGAATCGAACTCACGGGCGAGTGCGTCGAGCACGAGCATGCATTCCCGCCGGGTGACGGCGGGTTGCTCAGACGAAGGCGGCACTTCGAGGCAGCATCGAAGCTGCGCTTCAACGTTCGCTACTTTCCGTTGTTCGTGATCGCTTTCGCCTGCCATCCGCAAGCGATGGCGAATTGCAGGATTTCAAGCGTCAACTCAGCCAGCCAAAAAACTGTTCAGCGGTTGCGTGACCGGCGTTAGCCGGCACGACCTAGAGGTCACAACTTAACACCGGCTTTCATGAAACCGCCATGGGCGTCGGCACAACGATCCCACTCGTCCGGAGGGTGTGGTCGAGGACGATCGTTTGCCGGCGACGAAATCAGCCTCGCGACGTCGACCGCTTCTTAGATTGGTAACAACCAGTTCCGAGACAATGATCGGCGCCATCTGACCGGTCGTGTGTTGGCTTCGACCGCCGCCCGTGTATGTTGAGACGCGATGGGCACGATGCTTCATGATTGACGATAATTGCCACGCAGCGGCTCCAGCCGCCCTTGGTTTTTATTTTCAGTCCTTCTTCGGCCTGCAAGTGCTCGTCGGCCTCACGGGTGACGATGGTGCCGTGGCCATCGAAAGCGCGGACGACGTCGATCTGAAGGACAACGGCCAGCGGCTGCTGTTTCAGCTGAAACATTCGCTTCAGTCGGCACCCGCGCCGATAACCATCAGCTCGAAAGGGCTGTGGCGTACGCTCAAAGCATGGATCGATATCCTGCCCAGCGTGGCATTATCGGACACGCGATTCCATCTCGTGACCGTCGCACCCATTAAGCAGGGCAGCGTCCTGGCCGTGCTCGAGACATCCGATGAAAATCGCAGGCCGCTGACTGCCGCGCTTATCAAAGAGGCGGAACGGGTGGTCGCCGAGCGGCAGGCGGCGGCGGCGGCGAACAAGCCGCTCCCGCACGCGGATCGGGCGGCCGGATGCGAGGCGTTCCTAAATCTGACCGCTGACGACCGGCTCAATCTGATGCGTCAGACACGCATCCGGCCCGGATCCATACCGATCGACGCGATGGAAGGTGAAATCGCAAAGAAGCTCACGCTTATCAGACCCGATGATCGCGCGGGAGTGGCCCGCCGCCTGATCGAATGGTGGGATCGGCAGGTCGTCTATTCGCTCTGCCGCAAGCGGCCAAAGTTCATTACGCGCGGCGAACTCCAGCAGCAGATTACCGAGCTCATTGGCGATATCGAACAGGACCGATTGACAGCCGATTTCGAGACGATTGCTCATCCCAGCGACTATCAGCCTGACGGCATGCTGACACGGCAAATTAGATTAGTCGATGGCCAGAGCCATGATCTTTCCAAGGCAATTCGCGAAGAATGGAAAGCCCGTCAACAGCGGTCCAAATGGATCAATGACCGCCCCCAAATGGCGGCGAAGATCGCGCAATATGACTACGTCCTTAAGGAATATTGGTCGGACGAGCACGTGCAGATTGTTGAGTCCTGTCTAGAGGTCGAAGAAACGGAAAAGCGCAGTAGAGGCCTCGGATTGCTGAGATGGGCCAATCAGGATGCACCCACGACAATACGTCCGATCTTAGCCGGCTTCGAGGCGCCGTATTATATTCGGGGAAGCTATCAGGTGCTGGCGATCGATCGAGAGGTCGGCTGGCATCCGGATTATGCAACGCTTCTGGCTGATGATCCGAAATGATCGCACACGATCTTTTTGCCGAAACCAACCCGGCGTTCGGCGCTTATCTGCTGCTCTCATTTGTTCGCGGCTTCGCCGAGGAGACGGACAAAGGCCCCGAACTTCCGATCGCCTATCTCGCGCTGCCGATTATCGTATCAGGCGATTTGCGCGCGACCTTCGACGGTACCAATCGCCGGACCGGCCTTCAGGAATGGCTGGAACGCAGTCCCCAGATCCAGGTCGGCCTTGGTGAGAGGCTGAACCATTCCATGGACTTTGTTGCCGGAGCCGTTCGTCTCGGCTGCTTTTCGATGGTGGTGCACCTATCCCACGAAGCTCGGCTCGGAGAGGGTACTCGCTATTGCAGGAGAGACCTCGCCACCGGACTTTCAAATGAGCTCGCCCAATCCGTGCGTCACGCCGAACGTCTTGGCTATTGGTGCGCGGCGGCAGGCTCGACGAAAACGATCTACGACACGATGGGTCTGACCCTGTGAAACGCTGGAATATCGCCTCGATTTTCTTCCTCGGGCTCGACGGGCGGCAACGACCAGTCAAGTTCGAGCCCGGTGTCAACATCATCACGGGTGCCTCGGGCACCGGCAAGTCGGCGCTGATCAAGGCGATCGACTATTGCCTCGGTTCCAGTCGGTGCGAGTTGCCAGCCTATGTCCGCAGCCGCAGCATCGCGGTCGCCGTTAAATGGATAGCCGGCCAGGATGAAATGATCGTCGGCAGGCTCATTCCCATGATAGGCCAGGACTCAAGCCATCAGATGTTCGCCAGCTCCGGGCGGAACCTGCCGATGCCGGCTACGATCGACGAGTTCGAGGGACCAATGCCCCTCAGTTCCGCTAAAGCCTTTCTCGAGCGGGCCTTTGGCATTGGCGATTTGCCCGGCGAACCCAACGCATGGGGCAAGACCGGAGGACGCGCCACTGTCCGCCACATCACACCCTACATGTTCGTGACCAAGGAGGTCATTTACAGCGAGCAGGTGCTGTTGCATGGGCTCGAGCAAGCCAAGAAGGCGCCGGATATCGTCGCCACTATGCCATATTTTCTACGGGCAACGGACGAGGCGAGCGCTCTGAACGAGCGCCGCCTCCGCCAGCTCCAGCGAACGCTTGATCTCGAAGAGAAGCGGGCCCGCACTAGGGCGACGGCAGAAAGTGCTTTTCGGGAACGTGCGTTCAGTCTGCTCGCGGAAGCGGAACGGCTGGAGATGATCGGACCGGTCGCGACGACGACAATCGATGCCGATCTGCTCGAACGGCTGGGCGAGCTCGGCAGTGACCCCGTCAGGGCAAAGGTCGTGCCAAGCGAAGGGCAGCTTGCTGACCTTCATCGGCAGCGGAAAGACCTGCTCGCCGATCTTGCCGAGATTAGACGCCAAGAAGCCGCTACGCAAACCGTCATAGGCGAGGTGTCCGGATTCGAAGGCACTGTCCGCAGGCAACGTGAGAAGCTTATGCTGGCATCGCACCTCAAGCTCGACGAGGTCGGACACGTTTGCCCGGTGTGCGACCAGCCTTCCGAAGCCGGCGCAACTACCGTCGAGGCGTTGCGAGTAGCGTTCGAGAAGATCAGAAGTGAAAGCGCTGCCGTTGATCGTGTGAAGCCGCGGCTCATCGATTATGATGGTGCCCTGCGCGACAGGCGAGGTGAGATCAACACGGCCCTGAGGGGCGTCGACGACAGGATCCGGACTTGGCTGCGCCAGTCGGACGACGCCCGGATGTTTGCGAGCCTCGCGAACCTGCGCGCGCATCTGCTTGGTCGTGTGTCCTTTTTCCTTGAGACCATGAAAGACGAGCAACGCGCGGAAGGAAGGGACCTCGATGTGTTGCGGACCCAGATTCGCGACCTTGAGGGCCTCGTCGATCGTGACGCCCGGATCGTGAGGCTCCGGCGCGCGGAGCGAAAAATCTCACAATATGCGACCGAGAGTTTCTCGAACCTGCCTACGATCGAGCCCTGCGTCGGTTCCGAGCTCGATTTCTCATCGTCTGAGCCCGCAATCTCGGTCATTGAGGCGGGCAGCAATATCGTCCTGCATATGACCGACGTTGGATCCGACCAGAACTACCTGGCAATCCATGTCGCTCTGTCCTTCGCCCTCCAGCATTTTCTGGGCGACGAAGGTTCACCGGTTCCGGGCGTTCTGGTCTTCGATCAGATCAGTCGGCCATATTTCCCGGCCAGAGGCGAAGAACCGCACGACGAGAAGATGATCGACGCCACACGGGATGACGAGGAGGAAGACGAGGATATTCGTGCCATGCGCAAACATGTCGATTTTCTGTTCACGGAGACAGACCGTCTGACCGACCTTCAAGTTGTTCTCATCGAACACGCTTATTTCGCCGACGACCCACGTTACGTAAAAGCCACACGCGAGCGCTGGACGCGCGCGTCCGGTCGCGGTCTCGTCCCGAGCGACTGGCCGATCCGACCGGCAAGCTAGCCACCGTCATCAAGCCAAAGACCTGGCGGCGGATTTGTCCCTATCTGGTTCCCAAGTATCTTTACCTTACCAGCCAGAGCAAAAAGCCGATCTCCAAGAGAACGCGGATTAGGTGTTCGACGTGCGGAACTGGCGGTTCGGCGTGAAGTGAAGGATCGTTCCCCTCGAGGACCGGCGGCCCTAACGCGTCGGAAGAAGGCAAAGTACAATGCGCGAAACCCTACGATCGGACTATGTGGCGCGGCTGATGGACGGGATCGGTCGCATCGGTCCGGGACCAATGTTCGAGCGCTTCGGCGCGAAGTTCCTCGACCATTATTTGGACGTCGCCCTGGTTCATCGTGGCCTAAACGCCCAGTTGAGCCCCGTCGGTCACACCATCGACAGCTATGATGATGCCAGCACGGTTGGCGCCGAGTACTCGATTGACCAGGACTATTTCGCGGGGTCGATGTCCAAGGCCAAGGACGACCTGCTCCATGTCCTGCGCAAGCATCCCGCCGTCGTTAACATTTACCTCTTGTCTTCGCGTAAGGCGGGCGAGGGCGTCATCCCGGCGTTCACCCAGCGAACGCAATACTGGCCGGGCATGCTCGCGCGCGCACTCCATGTCTACGACGCGCGCCGCATCGCCGAAGTGATCGTCGACGAGCTGCTGCTGAGCGACGCGGCAATCGACGATCTGGTCGAGCATTTGCCCGCGCTCGCAGCGATCATCGACGACGCCGCTGCCAGCCTGGCGGTGCCCGGCGTCGATTCGCGTCATGTCGATCGGCCCGTGGTCGGCGCGATGATCGCCGCCGCGCTTACCGCGCGCGGTCCAGTCGCGACTGTTGCCGGCATTGGCGGGCTCGGGAAATCTGAGGCTGCTGCTGCTTATGCCGAGGAACATCGCGGGCAATACGACACCTGCATGTGGATTGATGGCGACACGCTGCGCCGCGCTGCCGACCTCAAGGCGATCGCACTCTGGCGCGGCGGCGAGAGCCGCAATGTCGCGGCGATGCTCCGCGCGCGTCGCTGCCTGCTGATCATCGACGACATCGCCGACACGATCGGTACCAACGAGCTCGCGCTCTTTTGTGGCGGCGGCTCGCACATCATCCTTACCCGGCGGACGCCGCGCGAGGGGGATGTGGTCGTCCCTATGCTGGTGCGAGACGAGGCGCGCTCGATACTCAACCGAGGTCTCGCCGACCCCTGCCCCGACGCCGTCCTCGATGCGTTGCTGCGCACCGTAGGCGGTCACCCGCTGAGCCTCGCGCTCGTCAACCGCGTCGTCATGGACGGCACGAGCTGGAAGGACATCGCGGAGGACTGCGCCGCGATCCCCGAGCTGAGCTTGGGCGATCAGCGTCTCGCCGACCAGCTGCTGGGCCGCCTCAAGGCGGCGCTCGGCCACGAACTCCAGCTGTTCGAATGGATGGGCCAGGCGAGTTGCGACCTGCGCTTCCTACGCCGCGCGATCAGCGGCATTGGCATCGCCAAGCTGCGCCAACACAGCCTCACCGCGCCCGACCGGCCGAGCACGCTGCGCCTCCACGACATCATTCAAGCGAGCGTCATGGCACAACGCTGGCTGACGCCCGCGCGCAGCGCGGAGCTCGACGACACGCTGGAGAACGTGATCGAGGCCTTGATGGCCGAGGAAGGCCTCGCGCTCCGCGTACTCGCTTCAACCATGCGGGCAAAGCTCGAGGCGCTCGCCGCGCGCGATCCGCGTCCGTCCTTTGTGGTTGCGCTGCTAGAGATCTGGAAGCCTGGTGAGACGCGCCCCGAACTTCTACCGGAACCTGTCGAAGCCGCAGACACCTTGGCCCGCGTCGGCGCCGTGCCTCGCTCGGCGCAGGTCCGCGCTGTGCTTGAGACGATTGAAGGGCTCTACCGATACGACAAGATCGGTTCGGTCGGTGACGCCAAGGACAATCTGCGCGCGCGCCTCTCGGTCTACGAACGCCTTGCCGCGATCGCCGGGCTCGACAGCCGCACCGAGACCGAGATCCGCCATCACCACGCCAAGGCGCTCAAGAATGTCAAACGCGATGCCGAAGCTCAAGCGATGTTCGAGGAGTTGCTTGAAGGGCCGCACCCGCTCCCCGCCAGCCGCCTCCAGCTGGTTCGCCTTTACGGCCGCGCCAAAGATACAATCGACCGCGCGGCGGAGCAGGCCGACATCGTCCTCACCGCCGCCGGCGACGTCGGCGCTGTCTCCAGCAATGTCGTGCTCGCTACGCTGCAATCGCTGCCGTCAGCGGGGGGCAAATGGCGCCAGACGCTGTTCAATAAGCACGCCGACTTGATCGAGCGCGAGATCGTCGTCGCCGCCGAGGCTGGCGCCGAGGATGCTCTGCTCGCCTTCGCCGCCGTCGCGCGCCATTGGTCGTGGCACGATCGTGACCGTCTCCTGCGGGTCTTCGCCAGCGTCGAGCTGATCGATCCGTCGATGCTCGAGGACCGGACCCGCACCGCATGCGGCGAGGTCTTCGCCGAGGTCGGCAAAGCCGAAGGGGGCGCGGCGTTCCAGAAGCAGGCGCTGCGCTACTACGAGGCGGTCGAGGCGCCTACGGCCTTCGGTCTCCAGAAGCACGGGCAGCTGCTTATCGAAATGGATCGGCCCGCCGACGCGGAAGCGATCCTGCTCCGCATCGCCGAGCCGGGAGCGTTTGTCTCGTACCGGTTGTCGCAGGCACAGCTCGCGCTGGGCAAGGCGGCGGACGCGCTCATCGAGATCGACAGGGCGCTGGCGAGATTGGACAGCAAGCAGGCGCATTTCCGCTCCAGCTTCCTGGCGCAGCGCTATGACGCACGCTACGCTCTGGGCGACCCCGATGCGTGCGACGATCTTGAGGAGGCGCATCGCCTCTGCGAGCCTGGCAAGTACAAGGACATCCTCGGCGGGCGCCTCGCCGAGCTGTGAGCCAACGTGCGCCGCGGCCTCTAGAGTCGGGTGTCGCGGCGCTTTGCCCGGCGGCCACGAGCGGTATAGGCTGGCTATCATGCCTCAACTCAATCTGACATTCACCCTCGACCTGTCTGACGACGAGGCGGCCGCCGCAGCCGACACGCTCGGCTGCAATCCCGCCGATTTAGCCCAGCATCTCCAGCCCTACGCTCCGGCGGCGCTGCGCGAATATGTCGACATGTTCGCCGGGCAGGCGATGACCAGCGTCACCGACTTGCGCGAGCGCCGGCTCGTCGCGATTCTAATGGCCTTGCCAGCCGCCGATTTCCCGACTGACGAGAGGATTGCGCGGCTGTTCAATCTGACCAGCGCGCAAGGCCGGGCGCTGTTGCGCGCTACGCTGTCGCGGCACCGCAGTCGCATCAAGGGCGTGATGGATGCGGCGGCGCGCCGCTTCATCGCTGCGTGCCAGGGCCAGCCTGGCGCCGAGCGCGAGGCGCGCTTCCCCAATGCGGTGGTGATCGAGATGCTCAACGGTCAGCTCGCGGCTGCCAGCTCGCCGCGTGCGCCGATCCGCCGCAAGCCCGACACCTTCGACACCTATGTAGTGGCGAATGGCGCGTTCAATGAGCTGCAGGCGCTCTATCCGTGAGCAGTACCGAGCATTTGCCTGACGCCATCTCGGCGGCGAGCCTCGTTCTCGCGGTGCTCGCCGCACTCTACACCTTGTGGCTGCCCGCGGTGTCGGCTGCGCTGGCGATCACGACGGCCGCCGACAAGGAGGATCGAGGGCCTCAGCGCGCGCAGGTCGTGACGGCGCTGCTCACGAAGGCGCTGCCACTTGCCGGCGCCACCCTCGCAGCGACGTTGATACTGCTGCCGCGCGGTATCGCGATCATCGCCGAGGCATGGACGCGCTGGCGCGAATGGGGCTTCGACGACGTCAAGAGCTTCTTCGTGCTCACGCTCTCGCTTATGCTACTGCTTGCGATGGTTTCGGCCATGCAACTCATCGGGCTCCTTGCCAAGTGGAGGGAGATTGGTCCCAAACCGTAGGACCTGTTGCGGGTGCCGAAATCTCGAAATGAAAATTCTCCCAGCACACCGCGGTCTGGATCATGTAAGTCTTTGCGCTTCCATTTATAGCGAACGCATCACACCGTCACGCAGACGATGGCTCCGACCGTGTCAGGACTTGGGGTGATTTGCGTCGAACGGCGGCATTGAGCACATCCTCGGCGAATAGCTGTTTTTTGGGGGTCAGCGTATGATTGCCCGAACATTCGAGATTGGGGCGCTCTGCCGCAGTAGCTGCATTTTCAAAGCCCTGCCACTCGTCCATCTTGGCGGTGCTTTTGCCCGAATGGCGGGTGACGTCGGATTGAATCGGCGGTAGCTGTGAAGCAGGGAAAACAATATAACTGAATTGCGCCGGGGGGGAGCTGCGTTGAAGATTTATGCCGTATCGATCGATAATTTCCGAGGCATCAGTTCTACGAAACTGGTTCTGCCTGACCACGCCGTCCTTATCGGCGACAATAACACGGGAAAATCCTCTGTCCTTGAAGCAATAGACCTTGCGCTGGGTCCGGATCGACTGAGCCGGCGTCCGCCAGTCGACGAGCATGATTTTTTCGAAGGCAATTATCTCGCCGTAGCTCCAGCGGCGTCCGAGGAAGGCGCTGAGCCGGATGAGGGTGCGGACGCGACCCGCGGTGAGGCACCGAAAATCACGGTTGAAGTCACCATCATTGGCCTGTCCAAAGAGCAGGAGGCCAGGTTCGGCGGGCATGTCGAATGGCTCGACGTCGCAACCGGCGATTTCTTCACCGATGCCAATCCCTCGGGCGTCGATGCAGCGGACATCAAGGCCGCGCTACGTGTCACCTTCATCGGCGCCTATGACCCGGACGAAGACGATTTTACCGGCAGTACCTTCTATTCGCGCAGCTTGACCGAGGGCGACAAGCCCGAGCCCTTCTCAAAGAAGGACAAGCAACATTGCGGCTTCCTTTTCCTGCGCTCGCTGCGCACGGGGTCGCGCGCGCTCAGCCTGGAGCACGGCAGCCTCCTCGACATCATCCTGCGCCTTAAAGAAATCCGACCGCAGATGTGGGAAGGCACTATCGGTAAGCTTGCCGGGTTCGACGTCGCAAGCGATCCGGCACTCGGCATTTCCGGCGTGCTAGACAGCATCGACAAGTCGCTGAAGAAATATGTGCCCCGCGAATGGGGCGTGAAGCCGCACCTCAAGGTGTCGAACCTGACGCGTGAGCACCTGCGCAAGGTCGTAACCGCCTTCATCGCGACCGGTGACGGTACTCACGCGGCGCCGTTCTTCCGACAGGGCACAGGCACGATCAATATGCTGGTCTTGGCGATGCTGTCGCAGATCGCCGAGGACAAGCAAAACGTCATCTTCGCGATGGAGGAGGTCGAGACGGCGATCCCGCCCTATGCGCAGAAACGGATCGTACACGAGCTGCGCAAGCTGGCGGCGCAGTCGATCGTCACGTCGCATTCGCCCTACGTCCTTGAAGAGTTCAAGCTGGACGAGACGGTGATACTGTCACGGGATAATGCGGGCACACTGAGCCAAGCGCAGATCGCATTGCCCGATAGCGTCAAGCACAAGCGCTACCGTCAGGAGTTTCGCACCCGCTTCTGCGAGGGTCTTCTATCCCGCCGCGTGCTGATCGCCGAGGGGGCTACCGAGGCCAGCGCCTTCCCCGTAGCCGCGCGGCGCCTGTCCGAGCTTAACGCCGCGACCTATGCCTCGATCGAGGCGCTGGGCATCTGCATTATCGATGCAGGGACCGAGTCGCAGATTGCCGACCTCGCGGGGCTATATAAGAGCCTTGGCAAGCGGACCTTCGGGCTATGCGACAAGCAAACCGATCCGGCGAAGGCGGCGATCGAAGCCCAGGTCGAGCGACTCTTCATGCACGACGAAAAGGGGATCGAGGATCTGATCCTCAAGAATACGACCCAGGAGGCGCTCGAGCGGTTCTCGGATGCGCTTGACTGGCCGCCGCACATTCTCGGCAAATATCCCGATCCAAAGGCCAATCTGATCCCGGCGCTCAAAGAGTATTTCGGTTGGGCCAAAGGCAATTGGGGTATCGCAGATTTTCTGGGTCAGTGTTCCGAGACCGAGACTCCGTCGTGGATCCGCGACACCTGCATAACGCTGAAGGCCATCTGTGATCCGCCGCCCGCGCCCGTCGCGCCTCCGACACCGCCAGTACAGCCAGCGCCTCCCGTTCCGCCGCCACCGCCAGTGCCCCCGATCCCGCCAGCGCCGCCGGCTCCACCGGTTTCGCCCGCTTCTCCCGCCGGGAATGGCGGGCAGGCCGGCCTCGGGCCCGATGCTTAGAGGGCGCCATGGTCGACCTAACGCCGGTGCAAAAGGAAGTTCTGGCCGCGGACGGGCACCAGCTCGTTGTCGGCGGTCCCGGCTCGGGCAAGACCACGGTGTCGATCCTGAAGGCGGCGAAGATCGCGCGTGAAAAACTGCGGCCTGGACAACGCATCCTTTTCCTGAGTTTCGCGCGCGCGACCGTCTCGCGCGTGTTTGAGGCGATCGACGAAGAGCGGTCAGTCACCAAGGAGGAAAAGAAGCGGATCGAGGTCGATACCTATCACTCGTTCTTCTGGCGCATCCTCAAAGCCCATGGCTACCTGGTCGGGTTCCCGCGGCGGATGACGATCCTGACGCCGCCGAACGAAGCGATCGCGCTGTCGGCGATCCGCAGCGGCTTCAAGGCCCCGTCGAAACTGTCGGACGGGGAAAAAGCGCAGAAGGCGGCATTGGAAGTGGCCGAACGCATGCGGCTCGCGACCGAGGAAGGTAAGGTCTGCTTCGACCTGTTCGCCGAGCGCGTGGCCATCCTGCTGCACGGTTCGGCCAAGGTGCGCGAGCTCGTCTCGACCATGTACCCGTTTATCATCCTGGACGAATTTCAGGACACCAGTGCGGAGCAATGGCGCTCCGTCGAGGCGATCGGGAAGAGCAGCACGCTAATAGCGCTAGCCGATCCCGAGCAGCGCATCTTCGATTTCATCGGCGCCGATCCCGAGCGTCTGAACCACTTCAAGGCCGCGTTCGCGCCGTCGGAGCACGACCTCGCCTGCGACAATCACCGCAGCAGCGGCACCGATATTGCCATCTTCGGCAATCATCTCCTCACTGGCAAGTTTCGCGACGAACCCTATCAGGGCGTGGAAGCCGAATGGTTCGCGTCGAACCCGAACCAAGCCTATGCCTCGCTTGTTGGTCAGGTACTGAAGGCCCGGCAACGGCTCCTCGCGCTAGGTCAGCGCGACTGGTCGCTTGCGATCTTGGTTCCCACCAAGCGCATGACGCGTTTGGTGTCCGACAATCTGCGCGCGCCGTTCGGAAACGTGCCGTCGATCGTTCATACGGCGGCCGTCGATATGGAAGGCCCGATCCTGGCTGCCGAGGTAATTGCGTTCCTCCTTCAGCAACGCAGCCCCAATGGCTGCTTCGACGAGTTCGTCGACGTGCTTTGCAGCTTCTTTGCCGGACGCGGCGGCGCGACGCCGACGAAGGGCGACCTAGAGGAAGCCGGGCGGTTCAGGTCCGCGCTGGAAAAGTGGAACGGATGCATTGCAAAAGGCAAGGCGACGCCGGGCAACAGCGTCCTGCAGGCGACGTTCGCCGTACACCAGGCTGCAAGCGCCGTGGTGCTGACCGGTCAGCCTGATGCCGACTGGACGGCGGTTCGCGCCGTACTCGAGGCGGGTGGCTGCAAGCGGCTCGTGGAGGTTGCCCAGGAAGCCCGTAACGTTCGCCTGCTGGAGCGGGGCACGCAGCTTCGTCAGAGCCTCTCGCAGGATTGGCGCGAAACCGGCGGGTACAAGAACGCCCTTGCCATCACGCGTCAGTCATTCGTTCAGGAACATTTTGCGACGGCGCACAAGCCTGAGTCAGGTGTTGTCGTGATGAACATGCACAAGGCCAAGGGTAAGCAGTTCGACGAGGTCATCATCTTTGAAGGCTGGCCGAAGCGGGTCAAAGGCGAGATCGTGGGCAACCCAGATCGGATCGTCGGCGGTAATGTGAACGCCGGCCCGATGACGCAGGCGCGTCAGAATTTCCGCGTCAGCGTGACCCGCGCGAAGGTCCGAACGACAATCATGTCGCCCAAGGATGATATCTGCGTCCTGCTGATCCCCGTGAAATGAAGTTGAGCGGTAAGCGCTGGCGATCTGATTCCGGGGAATGTCATGAGAAAACCGAATGACCGCTTTTGTTAGATCGCCACGTTCGCGCCGCCAGAAGGGAATGCCGCAATCTGGTCGACAGCGGACGTCAGCATTCGCCTGAACGAACGTCGGCTAACTATAGCTCGTCGCCCGAAAGCGGCCAGGCCGTAATCAACTAACATCTTCCGCAGCTTACCATAAGGGCTAGATCACCACAATAAGATGCATCACCTGGTCGAATGCCATCCCGTTGATGGCGTACAGCGCTTTTGCGTCTTTAACCCCCTGACCTAACAACCATTGCTCCGCTGATGCAGCGAACGAGACATTCGCGTGAGGCCATTCACAGCGATCGAGCGTCACACTCTTTTCTGGTGCTTTCGACCGAACAAACCAGCGCGGGTTCAGGCCAGCTGACCGTCTGAACCATCTGCGCCCGTTCGCTTCTTCGACGACAAGGGCAAACGCTTCAGGATGAACATTGGCAAGCCGTAAGGCAGCAGCCATCGCGCTGACGCCGAACGCGGCGGCAACTTGATAGACGAGATCGAATGACATCGGGACACCAGCGACCAATGGTTCCAGCATAAAGCGGGGCATGAGCAGGGAGGCCGCATACCCGTCCGCCTCGCGTTCGCAGCCCGCCGCTCCGTCTTGTCGGGCGGCTACGCCATGGCAGATCAGCTGTTGGCCGCGATGATGGTGCCAATGACCCAGTTCATGCGCGACGGAGAAACGCTGCCGGACGCGGCTCGCACGATCGTCGACCGTGATAATCGCCCTGTCGTCCAGACCGACGATCCGCGCATCGCCAACGTCAAGGCGACGATAGCGCACCGTCACGCCGACGGCACAGGCGATGACCTCGACATCGATCTCGCTCGGTTCAGTGATGCCGAGGTCATGCAGCAGACGTTCGGCAGGCGGATCAACCGCGTCCGTCACGCAGGGCGGTCGCCTGTTTCGTAATCGAGTTCGGCCAGATCATCGATCAGGTCGTCGATGTCGTGGTCATCGTTGCCACGGGCGGCGAGCGTCATGCGCAGGTCGGCATCGCCCGACATGGCTTGCTGCAGTTGTGCCCGGAGACGCGCCCGATCGATCGGGACGACCCGGGCGTCGGTGCCGGCATCGAGTTTGGCGCGGATCGCGCGCAGGTTCGCCTTCTTCACTGCCAGCTGTGCCTGGGCGATCTCGGCCTGCAGGTCGGCCAGTTCAGGTTCGACATCCTCACCGTCGAGGAAGTCGTCCAACAGGCGCAGCTGCATCAGTTCGTCCACATCGGTGGTCATGGTATGCTCCTGTCCTTGGCGGCGGCCGCCAGCTTGCGCTGCAATTGCTTGCGCAACGATGCGAGGCCCTTCGCGTCGAGCCCCAGCCGGTTCTGCAAGGCGATGCCCTTCTCGCCATCGAGCACCGCATCCAGTAAGGTGACCAACTGCGGGTCGTTCCCGATCGACTCCTGGATCGCAGCGAGGGTCCGCCGGTAATGCAGCGCATCATGCCCGACCTGCTCCGGGCTGGGCGCCAACGAGGCCATCGCCAGCGTATCGTCGCCGAGGTCGATTGGGACCGGGTGCAGGCCGTCGCGTTCGGCTTCGCGTTCCTGCGAGGTCAGGCTGCGCATGATCCCGATCAGGAAGTTCACGATGTCGTAGCCGCGCCGACATTGGCGACGACCATCGAGCGCCCGGACGAACGCCTCCTGCCGCAGGTCACCGGCAAGCATGTAGTGGCCCTGCACCAGATAGTGCGATCGCCGCAGCAGACGCTGATGGTCGGTTGTCGTCAGTGCCCCCAGCATCGCGTTGACCTCGGCAGTCGAATAGACATCGGCGGGCGGCTGAACCGGTGTTGCTGTCGGTGTGACGGCGGAGATGACGGCCTCCCTTACTCTATAAAGCGGACGGCTCGGCATTCTCGGACAGAAGCATGAAATTTTTATTGGCCGCTGTCCGAATTTGTGAGGTCGTCCGCTTTATAGGTAGAGAGGTTATGTCACCGGGGTGTTGAGCCGTCACGATCGGCAGACGCAATGATCGACCGACCGTGTCAGCCGGCTGGGATCAGGCCGCCAGCTGTCGGGTCCGGACGGCGGCGCGATCGGTGAAGATTGCGTCGCGAGCGACCAGCTTGGCGAGCCGCGCCTCGGCGCGGGCGATGCCTTCGTCACGGTCAGCCGGCTGGTGGGCCAGTTGGATCAGCTCGCCCGGCGCCAGCCGGTACGCCTTGCGGATGCCGGGCTGAGGCAGGATGATCGCCCGTGATCCATTGCGGCTCAGATACAGGCGGCAGTCGGTCTGCAGGTGGCAGATGCCGTCGCGTACGGCGCACAGCGTGATGCTGGACAGGTGATAGCCGGCCTCGCCATCGGCAAAATCCAGATACACCAGATCGTTGCCGCTGCTGTGCGCGATGGCGCCCATCCGCAGCCGCCCTTCGGCTCCGCCCATTTCGCCGGCGAGGATCGCCGCGCCGGGCTTCATCGTGCGGCTGCCGACCAGCATCTGAGCGACAGCTTCGGTGTAGCGGCGGATGATCGCGGTCTTGTCGGTCGTCATTATCGTCTTCTCCATTTTCATCCCCGGATCGGGGACCGTCCTCCTTCCTTCGTCTCTTGCCCCCGGCAGGCGGGCGGGACCGCTGCGGATCCCGCCCTCAAGGGGTCAGCCATCGCGGTAGCGTGGCACCCAGATGTCGTAAAAAGCTTCCCATTCTTGCTGGAAGTCCAACTGCGCGTTATTGGCGGTGAGGTCCGGATGCACCTCGCCCCAGCCCGACGAGCGATGAACGCGCGACAGGCACACGACATGAGCGTGGGGCCGGCGGGCGGACAGTTCGTCGCCCGGCATATGGACGACCGTCATGCTGGTCAGCCGCCGCTGCAGCGCCAGTTTTTCTAGCGCGTACGTGCCGACCAGCGACAGGATGTCGGCGGGTTGCCAGCTATGCGGGAAACGGTACGTCAGCACGACCGCCAGCAATTTCTGATGCGCTTTCGCTTTGGCGTCGTAGTCGTGGAAGATGCCCTCCAACACGCCGGGTTCGACCGCGACACCGGGCGCCGTGAAGATGCGGTGTGATGCGCAGGTGATCGGCCATAGGCCATCCGCTAGCCAGTCGTGGTCGTTCGGTTTGCTGGGTTGGAGTTTTGCGCGGGCCAGATCAGCGATTAAATTGGTCTTTCCCTTTGCCGTTTTGCGCAGCAAGGCGTAGCCAAAATCCGGCATCGACCCCATCGGATCATCGTAGAGCATGTCGTCGGCGTCGGACGGGCTGATCCAGGGCAGCGGCTTGCTCATCAGCAATCCCCCCATACGGCAGCGAGGAAAGCGTCGGCCCTCGCCAGTCCCGGCGCGAGATCGCAGACGCCATCGGCGGCGGACAGCCGGGCCGGCATCATCGGGCGAAGACGTCCGGGGGAAAGGCGGAAAACCGCGCCGCTCTCGTCCGGCTCCGCCGGGTCAGGCACCAGCCAACCGTCGTTGCTGCGTGACAGCCACAACCTACGCGCGTGGTGCCAGACGGTGCCGTGGCGCTGCCATTCGCCGACGGCACAGTAGATGGTCCGATGGCCGATACTCGACGCTTTCACCACCAGTGCGTCGCACCTGGCGACGCGGGTTCCTCGCTCGACGGTGTCGAGATCCCCGCGTGACGGCTCGATCGACGGCACCAGCAGCAATTCGGCGGCGGCGATGTGCAGGTAATTCCGAAAGGGCGGCGGGATGATCGGCACCGACCGGTCGATCCGCCAACTGGCGCGCTCGGCGATGGCCAGCGCTCCGGACAGGGCGCGCGCCTGTGCGAGCTCGCGCTCTCGATTTACGATGTACATGGAAGTCCTTGATTTTGCGCGGGAACGGCGGGCTGCTCGCCGGCCCCGCACCATCATTTCGCCTATACGGCACAGCCGCAGGCACCTTCCAAACCATCCCCGGCCGGCCCGGCCGGACGATCCTTCGCCTTCGCGATGAAGGCGCATCGTCATTCGACCGAATGCAGGAAAAGGTTGTTCAAACCCTCGTCATCAGCAGGATTACGAGCCGCAGATCATCGATCCGCGCAGCCGGATCGTCACGTTGCGACGGGTGACGATCAGCACCGCGTCGGTAGTAACCGTTTCGTAACCCATCGCCCGAATCCGGGCAGTATCCACGACTCGGATGGTCAGGTCATCGGCCCGCCAGGCGTCATGGGTGAACGGGAAAAGGGGCTTTGCATCGCGTCGTGGTTTTAGGATGACGATGCGACCGCCGACTTTGGTCATCGCCGTGTTACCGGCAGCGACGAAGTGGATCGGTCCGCCCCGACGCGGCGACCAGTAGCAACCGGTCCCGTCGAGTTTGGCCGACCGCCAGTCGGCCATCGTCGTTGCCTCCAGCACGACCGGTCGAGGCGCGGCAGCCACTGTGACGGTGGGTATCAATGCCGCGACTATGCGCAGCGTCAGCCGATACCTCATGCGTCCACCTCAATGATGCTGCGCTGGCCCATGATCCGGTGCGAGCGGGCGACCTGCGCGCCCAGTGCCCGCTGCACCAGCCAGAAAAAGGTGGCGGTCGCCGCCTGCGGCCATTCCCCCGCTAGCCAGCGGTCGATACGGAACTGGGCTGCAACAAGGCCGATGGCGAAAGCGATGCCAGCCCACCACATCGCCAGCCGTGCGGCGAGATAGACGCCGTCGACGATCCATAGCCGGAAGCGCGACGCCGCCGGATTCCAGATCGCCCAACCGAACAACACCAGCGGTGCTGCTGCGCCGCCGCCGTAGGCGATCGCCGGGTCCAGGTTCGCCGCCACCAGACGATAGGCGAGGAACGCGACCCCGCCCAGCAGCAGCGTAGCACCGGCGGCGCGGAAAAAACCGATCCTGCCGAGCACATCGCCCAGGATCATGCCGATGAGGTAGGGCATCTGCCGCTCCGCTTAAAAAGAGGTGCCGACTGCGCCGAGCCGGGCAGTCACCGCCCGGTCGACCAGCGCGCGGGCTTCACGGTCCGCCGCACTGCTTGGCGACAGCGTCAGGTGCATGCCGGTCGAGTCCACCTCGAGCGACATCGTCTCGCCGAGCTCGCCCTGCGGTGCGATCAGTACCCGTTGGCGCGGGCCATAGATCGATGGGCCGTAGCGAGCGATCACCTCGGCACGAATCTGCTCGTGGCTGCGGCCAGCTTGCGGCGCCCGATACTGGACCAGACCAACCCGGCCACCGTCCGGCGTCGGGGTGACATTGAGCGAGACGCTCTCTTCGCCCTTGGCGGCGCTATAGCTGTACACGCCCGACCGTGCGGAGTTTGGCGGCATCTGATCGCGACGTCGGGCAACCGCATCCGCCACGACCTCTACCCAGCTGTCGCCAGGATTGGCACGCACTGTCCACCCCGTCCGCTGCAGCAGCGCCACTGCGTCGGCCGTCTTCATGCCGGGGCGGATGCCGGCAATGTCGAGCGTCTTGGCCGGCTTGGGTGCCGTCTTCACCGGCTGTGCCACGCTCGGTACGCTGACCGTACCGCCTATCGCCAGCAGCATCATGGTCGGGATCGCCATCATTCTGAAAATCGTCATCGTCACTTTCCTCGTTCGTTGGACGCGCGACATCGTTCGCCAGGAAGCCGTGCCGACGTCGGAAATTTTGGTGGTCTTCGACTTGGTCGCCGACTGGCGGCGTCAGCCCGCAGGCGGTGCGCGTGCCGCGAGGTGGCAGGTCATCGCAGCGCCAGCGTCACGTATCCCGCAGTGTCGGTCGCACCTGCGACATGGCCGGCATCGAAAGCGCGGGCGATGCCGAAACGTAGCGACGACATCGGCGACAGTGCCGCCGACCAGCCGAGCTCCACATCCAGTTCACGCGCCGATGGGACCAGATCGACCACCGCCATCCGCGTTGCCAGTGCCCCCGACATCAAGTCGTAGGTCACCGGTACCAGCATAGTGGCGCGCGCACGTTCAACGCGAAGGGGTGAGGACAGACCAAGCGTCGCGACTCCGCCGAGCAGGCCGCGCGCGCCTTCGACCGCGAAGGCGGTGCTGAGTACCGGCTGGGCGAAGCGCATCATGGCAGATCCGCCCGAAACGCGGGTGGTAGCAGCCGTCGCTCGTGCCGACAGCGCCACCCCAGCGATGGTACGTCGCATCGTCAGCGTCGCGATTGTCGTCGCGGCACCCTTCAGCCCGAGGTCCAGGCCGCCGCTCATTCCCAGCGCCCTGCCATGCTCGGCGAGGTTGGTCAGCTCCATGCCGATCCCAAGCGGCGTCGTCACCGCGATAGTGCGCTGCCCGGTACGACGGTCACGCGAGATGCCTGACGCGAACGATGCCGACCAAGCCCCGCTGGCCCAGCTCGACGACATGCCGACCGGTGTCGCGCCGATCCCGCGCAACGGTGCTCCGGCAAGGGAGGCACTTTGGCCGATCGCCACGTTCGCGCCCAGCGTGACCGTCTGCCCCGGTACCGGAGAAAAAGAGGCAAAAGCCGGACGGTTTGATCGCGCGCCCTGCCAATAACCAGTGGTCGTGGCTGGTGATAAGAAGCCGAACCGCGCGTCGGTGGTACTGGGCATCAGCCATGGCGGATCGACCGGCGTCAGCATCACACCCGCCAGCAAACCCGAACTCTGTGCTCGAATGCCGGAGGCGCCTTGCATATGGAAATGGCGACCGTAGCGGTCGAGGACTGTCATGTCGGCAACCTTGTCGCCCAATGCCGCCGCCCCGGCGGCACCGCCGAATGGAGCCGACATGCTGAGCGACGAATAACGCGCCAGTACGGTCTGTGCGGCGGCGAAAGCGGTGGCAGGTGCCTGTGCCTGCATCGCCTTTTCGACATTGAGCAGGCCAGCGCCGAATTTCTCGTCGACACCTGCCGCACCAAGGTCGGTAGCAGTGTCGAGCAGGATGCGGCTGATTTCCTTGCCGCCGAGCTGCGGCCAATATTGCTTGAGCAGTGCCGCCGCACCGGCGATCGCGGGAGCGGCATAGCTGTTGCCAACGACGGTAACGGCTTCGCCGTCCTTGCCCACGGCCGCTACATCAGCCGCGACCACGGCAAGCATGCGGTCAGCGAGCGGCCCCGGCGTGCCGTTGCCGGACGGAGGCTGCAGGCTCTTGTCGACGCGAATGCCGAACAGGAACCAGTCCTTGTTGGCCAGATCACTGCCGATCAGGCTCTCGGTAATCTGCCCGCTAAAACTGTTCTCGTCGACGTTGTTGGAAACCGACTGGACCAGTAACCGGTTTTGCGCCCGCACCAGATCCATCGCCGCCCGCTGTTCGACAGCGATCTGGCCGCCCGCAAAGCCGTTCAGGCTTATGCTGATGACGAACGCGCCCTTTCCGACCGCGTAGGTGATCGCGGGCGCGATAAGCGCCGCGTTCGGTCCACTGCCTTCCGGTACCGGTCCCGACGTCTCCGTCACATTCGACATGTCCGGCCCGGCGATCTTGAGAGCGAGCAGCGTCGCGTTCGGCGCGACGCCCTGCATACCCCGGCCGTCACGGGCGGCGAGCGCGATGGCCGCAGTCTGTGAGCCATGGCCGTTATTGTCCTTCAGATCGTATCGCACCGTCTCCGCCGGACAGGTCCGGCAACGGGCAATCTTCTGATCGAAGCTCGTGCTGTCGGGCGAAATACGGCCGGCGAACTCGGACCCGGCCGTATCGATGCCGGTATCGATGATGGCGATCGTCACGCCCTTACCGGTGATGCCTTTATCATAGGCATAGGCAGCTTTCATCGCCGCGACGCCAGCCGATGCCTTATACTCCACACTGTCGGCTGCCGTCGGCGGCGGAGTGGAAGTCGGCGTAGGAGCGGGGGCCCCGGTTGACGGCGCGTTGCTGCCAGACGAATTGACGCCACCGCCGCCGCCGCATGCAGCCAGCAGCATCGTCGCGGTCACTACCGCCGTATTTCTGATAATGGTCAGCCGCTTGCCGCAGCCCTGTTTCATCGCACCCACGACCGAACCCCCGTTCGCGTCAGTGCCGACAGGCTTTCCCAGCCGGCGGCACCGCCCCACATTGACGAGGCGGTGCCGGCCCGTGAGCCGGAGATTGGAAACCTGCGGAAAGACAGGCGCGAGCTTGTGGGTTAGCTGCTGCCCAGGCGACGGCGAGAGGCGTATCGTTTTTCGATCAACGGTGACGGGAAAGGAGCAGGTCATGTCGAAGAAGATCGTGGCGCCGGCCTATGTCGCGGCGATGGCGCGGGCAGAGGCGGATCCGGCGTCAGCGCGGTTCTGGGTCGGGCTGGATATCGGGTTCAAGAGCACGGCGGTATGCGTGGTCGATGTGGACGGTGCGGTGGTCCACCAGGTGTCGATGAAGAGCCATGCGACGGAGATCGGCCGCTACCTGCGCCGCAACTTCAAGTCGCATGTGACGCTGATCGGCATGGAGACGGGTGGCCTGTCGCCGCACCTGGCGGGCAAATTGCGCGAGCAGGGTTTCCAGGTGGCGGTACTCGACGCGCTGCAGGTCCACCGGGTGCTGTCGGTGAAGCGCAACAAGACCGACACCAACGATGCGCGCGGCATCGCCGAGATCACGCGCAGCGGCCGCGACTATCTGACCGAGGTCTATGTCAAGTCGAACCTGTGCTTCGAGGTCCGGGCGTCGCTGATCATGCGCGATCGCTTGGTCAAGCAGCGGCGTGAGACCGAGGCGATGATCCGCGGGCTGGTGCGGGTCTATGGCGGGCGGATCGAACCCGGCAGCGACAGCCCGGCGACGTTCCGCGAGCGGGCCATCGACCAGCTGTGCCTCATCGCCGACACCGAAGGCGTCGACCTGCGGCTGCGGGTCATCCCGCTCCTCGATCTGTGCGAGCGCTTCTATATCGAGGCCGGGCGCATCGAACGCGAGCTGGATCTGCTCGCCGCGTCCAATCCGGTGTGCAAGCGGTTCATGGAGATCCCCGGCATCGGCACGATCACGGCGCTGTCCTTCTACAGCGCGATCGAGGACCCGACACGGTTCCGGCATGTCGACAATGTCGCGGCTTATCTAGGTCTGACCCCGCGCGTCTACCAGTCGGGCGAGAGCCTGACGCATGGCGGGATCAGCAAGATGGGCAACCAGCTGACCCGCACGCATCTGGTCGGCGCCGCCACGGTCATGCTGGCGAACACCAAGTCGTTCAGCACGCTGAAGGACTGGGGCATGAAGCTCAGCAAGCGCGTCGGCTTCAACAAGGCCAAGGTCGCGCTCGCCCGCAAACTGGCGATCGTGATGTTCAGCCTGTGGCGCGACGGCACCCACTTCATGGCGAAGGCCGCCGATGTGGGGCCGCATCGCGACCTGATGCAGGCGCGCGCGACCGCATAGAGATTCCAGGTTCACACCAGGTTCGTCCGCACAATAGCGGCGAAACCGTCCTCCCGGGAGGCGGAGGGACAGGAGACTTCGGGCCTAAAGGTGAGGTGGCGACAACCTCGTGACGCTTGTTGAAGCTCCACCCTTTGCACGTGAATGCCCATAATGCGGCAGGTGACCGGCCCAACGGCCATCGCAAAGCGCCCGACCGCGAAGAGACTGTTGCACTCCGGGAGTGATGACGGGTGATCTTGCAAAGATCCGCGAAGGAGCAGATCATGAGGTAGTAGAAGAAGTCGGGATATCCCTCACACTGAGGGGCAGCAGCTAGAGACTTTA
>PVBE010748527.1_pt1 | contig 66482 bp, 59 predicted proteins | sample 1631181 | NCBI WGS metagenome assembly PVBE01 (sample SAMN08397723, study PRJNA350692) | Marine metagenome, whole genome shotgun sequencing project. | isolation source: water | place: Pacific Ocean | collected 2012-04
CGAGCGAAGGCGTGATCAACCCGCTCAGGCCGATGATATCGACTTTCTTCTCCCGCGCCGTCTTCAGGATCCTGTCGCACGGAACCATGACCCCCAGGTCGATCACCTCGTAGTTGTTGCAGGCGAGCACCACGCCCACGATGTTCTTCCCGATGTCGTGGACGTCCCCCTTGACCGTCGCGAGGAGGATCTTCGCCCGCGCGGAGGAGGAGGCATCCTTGTCCATGTAGGGGAGGAGGAAGGCGACCGCCTTTTTCATCACCCGGGCGCTCTTGACCACCTGGGGCAGGAACATCTTTCCCGCCCCGAAGAGATCCCCGACCACGTTCATGCCCGCCATGAGAGGCCCCTCGATGATCGAAAGGGGCAGGGGGTATTTTTCGAGCGCCGCGGCGAGATCTTCGTCCACGTGGGCGTCGATCCCGTGAACGAGCGCATGGGAGAGCCGCGCGTCGAGATCGAGCGCCCTCCATTCCTGCACCCGTTCTTCGTCCACCGTGTCGGACCGGAACCCTTCGGCCGCATCCACCAGCCGTTCCGTCGCGTCGGGCCTCCGGTTCCAGAGAACGTCCTCCACCAGTTCGAGAAGGTCCTTCGGAATATCCTCGTAGACGCTCAACTGCCCCGCGTTCACGATCCCCATCGTCATCCCGGCGGAGATCGCGTGGTAGAGGAAGGCCGCGTGCATCGCGCGGCGGATGCTTTCGTTTCCCCGGAACGAGAAGGAGACGTTGCTCACACCCCCGCTGACGGAAACCCCGGGAAACCGCTCCCGGATCATTTTCGCCGACTCGAAGAAAGCGGCGGCGTACCCGTTGTGCTCCTCGATCCCGGTCGCGATCGCCAGGATGTTCGGATCGAAAATGATGTCGGGGGGGGGAACGCCCACCTCTTCCGTCAGGATCCGGTACGCCCGGGAAAAGATTTCCATCCGCCGTTCGGAGGTCGTCGCCTGCCCCTTCTCGTCGAAGGCCATCACCACCATCGCGGCGCCGTATCTCCGGACGAGGCGGGCCTGTTCCCGGAACGTCTCCTCCCCCTCCTTGAGAGAGAGCGAGTTGACGATCCCCTTCCCCTGGATACAGCGAAGCCCCGCTTCCAGCACGGAGAACTTCGAACTGTCGATCATGATGGGGAGGCGGGCGACGTCCGGCTCGGAGGCGACCAGGTTCAGGAAGGTCGTCATCACCTTCTCCGAATCGATCAACCCCTCGTCCATGTTGACGTCGAGAATGTTCGCGCCCCCCTCCACCTGCTGGCGCGCGACGCTGAGCGCCTCCTCGTATTTTTCCGCCCGGATCAGCCGCGCGAATTTTTTCGACCCGGTGATGTTCGTCCGTTCCCCCACCAGCGTGAAATTGGAATCGGGACGAAGCGTCAAGGGTTCCAGCCCGCTGAATTGGGGATACGGATTCGGCTTCGGACGAACGCGCGGAGGAATCCCCTCCACGGTTTTCGCCAGCGCGGCGATATGCGCGGGCGTCGTTCCACAGCACCCCCCGACGACGTTCAACCACCCCTCGCGGGCGTACTCCCCGACCACCTTCGCCATCTCTTCGGGCGTCTGGTCGTACCCGCCGAACTCGTTCGGCAGGCCGGCGTTCGGGTAACAGGCCAGCCAGGCCGGGGAGATGCGGGAAAGTTCCTCCACGTGGGGACGCATCTCGGCGGCGCCGAGGGCGCAGTTGAGCGAAACGGCGAAGAGATCCGCGTGGGAGATGGAGAGCCACGCGGCCTCGACCATCTGCCAGGAAAGTGTCCTTCCGCTCGCGTCGGTGATCGTCATCGAGGCGATGACGGGAACTTCTTCGCCCGTCTCGTCGAAATATCTGCGGATCGCGAAGAGGGCCGCCTTCAGGTTCAGCGTATCGAAACTGGTTTCGGGAAGAAGGAGATCGACTCCCCCTTCCATCAACCCCCGGACCTGTTCGTGGTAGGCGTCGACGAGCTGTTCAAAGGTGATCGCACGGTAGGCGGGATTCGAAACGTCGGGGGAAAGGGAGGCGGTCTTGTTCGTGGGCCCGATCGAACCGGCGACGAAGCGGGGTTTTTCCGGGGTCTTCACGCTCCATTCCCGCGCGGCACGAAGGGCGATCTCCGCCGCGGCGCGGTTGATGCGAAGAACCTCTCCCTCGAGATCGTAGTCCGCCAGCGAAATGGAGGTCGAGCTGAAGGTGTTCGTTTCGAGAATGTCCGCGCCCGCCTCCAGGTATTTCCCGTGCACCTCCGCGACCAGGTCGGGACGGGTAAGGCAGAGAACGTCGTGACACCCCTTGAGATCTTTCGGATGGTCCGGAAAGAGGTCCTTCCGGTAATCCTCCTCGCCGAGCCGATACCCCTGCACCATCGTTCCCCATCCGCCGTCGAGGACGAGGATGCGTTCGGCGAGGAGCTTGTCCAGCGTGTCCCGTGCCTTCATCTATATTCCCTATCGACCGTCCCACCAAAATAGAATCCGGACAAGCTCTTGACAATCCCCGCGTGCCAGATAGGGTTGGCCTCGATGAAATCGATCGCCGACCGGTACAGGCTCCTGGGGGACGAGATGCGCCTTCGCATCCTCTGGTTGCTGGGAAAGGACCGGTTGAACGTGGGAGAACTGACCTCGATCCTCGGCATCGCCCAGTCGGGGGTCTCCCGCCACCTCCGGTTGCTGAAGGAGGGGGGGATCGTCGAAGAATCGCGCGAGGCGGGCTACACGTGGTTCCGGGCGAAGAAAATCCCGGAACTGGACCTGGCCCGGGACGACCTCGTCCGGAACGAGGACCGCGCGAAACTGCGCGATATTCTTCGCCACAGGGAGGAGGAGTTCCGCGGTGAAAATCCGGATGGCCTCGACCTGGTGCCCGGTCGAAGCTGGGCCGCCTGGGCCCGCGCGTTGGGACATCTTCTCCCGCCGTTGCGGGTCGCCGATCTCGCCTCCGGCGAGGGGTACCTGGCGGTGGAAATCGCGCGGTGGGCGAAACGGGTCTTCGCCGTCGACCGGTCGGCCGCGACGATCGCGCTTGCGCGCCGACGGGCGCGGCAGGCGGGGGTCGACAACATCACGTTCAAACGGGGCGAGATCGAAAAGATTCCCCTCGCGGACGGGAGCGTCGACGTGGCGGTTTTCTCTCAATCCCTGCGGCATGCGGACGATCCGGCGAAGGCGCTCCGGGAAGCGTTCCGGATTCTCGTTCCGGGCGGGACGGTCCTTCTTCTCGAGCTGAAAAAGCACCGGGAAAAATGGGTCCGGGAAAGGCTCGGGGACCGGTGGCTCGGCTTCGGGGAAAAGGAACTCACCGCCCTCCTCCGGAAGGCGGGGTTTACCCGGCCCCGCTCGCAGGCCGGATCGCAACGCAGGGGTGACCCCTTCAAGGTGATGGTGGTGAGCGGTCGCGCCGGGAAAGCCTGAACGGACCGGGAGAGAATCCTTGGAAGAACGCAGAAGCATGGCGATCGGGAACCTGGCGGTTCAACTCGGCTTCCTCACCCGGGAAGAGGTGGAGGAGGCCCGGGCGAACCTGCCCTCCGACAGGTCTTTCGACGAACACCTCCTGGACCGGGGAGCGCTGACCCCGCCACAGGTGGAGACGATCCAGGAGGAACTTCTCCCCGCCAGGATCTCCACCCTCCGGTTCGGCGAAATCCTCGTCCGGAAGGGATGGGTCAGCCCCGAAGCGGTGGAAGAGGGTCTCCGCATCCAGAAGGAACTGGCGGAAGAGGGAGAATACAAACGGATCGGCCAGATCCTCCTGGAATCGGACGTACTCGCTCCCAGCATCATCGTGGACGTTCTGAAGGTCCAGGACAAAACCATGATGACCTGCCAGGGATGCCGTTCACACTTCAACGTCCGCGGGTTCGAACCGGGACGACGATTCCGATGCAGGCACTGCGGGATGCTGATGACGCGCGGGGCGGACGATATTTTCGTGGACGAAACGATTCACGACGCGGGGGAAACGCCCCGGATCTCCGAAGAGGGAAAAAGTCCGGCCCCGGAGTATTTCGGCAAGTTCCGCCTGGAACGGCTCCTGGGGAGCCTGCAGATGCGACCGGTCTACCACGCCGTAGAGGAGGGTCTCGATCGCGTGGTCGCCCTGCACATCTTCTCGCAGGAGGAAGCCAGGGAGTTGGAGGATTTCGGAGACTTCCGTCACCCGCGCATCATCCCGATCCTCGAAATGGGGGAACACGACGGGAAGACTTTCGTCGCCACGGAACACGTCCCGGGAAAAACGCTCGACGAAATGAGGGTGGAACCGCGGAAAGGGATCGGGATGGTCCGGGATGCCGCGCGGGCGCTCCACGAAGCCCATCGGAAGGGACTCGCCCATCGCAACATCCATCCCCGAAACATCATGCTGGGGGAGGACGGGGATGTCCGGCTGATGAACTTCGGACTCCCCCCCCACCCGCACAAGACAGCGGCGCTTTCCCCCGAGCAGGAACGGGGAGAAAAGGGGGACGCGCGCAGTGACGTCTGGTCGCTCGCGGCGACGCTTCGCCTTCTTCCCGGATCGATTCCCGGTCTCGAAACCGTTTATCGAAACGCGATGCATCGGGATCCGAAGAAACGGTATCCGGACGCGGGCGCGCTGGCGGACGACCTGGACCGGGCGCTCCGGGGAGAAAAGATCGTCCCGCGCTCCTGGAGCGCCGGGAAGAAAATCGCGTTCACGCTGGCGGGGATTCTCCTGGTCGCGGGAGCCCTTGCCGCCGGTTACTCCCTGATGCGCTGAAGAACGGCCTCGATCTCCTCCGCCCGGTCCGGTTTCAACTCGCGAGCCCTTTCCAGGTGGCGAATCGTCCGCGGCAGATCCCCGTCGTCGTCGGCGAGGCGGGCAAGAAGGAGGTAGACCCGGTATTCTCCCGGGGAGGAATCGAGCGCTTTCCCCAGTTCCTCCTTCGCGACGACCCCTTCCCCCGATTCCATCATGAGAAACGCCCGAAGGTATCGTGCTTCGAACGCGACCGGTTCCAGTCGAACGCAGGTATCGAGTTCTTCCCTTGCGCCGGAAGCGTCCCGATTCTCCATGTGGATGAACGCGCGCAGGAGATGCATCGTGTAATGACCGCTCCCCTCCAGGTAGATCTTGTCGATCGCGTCGAGGGCCTTCTGGGGATTTCCCCTTCCCAGGTGCAGGAGCGCATGGGCACACCATCGTTCGAAGAGTGTCGGGGACAATTCGAGAAGACGTTCCGCGTAGAGCACCTGCCTTGCCCGCGCCTCCCGGACCCCCTCCTCCCCCGTGAGCCAGGGGACCCGCCGGTCCAGTTCGGCCAGGATCGTCTGGGAAAGCGCGGCGTGGAAAGCGGCGCTCGCGAAGGCGGGATTTCCCTCCAGGGTAGCTTCGAAGATCGAGGTCGCTTCCCGGAACTCCGCCAGGCGAAGATGCAGAAGCCCCAGGAGAAACCGGGCCTCGGAGTAGCGGGGGTCTTCCCGGAGCGCGCGTCGGAGCGAATCGCGGGCTTCGTGGTACCGGGAGAGGATATCGGCGACCGGGAAATCGGGAGCCCTCTGCATCCGGACAGCCGCGTCCATCGAGGAACGCGCCGCCTCGTACAGAACGGAGGCACGGTCGCGGTCAACTACGGGCTCCAGTTCTGGATCGTCCTCCTCTTCCGGCAACAGCGCCTCCGCGCATCTTTCCCGCCGCCGACGGACGTGGAGATCCTCCGGATCCCCGGAGGCGAGTTGTCCGTAATACCGGCCCGCCGCTTCGAACTCTTCCAGGTCGAAAAGCAGGTCCGCGAACTCCACGAGGCGGGCACGGTTCGCGCGACTCTCCCGCCCCCGGTTCCGAAGCGTCTCTTCGCAAAGCCTTTTCCGGAATAGCGCGGTCTCGTTTCCGGGCTCCCGCGCCAGCACCTCCTCGTACGAAACCAGCGCCGCGGCGTGCTCCCCCCGGGCGTAGAGTCGGTTCGCTTCCCGCATGAGCGCGTTCCCGTCACCTCCCCCGCCCACGACGAGGACCGCCACGACCAGGAGGGCGGCCGTGATCAGCCCCCCTGCCGGGAAAAGAAGAGGCCTCCGTCGGATCCTTTTCCAGAGTCGTGCCGCCATGCCCGGGGAGGATGCGTGGATCGGTTCCCCGTCCAGCCACAGGGTGAGATCTTCGGCGAAAGAGCAGGCGGAGTCGTACCGCGCCCGCCGGTTTTTCTCGAGCGCCTTCAGGCAGATCGTTTCCAGGTCGGCATGGACACGCGGGTTGAGCGTATGCGGGGGAGGCGGGTCGTGGCCGATCACCCGCATGAGGATTTCGCCGGGCGACTGGCCGCGAAACGGGGGACGGCCGGTCAGGGCGGTATAGAGAACCCCGCCAAGGGAGAAAAGATCGGACCGGGGAGAGACGATGTCGCCGCGCGCCTGTTCGGGAGACATGTACGCGGGCGTTCCGACGATGGCGTCGCTGTGCGTGACGTTTTCTCCCGAGCGGACCGGCTTCGCCAGCCCGAAGTCCATCACGTACGCGCGGCGCCCCTCCCTCGAGACCATGATGTTGCCCGGTTTCAGGTCACGATGGATGATGCCCTTCGAATGGGCGTAGTCGACCGCGAGCGCGACGTCCCGGACGATCTCCACCCAGCGGCGCACTCCCCCGGCCGTTCTCCGGCGCGTCTGCGACCGGACGCCCGACCCGGAAGAGGAGAGAAGCTGGGCGAGCGATTCTCCCTGGATGAATTCCATCGCGATGAAATGGGTCTCCCCGTCACGTCCCACCTCGTAGATGGAGGCGATGTTGGAGTGGGAAAGTTGCGCGGCCAGTTCCGCCTCGCGGTAAAAGCGGCGCAGGTCCGATTCCCCCCAGAGAGCCCCGGCCAGGATCTTGATCGCGACGTACCGGCGCACGTCGGTCTGCCACGCCTTCCAGACCCGGCCGCTCCCTCCCCGGCCGACCTCCTTGACGAGAACGTACTTCCCCCCGTCCAGGAGATGGTCCGGATCGTTCGCGAAGACGGCCGTGTCCTCGGGAAGGTCGATCCGAACGGCGCCCGTCGTCTCCCCCGGCCGGAAAAAGAGTTCCTGCCGGTCGAGGACACAGCCGCACTTCTTGCAGGTATATTTCCGCGCCGTCTCCGACCCGAGGGTGGAGTAGTGCGCGCTACACGAAGGGCAGACCAGCACAGCCCTCTTCTGCATGATCTGCGCGGTCTCGATGAGATCGGAGGCGAGGTAGTTCTTTTCGACGAGGATGTCCCCGAGGGATTTTTTTTCGTCCGTTCTTTCCGCCTGGAGGCGCAGACATTCGTAGATCTGCCTCTCCGTCACGAGTCCCTGCTTGATGAGGAGTCGGCCCAGGAGCGCGTCCTCCATTTCGGCGTCGTCGAGTTCGAAGACGTCCGAAAGACGCCGCTTCTGTTCCGTGAGAAGATCGTCCACCTGCGGAGAGGAAAGATACCCGTTCCGCAAAAGAATATCCCCGAGCGGCGGCGCCTCCGACGTGGAGACGGAAGCCTGCTCCCGGAGACAGGTGGAGAGTTGATCCCGCGTCACCCAGCCCCGCTCGATGGCGATGCGCCCCAGCAATATGTCGGAAGGAACGGCCATATTCTTCGTCCGCCAGTATATCCGGTTCTTTTTCGCGGTTTCGACGGCAAATTTCAGGCGAAAACTTTTCGGAATAATCTACTCATGAGTAGTAGACATTCTACTTTCGAGTAGATAATATGAATACAAGATGGGTAGACCTCTCGCCAACGCCCTGGACGTGGCTACACCGCAGCGCCTCTTGGAGGCGGCGGAGATCGAATTCGCCGCGGCCGGGTTCAAGGCGGCGCGCCTCGAAGATGTCGCCAGTCGCGCCGGGATCCGCCGGCCCTCGCTTCTGTACCATTTCCCGACGAAACAGGCCCTCTACGCCGCGGTGGTTCAACGCGCCTTCGTCCGCCTGCGCCTCATGCTCCTGGAGACGATGAACCTGGAGGCGGGCATCGCCGTTCGACTGGAGAAGACCGTGGCGGCCTTCTCGAAGTTCCTGGAGGAGAACCCCACCCTCGCGGCGGTTCTCCTGCGGGAAATGATCGACGGCCGGGGACCGGGACACGAGATCATTCTGAAAGAAGTGGTGCCTCTTCTGAACGAGGCTGTCCTGTTCGTAAAAAGGGCCGGGACGGAGGAGATTCGCCCGGGTCTTCCGATTCGCGCGGCCATCCTGCAACTGGTCGCCGACACGCTTCTGCGCGTGGTCGCCAGACCCATCAGCACCCCGCTGTGGGGAAAGGAAAACCACGCGAGGACCCTCACCCGGATCATCTTTCTAAGGGAGACGTAAGATGGGCGTTCCGCTCCGGATGCTCGGCCCCGCCATTCGCGGTCTCGTTCTGCGGAAGGGAAAATCGGGTCCCACGACGACGATGCCGGTAAAGCATCACTCCCGGTTCAACTGGACCTACGAACGGGAAGGAAACGAACTGGCGCGCCTGTACGACGTGGCGAAGCGATCGCAATGGAACTCCGACGAACAGCTTGACTGGAGCATCGAAGTCGACCCACACAACCCCGACTGCGATCTCGTCCCGGCCGATTGGACCCCCCTTCCCGATATCCGCGCCTACCGGCTCCTCCCGAAAAAAACGCAGGAGATCCACCGGAAGCAACTTCTCACCTGGATGCTCTCGCAGTTCCTTCACGGGGAACAGGGGGAGCTCTTCGCCGCCTGCCATATCACCGAGTCGATCCAGGAGGTGGACGGAAAGCTCTTCGGCTCCACACAGGTGGTCGACGAGGGACGTCACGTCGAGGTCTTCACGCGCTACCTCACGGAGAAGATGGAGAAGGTGTACGACATCAACGACAACCTCTACACCATCATCGACGCGCTTATGACCGACAGCCGGTGGGACATGAAGTTTCTCGGAATGCAGATCATGATCGAGGGACTCGCCCTCGGCGCCTTCGCGACCCTGCGGAACACCACGCAGGAACCGCTTTTGAGGGAGATCCTGCGCTACCTCATCATGGACGAGGCGCGCCACGTCCATTACGGCGTCGTGACGCTTCAGAGGTATTACGGAGAAGTCTCGCGCCCCGGAAAAAGAGGGAGCGGGAGGACTGGGCCTTCGAGATCGCGGTCCTCCTTCGGAACCGCTTTCTCGCGCACGAATTCTACGAGGAGTATTACGCGCATCTCATGAGCCGGCAGACCTGGAACAGGATCATTCTCCGCTCCAGCTACATGGAACGGTTCCGCCGGACGATGTTCCGCCGGTTGATCCCGAACCTGAAGAGAATCCACCTGCTGAGCGACCGGATGCGGCCCCACTACGAGGCGATCGGCCTGCTCCAGTGGGAAACCGAAAAGGCGGCGCCGGAGTTGACGATCCAAGAGGCGATGCAGGACGACCTCCCGCGGAATTGATTCGCGTCTCCCGGCCGATTTGATATCGTGATGCCGATGGGAATCCAGATCGAAATCCCGGTTCGGTGGGGGGACATGGACGCCCTCCGGCACGTCAACAACACGACGTACTTCCAGTACTGCGAGTCGGCGCGGATCGCGTACTTCGAAAAGATCGGCGCGGTCCCCGGATCCGGTTCCACCCTGGGCCCAAGCCTCGTCGCGGCCGAACTGAGTTTCCGCCGACCGGTCCACTACCCGGCGACGTTGCTCGTCTTCGCCACCGCGATAAAAATCGGTCGAACCTCGTTCACGCTGGATTACGACATCCGGGAGGAGAGCATGAGCGCCCGCATGGAAGAGAGCGCCGCCCACGGATCCTCCGTCGTGGTCTGGGTCGATTATTCGACCGGCAAACCGGTTCCGTTGCCCCCGGAGTTGATCGACCGGATCGTCGAACTGGAGAAGAATCCCTCCCTGGTCGACGGCAAAAAAAACTGACCCCCCGCGGACGCGGATCGTATAAACTGTACCGAAATTCCACGAACGAACGAACGAAGGAAGGAGTCTTTCCATGAAAACGACGGTCATTGCATTCACCCTCCTGGCGATCGCGGGCCTCGCGGACGCGCAGGAAGAATCGAAGAAAAACCCCGTGGTGGTCATGAAGACGAGCATGGGCGACATCACCCTCGAACTCTTCGCCGACGAGGCTCCCAAAACGGTGAAAAACTTCCTCGACCTCGCGGAGGGACGGAAGGAATTCAAGGACCCCGCCACCGGAAAGCAGGTGACCCGCCCCTACTACGACGGCCTCGTTTTCCACCGCATCATTGACAACTTCATGATCCAGGGGGGATGCCCCCTCGGATCGGGCTCCGGGGGCCCCGGGTACAGTTTCGAGGACGAGATCAACGCCGACGCACTGGGCTTGGAGAAGTTCAGGGTGATGGACGAACAGGGCGCGATCCACCAATGGCTCCGGCGCGACATCAACAACGTCGCCCGAAAACTCCACGCGGAAATGGGGATCACGTCCCAGGAGGAATTCAACAAGCGGCGCGGAGAGGTAGTGACGCGGCTCAAGGAGATGTCCGTCAAGAAAGCGTACGAGCACCTGGGTTACCGGTACGATTCCAGCCGAAATTCCCACAAGCCGTTGAAAGGGGTTCTCGCCATGGCCAACTCCGGGCCCAACACGAACGGATCGCAGTTCTTCATCAACCTGATCGACACGCCGTGGCTGACCGGGAAACACACCGTCTTTGGAAAGGTCATCGGGGGCATGGATGTCATCGAAAAAATGGGCAAGGTCGAGGTCGGTCAGGGAAGCAAGCCGAAAAAAGCGGTGAAGATCCTCTCCATCCGGGGAGTCCGGGACTGAACCTTCATGGTCAAGATTTACACGAAGAAGGGCGACGACGGCTCCACGGGCCTGGTGGACGGATCCCGGGTAAAAAAGAACGATCCGCGCGTCGACGCGTACGGGGACGTCGACGAACTGAACGCCGCGCTGGGTATCGCGCGCTCCTTCGTCCAGGAGCCGGAAACCGGGGCGCTCCTGGAAAAGATCCAGGCGGACCTCTTCGCCGTGGGCGCGCAACTGGCCGACCCGAAATACGATCCCGCCCTGCGCAAGGAAAAGACGCGGATCGACGAGGCGACGATCCGGTCGTTCGAAGAGGCGATGGACCGGCACGAGAAGGACCTCCCGCCGCTGAAGGGATTCATCCTTCCCTGTGGAACGCCTTCCGCCTCCTTCCTCCACCTCGCCCGCACGGTCTGCCGCCGCGCCGAGCGAAAGATGGTCGGGCTGGAAACGCCGTGCGACCCCCTGCTTCTGAAATACGTCAACCGCCTCTCGGACCTCCTCTTCACGCTGGCCCGGGTGGAGAATCTCCGCGGGGGAGAAGAACAGATCCCCTGGTAAGAAATCAGAGGAAGCGGAGGAAGATGGCGGTCTGATCGTCTTCCTGCGGAAGATCTCCGCGGAACCTGGCGACCTCGCGGTCGAGCAGGTCCAGGAGGTCCCCCGGCGCGTCCCGGGCATGGGTCCGCATCAGATCGTAGACCCGTTGCAGTTCGAACTCCTCCCCCTCCGCGTTCTGCGCCTCGACGATACCGTCGGTGTAGAGAAGGAGCCGGTCCCCCGGCTGGAGCGTGGTCTCCTCCCGCGCCAGCAGGTGGTTGAAGCGCGCCCCCGAATCGAGACCCAGAACCAGCCCGGGCGGTTCCAGCTTCGAGAAGGGGGGCGTCCGGTCCGGGTTGTAGAGGATCACCGGGTTGTGCCCCGCGCGGACGTGGCTGAGGACGCGCGTATTTGCGTCGTAGATTCCGAGGAAGGCGGAGACGAACGTCATCCGGTCAAGATCGGGATAGATGTCCCGGTTGGCCATCTGCAGGGCGATCAGGGGATCGCCGGTATCACGCAGGCGGATATGGATCACCTTTTTCGCCACGCCCATCAGAACCGCCGCCTCGATGCCGTGCCCGGAGACGTCCCCGATGAGGATTCCCATCCGCCCGTCACCCAGGTCGATGAAATCGAAAAAGTCCCCGCTGACCCGGTGGGAGGGCCAGTATCCCAACCCCGCAACCACGCCGGGAATTTCAGGGACCTCCGCGGGAAGAAGGTGGCGTTGACGGAGAGCGGCGATCTGCACGGACTTGTTCAATTCGTCCGCTTCCTTCACCTTGCCCTGCATTTGCACGATGCGGGAAGCGAGCGCGGTCGTCGTGGTTTTCGACGCGCTCAGTTTTTCGAGGTTTTTCTTCCGGAGTTTCTCGAGCAGTTCCGGAAGTTTTTGCAGCGTCTTCCCCGCCTGGTAGGGGTCGCACGCCTGGGTGAGATGGATGTAGATCATCTCGACCTGTACGTCGTGAACCCCCTTCTTCAGGTCGAGCCGGAGCCAGTCCTGGAACTTGCCGCAGTAGGGACACATCCAGCATCGTTCACGGTCCACGATCTGCCAACTCGCGTCGCCACGGATGTCGGTGCGGATCAGGGAGAGCTGGCGGCGGGAATCGGCCAGCCGTTTCCGGAAGCCGGTGATGTTTCCCTCCAGCATCGCCTCGGAGACGATGATCGGGATCGAGTCTTCCCGGGTGCGGGCGCGGACGAGATCGCGCAGGGGACCCAGGACGTTCATCAGGACGAGATGGTGACCGGCGTTGCGAAGTCGGCGGCTGGCCAGATCGAGTTCTCGCACCAGTGGCACGTTCGCGTCGGTCAACCCCGCCATGTCGATCGCGAGGTTCACCGTCTGCTTCAGCAACCGGTCGCGCACCTTGTTCAGCATGCCTGTGGTGCACTTCCCGTGCAGGCGAACGATTTCGAAGGCGCCGCACCGGGAGGCGAAGATCTCGTAATCCTTCCCCTGCGCGATCCGCTTCCCCTTCGTCCCCACCCGCCGGGCCGTCTGTTTTGCCATCAACCAGATCCTAGACCGGCGGATGGACGGTGTCCAGACAGGATAAAAAAATCCCCGCACTCCCGAAGGAGAGCGGGGATGGAACAGTTTTTTCGGGGTCTATTTTCCCGCGCCGAAAACGTTCGCGTACCGGTAGTAGACTTCGAGAGTGAGGGCGTTGATCGCGGTGGCGTAGACGCGACCGCCTTCGCCGCACCACCGGCCCTCGGTTTCCCAGGAACCGGCCTTGCACCCGGAAGAGCCGACGTTCTGGTTCTTCACGAGCGCGTCCTTCATCGCCTTGTTCCAGGAACCCCACTTCGGTCCCTTGGGGCCGTCGAACTGGAAGAGCGCCAGCGACGCGTAGTACCAGTAGTAGAAGTCGATCCAGTTTCCGTCCCACTTCGGAAGGTCGCGGACGAGAAGTTCGCATCCGCCGGAGATCGTCCGGTCGCCCCGTTTCTTCTCCACGAAAATCCGGGACATGACCGCGATGGCGGTCAGCGATTCGTGATGTTCGAACTGCTCGTTGAGACCCGGCACGTAGACCTTGCCGGTGCCCTTGTGGGTGTACCCGACCCGGTAGTAGGTGTCTTCCGTGACCTCGTCGAACCAGGCGATCGTTCCGACGTAGCCGCTCTGGGGGAATTGAAGACCCGACAGTTCCGATGACTTCAGGACCATGGCGGCCCATCCGGTCACGGACGAATCGTTGTCACCGCACTTGTAGCTGTATCGCCAGCCACTGTCGGGATTCTGCGCGGCGACCGTGAAGTCGACCGCACGCTGGGCCTGGCTCTGGAAGAGCGGCGACCCGGTCAGGCCGTACGCCTCGGAAAGCGCCAGCGCGCAGATCAGGTGATTGTACATGTACTGCGTGACACTCTTGTCCCCGATGCACCCCTCGGTGTCCTGGGCGTCGATCATCCACCTCAGGCCCTTCTTCACGACCGTGCCGAAGCAGATGCCGTCGTAGGTGTCCTTGGAGAGATGGGAGTACCCCGCGCCGAGGAAAGCGAGGATCGAAAGACCCGTGACGCCCGCCTGGAAGTGATCCTCGCCCGGATTGGGAGCGCATTTTCCGCCCGTGGCATACTTCGAGATCTGGTTGCACTGCCCGACGTAGTCCTTGACCCGCCAGGAGCCGTCCGGTTCCTGGTGGCGGGAAAGCCACTTGAGCGCCTGGAGCACGGCGTCTTCCGTGTCGGAACCGCCGCCGCCGGAATTGACCAGGTCCTGTTTTCCGCCGAGCCGGCCGCCGTAACGACCGCCGCCGCCACCGCCGCCGCCTATGGTGTCATAGGTTCCCTTACCCTTGAACGGCTTGTCGCTGACGAAGTCGAGCGAGTCGCCTTTCATCTTTTTGAACTCTTCGTCGTCGTCCGACTCGTTGTGATCCGCCTCTTCCACCTTCCGGAAAATGGGATCCTCGGTCTTCTTTGGGTTGTCGAGGACCTTCTTGTTGGGATCAAGATCCTTTGGTTTTTCCATCTCGGGAATCTGGCGCGGTTTCCGGGCCGGACTGACGACCACCGCGTCGTCCTCCACTTTCGGAACGCCGGACCCCCAGACGAGAGCGAAAAAGCCAAGCAGGATCGACCACGAGAAGGTCGAAATCACCCAGTAGGGCGTCTTGGCGACGAGCGTGTCGGTGAACGTCTGCGGTTCCCCGGCGGGCAACTCGGGCAGTTCTTCTTCTCCCTCCTCGTAATATTCTTCTTCGGGAGGCGGGACCTGTCTGGTTGCCATATTCTTCTCCTTTTTCACCGTCTTTTCCGGGACGGCCCACTATATTGGAAGGGACTCACCGACTACAAGGGCTATTAACGGAACCCCCCTTCGGTGGTTCATCTTTTATTGAAAATTTTACCGGCCGGTGAAAACGTTCGCGTAACGATAGTAAACCTCCAGCGTCAAGGCGTTTATGGCCGTGGAGTAGACGCGGGCGCCCTGGCGGCACCAGCGCCCGACCGGTTCCCAGGACCCGCTCCGGCACCCCTTGGATTCGTCGTTCTGATGGGGCACGAGCGCTTCCTTCATCGCTGCGTTCCATTTCTTCCAATGCGTTCCCCCGTACTGAAACAGGGCGAGCGAACCGTAGTACCAGTAGTAGAAATCGATCTTGTCCCCTTCCCATTTCGGGAGATCGCGAACAAGCAGGCTGCATCCGAGGGAAACTTCCGACGAACGCCTGTTCTTCTGCAGGAACATCCGCGACATGGCGGCCACGGCGGTCATGGAAGGGTGCCCGTCGAAACGCTCATTCACGCCGATTTCGAACGTTTTACCCGAATCCACGAACGTGTAGCCCGCCCGGTAGTAATCCCGGCTGGTTACCTCGTCGAACCACGACATGGCGCCCGCGTAGGCCTGGTCCCGGGGGAATTCGAGATCCGAGAGTTCGGCCGACTTCAGAACCATCGCGCCCCAACCGGTGACAGAGGTATCGTTGTCTCCGGGTCGCTCCGTGTACCGCCACCCTTCTTCCGGATTCTGAGCCCGGATCGTGAAATCGAGCGCTCTTTGCGCGGCTTCCAGGACCAGGAGGGCTTCTTCTGTCCGGCCGTACAATTCCGTCAAAACGAGGGTACAAATGAGATGGTTGTACATCCATCGGTCGCCCACGCGTCCGCCGATCAGGCCGTCCGCGTCCTGGTTGGCAAGGATCCATCTCAACCCCCTCTTGACCACGTCCCCGAAAGGGATCCCGTCGTACGTTACGTTCTTCGACTGGTGGGTATATCCCGCCCCGAGAAAGGCGAGGAGGGCCAGGCCGGTCACGCCCGAATCGTGATTGGGGTCCCCCGGGACGTCCTGGCACCGCGGTCCCGAAGCGAATTTCGCGACCTGGTTGCATTCCTCGTGGTACCCGGCGGCCTTCCAGGATCCGTCCCGGTCCTGGTGACGGGCGAGCCAGCGGAGCGCGGAGAGAACCGCTTTTTCCGTGCGATTGTCGCCGCCCCCGTCCGTGGTCAATTCCTGGTTTCCCCCGGAAGGATATCCGAACCGTCCGCCGCCGGTGAACCCGGTTCCGATGGCGTCTTGGGACGCTTTCGACAAGAACGGCCTGTTCGAATCGAATTCGGAAGAATCCCCCCGGTGCTTCCTGTCTTTCTCGTCTTCGTCGCTCTCGGGATGGTCCTCGTTCGGCGCCTTCTTGATGATGGGATTCTCCGCCTGTTCTTTATGCTCGATTAGTTTCTTGCTGAAGTGATCGATCTTGGGCGGTTCCATTACCGGCAGGGGCTTGGGCCGTCGCGCCGGACTCACCACCACCGCATTGTCTTCTTCCGCGGCCACCTGGATGCCGAAGAAAAGCCCCGCGACCATGAGAATCGCGAGATGGAAGAAAGAGGAAACGACCCACCAGGGGGTTTTCTCGACGACCCGGTCGACCGCGCTTTCGTTTTTCGCCATGATGCACCTCCTCAAGTTCACTACCAGCGAAGAATAGGAACGGAAAGGTCGCGAATGGGTTCGGAAAAAATGAAAATCATTTCTTCGCCAGGCCCGTGAAGACGTTCGCGTACCGGTAATAGACTTCCAGCGTCAGGGCGTTGATCGCCGTCGCGTAGACGCGTCCGCCGAAGGGGGACCAGCGATCGATCGGTTCCCAGGAACCTCTCCGGCACCCCGTGGTCTCTCCGTTCTGATGCGGAACGAGCGCATCCTTCATCGCGACATTCCATTTCTCCCAGGGGGTCCCCCCGAACTGGAAAAGGGCGAGGGACCCGTAGTACCAGTAGTAGAAGTCGATCTTGCCCAATCGCCATTCCGGAAGATCGCGAAGAAGAAGCTGGCAGCCTCCGACCACTTCCGGGGACCGCCGGTTGTTTTCCAGGAACATTCGGGACATGCAGGCGACGGCGGTCATGGAGAGGTTCCGGGACGGGATCAAGGAAGCAACCTTGAAGCGCTTTCCCTTCTTCCGGAACCCGTACCCCACCCTGTAATAGGATTTTTCGGTGACCAGGTCGAACCAGGCCATGACACCGCCGTACGCTTCCTCCCGGGGAAAATGAAGTTCGGAGAGGTCCGCCGACTTCAACACCATCGCACCCCAACCGGTAACCGATGAATCGTTGTCATCGGGCCGGTACGAGTAGCGCCACCCCATTCCCGGGTTCTGCGCCTGGATGGTGAAATCAACCGCGCGCTGGGCGGCGTTCAGGAGCATGAGTTCGCCGGTACGCCCGTACGCCTCCGTAAGGGCGAGCGCGCAGATCAGGTGGTTGTACATCCAGGGTCCTCTTCGATCCCGGACGACCGCACCCTCGTAGTCCTGTTGGGAGATCAACCAGCGAATTCCCTTGTGAACCACTTCCCCGAAGGAGATTCCGTCATGGGTATCCTTCGACCGATGGGAATAGCCCGCACCGAGAAAGGCGAGTATCGCAAGACCGGTCACGCCGGGATCATAGATGGAATTCCCCTTGTGATCGGAACACCCCGCCCCGTTCGAAAACCGATCGACCTTGTTGCACTTCCGTGCGGAACCGGACGCACCCCACGATCCATCCCGCCTCTGGTGACGGGCAAGCCACCGGAGAGCCGCAAGGACCGCACTCCGGGTCCCTTCCCCTCCCCCGATCTGGACAAGATCAGCCCGGCTTCCCGGGGGACAGCCGATTTTCCCCCCGGGGGGGCCACCCGGTCCCAGGACGTCGAACAGGACCCGATCCTTGAACGGCTTGTCGGTGACGAAATCGAGGGAGTCACCCTTGTTCTTTTTGAACTCCTCGTCGTCCTCCGTTTCGTTCCGATCGGTCACCTCCACTTTCCGGAAGACGGGAATATCGCATTCCTCGGGACGTTCCAGGACTTCCTTTACCAGGTCGGGAACCCGCTCCGGCACCATTACGGGAATGGGTTTCAGTTTCCGGGGGGGACGAATCACGACCGGTTCTTCTTCATCCGCCATCGCAGTGACCCCGAAAAGCAGGGCCGCCGCCAGCAACAGGGAAAGATGGAAGAAGCCGGAGATACCCCACCAGGGGGTTTTCCCGATGATCCGATCGACCGCGTTTTCATTCTCCGCCATCACACACCTCCATAAAATATACACCGCTCAACAAAGAAGAACGGAAGAGATGCGCGGGGGTTTGGGGAAAAGAAATAAACGGGGATATTATTATTTACGGATCCGGGTCAGGGTCAGGATTTAAACAGGAATGTCCCCATTAATTCAGCGGCGGAAAATCATCGTTCCACAGCCGGTGTTGGTGAAGATCTCGGTCAGGAGGCTCGACGACTTCGTTCCGTTGATGATATGCACCGAGTGGACGTTTCCCTTCAGGACGTTGAGGATCGCCTGCGCCTTCGGAACCATCCCGCCCGTGATCACGCCCGATTCGATCAGGGCGCGCACCTCGGGAACAGTTACCCGGTTGATCAACTTCCCGTCCTTGCCGAGGATTCCGTCCACGTCGGAGACGAGAACGAGTTTCTCGGCGTCAAGCGCTTCGCAGATCCGGGAGGCGACCGTGTCGGCGTTGATGTTCAGAACGTCGCCGTCCCCGTCCGCCCCGAGGGAGGCGACCACCGGGATGAAGTCCCCTTCCAGGAGCGTTCGCAGGACCTTCACGTCGATGGATTCGATGTCGCCCACGTGGCCGAAATCGACCACCTTCGTTTCGCCGGTCTCGGAATCGACCACCTCCGTGGGCGGTCGGCGCCGGGCCGAAATCAGGCCGCCGTCGACGCCCGAGATTCCGACCCCCTCCACGCCCGATTTCCGGAGAGACGAGAGAATCTCGGTGTTGATCATGCCGGCGAAGGTCATCTTCACCACGTCGAGCGTCCGGTCGTCGGTCACCCGGCGCCCGGAAACGATCTTTGGCTCGATTCCGAGCTTCTCGGAAAGATCGCTCGCCTGCTTTCCCCCGCCGTGGATCATGACCACCCGGATCCCGACCTGCGAACAGAGGGCGACCTCCTCGCAGAAGCTGTGAAGACCCTTCTCGTTTTCCGCGACGTTGCCGCCGATTTTCACGACGAAGGTCGTGCCCTTGAACCTGTTGATGTAGGGCAACGCCTGCCTCAGGAGATCAACATCTTCCGGTTTCATTCGGGATTCCTCATGACATGAGGGAGGAGAGAATCGCTTTCTGGACGTGCAGGCGGTTCTCCGCCTGGTCATACACCTTGGAAGAATCGAGCACCACGTCGGAAACGATGACGTTTCGCCGGACGGGAAGACAGTGCATGAAGTTCCCCCCCTCGGGGATTTCCTTCACCTGCCAGTTCCTGTATTTCTCCCGGACCTTCTTCTCCTCGTCCCACTTCCCGTAATAGCCGACCCCGCCCCACGATTTTGCGTAGACAATGTCGGCGTCGGCGAGGCCCTCCTTCGGGTCGTGCACGATCCGTGGCTTCGCGCCGAGATTCTTCTCCACTTGGGCGAGGATCGGACCGGTGAGCGGAAATTCCTCCGGCCACGCCAGCGTGAGGTCCATCCCGAACCTGCTCGCGATCAGGGAGAACGAATTGGGCACCGCCATCGGGAGCGCCTTGGGATGGTACGCCCAGGTCATCGTCACCTTCTTCGCGCCCACCTCCCGCATCGTCATCATGTCCGCCATCGCCTGGCAGGGGTGGTAGAGGCTCGACTCCAGGTTCACGACCGGAACATCGGCGTACTTCCGGAACGACTCGATCACCGCGTCTGCCTGGTCGTCTTCCAGCGACTCCATCTTCGGGAAGGCACGAACGCCGATAACGTCGACGTAGCGGGAGAGCACCCGGGCGGCGTCCTTGATGTGCTCCGGCTTGTCGCCGTCCATCACGATTCCTTCCCGGTGCTCGAGGTCCCACGACTGGCCGCCCACCGTCATCGTGACCGGGTGGCCGCCAAGCTGGTGAATCCCCACCTCGAAAGAGACCCGGGTACGGAGGGAGGGATTAAAAAAGAGCAGGCCGACGCTCTTCCCCCGGAGAACGGGGGGCGTCCGCCCGATCTTGTATTCCCGCGCCCGGTCGAGGATCGCCGCGAGCGCGGTGCGGGAATATTCCTGCGTGTTAACGAAGTGCCGCATCCAGTTCCACCATGAAAGCGTCGACGTGTTCTTTTTGCAAGGTCAATGGAGGCAACAATCGAATCACGTCCGGCTCGCCCGACGCCCCGACGATCACCCCCCTCTTCAACAGTTCCGCGAGGAGCGCTTTCGCGCTTCCGTCGATCTTCAACCCGAGAAGGAATCCCCGCCCCCGGACCTCGCCGAATTTTTTCAATCGTTCGGCCAGGTAGGCGCCCGTCTCTTTCACGTTTGGAAGCAACCCCTCCACCACTTCGATGGTCGCCTCGAGCGCCGCCATCGCGACGGGACCGCCCCCGTACGTGTGACCGAAATCTCCGATCTCCACCTTCTCCGCGATGGCGTCCCGGACGAGCGCCGCCGCGAGGGGAAACCCGCTCCCGATCCCTTTGGCGAGCGTGACGATATCGGGCGTCACCCCGTGGGTCCCGGAGTAGAACATTTCCCCGGTCCGCCCGATCCCGGTCTGGACCTCGTCGTAGATCAGGAACGCGCCCGCGTCGTCGCACCGTTTCCGGATTTCCCGAAGGGTTTCCGGGGAAGCTGAGATCACGCCCGACATCGACTGGATCGGTTCGAGGAGAACCGCCGCGGTACCGGCAGTGATCTCCGGCACTTCGCCGAAGGGGACGAACCGGACGCCGGGCACCTGCGGACCGACCCGCATTCTTGGATTCCCCGTCACGCTCATCGCCCCGGCGGTCCGCCCGTGGAACCCGCCTTCCATCGCGACCACCTCGTCCCGCCCGGTCACCTTCCGCGCAAGTTTCAGGGCGTCCTCGTTCGCCTCCGCACCCGAACTGGAAAAGAGCGCGCGAAACCCGGGGATGTTCCGGACCAGGGCCGCGGCCGCCCGATCCCGGATTTTCGAACCGACGACGTTGGAGTAGAAGAGCAATTTCGCCGCCTGGTCCTGGATCGCCTTGACCACCCTCGGGTGGCAGTGGCCGGTGGAGCAGACCGCGTGGCCTGCGTAGAGATCGAGGTATCGCCGGCCGGAGGCGTCGAAGACGTGAACGTCTTCGCCCCGCTCGACCTCGAGGGGAATGGTCGCGTACGTCCGAACGAGGCTCATGGCGTCGCCGGCGCCTGCCGGAGGCCGGTCGTCTCGTCCCATCCGCACATCAGGTTCATGCATTGGACCGCCTGGCCGGCGCCCCCCTTGACCAGGTTGTCGATCGCCGCCCAGACGATCGCGCGCTTCCCGTCCGCAGCCACGCCGATGTCCGCGAAATTGGAGTACGCCACGTTCCGGACGTTGGGAGGCGACGAGGAGAGACGGACGAAGGGGCTCCCCTCGTAGAATTTTTGAAACCGGGAGAGCAGCTCCACGGTGGAAGTCTCTTCCCTGAGGGAGAGGTAACTCGAGGTAAAGACGCCCCGGACCATCGGCGCGGAGTGGGGCTGAAAGAGAACGGAGAGGCCGCTCTGCTCCTCGATCTCCGGCGTATGCCGGTGGTGGAAGGGGCCGTAGGCGAAAAAACTTCCCGCCCGGAGGGGGTGGTGGGTCTTCGCACCGGGCTTGTTCCCCGACCCGGACGACCCGGTCTTCCCGTCCACGATCGCAGTCCCTTCCGCGAGATCACGCAGGGGCCGAAGGGAAAGAATCGCCGCGGTCGCGAAGCATCCGCCCACCGCGACCTTGTCCGCCTCCCGGATCCGCTCCCGGTGAAGTTCCGGAATACCGAAAACGAATTCTTCCTGGAGTTCCCAGGCGGTATGTTCCGTCGCGTAATATTTCGAGAAGGCCTCCCGGTCAGAAAGGCGGAAGTCGGCGGAAAGGTCGATGATTTTTCCGGAAAGAGACCCGACCGACCGCATCGCTTCCCCGTGGGGAAGCGCGAGGAACGTGACGTCCGCGGGCGCCGGGTCCTTCGTGAAGACGAGATCGGAGAAGCCCCGGAGATTCGGCTGAACCTCGTCGAGCCTTTTCCCGGCGTTGCCCAGCGCCGTGATCCCGACCAGTTCCACGTTCGGGTGACCGAGAAGAAGACGGACCACTTCCCCCCCGATATAACCGGAAGCGCCCATGACGGAGACCCGGGTCTTCATGAGACCGCCGCGAAGGCCCCGGAGAGCACCTTGTAAAGCTTGTCGGGTTCGGCCACCGCGTTGACCGCGGGGATTCCCATCCGCTTCTCGATGTAACTGGTTCCCGCGACGCTGTCGGTAACCGGTCCACACATGACGGTGATCTCGATCCCCTTCGACTTCAGGAGTTCGTACGCGCCCCAGGCCGAGACGAGGTCACTGGCGCAGAAGACGACCGTGTCGACGTTCGCCATGAAGGCTCCGTCCTCGAGGAGTTTTTCCACGTGGTAATAACCGAGAATCCCGTCCCCGGTTTCCATCACGATCCTGTCGCAGTCGTTCATGTGGGCGATGAGGGTCCGGGCGATCACGGAAACGTCCGCGTCGATGGTCGAGGCAACCCCGCAATCGAGGAAACTGAGCGTCTTCACGGCGCCCGCCACGCCGAATTTCCGAAGATCCCGCAGGCAGGCGACACCGGAGACCTTCGCCGCGCCGACCCGGGACCCGTCTTCGGTCGTGAGCCGGACAATTTCGGTCGCGGCCGCCGTCTTGCCCACGTGCATGCAGGACCCGAGAACGAGCGTCACCGGCCTGGAGGCGCCGGGCACCCGCACTTCGGGAAGAGCGGCGTCCCTGATGTTGATCAGTTTCCCGTCCTTCGCGGCGCAGCCGATCACTTCCACGTCGATCGGATCGCCCAACTCGGTGGCGCCGCCGACGCACCGGCCCATGACGCCACCCAGGTTCAGGATCTGGAGCGTCTCCCCGGCCCGCAACCGGTACGGGGCGTACCCGACGAATCCCTTCAACGCCTGCCGACTGCCGAGCGCACCGGCGATAACGTCCCCGGCCTGGATTTTGGAGAAGGACCGGTCCGACAGTTCGATGTCGGGATAATTGGGGTTCTCCCCCTTCGCCCGAACGATGACCACCTGCCCGGCGGCGGGCACACAGTCCGTGAGGACCTCGACGGACGCGGGGAGGTCGAGCCGGTTCGTGACCGAGGCGAATTTTTGAACGGGAATCATGACTGTCATGCGCTCCTTTCCACGTTTGCGGGCGCGGTACCGCCGGGAGAGGTCTTCCCCGCGACGGACGCTTCCGGAGAGAGAATATCCAGAACGTTTTTCTGGAACTTTGGATGGAAGGAGCGGAGTTTTTGGATCCCCATCTCCTTCGGCGTCACCCCTTCTTCCACGCACGCCTTCATCAGCCGCGCGACGGCGCCGTGCGCTTCCCGGAAGGGAACGCCCTTCGCCGCGAGATACTCGGCGAGGTCGGCGGCGAGCAACTGGTAGTCGTCCGCCTCTTCCCTCATCCGTTCCCGGTTCACGACGAGCCCGTCGATCGCCAGGTGGATCGCCCGGAGGGAGTGGCGGGTCGTCTGGGCGACTTCGAAGAGGGGCGGCTTGGTTTCCTGCAGGTCCCGGTTGTACCCGAGAGGAAGGGCCTTGAGCGTCGTCAGGAGGTTGATGAGTTGGCCGTAGACCGACCCGGCCTTGCCCCGGACCAGTTCCACGAGGTCCGGGTTCTTCTTCTGCGGCATGATGGAGGAACTCGTGCAGAGTTCGTCCGGCAGTTGGATGAATCCAAATTCGGGCGTCGACCAGAGGATCAGGTTTTCGGCGACCTGGGAAAGATGGGTCACCAGGAGCGAACAGGCGAAAACGAATTCCGCCGCGAAGTCCCGGTCGCTGACCGCGTCGATCGAGTTCGCGAAGACCTTCGCCATTCCGAGTTCCCGCGCGCTTTCCACCGGGTTCGTCGGAAGGGAGGTGCCCGCCATCGCACAGGCTCCGAGCGGGGAGACGTCGATCCGTTTCAGGCAATCTTCCAGCCGGCCGTAATCCCGTTCCACGGCCTCCTTGAAACTGAGGAGGACGTGACCGAAGACGATCGGCTGGGCGTGCTGAAGGTGGGTCACCCCCGGCAGGACCGTGGCCGCCTCTTCGATCGCCTTCCGCCGAAGAACGGCCTGGAAAGAGACAATTTCGTCGAGGAGTCCCCGGACCTGGTCCTTCAGCCAGAGCCGCATGTCAAGAGCGACCTGGTCGTTCCGGCTCCGGGCGGCGTGTATTTTCGCTCCCGCCTCTCCGAGCCGCGATTCGACGTTCATGTGCACGTCTTCCTGCGCCACGTCGAGAACGAATTCCCCCTCCTCGAACTCCTTCCGGACCCGTGCGAGCCCGTCGAGGATCTGGACGGCGTCTTTCTGGGTCAGGATTCCCTGCCGAGCGAGCATTTTCGTATGGGCGACGGACCCCTGGATGTCGGCGAGGACGAGCTGTTCGTCCGCGTCGATCGAGGCGACAAACTTTTCGGCGAAGGCGTCAACCGGTTTGGAAAATCGTTCGCGAAGCAGGTTGCTCACAGGATTCCCTTCCGAAGGCCGTCGTTCAGGGCGAGCCGGAGGCCGTTCACCCGGATGAAGCCTTCCGCGTCCCGGGAGTTGTAATCGGCGAAAGTATCGAACCCCGCCAGTTCCGAATTGTAGAGGGAGTTCTCCGACTTCCGCCCCGTCAGCGTCGCGGTGCCCTTGTAGAGTTTCACCCGCGCGATGCCGTTGACGTTCTTCTGGGAGGTCTTGATGAACGACTGGAGCGCCTCCATTTCGGGCGAGTACCAGAAGCCGTTGTAGACGAGCTTGGCGTATTTCGGCATCAGTTCGTCCCGGAGGTGCATCACTTCCCGGTCCATCGTGATCGATTCGACGCCCCGGTGGGCGACCTGGAAGAGCGTCACACCGGGGGTTTCGTAGACGCCCCGCGATTTCATTCCGATGAACCGGTTCTCGACGATGTCGACCCGGCCGACGCCGTGCTTCCCGGCGATCCCGTTGGCGAGGGAGAGGAGGCTTGCCGGCGACATCGCTTCGCCGTCGATCTTGACCGGAACGCCTTCGGCGAATTCGATCTCGACCACCTGCGGCTTGTCGGGCGCGTCTTCGGGATCGGTCGTCATCTGGAACATGCCTTTCGGAGCCTCCGCCCACGGGTCCTCGAGAACGCCCCCCTCGTAGCTGATGTGCATGAGGTTCGCGTCCATCGAGTAGGGTTTCTCCCGCGTGATCGGGAGTTCGATCCCGTGCTTCTCCGCGTAGGAGAAGAGGTCGGGCCGGCTGTTGAATCCCCACGTTCTCCAGGGGGCGATCACCTGCATTCCGGGATCGATCGCCCGGGCGGCGAGTTCGAACCGGATCTGGTCGTTGCCCTTCCCGGTCGCCCCGTGCGAGATCGCGTCGGCGCCTTCGGACTGGGCGATCTTGACCTGCATCTTCGCGATAAGCGGCCGGGCGAGGGAGGTTCCGAGGAGGTAGGTCCCCTCGTAGACCGCGTTCGCCTGGATCGCGGGGAAGACGAAATCGCGGACGAATTCCTCTTTCAGATCGAGAACGTGCACCTTGTCGGCGCCCGTTTTCGTCGCCTTGGCGGAGATGGCGTCCATGTCTTCGCCCTGCCCCACGTCGGCGACGTAGGCGATAACGGGGCACTTGTAGGTTTCTTTCAGCCAGGTGAGGATGACGGAGGTGTCGAGTCCTCCGGAATAAGCCAGGACGATCTTCTTGGGCATCTACTTCTCCTTTTGAATCTTGTTGATGACCTTGTCCGCCGAATTACCTTCCCCGAGAACGATCAAGAGGGTGTCGTCCCCGGCGACCGTTCCGAGAATTTCACTCCAGCCCGACCGATCGATCGCGAGGCTCACGGCCTGCGCGTCCCCGGGCGCGGTCCGGATGACGATGAGATTCCCGGATACATCCATTTTTTTTATGAGCCGCTGGATCCGGTTGCGGGCCCCACGCCGGGCCACGGGGGTGACCTCCTCCAGGGAGGCGTACCGGAACCCGTCGGGCGTCGAAACCCGGACAAGGCCCAACTCCCGCAAATCACGGGAGAGCGTCGCCTGGTCGACCTCCACGGCCTCTTTTTTCAGGAGCACCTTGAGCTCGACCTGCGTCGCCACGGGATGGGCGTGTATCAGCTCGAGGATCTTGTTTTGCCGCTCCGCCTTCTTCATCGTTAATGTCATATTCATGCAGTAATAATACAAGTTTATGCATTAAAGTCAATGCCCCTTTTGGATTATTTCTAATTTTCTGCCGATAAAGCCTCTGGATGGAGGGAAAGGGAATGGAAGCGCGCATCACACGCTGGAAGAGGCCCGTACAGGCCGGACAGGACATCGACGCGATGGCTCGCCTGATCGCCGAGCGCCTCGAAAAGACCTTCGGCAGAAAGCTTTTACAGGGACCCCTCCTGGATCAAATCCTGAGGCAGGCGCGGGAGATGATCGCGGAACAGGTGGAGGAATCGGTGGGCGAAGCGATGTTCGCGCCCCCCACGGACCTCGTCTTCGTGGAAGAAGAAGAGGAGGAAGACCCTCCCCCCTCCACACCGGTCCCTTTCGACAACGGAATCGACCTTACCGAATAGCGAAGTTCCTGACCTCGACATTGGGCGCGGGGAGGATCACCCCCGCGAAACCGTCAACCTCTCCGGCGGTCGGATCGATCCATGCGGAAACGATCAACCGGTCGTTCAACCACCCGCGAAGCAATCCTTCATCCACTTCGAATCTCACGCCGTACCACGCTCCCTCCTGGAGGGTGAGACCATCCGACTTGGAAAGGGGGACCACAGATCCGTTCGACCTCTTTTCCAGGACCAGCCACGCCAGGCTCCCGTTCACTTCCGAAGCGACGCGAAGGGCGAGGCTTTCCTCTTGAGCGTCGGACCGTGCCAGGAGAACCAGGGGGACCTCCGAATCCCATTCCGGGCCCCATCGAAACTCCACCTCGACCTCCGGGTTTCTCCAACCAATTCCCGGAACGAGACCCTCCGTGACGTTCAGGGTGGGACCGTGTTTCCAGGACCCGCCCGCCTTGACCTCCACGGCGACCGCCGGCGCGCTCTCCCCGCCCGCCCCGATCGCGGTGACGGAAAACGCATACTTCGCTCCCGGCTCCAACCCCGTCACCTCGAACGACACCCCCGACCCGACCGTGGCTTCCCTCGTCCATGCGTCGGAGGACGTGCCGTACAACACCCGGTAGCCCGTCGCTCCTGGAACCGCGTTCCAGGAAAGACCCACGCCTCCGGGGGTGGAAACTCCCGCCAGATTTTGCGGGATGACAAGCGACGCCTCCCGCGCCCATGAAATCGAAAGGAACCCGTAAGGAGGGACCTTTACGATTCTCTCCCCTGTCCGGACATCAACCGTCATGTCGGTCGACGACCCGTCGTTCTCCCGACCGGGATCCCATCCGCCCGCCCCCGTCACGGTGAAGGGCCCATGCAGGGCCATTCCGTCCCGGAAAATCTCGATCCGTTCCTCTTTCCCGCTCCGGTTGGAGATCAGGAGAACCTCTCTTCCATCCCGAAGCCGGAACGTTCGGGCAAAGATGCCCTTCGACCCCGCCGACGGGTCGCGCAGGTTTTCCACCCGGGTTTCCAGCCATTCCCGACTCCCGTTCAGAACCGGGTTGAACACACGCAGGGCGAGCGCGGGAGGGGTCTCAAAAATTCCAAAATCCAGGTCCTGGGTGTCGAGAGTCCGGGGAGGCGTCGCCTTGCCCGCGATCCAGGGTTCCTTTCCATATGGATTTTCCATATCGAGCCCGGTCAGCAACAACATGTGGAATCCGAGCCTCTTTACGGCGGGCTTTCCGGAAAGGCGCAGAAGGTATTCCCCCGCATGCACGGCGGAGAAGAGACTCTTGTGATAGTCTCCCCTGCCCGCGGAGTTCCACTCGGTAATGGAAACGCCGGGCGTCAACGGGGCGTTCAGGGGAAGGAAGTAGTCATCGACGAGTTGTTCCGCCTGTTCTTCCAGGGACTTGGAGACCCGGACCATTCCATTTTCCAGGTCGAGCGTTCCTCGCCCGGGATACCAGTGAAAAACGATATCGGTCCAGAACTTGACGGGATGGGCGGCGACCATCAAATCGAATTCCTGCTGGTTCGGATCGGAATCCCCGAAACTGAAGGCGACGGAAATGGGTGCGCCGGGGATTTCGGTTCGAATGGCGGAGGCGAAGTCCTCCATCGAGGCGACATAATCCGCTCCATCCTGCCAGAATTGGGTAGGCTTTCCCGGCCGGGTCCAGGCGAAGGTTTCGCCTCCCAGTTCCCAGAGATCGACCTGGATTCCCTCTTGGACCGTGTATTTCGCCAGTGCGCGCGCGGATTCAACCGTGTCCGTGCGGATATTGACGTTGTAGACCAGGCGACAGGCCAGTTTGCGGGCCAACCGGGCGAAATCCCGGATCGTGGTCCCCCCCTTGCCCCGGGTTCTCTTCACCATTCTGTCGAGTCGGCGGTACAAGCTGTTCTTGCTGTCGAAAACGGAAAGATTTTCATAGCGGAAAGCCTCGACCCATTCCTGCCGAAGATTCCCGGAGCGCCAATCGTATGCACCCGCGATCGCTCCTCCGGGAACGCGGAGAAAGCCGGGTTTCAGCGCTTCCGCCCGGGAAACCAGGTCAGGATCCCAAGGCTCGATCCCGGTAGAGAATGGCTGGGTGTTGAAACCGCTGAACCCCTCCGCGATGGGGGTGGCAAGGGAAGAATCGATCCGGATTCGCAAATCGGCGCCGTAACTGGAGACGCCTCGCCGGCATCCGGCCACGGGAAGAAGACAGAACGACGCCAGGAAGACCAACGACAAGACCCGGTGTAGGAAAGCCATTCCTCTTCAAAACCTCCCCTGGGAGTGGACAACGGAGAGAACCACTAGTTCAACCGCCGGTCCAATTGGTCGTCATAGAGGGATTGGGGGACGAGTTTCGCCCCCAGCCCCGTCCCTTCCACGAAATCCCCCGGAGAGGTTCCACTTCCGCCATTTCCCAAGGTGGAGGTCGCCACCGAGATGGAATTTGCCGTTCCGATCACGTACCCCCATCCGTACTGGCGTGAGCGGATGGTTCCGGATCCCTTTGTGTTCCAGAAGACGCACTGGGTCGAGGAATGGCCCGCGCCGGAGCTCCAGAATTTTCGATTGATGGCGCTCCAAGCGTCATCCACTTTGCAACTGTCGACAAGATTTCCCATCGCAAGGGCGTGATGAAAATCGGAATCGCCGGGCGTCCCGATAAAATCCCACCAGCCGAGCGTTTTCCGTCCCTTTCCGGTTGTACACTGGAGCCAGACGCACCCGCTCGTTCCGAAGTCCCAGCTCTGGGAAAAGTTGTGACGCCCTTCATATCCGACGCACTTGAAGGTCAGGATTTCGCTGCTGCGGGAAACCTTGAAGTTGTATCCGTTTCCGCCGCTCCCGCGATTCTGCGTCTTTTCCATCCGGCACTCCTGGATGGTCACACGCTTGGATTTGGTGACCCGGATTCCACCCGACTGCAGATGCTTGCTCTTGATTCCCGAAAGAGGTGGCTTGAAGGAGCGCACCTTGAAGGCCCACGAATCCTTCACGCCCAGGAATTCGATCGCAAAAACCTGGTCCTGCTTCCACGCCTTCCTCCACTTGACCGCATTGGCGACACCGAGCTTTTCGATGCCGCAATAATCCAGGTACCCGCTCTGTTTCTTCAATGAGGCCTGGTCACGGGTCTTCAGGTCATATCGAAGAGGGACATCGAAGGTGACCTTTCCCGTGGAGGAGTTGATCGCCGTGATTTCGCGGCGGAAAATCGTCCGCCATTGCCCGGCGGAAAATCCCCAGTAATTGCTCATCCCGTGCTCGGCCCGGAAATCATCGGTGATCTTGATTCCGAGCGCAATCTCATCGCCGACCGAAAGCCCGGAGGTGGAACCGAGGAAGACATGATCATCCAGGTTCTTTCCGTTCTGGGCGAAGAGCCAGTTCCCCGAATTGGAGAGGTTCCCCTTGAAGGTGATATGCGCCTTGTAGTCCATACCATCGTACTTGGTGAAGTAGACCTTCGACTTGGAATACCCCTTTCCGCGAAGGATGATGTTGGAGGCGGTGATCTTCAGGATCCCATCCACACGATAGATCCCCTGCGGAAAGAAGACGACTCCCCCTCCGGCGTTCTGCGCCTGGTTGATCGTCTGCTGGATCGCCTGGGTGGCGTCCGATCCGCCCGAGGCGTCCGCCCCGTTCGCCGTCACCGGGAATACGGGTCCGGAAACGTTGGGGATGGATTCCTCGCCGTTCCTGTACCCGGCGTAGGAAAAGTCGTGAAGGAAACGACCCTGGGAATCCTTGTCACCCGGTTCCCAGTCGACCGGGTAAAGCGCGCTTCGCCAATCGTCGCCGCACCCGGAAACAGAGGCGAGGAGGACCAGGAAGGAGAGACCAACAGAACGGACCCACATTGATTTTTTCATCACCTTTTCCCTGCAAGAATTTCTAAGCCAGATCCCTGTCTGCGAAAAAGGAAAAAGCTTGCCGGGAAAAATGAAAAAAATCGCCGCCCCTTTCGAGGGGAGCGGGAGGGAGAAAACTACTTCTCGCGGGAGAGGTAGGAAATCACCACGGAGGCTTTCCGGATCCCCTCTCCGTCGTAGTCGATCGTGAGGTCTCTCACCTTCAGGTAGGGGCGTTCCCGCTCCACCGTCGCGAGCCAGTTGACGATGGAGGCGCGTTTGATCAGGTTTTCCTTGGTTCCGCTCACCCTGATTCGGAAGGCGTACTCGGTCCACCCCTTGCCGACCACGCGGGGCTTCCCCGGGTCCTGCCGGACGGGGGGGACACCGGCGCTCTTCGCCCTTCCGGCGATGTAGGGAGGAATCTCGTTCGGATCGTCAGGAGGTTTCACGCCGAGCCTGCCGCCGATCTTTTTCTGCTCCGCACGGATCTTCGTGATGGAGCGGGCCCAACTCTCCATTCTCTCGTAATCAGTCTTGGATTGCTCCAGCACCTCCTGTGCCGCGTCCACGTCTTCCTGCAACCAGAGGACTCCCCCGAGGAAGCCGAACGTGATGACGAGCAGGACCACGAAGATCCCTGTCGATCCACCCTTCTTCTTTTCCTCTTCCGCTTTTTTCATCACCGAACCTCTTTCTTGTACTGGAGGGAGAATTCCTTCTTTCCCTCCGGCGTCGGCGAGATGGCCCCCTTGTAGGTGATCGCCTGGAACGGGCTGACCCGGCGGATCTCCTGCCGGAAAGCCTCGATCTGCATTTCGTTGGCGCCGACACCCGCAACGTCGACGGTGACGGATGCTTTGCCGGTCCGGATGCCCTGCGTGACCAGGAATCGCGTCACGAGAAGGTATAGCTCTGCACCCTCCAGCTGTTCGGCCGACCGCCCCCGGTGTTTTTCGTGGAAATTCCGGGAAGCCTCGGCCGTTTTTCTCCAGAGATCGAGAGCCGAGTGCTCGAGGGGGCTCTCCTGCCCCGAGGCCGTCTTCGTTTCCTGGTACAGTCTTTTCATGTTCGAAAACGCCTCGCGAGGATCCGTACCCTCTTCCCGGGAAACGTTCATGTAGAGCTGGTTCTGGTAATCGAGGACGGAGTTGGCATCCCCCTCCATGTTGACGCGCCCGTCGTGCGCCAGTTTCAGGTCCTCCGCCTGGAAATACAGTTTCAGCGCGAAGGCGGCCAGGAGAACGATCACCAGTTCCAGCGTGAACATCGCGGTCGTCTTCACCCCCTCGAACTTTTTCTGGAAGGAGAACCGTCCCTTCCGGAAGTCGAGTTGGAGCGCGTCGACCCCGGCCCCCTTGAGGGCGAGACCGAGCGGTACGCCGACCCGGGCGGAAAGATCCGGTCCGTCCGCGGAGAAGGGATGGTCAGTTTTCTCCAGGATGGGATGGGTGGTGACGGGGATTTCCGTCGCCGCTTCCAGAAGCTGGGCAGCCTCGTCGTGTTCATATTCCCCGCAGAGAACGATCTCCTTCGGATCGACGGAACCGCCGGTGGCCATCAGGAACCGGGAAATCTCCTTGGCGAGAATTTCCACCAGGGAACTCTGCGCCTCGAAGTCAAGTTCGCCGAACTGCGCGTGTTCGTGATCGTCCAGCACGACGATCGGAACCGGCCCCTTGACTTCGCGGGTCTCCCACATCGCCGCCTTTTCCCGCTCCTGGCGCTCCTGTTTCACCGATTGGGGCGACGGAAGGGAGAAGCGGATCGTCCGGATGGAGACGGGCCGTTTCTTTTCGATGAAGAGAATCTTGGTGAACTTGGGCGTCCCGTACACGATCAGGAGAGGATCGTCCGTTTCAATGGCGCCGGTGTGCAGAAGCGTGTTGAAGATCGCCCCGACGTCGAGGTCGACGAAAAGGGGATCCACGCCCGCCTGCTTGCAGAGGGTCAACCGGTCGTCCACGACGGCGTTCGGGATCGCCACGGCGAGAAGCACGCTCCCCTTCTCCGTTTCGTCCGTCTTGAAGTAATCGATCACCAGGTCCTCGATCGAGTGGTTGTGGATCAGGCTTTCCATCTCCGCGTGGATCGTGCGGCGGATCTTGTCGTCTTCCCGGAAGGGAAGCGAGACTTCGCGGAGAACGGCCTCCCCGGAGTCGATCGAAACGACGACCCGGGCTTTGGACGACTTGGACTTGGTGAACGCGATGCGGAGAGCCTCCGCCGCGCCCTCTTCCCACGGACAGGCCGGATCGACGGGGATCGCCTCCTCGTGGTACCGGAGAATCTTCGGCTTCTTCCCCCCCGATTCCGCCGAGAGGAGCTTCACCCGGGATTCGTTGATCTCAATTCCGACCGCTTTTGCCATAATGCCTCTCCCTTCAACGACCGGAAGAGCGATTCGTTGGCCATTCCCCGGAGAAGACTTCGACGGCGGGACCGGTCATGATCACCCGCCCCTCCTCCGTCAGGGCGATGGAGAGCGTTCCTCCCCGGAGGTCCACCCGCACCGGGGAAGTGCAGAGCCCCCCGCGGATGTACGCCACCCCCACGGCGCACGCGCCGCTTCCACAGGCATGCGTCTCCCCGCTTCCCCGTTCCCAGGTCCTCTGTTCCAGGTGATTTTCGCCAAGAATGCGCACGAACTCGACGTTGGTCCGGGAGGGGAAATCGGGGTGGGATTCGATCTTCCGCCCGATCTCTTCGAAGGAAAAGTCGCCGTAGGGATCCTCGTCGATCGGGATGACGCAATGGGGATTCCCCATGGAGATCACCGAGCATTCCCTCCCTTCCGTTTTTTCGGCGAGAAGGTCGGATACGCCGTCCGCACGGACATGAAAATTCTTCGGGACGGGCCGGGGCGCGCCCATGTCGACGGCCACCCGGTCGACCGTATCCCCGTCCAGGTGCAGGGAGAGGGAGACCGTTCCGCCCGCCGTTTCGACGGTGATCTCTTTCCGGTCGATCAATCCGCGATCGTACACGTACTTCCCGATGCACCGGATCCCGTTTCCGCACATCTCCCCTTCCGACCCGTCCGCGTTGAACATGATCATCCGGAAATCGGCGGTGTCGGAGGGGGCGATGAGGATAAGGCCGTCCGCGCCCACCCCGGTATGCCGGTCGCTCACCGCGACCGCCAGTTTCCCGGGATTCTCCACCCGCTCTTCGAACAGGTTGACGTAAACGTAATCGTTCCCGCACCCATGCATCTTCGTGAATTTCATACGCCCCCAGTATAAAACCCGAATCACCTCCCAACAACATCCCCATTGGGGGATCTCTGGACAGGAAGTTTCTGCCGCGGCAAGATGGAGATCGATGGCACGGATCGTCGGAATGGACGAGGTGGGATACGGACCCCTGTTGGGGCCTTTCATCGTCTGCTCGGTAACCGCCGAAATTCCTTCCCTGGAGATCGATCTCTGGGACCAACTCTCTCCCGAAGAGATTCCCGTCGGCGATTCCAAGAAGATCTTTTCGCAGGCGAAGGGAATCTCCTCGCTGGAGCCCACCGCACTCGCATGGCTCGGGCAACTTCATCCCCTGGAAGGGCTGACCCACGGACGATTGTGGTCCCTTCTCTCCCCCGACCCGAGACGCCAACCCTGGTACGGCGACATCCCCCTTCCCTCTTCCGGGATTCCGGCGCCGGTGGCAACCCTCGGAGGTCTTCTCCGGGAGAGCGGAGTCCGGATCACCGACGTCCGGGCCCGGATCCTGGAACCTTCCGAATACAACCTCCAGGTCGGCGGGAACAAGTCGGACCTCCTCTTCGCCTGTACCGCGGATCTTGTGCGGCATGCCCGGGAGAAAAACGACACCCCGACGACCTACCACATTGGGAAGCAGGGTGGGCGCCGGTATTACCTCCCCCATATCCGACGCCACCTCGGAGAAGCCGGGATCATCCAGGAGAGCCCGGAATGGTCTGAATATGCCTGGGACCGCTCACGACTCTGCTACATCCGCGACGGGGAAGACCGGTCCTTCTTTATCGCGCTCGCTTCGATCATCGCAAAATACCTGAGGGAGATTTCCATGAAACTCTTCAACCGGTATTGGGCGGATCGGGTGGAGGGAATCCGGCAAACGGCCGGATACGGAGTCGATGGGAAACGATTCTGGAAAGAGATTCAGCCGCATCTTTCCGACCATGAACTTTCTCCCGCGGACGTTCTCCGAAGCCGCTGACCCCTTTTGCTTGCCGGCGCCTCCCCCGCGCCGTAGGATGATGTGACCTATACTGACAAAGACGCGAGGGGGAATCATGGCCGAGAAAGCGCGGGGAACCCAACTCCGCCGCATCCTCAAACTGCTTCAACTCTTCCAACATTCGCGAACCGGGATGACGATCCCGGAACTCTGCCGCGACATGGAGGTCACCCGGCGCACGCTCTACCGGGATCTCGACCTGATCGAGGAGGCGGGATACCGGTTCGAAAAACGGGGCGGAGGGGGAGGCGAGGCGAAAAAATGGAAGTTTCCCGAGGGACTCCGCAAATCGCTCGACCAACCGTACAACGAGCAGGAACTTCTCTCGCTCTACTTCTGCATGAACCTGCTGCAACCCCTGAGGGGAACGCCCCTTCGCGACGGCCTGGAATCGGTGCTGGCCAAGATCGAAGCGACCTTCACCGACCGGGAACGGGAATATTTCGGCGACCTTCTCTTCACCCACCTCGCGAAGATCCCCGGACTGAAGAACTACAAGAAACATGCGGAGACCGTTTCGGTTCTTTCGCAGGCCTGCCTGGGCCGGAAAAAAGTGACGGTCTCCTACCATGCGGGCGCGAACGAAAAAGGAAATACCTACACCTTCCATCCCTACTGCATGGCCTACTACGGGGGGGAACTCTACACGATCGGCTACAGCGAACGGCGCGAAGCGATCCGGACGCTCCGGGTGGACCGGTTCCATTCCATCCGCGCCCTCCCCGACGCCTTCGAACGGCCCGAACAGTTCGACCCGGAAGACTACATCGGCCGCAGCTTCGGAATGTATTCCGAGGGGGAACTCACCCCGGTCCGGATCGAATTCCGGGAAGAGGCGGCGCGCGTCATCCGGGAAAAGGAATGGCACCCGACCCAACGGCTCGAACAGAAGGGGGGAAAGACGATCCTGCACATGGAGGTGCAGGGACTCCCCGAGGTTGCGCGATGGGTTCTCTACCATTCCCCGAACGCCCGCGTCCTGTCGCCGCCGAGCCTGAAGGGAATGGTCGCCAGGTTCGCCGCGAAGACCGCGACCCGCCACGGGAAGAAAATCGCGCGATAACCAGCCACGCCCCTGTGCCGTCCCACTTTCCGAAGGCCGTCCCGAAAACAGATCTTTTCGGGACAGACCTGGGGCCGCCCTTATCGATGAATCAGGACCGATCCCAGGTCTCGAACGTGAAGGGGTGATCGTTCTTCCCGTCGGCCGGGTGTGATTCCTGCTCGACGAGTTTCCACTCTTCCCACTCCACTTCGGGAAAGAGGGTATCCCCGTCCACCTCCGCCTGCACGCGGGTCACGTACATCCTGTCAGCGAGCGGAATCGCCTGTTCGTACACCTGCCCTCCCCCTATCACGAAGAGGTCGTCCGAGAGACGGACAGCCTCCTCCAGGGAAGAGACGACGACGGCGCCTTCGACCGCGTACCCTTCCCGGCGGGAGACGATGACCGTGGAACGCCCCGGAAGCAACCGGCCAATCGATTCGTACGTTTTCCGTCCCATGACGATGTGATGGTCCATCGTCAACGCCTTGAACCGCCGGAGATCCGTGGAGAGGCGCCAGGGAAGCCCCCCCTTGCGGCCGATCACGCCGTTCTCCGCGATGGCGACGATGAGGGAAACCGTCATGGGGCTACACGGCCACCGGGGCCTTGATGTGTGGATGGGGATGATAGTCCACAAGTTCAAAATCATCGAACTTGAAATCGAAGGTCCCCTTCACGTCCGGGTTGATGATCATCCGGGGGAGAGACCGCGGCTCGCGGGACAACTGGAGCCCGGCCTGCTCGAGATGATTGCTGTAAAGATGCGCGTCTCCGAGGGTGTGGACGAACTCGCCCGGCCGCAACCCGCAGACCTGCGCCACCATCATGGTGAGCAGGGAATAGGAGGCGATGTTGAACGGCACGCCGAGAAAAACGTCCGCGCTGCGCTGGTACAACTGGCAGGAGAGCTTCCCGTCCGCCACGTAGAACTGGAACAGCAGGTGGCAGGGAGGAAGGGCCATCCTGTCGATGTCCCCCACGTTCCAGGCGCTCACGATCAGTCGCCGGGAGTCGGGATTGGTTTTGATCTGCTCGACGACCTGCGTCACCTGGTCGATGATCCGGCCGTCGACCGACTCCCACTTTCTCCACTGTTGACCGTAGACCGGCCCCAGGTTCCCCTCTTCGTCCGCCCAGTCGTCCCAGATCGTCACCCTGTTTTCGCGGAGATACCGGACGTTGGTATCGCCGGTGAGGAACCAGAGCAATTCGTGAATGATGGAGCGAAGGTGGAGCTTCTTCGTCGTGAGAAGGGGAAACGATTCCGAAAGATCGAACCGCATCTGGTGGCCGAAGACGCTTCGCGTACCGGTGCCGGTTCGATCGGCCTTCTCCGTTCCCTCTTCCAGAACGCGGCGCATCAGGTCCAGGTATTGACGCATGACTCGCACCCCCCGGGAAATAACCGCGCGCAGTCTACCATGAACGGCCGACCGGGTCAGCGACTATCCCTGCACAGACCCCTCTTTCCAGGCAGGAATGAAAAGGGTCGCCGGGGCCGGGGGGACCCCGGCGACCGTTGGTTGCGCGTGTTGGCTACTGAACCTTGACGGTAATCTCGTCGACCGCGACGAGGTTTCCCTTGGAATCGTACGCGTAGGCCAGGAGGTAGTGCTTCCCGGAATCAAGGGTGACGGTGACGGTCGAGCCTTCCCCGAGCAGCGTGAGTTCCTCCCGCGTAACCCGGACGTAGTCCCAGGAGGCGACGAAATCCTGTTCGAAGTACTTCACCTTCTTGATGCCGCTGACGTTGGCGTCGTACGACAGGGTCACCTTCGAACCGGTCGCGACCGGGTTCCAGAAGGTCACCGGGGAGGATTCGGTCCGGCAGTCGGAGGAACCGGTTCCGTTGGCGAAGAGTTCCAGGCCCTGCTTGTCGTGGGCGAGGTTGCTCTCGGGAAGAATCTCCAGGAGCTTCCCGTAGACCAGTTTCGGATTCTCGCCGTTGTCGACGCCGGTGGGATTGTACTTGGGGAACCAGGCGAAGTCCGGGTGGTTTTTCACGCTGGAGCCGAGCCATTTCCCGCCGCGGAGCGACTTGTAGTAGAGCGTCGTGTAGAGCTCGTACGTGTAGGTCTTCTCGAACGACCGCGTTCCGGTGATCGACTGATTGACGCCGTCATCCGCGTAGGTGACCGTCGTTGTGACATTGTAGACGTTCCTCCAGTACTTGTACTTGGAGGTGAGGGACTTCACCCTCCGTTTTTCGGAGTACTCGATGGAGGTCTCGTACGCGTAGGCGGGGTAGTTCCAGACCGCTTCGCTGGCGGTGATGTCGAAGACGACGACACTCTTCTGATCCCCGATGATCGTGGTCAGGATCTTGTGGAAGATGTCGGGACGAATGTCCTCGAAGGCGCTGGTGTACTTTGTGTCGTACCATTCGACGACGTAGTCGAGAACGTTCCTGTACGCCGCGGGATAGTAGTCCTGCGAAAGTTCCCGGTTGAAGAGATCCTCGTACCAGGTGCGGTACTCGGAAGCCTCGATCGACTCCTTCTTGATCGCCTTGATGAGCACCTTCGCCCGGTCGTACGCCTCGGTGTACTGCTTTTTCGGCTTGTAGTAGCGCCTTCCCGAAAAGTCGGAGACCTGGCTGTAGTAGCTTTCCGTCAGGAGGCCCTTGAGGTCGGCCACTTCGAACCGGATTCCGTTCGCCTCGACGGGGTGGAAGGGTTCGCGCTCCAGGGCGGCGGCGGCGGCCCAACCGTTACAGTGGCCCCACCAGGAGTAGTCGACGTCTTCCTTGTCGTATTCCTCCTTTTCCGTGGGATCGACGTGGTGGCCGTTCGCCAGTTCATGGCTAGCGGACCCGGGATTGTATCCCTTGGTCTTTTCCATCCACGCGTCGTACTTGGCGAGCGGGGAGAGATCGTTCACTTCCACGTCGGAGTCGAACTCGTATTCCTCGGCCGATTCGTCCCAGGTAAAGGTCTTCTTTCCGTTCCAACCGATACCGAGATCCCCTTCCTTCTGGTTCCACCAGTCGCCGGACCACGGAACGAACGACGCCCTTCCCTCGAACTCTCCTTCCTCGATCGACTGGTTCGCCGGGACCGGGATTTCATCTCCGCGGACCATGACGGCGAGAACCAGAAGTGCGGACACCGCACCCAACAACACCTTGCGCATAGGGCCTCCACTCAAATAAGGGAAAGGATCCTTACGATCCCTTCCGCAGGTAACTCACCCGGTAAGGGGTACTGGAAAAAACGGGCCAGTCCGGATGGGAGGAATCCCATCGCTGCAGGATCGTGACCCCGTTGGATTTGAAAGCGACTTCCATCATGTCGGACCCGGAAGAGACCTTGGCGGACCCTTTCGGCGCCGCCGGTGCGGGCCCTTCGAGGGCGAACGCGCCGAGATCGTTCCAGGTACTCCCCTTCGCGGTCGGGGGCGGGAGTTCCAGGGGAATCAGCGTCGAAAGCGCGCCCGGACCGGAATCGGGGAAAGAGACGAACCGGTCTTCCACCACGCCCGCCTTGAGAACCCGATCTTTCAGCGCGACGACGGTGTGCTTCTCGGTGGAAATGTAGACCTTGCCTCCCGGGTTGTACGGCATCCCGGTGAGGTCTTCCGGGTAAACTTCCACCACGTAAACTTTTTCATCCCCGAGCGTTTCCGTTCCCAGAACTTCGAACTCCCAGACGATCGGTTTCTCGGTCCAGGTGGGTTTCCCGGGGTGATCCATCCGAAGGTAATAACTCTCCACCTGCCAGGCCGTCCCCGTTTTCCAGGAGAGTTTTTCCACTTTCCGTTTCTCGAGGAGGGTTCGGTCGAACCTGGTCAATTCTTCCGGGAGTTCCACGAAAGGCCGGGAACCGGATCCGGGAACGGGAACAGCCGCTTCGAAGCCCTGCGCCTCCCCCAACTCGATCACCCGGGGTTCGTCCTCTTCCACCGTCCACCGGCGAGCCTTCCCGACTCTCTCCTGAATCTGCTCGTTATTCCGGGTCGCGGCAAAGTTCCGCTCTCCCCGTTCCTCTTCCACCCGGATCTTCATCACCTGGTGCCGACCCGCGAGAAAGCCTCCTGCGAGAAGGAAGATCCCAAGGGCGATGAAGTAGAACGTCTTTCGTTTCATTTCCAGGAGCCTCTTACATTGGCGATGATGGAACGGCCCAAGGGGTGCGGACTACAAACTTATGACGCAGGTATAAGCAAACGGTGTGCCAATGACATAAATATGCCCTCTCACACAGAAACCGCTTAAAACACACTTTAATGGCATTTTCATGTCATAAGGCGAAATCATGGTGTAGACATACCTCTACACATCCCGCAGGGATTGCCCGGCAGTGCGTCTACTTTCGTGGGCACTTTCTTCGCCCATCGATATAGTGCACGGATGATATCGCTCGAAATGATCCGGCAGGCACGGGAACAAATCGCCGGGGTGGCCATCCGCACCCCGGTGCTTCCCCTGAAATTTTTCGATCGTCCCGATACCTGGCTGAAATGCGAGAACCTTCAACGGGGGGGCGCTTTCAAGATCCGCGGGGCGTACAACAAGATTTCCCGGCTGAAAACACCCGGGGGGGTGGTCGCCTATTCTTCCGGGAACCATGCGCAGGCGGTGGCACTCGCCTCGAAACTTCTGAAAATCTCCGCCACCATCGTGATGCTCGACCAGTCGGTTCCGGTGAAACTGGAACAGACGCGGGCGTACGGGGCGGAAGTGATCCTGGGGGGGAAGACCTCGCAGGAGATCCAGGATCGGGCAGAGAAGATCGCGGAGGAACGGGGATGGATCATCATACCCCCCTTCGACGATCCCGAAATCATCGCGGGGCAGGGAACCGTCGCGCTTGAAATCCTGGAGGATCTTCCGGACCTTCGATCGGTGGTCGTTCCCATCGGCGGCGGGGGACTCTGTTCCGGCATCGTCAGCGCCGTCAAGCGGATCGACCCGGGGATCCGGGTGATCGGCGTCGAACCGACCGGCGCGCCCAAAATGTATGAGAGCCTCAAGGCGGGAAAACGGATTACGCTTCCCGCCACGAATACAGTCGCCGACGGTCTCAAGCCTGTCTGCGGGGGGGCATTAACATTTGAAATCCTGTCAGAACTGCTCGATGATATAGTTGTGGTCAGTGACGAGGAAATACTCGATGCGACCCGTCACTTGATCCGGATGGAAAAACTCGTAGTGGAACCCTCCGGAGCCGCGACCTTCGCGGCCGTCCGGTCCGGGAAAATCGCCCTCCCGGAAGGCCCCGCCGCGCTGGTCGTATCGGGTGGAAATGCCGACCTGGGAAGGATACTCGGTATTCCCACGCAGTAGGTGGTTTGTAGTAAAGTACGGAGGTGATAAGCGTGCGGCCGACACTGCTCCTGTCTCTGGTCCTGGTCGTTTCGACGGGCTTTGCCTGCCAGAAGAAAGAGGAGAATAAACCCTTCTGGGACCCCGCGCGGGTGGAGATCGTCATCATCGAGGTCACGGACGTTTCCGGGGGGATGAGCTGGCCCGCCGAGGTCAAGAAAGCGCTGGAGAAACTCCCGAACATCCACGAGGCACAGGTTCTCTTTCCCCGAAGAAAAGTCCGGCTGGTCATCGACAAGGACTCCTACGAGGAGCCCCTGATTCGGGCCACCCTCCAAAAGGCGGGATTCGGACTGGGAAACCGGCTCAACTGATCCCGAACGGATTTGATTCGTCCGTAAAAAGTCCCCTCCTTTGGACGAATCGCCCCCCCGGAACTTTACGCGAGGGCGGGTGAGTCCGCCAACTGGATCAGGACTTGTTACGGCGGGCTCCGAATTGACACTTCCCTCCCCTCCGCGGTATCCTGCCCTCTCATTCCAACCGAGGAGAAACCGATGGACGACGGCACGGAAAAAATGGTGGGTGCCTTGAACGAGGCCCTCGAACACGAACTGGGCGCGATCGTCCGTTACCTGCACCATTCCTATCTCGTCATGGGTCCCAACCGCGACCCGATGATCAGTTTCCTCCGCACGCGCGCCAAGGATTCCATGGACCACGCGAACGTCCTTGGGGAAAAAATCACGGCGCTGGGAGGCCATCCCTCGGTGAAAATCGCCGAACACATGGAACCCGGAAACCAGACCCTGCAGGAAATGCTGAAAGAGGAACTCGACGCGGAAAAAGATGCGTTCCAGATCTACGTGGAGAAACTCCCCCTCTTCAAGAAGAACCTCGCGCTGGAATACATGATGCAGCAGTTCATCATCGAGGAATCGGAACACATCGAGTCCCTCGAAAAACTGCTTCGCAAGGAATAGGTTCCGGAAGAGTGCAGATCGATCCGAACAGGCTCATGCCGAGGGAGCGGTATCGCTGGGTCACCTCCTCCATCGTTCCCCGGCCCATCGCCTTCGTCTCGAGCCTTTCCCCCGAAGGGCACCCGAACCTCGCCCCCTTTTCCTTCTTCAACGGGGTCTCCACCTCCCCCCCGGTCCTGGCGATTTCGATGGGAAAAAAGAAAACCGGGGAACGGAAGGACACGCTCCGCAACATCGAAGAGACGAAAGAATTCGTCGTCAACATCGTCCCCGAAGACCTCGCCGGGCAGACGGAACGATCTTCGGAGGAACTGCCTGCGGAGACGGACGAGTTCACCTTTACCGGACTGACCCCCGTCCCCTCCCTTCGCATCCGCCCCCCCCGGGTCGGCGAGTCTCCCCTCGCGATGGAATGCCGGTTCCTCCGGTCGATCCCGATCGGGAACGGCACCTCCACCCTGGTCCTCGGAGAGATCCTCCTCATCCACGCCGACGATCGAATCCTGACGGACGGCCTCCCCGATCCCGAAAAACTGCGCCCCCTGGCCCGCCTCGGCGGCGGCACCTACGCCGGGCTCGGAAACCTGATTCACATCCCCAAAAAATAAGGAACCTTCCCGATGGACCTGGCCGGAAAACGAGTCGCCCTTCTCGTCGAAGATCTCTACCAGGAGATGAAGGTCTGGTACCCGCTCTACCGCCTTCGCGAAGCGGGCGCAACGGTCACGACGCTGGGCACCGGGAAGACGGAGTACAAGAGCAAACTGGGATACCCCGTCACGGCGGACGCCGATGTTCACGAAGTGAAGGCGGCCGATTTCGATGGAGTGGTCGTCCCGGGAGGATTCGCCCCCGATTTCATGCGCCGGCACAAAGGCCCCGCCCGGTTCGTCCGGGAAATGTTCGAAGCGGGGAAAGTGGTCGCCGCGATCTGCCACGGGCTCTGGATCCCCGCCTCCGCGGGCATCTTGAAGGGGAAGACCGTCACCGCTTTTTTCGCGATCAAGGACGATTTGATTCATGCGGGCGCGAACTATGTCGACCAGGAGGTCTGCGTGGATGGAAACCTCGTCTCTTCCCGCAAGCCGGACGACCTGCCCGCTTTCCTTCGCGAAACGATGAAGCTTCTCGCCGGTTAACGCTTTCCCTTCGGCGGGTGCACCTTCCGGATTCCCACCGCGGCGATCTTGAATTCCGGCGTCTCGGTCTTCGGATCGACGGCCGGGTTCGTGATCTCGTTCGTCAACGTCTCTTCCGGGAAAGCGAACGACATGAACGTGGTACCCACCGGGGAACGACGGGTCAACTTGACGCGGGTAACGACCGCGCCCCGCCGGGAAGAGACCTCCACCCAGTCGCCGTCGGCCACTTTCAACCCCCGGGCGTCCCGGGGATGAACCTCGAGCCATTCGTTCGGCACCAGGTACCGGAGACGCTTCGACCGCCCGGTCTGCGTATTGGTGTGGTAGGTGGCGAGCCTTCGTCCCGTGGTCAGGAAGAAGGGATACTTTTCATCGGGAATCTCCGCCGGCGGCACGTATTCGATCTTCTGGAAAATGCCCCGGCCATTTTCAAACCGGTCCCGGTGGAGGAAATCAGTTCCCGGATGATCCGAATCGGGGCAGGGCCACTGCAGACCTTCGCCATCAATCCGGTCGTAACTCATCCCGTGGTAGAAGGGCGCCACCTCCGCGAGTTCGTCGAAGACCTCCCCCGCGCTTTCGTACGCCATCTTCACCGAATCGGTCATGCGACGGCCGACCTGGCTGACGATCCACCAGTCCGGCTTCGCTTCTCCCGGGGGAACCACCACCTGCCGGATCCGTTGCACCCTCCGCTCGGTGTTGGCGAAAAAGCCGTCCGTCTCGGCGAAGGCCGCGGCGGGAAAAACCACGTCCGCCAGCTTCGCGGTATCGGTCAGGAAGATATCCTGCACGATGAGGAGGTCGAGCGCTTCGAATGCGCGGCGGGTATGCGCCATGTCCGGATCGGTGATCAGCGTGTTCTCCCCCACGATCCACATCGCGCGGATTTTCCCCTCCACCGCGTAATCGAGCGCCTTGATCTTCGTGATCCCCTCGTCGGGATCCATCGGGACCCCCCAGATCCTCTCGAATTTTGCCTTGCAGGCGGGGTCGGTCACCTTCTGGAACCCGGGGTAGTTGTTCGGCAACGCCCCGCAATCGCCCGCTCCCTGGATGTTGTTCTGGCCGCGAAGAGGATTCACGCCCGCGCTCCGCTTTCCGAGGTTCCCGGTCAGGAGCGCCAGGTTGCAGAGGGACTGCACGTTCCCCACGCCGCAGATGTGCTCGGTGATCCCGAGCGTGTAGTAGATGCCGGCCCGTTCCGCCTTCGCGAAATCGATCGCCGCGCCCCGGATCTCCGCCGCGGGGATTCCCGTGATTTCCTCCGCCCACTCCGGGGTGAACTCCTTCACATGTTCCGCGAACGCCTCGTAATCGGTCGTTCGCTCTTCCACGTACTTCCGGTCCTCCAACCCTTCCCGGATGATCACGTTCGCCATCGCGTTGAAGAGCGCGACATCCGATCCAAGCTTGAGCCGCAGGAAACGGTCGGCGTGGTCCACCAGCCCGATCCGTCTCGGATCGATCACGACCAGTTTCGCCCCGTTGCGCACCGCTCTTTTCACCCGCACGGCGATGACCGGGTGACACTCGGTCATGTTGGTGCCGATGCAGAGAAGGAAGGGGCTTTCCTGGATCTCCAGGATCGAATTGGACATCGCCCCCCGCCCGATCGAGGCCGCCAGACCGGCGACCGTGGGGCTGTGTCAGCCCCGGGAGCAGTTGTCGATCTGGTTGGAGCCCATCACGGCGCGCGTGAACTTCTGGAGCAGGTACGAGCCCTCTCCCGGACCGCGCCCGCTCGCGATGGCGTAAAAAGATTTCGCCCCGCTCTCTTCCTTTATCTTTCCGAGCCGGTCCGCGACGGTCTGAAGAGCCTCCTCCCATTCCACCTCGCGAAGTTCCCCGTTCTTCCGGACGAGCGGCATCTTCAGCCGGTCCGGACTGCTGATGAAATCGAAACCGAACTGCCCCTTGACGCAAAGAGCCCCCTCGTTGGCGGGTCCGTCCAGGTCGGGCGTCACCCCGATCACCTTTCCTTCCTTCGCGTGGGCGAAGAGACTGCACCCGGTTCCGCAATAGGGACAGATGGTCCTGATCTTGTCGATCTTCTTCCGGTCCGCACCCTGCCCCACCATCTTCTTGTCCGCGAGCGCGCCGGTGGGACAGGTGTATACGCACTGCCCGCAGAAGGTGCAGGGACTCTCCGGAAGCGACAGGTCGAACGGGGTGGCGATCCGCGTGTCGAATCCCCGACCCGCCGGGGTGATGGCGTAATCGCCCTCGACCTCGGCGCAGATCCGGGTGCACCGGAAGCAGGAGATACAGCGATCGTAATCACGGAGAATAAAAGGATTCGGATCTTCCTTCGACTGGTTGCTGATCCGGCCGGCAAACCGGTCCCGGTTCGCGCCGAATTTTTCGGACCAGAGATGCAGTTCACACGTCCCGATATCGCGGCAACGGGGACACTCCCCGGGGGGATTCTCGGAAAGCACCATCTGCAGGAGGGTTTTCTGGAGCGACCTGATCTCTTCCGTCGCCGTTTCTATTTCCATGCCCGGCTCCGCCCGCAGGGTGCAGGAAGCGGCGGGCAGGCGTCGTCCCTTCACCTGCACGATGCACAACCGGCACGACCCCGCCGGCTCGAGGCGGCGATCCCAGCAGAGGCTCGGAAGTTGCTCCCCCGTTCTTCGGGCCACGTCGAAAACCGTCTCGCCCGGCTTGAAGGAGACCTCCCGACCGTCGATTTTCATCGGCGCGTCACTCATCTTTACATTCCCCGGCGGGGCACCGCCCCTCCATGTGCGCCTTCACCTCTTCCGGCCAGTACTTCATGAGCGAATCGGTCACCAGCGGCGCGGCGAGTCCCAACCCGCAGGCGGAAGCGGCGCCCATGACCCGGCCGAGATCCTTCATCTCGCCCGACGCGTCGGAGCGTCCCTTCAACGCGGCGAGGATTTCCGACGACCGTGTCGTGCCAATCCGGCAGGGGAAACACTTTCCGCACGATTCCTCGGCGAAGAATTCCATGCAGGCGAGAGCCGCCCGGACCATGCAGCGGGTTTCGTCGTAGACGATGATCCCCCCGGCGCCGAGCATGCTTCCGGTCTTCGCCACGGAGGGAATATCGAGCGTGACCTCCAGGTCGTCCCCTCCCAGGAAACCTCCGCTGATGCCCGCCATGGTGACGGCCTTCAGTTTCTTTCCACCGGGAATCCCGCCCGCGTGGCGGATCAGTTCGGGAAGGGGAAGCCCCATCGGCATTTCGTAGTTCCCGGGTCGATCGATGTCGCCCGAGACGGAATAGATCTTCGTTCCCGCGTGCTCCCCGATTCCCAGGTCCCGGTACCATTTTCCGCCCTCGATCAGGATGGGCGGAACCGCGGCGAGCGTTTCGACGTTGTTGATCACCGTGGGGAACTGGTCCAATCCGTGCGTGGTGGGATAGGGAGGCTTGTCCCGGGGGAAGGGCCTTTTTCCCTCGAGGGAGTTGAGCAGGGAGGTCTCCTCGCCGCAGATGTAGGCGCCCGCTCCCCGGCGGATGATGAGCGAAAAATCGCGCAGGAGCCCCTTCTCTTCCGCCTGCCGGATCGCCTTTTCCAGGAAGGCGGTCGTTTCGGGGTATTCGTACCGGAGATAGATGATCCCGATGGAAGCGCCGGTGAGATGGCCTGCGATCGCCATTCCCTCGAGAAGGGCGTGCGGGTCGTGATCCATCAGGAGGCGATCCTTGAAGCATCCCGGTTCACCCTCGTCGGCGTTGCAGACGATGTATTTTGTTTTCGCCTTCTCGTCGCGGACCGCTTCCCATTTTCGCCAGGTGGGAAATCCTGCGCCGCCCCGTCCGAGCAGGTCGCTTTCCTTCAACGCGCGCAGCGCGCCTTCCGGATCTTTCCGGGCGATCTCCAGGCCCTCGTACCGGTCGGGCGGATCTTTCTTCTCCCGGCGGATGTCGCGGAAGAGACATTCGGCGAGTCCCGTTTCGGGCGGCAGTGGGCTTTTCGCCACCGGCAATTCGTCGACGTTCTCCGGAACGGCAGGGGCGAAAACCTGGTCTCCGACGAGGAGGGGGACCGGCATGTCGCACCGACCGGGGCAGGAGATTCTTTCCACTTCGAAAGAGGAGGCCAACTTTCGTTCCAGTTCGTCGAGGGGACCGAGGCGGCAGACCGGTCCGCCGCACATCTGCACCTTCGTTTTCACGGCCGGAGGGGTCGTCCGGAAATAGTGGTAGAAGGTGACCGTTCCGAAGAGTTCCGAGAGGGGAATCTCCAGCGCGGTGGCAACCCGGCGCAAAGCATCTTCCGACAGAAATCCGAATCGCTCCTGGAGGGCATGCAGGACCAAAAGGAAGGGGAACGGCTCCCCGAGATGTTTTTCAACCAGGGAGGATACTTCCCGATCTTCTGCGACGATTTCCGGCATGCAACGTCATTATAGGGGTACGGGCGGACCTTTCAATCTCCACAACCCCCCGATACGATGGTTTCGTGAAAACCACGGATCGGGAACGGGTGCGGATCCGGGAGGGGAAGGCGGCCCGATCCGATTCCGATTCCGATTCCCTTGCGGTCGAAGAACCGCTCGAAATCCGCCTGCGAAACGAAGCCGTCTCCGTCACGATGAGGACCCCCGGCCACGACTTCGAACTGGCGACCGGCTTCCTGTTCACCGAGGGCATTCTCCACTCGGCCGGGGAAATCGGATCGATGCGTCACTGTGACGAAGCGGAGGAGCGCAACATCGTCGACGTTCACCCGGCGGAGGGGGTGCAGGTCGACGTGACGCAACTGCAGCGGAATTTTTACGCGACCTCTTCCTGCGGCATCTGCGGAAAGGCCTCCATCGACCAGGTCCGCACCCTGGCTCCGCCCTTCGAAAGCGATCTCAAGGTTTCCCCATCCCTGTTGGAGACCCTGCCGGGGGCGATGCGTCGGGAACAGGACGCGTTTGACAAGACCGGGGGCCTTCACGCGGCGGGAATCTTCGACGGGACCGGGAAACTCCTCGAGCTTCGCGAAGATGTCGGCCGGCACAACGCGGTCGACAAGGCGATCGGCAACCTCTTCCTCCAGGAGAAAGTTCCGCTCGATCAACACATCCTGATGGTGAGCGGCCGGGCGTCGTTCGAGATTCTGCAGAAGGCGCGCATGGCCTCCCTCCCGATCGTCTGCGCCGTCTCCGCTCCGTCGAGCCTCGCGGTCGACTTCGCGGTGGAAAACGGGATGACGCTGGTGGGGTTCCTCCGGGGATCGGAGATGAATATCTACGCGGGGAAGGCACGCATCACACCTTAGAAACGTTTCCCGGTGCCCGGTCGGGCGGACGCTCGGCATGTTTTTGCCAGGGAAGAGGCTCGACGATGGCCGTGGTCCCCTCGATTACGACTTTGGTACCGGGTTCTTTCCATCCCTTTTTCACGTAGCCCAGCGCGACATCGTCCGTGCCGGAGGTGATGGCGCCAATCTCCTCTTCTCCGCTCCTGATCATACTGCCGGGCACGACGGTCGCCCCGCGGAGAAGAACCAACCGTTTCGGAGGTTCCCCGAAATTCCGCACGCGGAGGATCACTTCCTGGCCGAGGTAACATCCCTTCCCGTAGGAAATCGCCAGGGGCTCCAGTCCGGCTTCCATCGGGAGTTCGTCCGGCCCCATGTCGACGCCCCATTTCGGAAAGCCGTTTTGGATGCGCTTCCGGTCGTACTCTTCCGGAGTGCCTTCCGGGAAGGAAACCACCTCCGTTTTCGGAAGCAGGAGGGTCACGCCCTCCTCCCCGAGCGTCCTGTTGCCGGAAACAAGGCCGTTCTTCCACGCGGCGTGGTGGTTCCAGGGGAGCGGGGAGGAGCCGACCGCTTCCCATGAACCGGGTCCGTGAAGTTCCCGGATCTCCCAGTCATGGGAGAGATCCGTCACTTGAACATCCTCCATTATTATGTAGCGGTCGAAATGTGCCCGGAGCGGTTCGAGGTTGGACGAATCCACTTCGAGGAGGATGTGGTCTTCCAGGAGATGGACCACCATGACGCCAACCATTTTTCCCTGCCGGTTGCAGGCGGCGGTGAAACACCCCTGCCCGGCGCTCATCGTGGTCAGTTCGCCGGTCACGATCCCCTGCAGCCATTTCAAACGATCCTTCCCGGCAAGACGGAGGAGGGATCGATCCGGGCGAATCGAAATCATGAGAGAAGTTCCGGGAGGCGCTGGACGAACTGGCTGCGGGGAAGCGTTTCCGTACAGCCCGCGGCAAGGGCCTCTTCCCCGACCTCCCGGTTGACGTGCGACAGGTATCCCACGATGGGCAGGCCCGCCGTGGACGGATCCGCGCGAAGAAGCCCGATCGCCTCGACGCCGCGGATCATCGGGTTGTCGAGGTCGAGGATCACCCGGGAAGGAGGATCTTCGGAAGCCGCCTTCCACAGTTCCTCCGGGGAGCGGGCGAAGCGGACTTCCACCCCGAGCGCCCCGGCTGCCTCGGTAATTCGAGACCGGAACATCAGGTCCTGCAGTCCGACCAGCACGTGCGTCATGGCCGTACTATCCCCCGGGCCGCGCCCCGTGTCAAACACGCCGAAAAATTCCAAGGTAAATTTCTTGACACACTGCGTCATATTCCCATACACTCCCGCACGGGCAGGTGGCAGGAACTGGAATTACCGTTCAACCGGAGGTTACGGAAATGGGAAAGAAATCCCTGCCCCTGTTACTCGCGCTGCTGCTCGCTCCCACCGCCTGTAAAGATTCGGAATCGCCCGCCCCCGCCCCCCCCGTGCCGGGGACGATCTCCGCCGAACCCGGGATGCCCCCCCTGCACATGAAGGACGGCTTCTTCCGCGACCCCGCCGGACGGATCGTGGTTCTCCACGGCGTCAACTACAGCCAGGAGCGAAAGCGCGCCCCCTTCTTCGACTGGCAGGCGCCCGAACATTTCGAGGACCTGCGCAAGTGGGGATTCAACGTCGTTCGATACCTCGTCATCTGGGACGCGATCGAACCGGAACGGGGCGTCATCGACACCGCCGCGCTGGACGAAATCGAACAGGGAGTTCAATACGCCCTGGAGAACAGGATCTATGTTCTCCTCGACATGCACCAGGACCTCTACTGCCCGCTCTTCGGCGGAAACGGGATGCCGGAATGGACCGCCCTCGACGACCCCGCGGTCCCCAACCAGGTGAACTCCGGCGACTGGTACATGAACTACGCGAACCAGGACGTTCGCGATTCCTTCGACCGGTTCTACACGGATGAAGAACTCCAGGCGGCCTACGCGGAGAACTGGATCCGGGTCATCGAACGTGTGAAGGCGTATCCCAACGTGATCGGGTACGACCTGATCAACGAACCGTGGATCGGAAACAGCCTCCCCTGGGAGTTCGAGGAGAAGAGACTTCTCCCCTTCTACGAAAAACTTGTTGCCCGGATCCGAGAGGTCGATCCGGACCGCCCGATTTTCCTGGAACCCTCCCCGCTTAACGTGAACTCGGGACTCCCCTCGCTGATGCCCACACCGACCGACCCCAACGTCGTCTACACGCCGCACTACTACGACCCGCTCATGGTCCTGGAAAAACCGTATGACAATGGAAAATGGCGGATCGAAGAGGGGCTCGGGAATTCACGGAACACGGCGGTGGAATGGGGAACGGGCGCGTTCCTGGGGGAGTTCGGAGCCGACGTCGAACAGGCGGGAGCGCTGGAGTACCTGCAGGATGTCGTCGACGTCGCGGAATCGCTCCACTTCGCCGGATGGACCTACTGGAACTACTACCCCCAACCCTTCGTCGGCTGGCACGACCACAACATCGTCGACAAGGACGGCAACCCACACCCGGTGCTGGACCGGCTCGTTCGTCCCCGCCCGGCGGGTCTTGATGGAACCCTGGTCAAACAGGAATTCGACGTGGCATCGCGCACGTACCGCCTCGAATGGACGGGCGGCCTCGGGACCAGCCGGATTCTCGTCCCGGAATGGCAATATCCCGCGGGGTTCCAGGTCGATTTTCCGCACGGGAACTGGAGCCACGATCCGGAAACGCAGATGCTCGAGGTCGTGGTCCTGCGGGAAGAGAATTCCCCGCACCGGCTGACGATCGTGCCGTAGCCCACCGGCTCCTCCGAAAAAAACAAGGCCGACCTTAACTCTTCCCCTCCCTGCGACCGATTCAAGTTAGGAAAGATGCCTTCACCCGAAATCAAAGAGGAAGGGCGATTCCGCCTGAAGTACAACCCGTCCCTGGATGGCCTGCGCGGGATCTCCGTCCTCTTCGTCGTCTTCTTCCACCTGGACACCGTCGGTTTTCACGGGGGATGGATCGGCGTCGACATCTTTTTTCTCCTGAGCGGATTCCTGATCACCACCCTTCTCCTGCAGGAATGGAGGGACTCGGGAAAGATCCGGCTGAAAAGCTTTTACCTGCGCCGCGTCCTGAGACTCTTCCCCGCCCTCGTTTTCCTCGTCCTCTTCACGGTGATCGCATTTTTCATCGTCTCCCCCACGGACTATGCAACCCGGATCGCCCGCGACGGGGGACTCGCCCTCCTCTACACCACCAACTGGATTCCCTCGTTGGGTGTCACCCTGGAAGAACCCTTCAAACACACCTGGTCCCTCTCCACCGAGGAGCAATTCTACCTCCTCTGGCCCTCCCTCCTTCTTTGCCAACTGCTCCTGCGGGTTCGCACACGCTGGATCGTCATCACCACGCTTTTCATCATCACCGGCTTCACGGCCCTCCAGGGATTGCAATCCGGGCAGGAGAAAATGCTCCTCCTTTACTCGCCCATCCCGACCCTTCTGACGGGATGCCTTTTCGCCTTCGTGGCCGTCCACGGTTTCCTGAAACCGGGACTCCGATCCGGCCGCGCCTGGAGTTTCCTTTCGTATGTCTCCATGGGATACCTCTTCTGGGTGGCCACGAGCAAGGTCGACCCCGCCGCCTGGAACCTCTGGGGAAAAACGACCCTGAACCTGGCCGCGGTCATCATCCTGGTTTCCCTCTTCACCTCCCCGGGATCCCTCCTGGCGAAGGTCCTCGCCTCCCCCCCCCTCTCGGGACTGGGACGGATTTCGTACGGAATGTACCTGTGGCACTTCCCCCTCTTCTGCCTCTACTGGGACTTCATGGGGATCCGGGGCCACATCCTGGGCGAAATAATTCTCCTGGCGATCACCCTGGGGGTGACGCTCTTCTCCTACCACGTCATCGAGAAACCGTTCCTGCGCATGAAAAAACGGTTCTCCTCCGGGTAGGATCCGGTTCAGCCACACACCCTGATCCGCCCCTCCCGGATCGAGAACGCCGCCCGGGTCGCCACGACAACCTCCCCGTCCAATTCCAGCGCGAAGGGAATCTCCGCCGAAACTCCCAGGGAGGAGAGGGACCAATGGTGGTTCCCGGGTTTTCCCAGGAACCGGCCCTTCCCGAGATCGAGCAACAACCGGATCATCCCCCTCCTCGACTTTCCCTCGCTCAGGTTCACCGCGAATTTTCCGTCATCGAAGGAGACCGGGGTGTCATATCGGAAGGACCCGCTCAGGTAGGGGGTCTTCATGATACTCAGGTTGGTCACCTCGTACGAATCGATCGCCCCATCGACCGCCGGGGAACACGGGAAGGAAAGATCGCACGAATGATTTTGATACCGGAGAATGGTCCGGCACGCCGCGTACAGGATCGCCGCCCCGGTACTGATCCCCTTCAACCACCGGAAGAAACCGCCCGCGGTATTGAAAAAGTGGTTTCCCTCGGCCGTGAGTCCGATGCTGCCACTCACCAGGAAAGCGCGCGTCAACTCCGGGCCCCCGGGCGTCGCGAAGGTCACCAGCCCCACGTCCCTCGGCGTCGCCGCCCCGGCGTCGATCCGCAACGGAATCCCCTCGACGACCCGCGCGAAGGGCTTGTGAAAGTCGTTGCTCGATCCGAGACCGATACCGCCCAGGGTGAAATCGGAAAGAGAATGGTCTCCCGCCAGATCAACCAACCCCTGGAGAAGCGCGTTGACCGTACCGTCCCCTCCCGCCGCCAGGAAGACGGAAACGCCCTCATCGATGGATCGCTCGAGCTCCGCCCGCCACGCTCCCTCAGGATCCTGTACCACGGGATTGGGATGGGGCACGAAGGGACGGATGCGCTGCCAGAGTTCTTCCCCGCGCCCCCCCCGGGCGGCGGGATTGACCAGGACGAAGGCGGGTTGCATGGGTCAACTGTGCGATTTCCGCGGAGAACGCGCAACCCCTGGATCACCTCCAGCCGTATCCCCAGATGAAGGCGGGCACGACGCGTTCGTCCGCGCCGTCGCCGGCCAGGCGGAAGAAGACTCCCATCGGCGCGGGATCCAGGTCGTTCCCGCGGCCGTTGTACCGTGTGCCACCCCATCGCGAACCGGTCGCGAGCAATTCGAACGAAACGAATTTTTCCTTCGCCAGGTCGTATACGGCGCTCCCTTCCAGTTTCGCTTCGAACCTCCGGGACTGGTCGACCTTCGCGGGATCGAGCCCGTTCACCTGCCACTTCCCGGTCGCGGACGTCCGACTGGCCCCTTCCAGGGAGAGCGTCACCCGGTCGCCGTCCCGCTTTACCACCCGACTTTCCAGGAGCGCCTTTTCGACGTGGGATTTTTTCCAGGGAGAGGTCTGTCCGCGCGCAATGTCGACCAGGTGAAAACGGACGAGGCGGGTCACGAGGGAAAGCGGAACCGGGTGGACGTCTCCTTCCCGGGGCTCCTCCGGAAAAAACGAGCGCGACTCCCCTTTCCGGAACCAGGCAAAGTCCTGGTTCCAGGCGTTCCGCTTCCACCCCTTCGCCGGATCGTTCTCCCGGGGAAGATCGCGGCAGTATTGATGCAGGACAAGGCCCCCCTCCGGGTATTTTGATTCCCACCGGAAGCGGCCGGGAGGTTTTTCCGCCGGCGCGTCGGGGAACAACCGCTCTTCCCGGGAGAGGGTCTTCCATTTCGCCAGAGCCTTTTCCATCATGCGGAGCATCGCGTCCGCGCGGCGGGTGTTGATCGAGGCGAGCAGGGTTCCATTCGGCGTGGCGGCGTAAATTCCCTGCCGGGTGGAGCTCGGTTTTGTGCGACCGGCATAGTGGCCCTGTTCTGCAATCTTCCGGAAGAGTTCTCCTTCCGGGTCCTTTCGTCTCTGGAGATAGCCGACTTCATCCGAGACGGGAACAAAACTTTTCATGAGTTCCTGCACGCGGGAATCGGACCAGACCGACCGACGGGCGGCCACGCCGTTGTTTCAGGTGAGGGCGAGGGGATGGCCGTTCATCGCCCAGAGAAGAATCGGCATCTCCTTTCCCTGCGCCTCGACGACCGATTCCCAGAAGGTGGCCCGCCAGGGGATTTCGGTCCATTTCAATTCTTCCGCGGCCGGCAGGATATGATCGCGCGCTTCTTCGTAGCCGGAGGGATCCTGCAAGAGCAGGCCGGCCAGCAGGATCGCTTTTATCGCCATCAGCCTATTCAACGCCGGAAGCGACGCCCTCGTGTACGATTTCGATCCCTTTTTCCCGAAGAAGCCGGACGATCGCGTCGAACGCCGCGCGGTCCCGCCCGATCTTCTCGAGAGGAACGACCCCCGCACGGCCAATCCCGTTCGTCGCCGCCCAACGCGTGAAGGAGGCGCAGGTGAGCGCCGTGGTGCGCGCCATCGCGCTCAACCCGCCGGAAGCGCGTTGAACGAACCCGTACCGCGTGGTCTGCCCCCCCCGGACGACGTCGACCCGGAAGACGACGATGTCCCGTTTCCCCGCGCATTTTGTCCGGAGTTCCTCCACCAGCGTTCCCTTTTCGATCAACGGCTTCACCTCGTCGACGTGTCCCGGCCAGCGAAGGGTTTTTTCCGTCATTTCCGGCACCCCGCAGGAGAGGAGGGTGCGAAGCCCGTCCGTGAAGAACTCCTCGATCTCCCCGACGCCCTCCACCTCGAACCGTTTCCGGCCGGAGAGGGCGGGCAGACTCACTTCCCTGCCCCCGGAAAGAATGCGCGCCGGGCGGGTATACTCGTCGAGGAGATCGTCCACCGACCAGGTCACCGCGTAGCCGTACGGTTCCGCGGGATTTTCCGCGAAGCCCCCAACCTTGATGTGAATCTCGTCGGGCGTTCCCTCCGCCAGTTCATGGCCGACGACCAGGTTCGAGATCCCCGGGGCGAGTCCGCAATCGGGAACGATCGCGATTCCGGCCTCCCGGGCCGCCTCGTCGAGGGGAGCGGGATCCTCTTCGTAGAAGGCGATGTCGATATAATTTTTCTTCGCCCGTACGGCCGCCTGCGCCGCCCGGAAACCGAGCCGGGCGGGAAGCGCGCCGACGACGAGGGCCTGCTCCTTCATGAAGGAGAGGAGGGCGTCCCGATCGGAAAGATCCATTCGCACGTTCTTCACGCCCGGAACCCGCGCGTCGCGGAGATCGGCGACCGTCACATTGAAATCGTCCGCGAGGTCGCCCGCGATCACGCGCCCCTGCAGACCTCCCCCCAGCACACCGATCTTCACGGCTTCCCCTTCCCGGTCAAGGTCGGCTTCGCCCGAGTGTCGAAGAGCGACATTTCCTCCTCGAAGTCCGCGGAGGAAACGGTGTACGAGTTGACCAGGCTCTCCACCTCTTTCTTGATTCTCCGTCTCGTCTCGTAGAGCGCGTTCTTCACGCCGTGGGAGGTCACCTTGAATTCCTTCTGCAGTTCTTCGTACGTGGGGCGGTCGCGCATGAACTTCCGGAAGATCGCGAGGTCGCGCCGGACCGCCTCGCTTTTCGAAGCCGCCAGGGATTTCATGGAGAGGCGGACGAGGTGGAGCATCCATTCCCGTTCGAAATCGCTTTCGTCTTTCGCGGCGATGTCGAGGCCGGAAGCTTCGAGCGGAACGTGGACCGCGCTTCCGCCCCGCTTCGCCGCCTGCGCCCGGGAGACGGACTCCCGGATGATGTTGTTGGTGATGCCCAGGAGGAAGGAGCGGAACTTCCCCTTCGACTTCTCCACCTTCTGCAGGAGGTCCTTCTGGAAAACGCGGAGAAAAACTTCCTGGACGAGGTCTTCGGCCAGTTCGCGCCGGATGTTCCGGGAGCGCAGGAAGCGGCGCACCGGTTCCCGGTAGAGTCGCACGAGGGAGTCGAACGCCCCCGGGGCGTCCGCCTTGGCGTCACGGATCATCGTCCAGATCGTCGACTGGAATCGAACGAATCGGCTCATCGGGGATCCTCCGGGGGAAGAAGAGATTCCGCGCTCTCCGCGAGGCGGGGCGCCACGGACCGGACCATGCTCCAATCGGAGAGGCAGGCGGTCCTTGCCGCCCGCTTCTCGTCCCCTTCCCCCGCCAGGTCGAACCGCGCGAGAGAAGCAAGAAACCGGAAATAGAAAAGCAGGGCCCGCGCCCTTTTTTCCAGGGTAAATTGAAGCCCCCGGGAGGCGGCGTCGGAAAGGCGGGAGAGCAGTTCGGGAAGGCTCTCCCTGTAGGACAAGACCAGTTCCTGCCACTGGATCATGACCCATTGGATCCAGGCCTCGCCCGCTTTCGGATAATCGCCGACAAGGACCGCCGAGAGTTTCTCCGCGGGCCGGATCCCTTCCCGGAGAATCTTTTCGCCGGGCGCTTTATTCAGGTTCCAGGGGTATCCAAACCAGTCCCTCGGCAACACCGATTCCATCTGCAATTGCGCAAGGGCCATCCGGGCGTGCAGATCCCCCGGCCGGATGACGAGAGCGGTCCGGACCCCGTCGATCGCCTTCTTCAGAAGCCGGACCCTCTCCTCCTCATGGGACCATTCCCGAAACCGGCAGGACCAGCCCGCGACAAGGTGGGCCTGCAACAGGTAAAGATCCGCATCGGAGCGCTTTCCTTCCAGCGCTTTTCCGACATGCCCGAGGGTTTCCACGAGTTCCCATCCATCCATCCTGGAATTGAAAACCCACTCACGGTACCCCGCCCACGCGATGACCCGGTGAATCTCCGCCTGTTCGCCGGGATCGACCGATCTATCCAGGATCTTTTTAAGGACCCTCCGGGCCCTTCTGTATTCGGACATGATCAGGACCCCCCCCACTTCAATCGGGGAATCCGGGGATCGCCCCAGGACCTCCGCCCGCTCGAGGTCCTTGAAATAATCCAGGTTCTTCCGGTTTTCGATTTCCTCCCGGAGCCAATCCACGGCCAGCCCGGCCCGGGTCGGGCGGAAAGGGTAATCGGCCTGCGCCAGGAGCACGCCGGAGAAAGGCCGAACCATGCGACGAAGACGTATCCGGGCCCGTTCGAGGTGAAACCGGGAATCCGGAGAGAGTTTGATCGCGCGTGTCACCGCCTTCTCCGCCTCCGCGAATCTTCCGAGGAAGGTCAACGCGCGGGCGCGCTGGAAATGGGCTTCCGCAAGATCATCCCCCTCCAGGATTTCCCCCGAGAGACAGAGGGCCACGGCCGCTTCCAACAACCCCCTTTTCGACGTCATGTCACGCGGGGGAAAAAGCAGGAACCGGTCCCAGGAATCCAGATTTTGAATCGCCAACTCCAACCGCTCTTTCGCGAGGTCCCGCCGGGCCTTCTTCTCCCGCTCCGCAATCCGCTCGTCGATGAGCCGCTCCTCCCGGATCTTCTCCCTCCAGGCGAGCCCTCCTCCGACACCGATCGCAAGGGCGAGAAAGAGAAGGGCGTTCACCATCCAGGGGCGCTTTCGAAGATGGCGCACGCATTTCTCGAACCGGGAAACCGGCCGCGCCTCGATGGGGTCCCCTTGGAGGTGACGTTCGATATCCTCGGCGAAGGCGAGCGCGGTGGGGTACCGCCGGATCCTTTCTTTTCTCATCGCCTTCTGTACAAGCGTCGGGACGTCGCGGTGCAGGTCGGGCTGGAACGCCCGGAGTTTCGGCGGTTCGCTCTTCCCGATCCGCTGGATGATGTCGAGGACGGAAGCGCCGACGAAGGGGGGCCTCCCGGCGATCAGCGCGTAGAGGGTCGCCCCGAGGGAGTAGACGTCGGTGCGGACGTCGAGCACTCTCCCCGCGGCCTGCTCGGGGGACATGTACATCGGCGTTCCGATCACGGTCCCGGTCTGGGTCAGGGAGGACTTCCGTTCGATGCGGCGGGCGACGCCGAAGTCCATGACGAAGATGCGGTCTTCCCGGGAGCGCATCATGTTTTCGGGCTTGATGTCGCGATGGATGATCCCGTGCTCGTGGGCGTGGTGAACGGCTCGGGCCGCCTCGGCGATCGCCTTCAACGCCCCGCGCGGATCAAGGCGGGCCTTGTCGAGAGACTCCCCGTCGATGAACTGCATCGCGATGACAAAGGTTTCCTCCTCCTCCTGCGAGTCGAAGATCGCGGCGATATTGGGATGCTGGAGGCCTGCGGCGATTTCGGTCTCGCGGCGGTAGCGGGCGATGTCCTCCAGTTCCTCGATCCGCATCACCTTCAACGCGACGCTTCTCTTGAGGTGGGGGTCGTAGGCGAGGTAGACGCGACCCATGCCGCCCCGGCCGATCTCGCTGATCACCCGGTAGCGGCCGATTTTCCGGACCGCCCGGGCGAAGGTGTTGTCGTCGTCCGCTTCGATGGAAGGAAGTTCGTCGAGAACGAGTTCCAGTTCGCCGGTCCGGATCGTCCCCTGCCGAACGAGGGCGTCGACGAGCGTCTCCCCCTCTTTCCTCTCCCGCAGGCAGTTCTCCATCTCTTCCGGGGAAACCTTGGAGGTCAGGATCAGTGATTCGGCCAGTTTTCGTTCGGAATCGTTCATGCCCTCGGGGACATTAGATCCCGGTTTGGACCGGGGCGCAACCCCTGGCGTCCCGGTCCGGACAGGCGCGGACCTAGTCGATCAGGGAGATGGTGGTGCCGACCGGGGGCTCTTTTCTCCGGGGGCGGGGGCTGTTCCTGGGTTCCTCGCTGAACCTGTTCCCGGAAAGGTATTTGGCCTTTACGACGCTGAATTGCGGAAACGATTCCGCGGCCGAAAACCGGTCGTGGAGTGTCGTCCAGTAATTCATCGCCTCGATGATGTGCCGTTTGCACTGGGATCCATGGGAACGCCTTCCCATGAAGGAATAGCGGTCATACTTCTTCAGCGCCTGCCTCCATCCCTTTCCCCCCATCTTCTTCGCCTCGAGGCGGGCCAGGTTTGCAAAGCGCCCGTGCTCTTCCCGAATCTTGTCGGGCCGGTCCTGGTACTTCTGCGCCTTCTTGGCGAAGACGAGCACGTCCCAAAAGAGGTTGGGGGAATAGTACCCGGCGACGTAATGAAGAACCTTTTCGTCGGGGGTCATGAAGAAGGTGCAGATATTCCGGGTGGAATAGGCCTCCTGCGAGGTCTGGAAGATCCGCTTCTCGGTCCGGAGTTCACAGTTGTGAAACCCGGGTCCGCGGTTGATCCAGACGGGGACGTAATTCTCGTTGACCTCTTTCGCGATCTTGGGATTGGAGAACGTCACGGTTCTCATGACATGGCCGGCCGCTCAGCACCCCGCCTTGTCCATGTCTCCGACCAGTTGGTGGAGCATGATCAACTTCCCCTTCCGGGCGGCGACCCTTTTCGCCTCTTCCAGGGAATCGTACCAGCGGACACCCTTGTTGTAGTTTTTCCATTTCTTTGGAGTGCCGTTGTCACAGCAATTCTGCGCCGCCAGTTCGGGAACGAGCAGGAACGATATCGCGATGGAAAGGGCAACACCTGTCAGGATCTTCATGGGATCTCCTCCTACTAACGCCAGGACATGTCCCACTTCCACCAGACAAACGACGATGCTTGGACCGGGTTCATCGATTCCGGTCCGACTCTCACTTTCATTTTAAACATGGCAAAAACCCCCTTTTTCAGTAACAAAACGCCACCGGATGCAAAGAATCGTTGGCAAAAGAGAGGGGGAAGCCCTAACCCGTTGGGAAAGAAGGAGAACGGGTGACAGGTAGATTTGGCACGCGGCGTCGATTTTCCCGTACCGGGAAGGGGCCCCGCCGCGTATGGAAATAAGGGGTTTCTTTTTCACCCTTTTTTCGGTACCGTTGGGGGCCATACGGTATGGGGATTGGCGGCATGAATGGTAATTGGCGGGACCTCGCGCGGGAACTGCGCGCGGAGGGAAAGTACAACCGCGCGCTCGACCTGTTCATGAAGGCGCGGGAGTGGTTTCCCCACGACGATTCCCTCCTTCGGGAAACGTCGGGGATTCTTTTCCGCCTCGACCGGATCGAAGAGGCGATCACCCTCCATGAAACGTTCCTCGAAACCGAACCTGAAAACGGTTCCGTGTGGAACGACCTGGGCGCGATCCGTTTCGAGATGCGTCACCATCCCTCCGCGCGTCTCTCTTTCCGGGAGGCGATCCGGTTCCGCGGTCGAAAGAGCGACTACCTCTGCAACCTCGCGAACGCCTGCATCGAAACGGGGCTCAAGCGGGAAGCGATCCGGCTTCTCCGCGAGGTCCTTGAATTGAATCCGCTCGATCTCCGGGCCCATTGCCTGCTGGGGATCCAGTTGGAAAACAGCGACCATCCCTGGACGGTCGACCCCGTGAAGATCGGCCAGCGACTCGATATTTCCCGTTCCACCCTTTTCTCCGGAGCGGGCGAAGGACAGGAATGGACCAGCCGGGTGGAAGATCTCGTTCCGAACACCCTCCGCATCTCCTGCCCCACTTCCGGATGGCGAAGTATGCCGATGAGACGGGGAACCCGGATCATCCTGGGATACACCGGTCCGGACGCGCTCTGGGGCGCGATCGGAGAGGTGACCGGGATCGTCCTGGACAACGTTCCGCTCCTGGAAGTCCGGGCGCCTTCCGCCTTCCGCCGGATCCAGCGCAGGGCCCACGTCCGGATCACCCGCGGAAAGACGCTACGACGGATCATTCTCCCGGGCGGAGGCGCGATCCGCTTCCGGGAAGAAAACCTGAGCGCCACCGGCGTCGGCGTGAGCCTTCCGGCGCCGATCGGATCCGGGGCGGTTGTCTCGCTGGAAATGAACATGGAGGGCGAAACGATCCAGGTCGAGGGAAGGGTCGTCCGCCATGTCCCCCTCCGCAGGAAGGGGTCCTACGCCGGGATCGCCTTCACCGACATGGACGAGGTGAAGCGGGAAAGGCTGGCGCGCTATATCCACCGGCTCCAGCTGGATTGGCAGAAGCGGCGGATTCACTGAGGCGAGGTGTCCCCCCGGACCCTACCCACCCCTTCTCCGGGAAAACATCCATTTCCAGAGCTCGTCGGTGGCGTACGCCCTCGACCAGGAATTGTGCGACACGCCGGGATACTCGGTGTACTTCGGATCGCCACCCGCTTTTCGGAGCGCTTCGACCATCTCCCGGGATCGTTCGACGGGAACGCGCTTGTCGGCGTCGCCGTGGAAGACCCAGATCGGAACGTCCTTGAATCGCTTCGCCTCTTTCGGATTCCAACCGCCGCAGACCGGCGCCGCCGCGGCGAAGAAACGGGGCCGCGCGGAGAGAGCTCCCCAGGTTCCCGCGCCGCCCATCGACTGCCCGGTAACATAGATCCGGTCCGGGTCGACCGGATGCTTCGCGACCAACACGTCGAGCGCCTCGAGGACGTAGGGGATAGCCTTGATCCGCTTGCTCGACCAGGAGTACTTCTTCGTTTCGACCTTCGGGGCGAAGACGAAACACGGTTCCGGACTTCGTCGCGAAAGCGCGCGGACCGCCTGCGTACTTCCGCCGGCGCCGTGAAGACAGAGAACGAGCGGATACTTCTTTCCTTCTTCGATCGATTCGGGCGCACGCCACTTGTACTTCAATTCGTACCCGTCTTCGCATTCGAAGGATTCCTGCCGGGGAAACAGGACGAGGAGAAGAAGCGCCACGTTCATCATCGTTCCGAGCATACCCGATCCCGCGCCCCTTGTCCTGCAGGCTCTTCGTGCGATAAGATCGGCCCGTATGAAATCGATCGCGCTGTTCTTCCTGCTCCTGCCGTTCCAGGAGGGAGAGGACGAATGGAAGGAGATCCCGGTCGGGAAGTTCGGGCAACTCGAGAACGATTTCGGGAGTCACAGGCATCTCGTCTTCCTCGGAACGGAGGCGGACGTCCTGGAACGGGTCGAGGCGCTCGACCCGGGCAACCGGAAGAAAATCGGGAAACTCGCGCCGCTGGAGCCGGGCGGGAACCTGCATGTCTACGCCCTCTTCGGATGGAGCCGGAGCGGGGCGGACCCCCTTCGCCGCACCGGGGTGACGGTGGAGGTGAACGCGGAAAAGAAAATCATCCGCGTGACGGTGACGATGGTGAAGGTCCTCACCGGAAGCGGCGGTGTCGGCACGGCGGACATGCGGTACGTCGGGTTCAAGGCGGGCCTCGCGGAACTCGAACCGGGCGCCTGGACGCTCCTCCACCGGGAAATCCTGAAGACCTACAAAACGAACAGGGACAACGCCCCCCGGGCGACGAAGCCGGGGAAGAAGTCCTCGAAGCGGGTCCGGATCGGAAGGTAGAACGGGCGCGGGGGAGGTGGAAGTGGGCCCACCCGGATTCGAACCGGGAACCAAGGGTTTATGAGACCCCTGCTCTCACCATTGAGCTATGGGCCCGGAAGCATGGTACCGATTCAGCCGATTCGGTCCACGGTTTGTTGCCATTCAGTTGCCAATCCGGGCCGGGAGACGTCGTGGAATCATGAAGAACAGCGTGTGGGAATTCTTCTAAAAATCGAGCCGGAGTTCCGAAACCCGCACATGATGCCCGAGCGTTTCGTCATGAGCGTCATAGTAGAGGAAGTACCGGCCGGAGGGCCGTCGAAGGACGAAGGGGCCCGCCCCATCCAGGTTCAGCGGGTACGCTTCCGTGAACGTGATTCCATCGAGCGAGGTGGCGGTGTAAAGGCTCGTGGGTAGTTGTGCCACGTTCGTATAAATCAAGGTGACGCCCCCGTCTGCGCGGGCGAGCGGGAAGGGTTCCCGGGCTCCCTCGGCCAGGAACTCCGCATCCACTCCAAGCAACACCCCTTCCTCCATGGTCCAGGTGAGCTGATCGGGAGAGACGGCGCTGCGGATAGTATGATCCGCACCCGGGTTTACGCCGGGGATGGACAACCTGTGGAGATAGGCCCGGTACCCGCCGTCAACCAGGGGAAGGATCGTGAACTTTCCGATCCGGTCGAAGCCCGAGTCCTCCGTGGAGAGACGCAGTCCCTCTTCCAGGGTGAACGCCAGTCCGTCCTCCGAGATGGCCGACCAGACGCCCTGCCAGTCGGAGACGAACATCCGGATCCGGCCGTCTTCCAGCCGGACAACCCTCGGCATGCCGTATCCCTCGTGAAGGAGACCCATCGCTTCGGGTATGAACTCGATTCCATTTTCCGAGATCGAACAGGAAATACCCTCTTTCTGTGCAAAGTAGTAGAGGCGTACGCGACCGTCTTCGAGGACGATTGCCGAAGAGTCCGCAACGGATCGGTCGGCGGGAAGGCCCAGAATCTCGCCCGTGATGGCGGGCCCCAGGTCATCCACGAGGAACCGGTCTGATGGCCGGCAGGTCGTGGCAATCCAGTCAGACGCATCGCCCTCCTGTCCCTCGTTTCCGCATCCGACGATCGATCCTGCGAGGAAAAACAGCAGGAGAGCCGTTTCCCGCCCGATTTCGCTATTTCTCATGAAGATCCTTTCCCGTTTGGCCGTTCAACGGCCCGAAGAGACGATTATTCGAGAAAATAATAATTATTCCTGCAAATCATCCCCTTTTCTGCAAATAAAGAGTGGAATCCGTTCCCGATGTGTACGGCTGATGTTCCGTATTTCAGCCGGATATTAAATTGGGGCAGCGAGGGGAACGAGGAAAGGCCGTGGCGGGCCTTTGATACCAGGAATTATCCTGATTGGAGCAACTCACCATGCAACCGCGGATCATCCGTCTTTCGATCTTCTCCGTCCTCCTTCTCCTCCTTGTCTGCGCAGGAACCTGGCGAATCCTGGGAGGGACTTCGGATCCATCTTCTCCCCCGGCGCCGCTCCCCCGGGTTGCGGGATCCGTGGAGACGATCGGGGTTTTCGACGAAAAGGGAACGGAGAGACCCGCGGACGCAAAAACGCTCCCGGGTGCAGGAGTCCTTTCCGAAACCGAAAAAGAATCACCTCTCGTCATTCAAAAGCGTGATTCGGTCGGCGATTGGACTTCCCACCAGGCCCTGTTCGAAGGGGAAAACGAGATTGTCGGCTCCCGCGACGCGCATTCACGTCACTTCCTGAAGGAAGACGGAACGGTGGAGGCGCGGATTTCCTTTCAACCACTTCACTACCAGGACGGGGATGGGGTGTGGAAATCCATTCTCCTGGGAATCGTTCCCGGAGAAGGCGGATACGTCAACAGGACCAATTCTGTCCCGTCCCGCTTCCCCGAGACCTCCGGATCCGGCTCCGAAGTGGAGGTCGGTTCCGACGAAGAAACGAAGATCGCCTTTTCGCTCCTCTCCGCCGGATGGACCGGCGCCGACGGACAATACTCACTCCTCTGGAAACCCGCGACCGTTCCCGCCTCGGTCCGGGAAAACCGGGTTACCTACCCGAACATTTTCCCCGGCGTGGAACTGCGCTACACGACGCTCCCCGGCGTCGTTCGGGAAGAACTGAAACTGCTGGAACCGCCCATGATGCCCGGAGAGGAAGGGATGGAACTGGCCACCTTCGGCGTCGTCGGGAATCTCCAACTGTCTACGGGATGTGGACTGCGGGTGAACGGAGTCGACCAGGCGAAGGAATTCGTCACGTCCCTGCCCATCACCGTCATCGATAAAAACGGGGTCGACCTTTTCCACCTTGGATCGCCCTTCGCCACGGAAGAGGTGGCGAAGGTGAAAATCACGGGAACCTGGCATGCCCGACCACTCGGAAATGGACTCTGGGAGATCCGCAAACAGGTTCCGGCCGGTTGGCTCCTCGACCCGAACCGGAATTATCCCGTCCTCATCGACCCCACGGTCAGCGCCCCCTCCAATTCACAGAATGCCAGCGCCTGCATGGATGCGTGGGACCGCCCCTGGCCCCTGAACAACGAGTACATCTGGCTCACCTACCAGAATGAATACGCGAGCGGGGGAAGCACGTATTGCGACGGGGACGGGAACGGAAGCAACGGCGGTTCCGGTGCCTACGGCGCCGCGGCCGATTGGGGCCTCGTCGGAGTGGACCTGACCGGCGACAACGAAAAAATCCGGAGCATGGTGCAGTGGGACACCGGTTCCATCCCCGACACCGTCACCTCGGTCGTGAACGTGAAGGTGCGGCTCTACCCGAAATCCTACACGGGGGGCGTCTTCAACACGCCCAACGCCTACATCAACATCCATGAGTTCGACGACTGGTACGGGGGGAACCAGGCGCCGGCGTTCGGCGTCTCGACCGGTTTTGGGGAACTCAACAACGGTCCCACGTACCTTGCCGGCGGCGTCTACTTCGCGGCGAGCGGTCCCGCCCAGACTCTCACCCTGGATGCGGATGCCCGCAACGAACTGAAATCCGAGCTTTCCAACAACCGGTTCGCCATCGGCCTCCGGGCCACCAACGATACCGGGTCCGACGATTTCAGCGGCCAGGGAAGCGATCGCGGCGTCATGTTCGACGTCGATTACTGCATCCTGTACGTCGACTATACCTGGCCCGGTTCCCCCTCGGTGACCGGCGCCACTCCGACCAACGATCCCACCCCCACCTGGTCCTGGACCAGCGGCGGGGACGGAAACGGCCAATACCGGTACAAGCTGGGCAGCGGGAGTTGGTCGGGCACGACTTCGGCCACGTCGTACACTCCGACCAGCGGGCTTTCGGGGGGGAATCAAACGCTCTATGTGCAGGAACGGGATACCAACGGGAACTGGTCGAACTCCGGCGTGAAGACCCTCTACCTGGATCTCACCCCCCCGGGCCAGCCCACCATCAGTGCGACCACACCGACTGCGGACAACACGCCCACCTTCACATGGACGAGCGGCGGGGGCGGCTCGGACATCTGGAAATATCGCATCGATTCAGGTTCCTGGTCTTCCGAAACATCTTCGAACAGCTACACGCAGACCTCGACGCTCTCGGACGGCTACCACATTTTCCGCGTCAAGGAGCGGGATTCCGTGGGCAACTGGTCGGCGGAAAACTACAAGCAGATTCTCGTCGACACAACAGCTCCCAATACGACGATCACCTCGGCACCTTCCGGGTACGTTTCCTCCACCTCGGCCACACTGAGTTACAGTTCCAACGAGTCGGGGGTCTCCTACCAGTGGAAGATCGGCTCCAGCGTCTGGATGAATTACGGGTCCACAACCTCCGTCACCTTCAGCAACATTCCGCAGGGATCCATCACCTTCCAGGTTCGTGCCATCGACGCGCTGGGCCATGTCGACGCCTCCCCGGCCACGGCCACCTGGACGGTGGACACCGTCCCTCCCGATGCCCCGTCCCTGGGAGCCCCGGCGAACGGAAGCTATACGAGCGACACGACGCCGGCCTTTTCCTGGGGTTCCGTTTCGGGCACGGACATGTACCAGATCCAGATTGACGACAACTCGAACTTCAGCAGTCCGGTTGCCTACCCCTATACATCATCGACTTCCTATATTCCGAGCACTCTGCCCGCGAACACCTATTACTGGCGCGTACGGGCCCGCGACCTGGCGGGCAACTGGAGTGGTTTCAGCGGTTCCTGGACCCTTTACGTAGATAATATCGCGCCGACAAACCCGTCGATCACGATCAACGGTGGAGCGACGTATGCGACCTCCACGGGCGCGACCCTCTCCCTCTCCGCCGGCGGGGCAAGTTACATGCGCTTCAAGAACGATGGCGGAAGCTGGTCCGGCTACCAGTCCTACGCCACGAGTAAG
>PVBE012810946.1_pt1 | contig 66381 bp, 63 predicted proteins | sample 1631181 | NCBI WGS metagenome assembly PVBE01 (sample SAMN08397723, study PRJNA350692) | Marine metagenome, whole genome shotgun sequencing project. | isolation source: water | place: Pacific Ocean | collected 2012-04
AAGCCCCAGAAACCGCGCCTCCTCGCGCAAGCCATCTTCGGCAATCGCCACCGAAATGCTCTTCTTGTGAACGTCCAAACCGACAAATGTGATAGTCTCTTCCATGATCCGTCTCCTATGCATGGTGAACGCATGCGTTCATCGGCGCCGGACCATCCGGCGCAACCCTCGACACCTGCATACAGTGAGACGGGTCACCCACGTCCAGATCGGACATGGGGTCTAGCGGTAACAGACGGCTTTCGCCGCCTGGACCACGTTTTCCGCTTGCGGCAGGCTCAGTGCCTCAAGGTTGGCGGCGTACGGCATGGGCACGTCGGCGCCGGTGACGCGCATTACCGGCGCGTCCAGATAGTCGAAGGCGTGCTCCATCATCAGGGCGGCGATTTCCGAGCCGATACCGGCCAGCGGCCAGCCTTCCTCGGCACAAACCAACCGGTTGGTCTTTTTGACGGATGCGACGATCGTTCCAACGTCGAGGGGGCGAAGCGAGCGGAGGTTGACAACTTCGGCCTCGATCCCCTCGGCGGCGAGAATTGCCGCCGCCTCCAAGGCCACCGCGACCATGCGCGAATAGGCGCAGATGGTGACATCACCGCCGGACCTTTCGATCTTGGCCACGCCGATGGGGATGGTGTAATCGGGGTCCGCCGGAACCTCGAAGCTGTGGCCGTAGAGAATCTCGTTCTCCAGCACCACCACCGGATTGGGATCGCGAATGGCGGCTTTCAGCAGGCCCTTGGCGTCGGCCGCCGAATAGGGAGCCACCACCTTGAGGCCGGGACAATGAGCGTACCACGAGGCATAGCACTGGGAATGCTGGGCGGCGACGCCGGCGGCGGCGCCGTTGGGGCCACGGAAGACGATCGGGCAGTGCATCTGCCCGCCGGACATGTAGTGCGTCTTGGCCGCCGAGTTAATGACATGGTCGATGGCCTGCATGGAGAAATTGAAAGTCATGAATTCGACGATCGGCTTCAAGCCGGCGAAAGCGGCGCCGACGCCGAGCCCGGCGAAGCCATGCTCGGTGATCGGGGTATCGATGACGCGTTCCGGCCCGAATTCCTCGAGCAGCCCCCGGCTGATCTTATAGGCGCCTTGGTACTGGCCGACCTCTTCGCCCATAAGGAAAACATCCTTGTCGCGCCGCATCTCCTCGGCCATGGCGTCGCGCAAGGCCTCGCGGACGCTCAACAAGACGGTATTGGCAAAAACCTCGTCCGTGACGGCGGAAGCGGCCGGGGCCGGCCCGGCGGCGGCCGCCGTGTCGATGGCCGGTGGCGGTTGCGGCGCCGGCGGCGTCGCGCCGATGGCCGAGGCGTCCTCGCCCTCTTCGAGGATCACCGCGATGGGGGTGTTGACGGCGACGCCTTCGGTGCCGGCGGCGACCAGGATCTTGCCGAGAACGCCGTCGTCGAAGACCTCCACTTCCATGGTCGCCTTGTCGGTCTCGATCTCGGCGACGGCGTCGCCGCTGGCGACGGCGTCGCCTTCCCGTTTCAGCCATTTGGCCAGCTTGCCCTCGCTCATGGTCGGCGACAGCGCCGGCATCAGGATGTGGATAGGCATCTTCCTCAGGCCTCGGCGAGGACGTTGGTATGGAGCTCGGCCGGGTCCGGTTGCGGGCTTGTCTGAGCGAATTCGGCGGCTTCGCCGACCACCGCCTTGACGTCGCGGTCGATATCCTTGATCGCCGCCTCGTCGGCGACGCCGTTGTCGAGGATCAGGGTGCGCAGGTTGTCGATGCAATCGCGTTCCTTGCGCACCTTGCGTACTTCTTCCTTGGAGCGGTATTTGGCCGGATCGGCCATCGAATGGCCACGGTAGCGGTAGGTCTTCATCTCCAGAATGTAGGGCCCCTTGCCGGCCCGGCAGTGGGCCGCCGCCTTTCTCCCGGCGGCGCGCACCGCGAGGATGTCCATGCCGTCGACTTGCCGGCCCGGAATGTCGTAAGCGCTGCCGCGGCGGAACAGCTCGGTGGTCGCCGAGGCCCGCTCGACAGCGGTGCCCATGCCGTAGCGGTTGTTCTCGATGACGTAGAGCGCCGGCAGTTTCCACAAGGACGCCATGTTGAAGGATTCGTAGACCTGGCCCTGGTTGACGGCGCCGTCGCCGAAATAGACGAAGCAAGCGCCGCCGTCCTGGCGGTATTTATGGGCAAAAGCCAGACCGGTGCCGATGGGAACCTGGGCGCCGACGATGCCGTGACCGCCGTAAAAGCCGGCGTCCCGGCTGAACATGTGCATGGAGCCGCCCTTGCCTTTGGAATAGCCGCCGGCCCGGCCCGTAAGTTCCGCCATCACCCCCTTGGCGTCCATGCCGCAGGCCAGCATGTGGCCATGGTCGCGGTAACTGGTGATGATGGTGTCCGGTGCCCGCGCCACCGTCTGCATGCCGACGACGACCGCCTCCTGGCCGATGTAAAGGTGGCAGAAACCGGAAATCAGGCCCATGCCATAAAGCTGCCCCGCCTTTTCCTCGAAACGGCGGATGAGCAGCATCTGACGGTAAAAAACCATCAACTCGCCGGCGTCGGCGGAACGGGATTTCGCCGGCGGCGATGATTTACGCTCACCAACTTTTGCCATCGGATCTCCCTGCTCGGATCGAACTCCGCCGCTTCCCCGCGAACGGGCGGCTTGTGGAGAAGAATCTTGTGAAGAAAAATAATGTAAATCGGGACTGTTTACAAGCCGGCGGAAACAGTGAAACCCATTGTAGCAACTGGACAAATAGACCATTAACCCAAATTAAGTTAATAAATAGAAATTTGTCGCCAAGGCGGTGGCGAGGCTGTTCGGGAAACTTGCGCGGCAAACGATAAGCGGCCATTGTCTATCTTCTCAAGGACTCATTTCAATTAAACAGGGTTCCGTGGATTGGCGGACCGGCCGGGCAGCAACAAGGAGGCGGAGGAGACCGCCGAAACGGCGGCCAAGCTGCTGGCGGTCGTCAAGGACCTGGCCGCCGAGCTTCATCCGCGGCAAACGGCGGCCGGGCCGGTAACCCTCGACAGCGCCCTCGACCGGGACCTCGGCTTCGACAGCCTGGGACTTGTCGAGCTTCTCGTCCGCATCGAACGAGCCTTTGAGGTTTTCGTCCCCGAACAGGTGCTGGCCAGCGCCGAAACGCCGCGCGACCTCCTTAGGGCGGTGCTTGGCGCCGAGGCCCCGAGTGGCGCCCCGCCGCCGGCGGAAATCAAAGGCGTCTCCCTAGGAGAGGCGGAGGCCGCCCCGTTCAGCGCCGGGACGTTGGTCGAGGTGCTGGAATGGCATGTCCGAGCCCATCCCGAACGCCCCCACATCCGCTTTTACAGCGACCAGGACGAGGGAGAAATCATCACCTACCGCGCCCTCAGGGAGGCGGCGGAACGGGTCGCCCGCGGCCTTCAACGGAAGGATTTGCGGCCCGGCGAATCGGTGGCCATCATGCTGCCGACCGGCGCGGACTATTTTTTCAGTTTTTTCGGCGTGCTGCTCGCCGGCGGCGTTCCCGTCCCCATTTACCCGCCGGCGCGGCTGAAACAGATAGAGGAACACCTCAACCGCCATGCCGCCATCCTCGACAATTGCCTTGCCGGGATGCTGATCACGGTGCCCGAGGCCAAGCAAATGGCGCAATTGCTGGCTTCGCGGGCGCCATCCCCGCGCCACGTGGCGACGGTAGAGGAGCTGTCCTCCGTTTCGGGCGAATTCAGGAAGCCGGCGTTAACGGCGCGCGACACCGCCTTCCTGCAATACACCTCCGGCAGCACCGGCAGGCCGAAGGGCGTAGTCCTCACTCACGGCAACCTGCTGGCCAACATCCGGGCCATGGGCGAGGCGATCGAGGCCGGGCCCGCCGATGTGTTCGTCAGTTGGCTGCCCCTTTACCACGACATGGGGCTGATCGGCGCCTGGCTGGGCAGCCTGCACTACGCCAACCTGCTGGTCATCATGTCGCCGCTGTCCTTTTTGGCCCGGCCGCAACGCTGGCTTTGGGCCATTCATCGGCATGGCGGAACTTTGTCGGCGGCGCCCAACTTCGCCTACGAGCTGTGCCTGCGCCGAATCGACGACAAGGAACTCGATGGCCTCGACCTGAGGTCCTGGCGCAACGCCCTCAACGGCGCCGAGGCGGTGCGTCCCGAGACGGTAGAGCGGTTTTACCAACGCTTCGCCATATACGGCCTCCGCCGCGAGGCGATCATGCCGGTGTACGGACTGGCCGAATCCTCGGTCGGCCTCGCCTTCCCGCCACGCAACCGCGGCCCGCTGATCGACCGCATCCGGCGCGATGATTTCACCGCCTCCGGCGGCGCCGTTCCGGCCGGCGAGGAGGACGCCAAGGCACTTCGTTTCGTCGCCTGCGGCCGGCCTTTGCCGGGACACCAGATGCGGGTCGTCGACGGCGGTGGCCGCGAACTTCCCGAGCGGCGGGAAGGGCGTCTTCAGTTCCGTGGCCCATCGGTGACCAGCGGCTATTTCCGCAATCCGCAAGCGACCCGCCAGTTGTTCAAGGGCGATTGGCTGGATTCAGGGGACCGGGCCTACATCGCCGGCGGCGACGTCTACATCACCGGCCGCGCCAAGGACATCATCATTCGCGCCGGCCGCAACATCCATCCCGACGAGCTGGAGGAAGCCATCGGCGACGTGCCCGGCATCCGCAAAGGCAGCGTCGCCGTTTTCGGCGGCGCCGACCCCGACTCAGGCACCGAGCGCCTGGTCATCCTGGCGGAAACCCGGAAAAGGGAGGCGGCGGCGCTGGATCAGTTGCGCGGCAAGCTCAACGCTCTCGCCACGGACCTCACCGGCGGCCCCGCCGACGACCTCATCCTGGCGCCGCCGGGCAGCGTGCTTAAGACATCGAGTGGCAAGATCCGCCGCGCCGCCAGCCGGGAACTCTATGAGAAAGGCGACATCGGCAGACCGCAAAGGGCGGTTTGGTGGCAGATAGCGCGCCTGGTCCTGGCCGGAACGGCGCCGCGATTGCGGCGGGCGAGAAGCGCCGTGGCGGCGGCACTCTACGCCGCCTATGCCTGGACTCTGCTGCTGCTGGCGGCTCCCCTCGCCTGGCTGCTGGTCGCCCTTTTGCCGCGGGAGACGTGGTGCTGGGCCATCGTCCGCGCCACGCTCGGCTTTCTGGCCTGGGCTTCCGGCACGCCTCTGACGGTGCGAGGGCTGGAGAATCTGCCGCCCAGCGGCCAGCCTTGCGTGTTCGTCGCCAACCACGCCAGTTATCTCGACAGCGCCGTCATGATCGCCGCCCTGCCAGGCCGGTTCAGCTTCGTCGCCAAGGCGGAGCTCATCGAACGGTTCGTCCCCCGCCTCTTCCTGAGCCGCATCGGCACGGAATTCGTCGAACGGTTCGACGCCCACAAAGGCATAGCCGATTCCCGGCGGCTGGCCGGCGTCATCCAGCGCGGGCGGGCGCTCTTTTATTTCGCCGAGGGCACCTGCATCAGGACGCCCGGTTTGCTGCCCTTCCATATGGGCGCTTTCGCGGCGGCGGTGGATGCCGGGGTTCCGGTGGTTCCCATCACCATTCGCGGCACCCGTTCCATTTTGCGATCGGAATCCGGATATCCCCGCCGTGGGGCGATCACTGTGGTTATTAGCAAACCCCTCGATCCGCGAGAATCAAAGACGGCCGACGCGTGGACGGCGAGCGTGCAACTTCGCGACGCCGTCCGACTTGATATCCTGCGCCACTGCGGGGAACCGGATCTGGGGCATGAAGATTCACCGTTTTGAACAAAAGCAGGTTTCTTTAGTCGTCGATGATCACGACGTCGTCGGGAAATCCGTAATTGAGCATGATTCGGGCGCGTTCCTCCAACATGTCGGGGTCGAGACTAGCAGGGTTGAGCAATTTGACCCGGTTGGCGAGGACTTCGAGGCGGGCATGGATTCCGGCGTAGATCTGGCGCGACTCTTCAACCTGTTGGTGCAGCAGCCGCCAAGTGGACAGGCCCCGGTCGCCGTGAAAAGCGTGGTAGGCAAAGTAGCCGATCGCGCAAATACCCAACACCGGGCCGATCACATGACGTGCCCGCGAACGGAATTCCGATAATAGACCCATGACACCGTGGCGTGTAATCAGTTGTTGTTATTTTCGTCCACAGTCCCAAGCTTGCGGCCAACCCTAGCCGGCAATCGTTAACAGGACGTTACGCCGCCGGACGGAACTTCCGTCACCGGATTTCATCGCGGCGCCCGGCATGAAGTCGCCGCCGTTTAAGCAGGATATGAATTGTCCCCGGACTTTACCTGAGGATGCTTTTGCCGGCGTAGAGAGCGGTGGAACCGAGTTCTTCCTCGATGCGAATGAGCTGGTTGTACTTGGCCAGCCGGTCGGAACGCGAAAGCGAGCCGGTCTTGATCTGGCCCGAGTTGACGGCCACCGAAAAGTTGGCGATGGTCGAATCCGATGTCTCCCCAGAGCGGTGCGAGATCACCACCGCATAGCTGGCCCGGTGGGCCATTTCCACGGTTTCGAGGGTTTCCGCGAGGGTGCCGATTTGATTGGGCTTGATCAGGATGGAGTTGGCGACTGCCTTGCCGATGCCTTCCGCCAGGCGGTTCGTATTGGTGACAAAAATATCGTCGCCGACAATTTGCACCTTGTCGCCCAAGGTGTCGGTCAGCATCTTCCAGCCTTGCCAGTCGTCCTCGGCAAGGCCGTCTTCGATGGAAAAGATGGGATAGCGCGCCACCAAGTCCTCGTAGAAGCGGGTTAAGCCGGCGGCGTCAAAGGTCTTGCCCTCGCCCTTCAGCGCGTATTTTCCGTTTTTGTAAAATCCGCTGGAGGCCGGATCCAACGCCACCATAATGTCGTCGCCCGGATGATAGCCGGCGGCCTCGATGGCTTTCATGACGAAACCAAGGGCCTCGTCGGAATTCGCCAGGTTGGGAGCGAAACCGCCCTCGTCGCCGACGTTGGTGTTATAGCCACCGTCCATGAGAGCGGCCTTCAAGGCCTTGAAGACTTCCGATCCCATCCGCACGGCGTCGGCGATGGTGGCGGCGCCGACAGGCATGACCATGAACTCCTGGATGTCGATGGCGTTGTTGGCGTGGGCGCCGCCGTTGATGATGTTCATCATCGGCACTGGCAGGGTACGGGCGGCGGCGCCGCCCAGGTAACGGTAAAGGGGCAATCCGACCGCCAGCGCCGCCGCCTTGGCCGTGGCCTGGCTGACTCCGAGGATGGCATTGGAGCCCAGCCGTGACTTGTTGGGTGTTCCATCCAGGTCGATCATGGCCTGGTCGATCAGGAATTGTTGCTCGGCGTCCATCCCGCAGAGGGCGTCGAAAATTTCGCCGTTGACCGATTCGCAGGCCTTGATGACGCCCAAGCCGCCGTAGCGGCTCATGTCGCCGTCGCGTAATTCCAACGCTTCGTGGATTCCGGTCGAGGCGCCCGACGGGACGGCGCCGCGTCCGCGCGTGCCTTCCTCCAGGTCCACTTCCACCTCGACGGTGGGGTTGCCGCGGGAATCGAGGATTTCCCTGGCGTGAATGTTTATAATCGCTGTCATAGCCGTTTCATTCTAGGACGATTCCTTCGGCAAGGAAACCGGTCTTGCCTTGGCTAGCCGGTCAAACTCAATTAATGTCTCAATAATTTCATGTAACTGATTGATAAATATCATGTTTTGTCCATCACTAATAGCCATGACCGGATCCGGATGGGTCTCCAGGAAGACGGCGGCGACGCCAATGGCGACGGCGGCCCTGGCGAGGATTGGAGCGAATTCGCGCTGCCCTCCCGTGGCCGCCCCCTGGCCGCCCGGCTGCTGCACCGAATGGGTGGCGTCGAAAACCACGGGATATCCGGTCTGGGCGAGGATGGGCAGGGATCTGAAATCGGAAACGAGGCTGTTGTAACCGAAACTGCTGCCGCGTTCGCAGACGAGGATATTGTCGTTGCCGGTAGTGGCGATTTTCTCGACCACATGGACCATGTCCCACGGCGCCAGGAACTGGCCTTTCTTGACATTGACGGCGCGGCCGGCGGCGCCGGCCGCCAGCAGCAAATCGGTCTGCCGGCAGAGGAAGGCTGGAACCTGAAGAACGTCCACGGCTTCGGCGACGATTTCGCACTGGTCGGCCTGGTGGACATCGGTGAGCACCGGGATGCCCAGGGATTCCCGGATTTCGACGAACACCGGCAGGGCGTCGGCCATGCCGACGCCGCGAGAACTCTTGATCGAGGTGCGGTTGGCCTTGTCGAAAGAGGTTTTATAGATCAACCCGACATCCAGCCGGACCGCCATTTCCTTGAGCGCGGCGGCGGTTTCGATGGCGTGGCCGGGGCTTTCCATGGCGCAGGGGCCGGCGATCAACACCATCGGCAGATCGTTGCCGAGGACGAGATCGCCGATGCCGACGTGGCGGGGCATTGCCATCGCCAAGCCGCCGGCTAAACCAGACGCGCCTGGTCGATGGCGGCGCCGACGAAGGAAGTGAACAGGGGGTGAGGATCGAAGGGCTTGGATTTCAGTTCGGGATGGAACTGGACGCCGATGAACCAGGGATGAGAAGGAAGCTCGACGATTTCCGGCAGCACCCCATCCGGCGACATGCCGGAAAAATGGATGCCGGCCTTTTCCAAAACGTCCAGGTATCTGGTATTGACCTCGTAGCGGTGACGGTGGCGCTCGACGATGGTCTCGCTGTCGTAGATGGCGAGAATCCGGCTTTTCCGGCGCAAGCAGGCTTCATAGGCGCCGAGCCGCATGGTGCCACCCAAGTCGCCGTTGGTTTGGCGTTTCTCGACGATTCCTTCGCGCATCCATTCGGTCATCAAGCCGATGACCGGCTCCTTGCAGACGCCGAACTCGGTGGATCCGGCGTCCTTGATTCCGGCCAGGCTGCGGGCCAACTCGACAACCGCCATCTGCATGCCCAGACAGATGCCGAAATAGGGGATTGCGCGTTCGCGGGCGAAACAGGCCGCCGCGATCTTGCCTTTGGCGCCCCGTTCGCCGAAACCTCCGGGGACGAGGATTCCGTGTACTCCGTCGAGGTGGTCGACGGTGTCCTCGCGCTCGAAAATTTCCGCCTCGATCCATTTCATGTTGACGCGGACGTTATTGGCGATGCCGCCGTGGACCAAGGCCTCGCTCAGGGATTTGTATGCGTCGAGGAGACCGGTGTATTTGCCGACGATGGCGATGGTGGCACCGCCTTCGGGTTTGGTGACCCTGTCGACGATGTCCCGCCAGCGACTCAGGTCCGGGCCCGGGGCGTCGATCCCAAAATGGCGGCAGACCTGATCGTCCAGTCCCTCGACATGGTAACTGATCGGCGCCGCATAGATGGTGTCGACATCCAGGGCCGGGATCACCGCCTCGACGCGGACGTTGCAGAAAAGGGCGATTTTCCGCAGCTCGCCTTGCGGAATTTTATGTTCGGCGCGGCACAGCAGCAAGTCCGGCTGGATGCCGACGCTGAGCAATTCCTTCACCGAATGCTGGGTGGGTTTGGTTTTCAGTTCCCCCGCCGCCTGGATGAAAGGCAACAAGGTCACGTGAATGTACATGGCCCGCTCCCCCAACTCGTTGCCCAACTGGCGGATGGCTTCGAGAAAAGGCAGGCTCTCGATATCGCCGACGGTGCCGCCGATCTCGCAGAGGATGAAATCCTCGTCGCCGAGGTCGCTCAGGATGAACTCCTTGATGGCGTCGGTGATATGGGGAATCACCTGAATGGTGGCGCCCAGATAATCGCCGCGTCTCTCCCTGGCGATGACGTCGGAATAGATCCGTCCGGTGGTGATGTTGTCGCTTTGCCGCGCCGCGACGCCGGTGAAGCGCTCGTAATGGCCAAGGTCGAGGTCGGTCTCGGCGCCGTCGTCGGTGACATAGACCTCGCCATGCTGATAAGGGCTCATGGTTCCCGGATCGACGTTGATGTAAGGGTCGAGCTTGCGCAGACGGACCTTGAAGCCGCGGGCCTGGAGAATAGCTCCCAGGGCTGCCGCCGCCAATCCCTTGCCAAGTGATGAAACCACGCCGCCGGTGATTAATATGAACCGCGTCATGGACCGACACTGTACGCCAGATAGGTAATTCACGGAAAGGGAAAAAGCGGCCCTATTGTCCCAGGGGGGCGCTCGGCGGCGCTGGCGCCGCCGGAGCCGCCGGCTCCGAGGTCTCCGGAGCCGGTCTGTCGAGGATCGAGCGCGACTCGCGGTCGCCGCCGGAAAGGATGGCGAGCAAAAGACTGGTCGTCATGAACGCGGCGGCGGTTATCCCCGTCGCCCGGGTCAGCAAACTGGTCGTCGAGCGGCTGGTCATGAAGCCGCCCATGCCGCCGCCGCCGCCGCCGCCCATGCCCAAACCGCCGCCTTCGCTGCGCTGAAGAAGGACGGTGGCGACCAAAACGATGGCCAAAACCAAATGGATGACCAGGATGACCGTGACCATGTGATGAATCTTGCCGTGGGTTTCTAGGTCTTGAACCATGCTTTTAGCGGTTCGCGGACCGTCTGGCTAGGGCAATATCCACTGACGTGGAATCGCGCCGGCGCCGCTTGAACGGATAATGCCCCTGGCCTCGGCCCGATGTTGTCTCGGGAGCTCGGGAATTGTCACGATTTTCCCAGTTCCCGAAGATATTTCACAAGCTTGTACATTTCAGTGCTTGGGTTATCCGTCGCGGTTTTCCCCCCCTCCCCGTTCATCCGCGTTCCTCGTTCATAAAACCCGGCCGAATGCGGCAATGCAAGTCCTGACCCCGCACCTCCGCGCCTGGAGGAGTGAGTGGGGGTATTCTTTACTCTTCTTCTTTGAATATGATGGTCGTTTTCGGCAAGGCCTTGCGCAATCCCTTGATCGTTTTCTTGCCGAACTTCGTCCCGGAGATATCGAGCCGTCTCAGCCCCGTCAGCCCGGCCAGCGGACCGGCATCGGCGACACCCGTCCCGGAAAGATAGAGCCTTTCAAGCCCCGTCAGCCCGGCAAGCGGACCGGCATCGGCGACAACCGTCCCGGAGAGATCGAGGATCGTCACCGCCTTGCGGTCGTCCTCCGTCAGGTCTTCGACCTTCTTACTGAGTTCACGAGCGATGGCCTCGTCGATGATGGCCCGGTCCTCGGCCTTCTTACTGAGTTCAAAAGCGATGGCCTCGTCGATGATGGCCCGGTCCTCGGGACGGCCGGTCTCCGCCGTGGCGAGGGTGGCCGCCTCCTCCGGGTACTCGATACGCATGAGTTCGCCCAGTTCCCGGTCGGCGAGTAGTTCCAGGTAGGGGCGGAAGGAGGAATTCCCCACCATGGGACGGAAGCGTTCAGGAATATCGACAACACGCTTGCCGGCGGACTTTCCCTCGGATGCTTCACTGTCTGAAATACCCCTCCTTGCATATGTAGTACCATCGCTTAAGGATTGACGGTCCTCCGAAACCCCTTCGATCACAGCCCTCTTATCCCGGATGGCTTCCATATCGCTTTTCGGAATTTTCAGGAATGGCTCCTTATACGGGTTCCCGCGCACGATCTCCGACCAAGCCATGAAAAAGGCCGTGCCGACCTTCAGTCCAAACAAGGTTCCCCGGGTGTGGCGGTTATCCAGTATCCAATGGACCAGGAACGCCTGCATGCCTTGTTCCATGGTCGGCGGTTTCTTGCTCTTCTCCTCGCCGAGGGACGACAGTCTGGTCCCGGCGCCGTGCATCAAGGCGGAGTTGAAAAGGCGCTTCAATTCACGCGGCGAGCGCCCGGCCAGATTCCCGATGACCTTTTGGAAAACGTTCCGCGCCGTCTCGTCCTCTATCTCCCGCCAAGCGGCGTTATTTTCGACGATGCTCTCCAGAAAACCTTCCATCTGGGGTTCCGTCGGGGCCAGGGTTACATAGACCTGGAACATCTTGGCGAGGTAGTCCTTGGCCTTTTCCTTATCGATGCCCATTTTGTCGTAGTGGTCGATCACCAGGCCATCGACCACCTCGCGATCGACACCGACCACGAAGATGAGATTCGGAATGTCGAGATAGAGTTTTAGCGCCTCCAGTACCTGCAAGGCGATTCGCGGCATGCAGCGGTCCAGATCGTCGATGAAAATCACCAGACGCTCGTCCTCGCCCAACGAATCTTCGACCCATTTTCGGAACGCCGCCTCGAATTCGTTCAAATAGGCCGCCTCGGGGTGAATGTAGTCGTGGGCCTGTCCGGGCAGGTCCTTGATACCCTTCAGGGAGAACTTGAAGCCGCTCCCCATGGGGAACGTCACCCCCGCCAACACCGAGGTCAGCCCCTTGCCGACGAATCGGGACAGGTCTTTCGCTTCCCTCAGCAGTCGCTTGCTCGAATTCATGGGGAATTCCAGGCAGGCCAGGATGACCACGGAAATCAGGCCGCGCCAGACCTCTTCCGGGCTCTGGTATTTCCAGGGATAAAACCAACAGCTATGGACGATGAACTTTTTTGCACCCTCGGCGGCATCACCGTATGCATTCCACTCGGCGAGCCTTCCCTCCAGCCAGCGCATGGCCGAGGTCTTGCCACTTCCCCAGGTGCCGTAGACGGCGCAGGCCATGGGGGTCTCGGTTTCCGCATGGCGCAGGATGTCGTAGATGGGGCCGACACGGAGGCCCAGGTCGAAGTCATCGGCCTTGGGATTCCGTTTGTCGATGGCGGAGTCCGAGACACCGGCCAGCACCGGCGACTCCAGGAACCGTTTCGGGATTTCCTCTTTTTTCCTGACCCCCGCCATGCCCTATCCCCGGCGCTGTTATGCGTCGCCCGTGATGATTGCACATAAATTGTGGAATTTCAGTCATGAAAAGCGAGTGCGGGGATTCCGCCTTGGCGGATTGCTCTGGGTTTGCACAAGTGGCAAGGGTCATGCGTGGCGAGGCTCTACCATCCGATTTTGACGGGATAACTTGTGGTTAGGGTTCGTCACAAAATAACCGCGTCACTTCATTTCCGCCGTCATGCCCGGCCTTGAGCCGGGTATCCACGCGGTTGATGCCAAGCGTGAAGCCCGTGGATGGCCGGATCAAGTCCGGCCATGACGACGGAAGGGAGGATGGTGATTCATTTATTCTGTTACGGTCACTTAGGGAATTTGAAACGCGGAAGCGCGGAGGGACGCGGAGCGCGGAGGAAAAGAAGGTGCGATGAACTCCGGCGGGCCTCGGGATATTATGGCGCCGGACGCAAGGGGAATAAACCTTCGCCGTTTTGACCAGTACCGACTTCAAGCCGCCGCTAAGTCGCTAAGGGGTAACATTGGGCAACGGCCCAGAAGTCCTCGGCGGTCAGGCTGGCGCCACCGATCAGGCCGCCGTCGACATCCGGCAGGCGCAGGAATTCCACGGCGTTGTTGGGCGTCATGGAGCCGCCGTAGAGGATGCGGATGTCGTCGGCCGTTTCGCCGTCCAGCCGCGCCGCCAATTCACCGCGGATGAAATCGTGCATATCCTGGACACTTGCCGGGCTGGGCGTCCGTCCGCTGCCGATGGCCCAAACGGGCTCATAGGCGATAACGGTGTTGGCGGCGGTGGCTCCGTCCGGCACCGAGCCGGCGATTTGAGCCTTGACGACGTCTATGGATTTGTCGTCCTCGTGCTCTTCTTGCGTTTCACCGACGCAGATAATGGCGCCGATACCGGCTTTATGGGCGGCGGCGGCCTTGGCCATGACGTCGGCGTCGGTCTCGCCGTGGTTGGCGCGGCGCTCGGAATGGCCGACGATGGCATAGCGGCAACCCAGGTCCGCCAGCAAGACGGCGCTGACATCCCCGGTATGGGCGCCCTTCGACAAGCGATGGCAATCCTGGCCGCCCAGGGACAGGCCGGATCCGGCGATGGCCTCGCCAACCTTGGCGATGAGCGGAAAGGGCGGCGCCAGGAGCATCTCGAAAATAGGCTCGGACGTGGCCTGGTAAAGTTCCGCCAAGTCGGTGGCGAGGGCAACTCCGTCGGCCTGCAAAGTGTTCATTTTCCAGTTGCCGGCGATCAGAGGGCGGTGGGTATCTGGCAAGACTTTGGTTCCTTGATTTTATTTCCGAACTGGGATCGATCTCGCGAAGGCGCCTCTTTAGCACAGTCGCCAAGCCGTCTCAACAACAACTAAAGTGTGGGGGCGGCGAGGCTCGGGCGGGCCACTAGGGACGGGGACGGATTTCCCGCCCGGCAAGGACGATTCCCAGGTTGCGGCGGGGTGGCGGCGCTTCTATGATGCCGCTCTCCGCCCTGGGCGGCATCGGCAAACGCTTAATTCTCCCTGACCAGGCCGTTTTTTTCATGCTGGAAGCCATCCGCAAGCATTCCACCGGCATCGTCGTCAAGGGTTTCCTTGGCCTTCTTGTCATCAGCTTCGCCGTTTGGGGCATCGGCGATATTTTTAGCGGCGGCGGCGCCACCACCTCCGTCGCCCTTGTCGGCGGGGTGAAGATTCCGCCCGACCAATTCAATACCGAGTTCCAACGCGAAATGACCCGTCTCGCGCCCGTCTTCGGAGACCGTTTCGACCGGGATCAGGCGCGAGCCATTGGCCTTACCGAGCAGGTGCTCGAACGGATGATCACGCGCCTTCTTTACGGCCTCGGCGCCGATGACCTGGGCATTGTCATCAGCGACAATCTGGTGGCCGCCGAGATTCGCGGCGACCCCTCCTTTCGCGGTGTTTTGGGCGAGTTCGACCGGAACCGGTTCAGGCAGATTCTTTCTTCCGTCGGGATGTCGGAACAGCGGTACGGTTCCATTGTCCGGGAGGATCTGGCCCGCGCTCAGTTCCTGAAGAGCGTCTTCGCCGGCGGCGAAGCGCCAAAAACCCTTGTCGAGGCCGTCTACCGGCACCGCCGGGAACAGCGGATCGCCGAGTTCATCAAGATCGCCGATCTGACCATGACCGGCATCGCCGAGCCCGATGCCGCCGCCCTCGAGGAGTTCCACCGCGGCAATACCGCCCGTTTCATGGCCCCCGGATACCGGGCGCTTACCGTCGTAACCATCGACGCCGAGGAGCTGGCAAAGGAAATCGCCGTCTCCGAAACGCAACTGACAGAGGCCTTCGAGCAGCGGCAAGACGAATTCAACCAGCCGCAACGGCGGCGGTTGCGGCAAATGCTGTTCAACGACGAAGACAAAGCCAAAAAAGCCCGCCAAAGGCTCGCCGGGGGCGCCGGTTTCGCCGAAGTGGCGAAAGATATGGCGGGAATGGATGCCGATGCCCTGGATATCGGCGCCATGACCCGCGGGCAGCTCCTACCCGAACTGGCCGAGACGGTTTTTACGCTCTCCGAGGACGGCGTCGGCGGGCCGCTGAAAAGTCCGTTGGGCTGGCACCTGATCCAGGTCGTGGGCATCGAAAAGGGCGGCCAGCGGACGCTAGCCGAGGCGCGCCAAGAGCTGACCCAGGATATCGCCAGGGAAAAGGCCGTCGACAGCCTGTTCAGCCTGGCCAACAATCTGGAGGACGAACTGGGCGGCGGCGCGACGCTGGAGGAAGCGGCGTCGAGACTGGATCTGAAACTGATCAAGATCGACGCCATCGACGCTCAGGGCCGCGACGCCGCCGGCGTCAAGATCAAGGGCCTGCCGACGAGACCGTTCATAGAGACCGCTTTCGCCATGTCGGAAAATTTGGAAAGCCCACTGACGGAAGCGGGCGCCGACGGCTATTTCATCGTCCGGGTCGACCGCGTCGTTGCGCCCGCCCCGCGCCCCATCGACGCGGTGAAGACCGAAATCACCGCCGCCTGGAAAGCTGAGAAGCGTGCCGAGGCGGCGGAAAAGATGGCGCAAAACTTTCTCGAACGCCTCAACGGCGGCGCCGAATTGGCCACCATCGCCGCCGAAAGCGGGCGCCGCGTCACCACCACCGAAGCCTTCACCCGCTTTGGCGAGGGAGCGCCGGCCGAGCTGCCCAAAGACCTGATCGCCGGACTTTTCGCCGCCAACCCCGGCGAGGCGCTGCGGGCCAAGGGCGGCGACGGCCATTTCGTCGCCCGCCTCAAGGAGGTGCGGGCCTCCTATCCGGCCTCGGATCCGGCCGGCGTGGAGGCGCTCGGCAAAGAGCTTGCCCAGTCGCTCAGAGAGGATGTTCTGGCCCAGTTGGCAGTCGCTTTGCAAAAGCGCTTTCCCGTTACCGTCAACAGGCAGGCCATCGATCAGCTTTTTTGACCCCTGGCCGATGAAGGTGTTTCCGGAGTTTTCCCTGTTCAAGGAAGCCTATGACGGCGGCCGGGCGCAGGTGGTCTGGACGACCCTGGTCGCCGACCTCGTGACCCCCGTCGCGGCCATGCTCAAGCTGGCCGGCGGCAAGGCCAACAGTTTCCTCCTCGAATCCGTCGAGGGCGGCTCCATCCGCGGCCGGTACTCCTTCATCGGCCTGAAACCGGACCTGATCTGGCGCTGTTTCGGCGACAAGGCCGAAATCAACCGCCGGGCGCGGACCGACGCCAAGGCCTTCGAGCCCTGTCCGATAAGCCTGCGATCCGGCGCCATCGCCTCCTTGCGCGCCGTCGTCGCCCAATCCCACATCGATCTGCCGGCCGGCTTGCCGCCGATGGCGGCGGGACTGTTCGGCTACATGGCTTACGACATGATCCGCCTGGTCGAGAAACTGCCCGATCGAAACCCCGACGTGCTGGGTACGCCCGACGGCGTTTTTTTGCGGCCGGCGGTGATCGCCGTTTTCGACACCATCGAGGATACCGTCAGCGTGATCACGCCGGTCTGGCCGGAGGACGGCGGCGACGCCGGGAGCGGCTACGACGAGGCCCGCCGGCGGTTGGCCGAGACGATCGGCGATTTCGAGAAAAACCCGCCGCGCCTCCGCAACGCCGACGCCGCCGAGGTCTCGCCGCCCGAATCCAACATGGACCGCGGAAAATTTCACCGGATGGTCGAAAAGGCCAAGGAATACATCCTCGCCGGAGACGTTTTCCAGGTCGTTCTTTCGCAGCGTTTCGCCGTTCCCTTCCGGCTGCCGCCGTTTTCCCTGTACCGGGCGCTACGCCGCCTCAATCCCTCGCCGTTCCTGTTTTTCCTCGATTTCGGCGCTTTCTCGGTGGTCGGCTCCAGCCCCGAGATTCTGGTCCGGGTTCGCAATGGCAAGGTCACCATCCGTCCTATCGCTGGCACCCGCCGGCGCGGCGGCGACGCCGCCGAGGACAAAGCCCTGGCCGAGGACCTGCTCGCCGACGCCAAGGAGCTAGCCGAACACCTGATGCTGCTCGACCTCGGCCGCAACGACGCCGGCAGGGTGGCGCAAGTGGGGACGGTCAAAGTCACCGAGCGGATGAACATCGAGACCTACTCCCACGTCATGCACATCGTTTCCAACGTCGAAGGCGTTCTCGACCCCAAATTCGACGCCATCGACGCCCTCCTCGCCGGCTTTCCGGCCGGCACGGTTTCCGGCGCGCCGAAGGTGCGGGCGATGGAGATCATCGACGAGCTCGAGCCGGACCGGCGCGGCATCTACGCCGGCTGCATCGGCTATTTCGGCGCCAACGGCGAAATGGATACCTGCATCGCCCTGCGCACCGCCGTCGTCAAGGACGGGGTCATGTACATCCAGGCCGGCGGCGGCATCGTCGCCGACAGCATTCCGGAATCCGAATTCCAGGAAAGCCGCAACAAGGCCATGGCGCTGATTCGCGCCGCCGAAGAGGCGATCGGTTTTGCCGCCGACGGCAACGATTGAGGGCTCGGGCCGGGATTATCCCGGTCTTTTCGCGGCGCCGACGCCGTCGGCATTGGCAATCCGTGGCTAAGCCGCGCCGGCAAACTCGAAGCCGGCGTCGGTGACGGCCTTGCCGATGGCGGCGCTGTCATCGAAGCCGTCGACGGTGACGGTCTTGGCGTCCAGGTCGACATCGACTTTCGCCTCCGGCGCCGCCTTCTTAATGGCGCCGACGATCGATTTGGCGCAGCCATCGCAGGTCATGCCGGAAACCCGGTATGTGGTGGTCATGATGGTCTCCAATCCGTACCCAATTCAGCCCATGCCAAATGGTTGACACTTTGGCCCATGCCAAATGGTTGGCAATCGCGACCAGGCATCGCGTCGGGATGCCTTTCATTGGCTCCGCCACTAAAGCCCTTCCTGTGACCGAAAGGTCAAGACCTCATCCGGAGGCGGTGACGCCGCGAACGACGGCGCTCAGTGGCACCAGCCGGAAGCCCTTGGCCTCGATCCCGCGCAGCCATGGAACCAGGGCCTTGAAAGTAGAGTCGCGGGGATGGGAAATGGCGACGGCATAGCCTTTTCGCTGGGCCAGGCGCTCGGTTTCGGCGAGCCGGCTCTCGACCACCGCGGCATCGTTGACATGATCGAGAAAAATATTGCGTTCGGCGTAAGGCACGCCCATCCGGCGGGCTATTTCGGCCCCCACCGATGCCCTCGAAGTCCGCGAGTCCAGGAACAGAAGGCCGCGCCGGCGCAGTTCCTCCATCACCACTTGCATGCCGGCGGGATAGGCGGTGAATTTGGAGCCCATGTGGTTGTTGATGCCGACAAAGGCGTCAAAGCGAGAAAATCCCCATTCCAGGCGGCGGCGCAACTCCGCCGCCGAAAGCGCTGTTTTCAGCACATGCGGACCGGGATCGACATACTTGCTCGTCGGTTCCATGGAGATGTGAAGGAGCAGTTCGTGACCGGCGGCGCGGGCGGCGGCCGTCTGGCGCTTGATATCGGACGCATAGGCCAGAAACGAAAGCGTCAGCGGCCCCTTGAGGGCGATGGCCCGGGCCGAGCGCTTCTTATCGATGCCCAGGTCGTCGATGACCAGGGCGATCATTGGGCGGCCGTCCAGCGGCGGCGGCGGCAGGGCATAACGCCGCCACGGCGGAAGTTCGCCGGGCGCGGCCGGCGCCGGGGTTAACAGCAACGCGGCGGCGGGCTTCGCCGCCGGCGGCGACTTCGCCGGGGTCTCGTAAACCTCCCGTGGCAAGGCTTCCTCATAGGCGCGTAGCGGTTGCGCCGTCGGTTCGTCGGCGGGATCCGGGAACACGGGCTCATCCGGCGCCGTGATCAAAACCGGCGGCGGCGACTGCGTGACGTACCAGGGCCGAGGAGCTTGCCGCTCCGCAACGGCGGTAGCGGAAATCCGCACCCTCTGAGTTTGACGGCTTTCCGGGATGACCCCGGTTGCCAGCCAGTACCCGCCCCCCACCACAGTCAAGGCGACGGCAAAATAAATAAGTCGGCGCACGAAATCGGTCCGAAAATCCGGTTTTCCTGGCCACGAACGTCTCAATCGCTGGCTTCCCGGCGGCGCGCCTGCTTATACCAACGGCTGTCGGTGATCAGCTCTTCCGGCGAACGGTCGGTGTAAAGGCCGCATTTTTTCGGCTTGACGCCAAGAAGACTGCAAAGAGAGACGATTTCGATCTGATCGTTCAGGCTGATTTCGCCGTTGGCCTCGCTGACGGCGAGACAGAGGCGGATCAGGAGTTCCGCCGTCGCCTGTTTGTCCTTCACCGTCTCGAAAACAGCTTGCAAGGCCTTGCCGTGACCCGCTTCCGGAGCGCTCAAAATGGTGTCGGTAAACTCGTTGAACAGATCGATTCCCTCATGCGGATCGAAAAATTTCAATGCCTCCAGGGTTTGCAGCAGCTGATCGACACGGACGCGCTGGCTAAACGTGATGTTGCCATCGGCGGTGGCGACAAGCGCGCAGGCGGCCATGCTCCCTTTCAGGAACGGACGGTTCTTGTGCCTTTCCATCTGTTCCTGGTAGCGATGGGTGAGATTATGGAGGAAGCTTGTCATCGGTTATTGCCGCCGGTTGCCAAGACGAGTATCCCGTGCCGCCATTGCCACGTCAACGCAGTCTTGCCAATCCCGCCGATTGGCCGCCGTTGCCGGGTGCGCCAACAACTGATCGAAGAGGGCCACTAGGTGAATGGATCAACAATCGACCATCACTTAGCCTAACGATGGTCATTCGCGCATTGAAACGGCACCCCGCATATCGGATTGGATATTCCTTCAACCAAATTTGGCCTGGAACATATTCGGTCAAGGAGTTCTGGACTTCAGAAACCATATGCAGTGTCTACTTTAACGGTTTACCAAATCGGTGCTTTCATCGTTCCAGTTTTCATCTCCGGACTTGAACCAATATGACACTTCCCTACGTCGAACTTCTTAACCCAAGAGGCAAAGTCCAGCATCTCTGCCGGGCGCATTGGGCAGGCCTCGTTCGACCACGGGTGTCCCAATTGCAGGAGTTGGTGGCCCATCTCATGGGCCAACATGGCGCCCGCATAGGATAGGGCTTCGTCTCGCGTATAGGTGTCACCGTTTCGGTATTCCCTTATATGCGGGTCATCGGACAGATACGGGAAGAGGGAAACCCAAACCGAGGACCCGAACCGTGACGATGGATTGTACTCTGTCGATCCCCCAGTGATGCCTCCCCGGATCGAGGTGTGGACCGGAACGGGAATGTATTCAACGCTGGCGACGAGTTGGTTGGTAAGGACGATCTCGGCATTGATGCCTTGTTTCGCCATCAGGGTCCAGTAGCCGTATTCATTCAATGGTAGGTCGGGGCGTCCAGGAACCTCTCCGATCACCGGATGGCCGTCCTTTAGTTTGGCAACGGTCCAATGGAACAGACGGGCCTTAAACGTTTCCACCACCACTCGCGAAAAAGAGGTTACATCTTCTTTTTCCAGGGGCCGGATCAGGTAAGGGCGGGCAAATTCTATCTGTTTGGCGAGAGGGTCTTTCTGCTTTTCGATCTTCTCGACGAGGTTTTCCCCGACGGCTTCCCAATCGACATTTCCATTGCGGAAATCACCGATTAAGTCCTTGAAACCTGATGGTTCGTTGCCGACCAACTCTGCAAAAACGTCATCAATATCACGGGCAGGAATCCGGCTTGGTATCTCCACCTCGATACCAAAATGCTCTTTGACTAAGTCAGCGGCGGTTAGCGCGACCTTGTGAAGTTCATTGGGCGCAACTCTCGGGAACCTAGGATTTTCGATGTAGATGATCCGTGGCGCCACCTTATTATTTTCGATCTTGGGAAGCGCAACGAAGCTTGGTTCCGCGAACGAGGGGTGGGGCTGAAAACTTATTCCACTCGCAAGTACTAAAACGGCAAGGATCAATCGTAAGCCAAATTTCGATTTCACCCTTAAACTTCCCCCACCTCTAGAAGTATAGGGTGACACCATACGCATTAATATTCCTATCGTCCCATCACCCGCGTAAGTCGTTAAAGTATAGTCGAAAAAGAAAAATGGAATCTTCGTCATCGCAAATGGAATTCACCTGGATTTGCGGAGCCCGCGATTCCGCCACTTTCCGCCATTTATCCCGAGCCGGAGGGGTGGCCGATCATAACGCCGTCCGCGGAGGACAAGCCGGTGGAATTCCACTTATAACGTCGAGGAACCCAGAAAATCCTTATAAGGCTTATCCCCTTCAGTCCGGTCGGATCAACATTTTGTGTTCTTATGGCTCGCCGCGGCTTTCCTCTCCTCCGCGAACCTCGGCGTCCTTGGCGTTTAATCTTAACGCAATGGACGCGGAGGGGCGCGGAGGAAAAGGAGGTGTGATGAGCTCCGGCAAGCCTCGGGCTATTGTGGCGCCGGACGCAAGGGGATAAGCCCTATCCTTATAAACATCATTTGGGGGGCGCTCCGCATGGGAAATAAACTACGGGCTGCTCCCCTGAAACCCTTACGATGTCTGCCTATATTTCCATTGTGTTGAATTCAGACAAACTGTAGCCTTGGAATTACCGTAAAAGGGGAACCAGCAATGGCAACGGGTTTTGCTGCTTACAAGATTAAGGCGGGATCGGCGGCAACGAAGGCTCTGGTGCTCAAAGGTGGGGGAGCGAAAGGCGCCGTCCTCCTGCCCATCAAGGCCTTTGGCTTGATCATCGGACCAGGTGTCTGGCTGCCGATGGCGGCCGGCGCTCTTGGCGGCGCCTTGGCGTGGAGCATGATCAAGGCCTACGAGATCGGCAAAACTTTTACGGCCAGAGGCAGAGGCCGCGGGATCAAGACACAGCTTTCGTGACACGGATGGAAAACCCGTTGCAAAGCTCTGGGGCATGCATGCGTCGACCTTGACCGAAGCCTTCGCATGAGCGCTTTTTTCCCTAAGCAGTTCCAGCCTATCGACGACCGCCGGACGGCCCGCGAAACTTTCCGCCAATCCGTCCGCGAGGTGCAGGTAGAGATTTTCTCCTATTGCAACCGCGTCTGCCCTTATTGCCCGGTGTCGACGGTGAACCGGCGCAAGGTCAACCGGCATATTCGCGACGATCACTTCCGGAAGATCCTCGCCGGTCTCGGCGAGATCGACTATGAGCGCCGCATCGGCGTCAGCCTCTACAACGAGCCCCTTGCCGACCGGATCGTCCTGGAGCGCATCGCCGCCATCCGCGAGGCCTTGCCGAAAGCCCTGATCTATTGCTTCTCCAACGGCGATTACCTGGACCGGGACTATTTGCCGGCGCTGGCGGGCGCCGGCTTGAATGAGCTGTTCTTATCCATTCATCTCAGCCCCGAACAACCCTACGATGACGGCAAAATCATCGCGGCGATGGACAAGATCGCCGCCGCTTGCGGTCTCGCCTTCAATGTCCGGCAGGTCTCATTCCCGGAGTCCGCATGGCGGCCGAGGCGGTCCATGACGGGCTCAGGATCGAGATCCTCGCCCTCGACTACCGCGCCCACGGACAGGATCGCGGCGCCCTGATGGGTAACGTCAGCAACGCCCAGCCCCGCCAGGCTCCCTGCGAGCGGCCGTTTCACACTTTCGTCGTCTCCCGCGGCGGCGACGTCGTTCCCTGTTGTCAGATTTTCGCCGACCGTCCGGAGCACCGCCCCTATATCATCGGCAATCTTTCCGACTTCGACGACATCTTCACGATCTTCACCTGCCGAACGATGGCCGAGTGGCGGCTGGAGCTAGTCGATTTCGGCCCCAAACTGGAACCCTGCCGGACCTGCTCCGACGGCGATTTCCAGGGTTCTCCGGAAGAGATCGACCTACGGAAACGGATCAAGGAGCTGATCACCGCGCAACTAGCCTGACATGGGAAAGCATTATCCGTTCAAGCGGCGCCGGCGGTTGCGATTTACCGTTCCAAATCCTAATTTTTTACATTAAAATAACAATATAATATATTGTTTTTCATCATTATTTTATATTTATTTATACTGACCTTAAGCAGGACATGGACGCCTCAGGATGGGGCCTTCCCCTCCTCGATCTTGAAATTAAAGATGACGGCGATCACGGGTCCATCCTTTCTCGGCGCGTCGAGCAGCGGAGGCGCGATCCCGTTATGTCATACGTCCCTTGGCCGGTGAAGACCTCGCCTTAGCCATCGAAGCGGCCCGCGATCTTGAAGGTCCCGGCCACACAGCCCTGGGCGAAAAGTGCCGCCAATAGTGTTAAAACCGTCCGAAGCCGTACCATCGTCCCTCACTTCCCACTGCTGATGCCGCCAACCATCCGGCGGGGAGAACGCGACAGGCCAAGAGCCTTTACGAATATCCCGTGCCATTTTCTCCTCGTCAACACCGTCCCTCGAAATGGAGCATGGCCAAGGCGTTCCTTCATGCTACAACCGCCAAGACCGTTGGCGACCGCTTGCGAAAAAGGCCATGAAAATCTTCGGAATAGTGGGATGGAGGGACAGCGGCAAGACGACGCTGATGGTCACGCTGTTGCCCGAATTGATCAAACGGGGCTTCCGGGTATCGACGATAAAACACACCCACCACAAATTCGAAATCGACAAACCGGGCAAGGATTCCCATCGGCACCATTTGGCCGGCGCCAAGGAAGTGCTGATTGCTTCCTCGGGCCGCTGGGCCCTTATACACGAACTCGGCAACGATCCCGAAGAGGACATGGAGGCTCTCGTTGCCCGCATGACGCCGGTCGATCTGTTGCTGATCGAAGGTTACAAATGCCACCGTCACGCCAAAATGGAGGTCCACCGGCCGGCGATCGGAAAGCCGCTCATTTGTCCGGATGACGCCAGCATCGTAGCGGTGGCCAGCGATGAAACCCTGACGGACGTCCCGGTTCCGTTGTTCGACCTCGACGATATCGCCGCCATCGCCGATTTCATCGTCGGCCATTGCGATCTGGCCGTGAAACCGCATACCGGCGGGACATAGCCTGCCGTGAAAAGGAGGCATTTGACGCTTGCGCGGATGATTTCCGGCCTCCGTATTCCTAGATTCTCGAAGAGCATTGAATAATGGCCGCGCCAGAAGAGTTTCTCGTCAAGCCCGATCCGGCCGATCCGCGCCTGAGCCGGCGGCTCGACGGCATCGATCAAGACGGCGCTCCGGTTGCCGCCTCGGTGATCGTCGAGAGGCCGCTTACCCTGTTCCTCAACGGCCAGGAAATCGTCACCATGATGACCATCGGCGATTACCCGGAATATCTGGCCATCGGCTACCTGAAGAACCAGAACATGCTCGACGACGACGACGAGATCAGCGGCATTGATTTCGACGCCGGCATCGACACGGTGATTGTGCGCACGCCCCGGCGGACCGACTTCGAGGAAAAACTACAAAAAAAGACCCAGACTTCGGGATGCGCCCAGGGCACCGTCTTCGGCGACGTGATGGAAAGCTTCGAAACGATCCGGCTTGCCCCGGAAGCGACCATCCGCACTTCCTGGCTTTACGGCCTGATCAAGAAAATCAACACCACTCCGAGCCTCTATCTGCAAGCCGGCGCCATCCACGGCTGCGTCCTTTGCCGCGAAGACAGGCCGTTGCTCTACATGGAGGACGTCGGCCGCCACAACGCCGTCGACAAGATCGCCGGATACATGTTCCTCGAGGGGATGGCCGGGGCCAACAAGATTCTTTACACCACCGGGCGGCTGACCAGCGAAATGATCATCAAGACGGTGCAGATGGAAATCCCCGTTCTGCTTTCCCGTTCGGGCTTCACCGCCTGGGGAGTGGAACTGGCCCGGCAGGCGGGATTGACCCTGATCGGCCGGGCCAGGGGACGGCGTTTCATCGCCCTTGCCGGCGAGGCCCGCATCGTCAACGACTCGCACCCGGACGAGATTGAGGACGAGCCCCTGTCCCTGCAACGGAAGGGAAGCCGGTAATGGCCACCGCCGGCAACCTGCCGGCCGGCATCGTCTTGGAGCGGCGCCAAAATGAATTCTGAACAGCGGCTGGCAATCGGCTGATAATTTGGGATATATTCAAAAACCACGATATTCCAAGCCATTGATATCTAAACCCGGATGGGTGCCCGAGCGGTTGAAGGGACCGGTCTTGAAAACCGGCAGGGGTTAACGCCCCTCGTGGGTTCGAATCCCACTCCATCCGCCATTATTTCTTATATTTCAATTAGTTATTATGGGAAAATAGTAATATCGGCAAAGGGCGAAAGGGTTGAAATCAGCACGTAGACGACAAACCCGCGCCTTGCTCGCCGCTTCGCGGAGCAAAGAGAGCGGGAATTCCACGAACATTACGTCCTTAACGAAGCGGAGGGAACGGTAGATGCCGAGGTCGGAAGTCATCGCTTCGAGCGCCTCCATTCCCACGGCGGCATAAACTCCCCACGCCACACGCCCCTGCCAGCATTTCTCGCGGCCGTTTCCTCGTCAACGTAGTCCATGCTGTCCCGCCGATAAGCCAGCGCCCAGCCTTCCCGCACCACCTTGGCGTTAAGGTCATAGGGACCGGCGTAGCAGACCGCCATGAGCCGCCCGACCCTATCTCTCTTGTTTCCCTTGCACGTCACCCAATGCGTCTCGATGATCCGGGCCAAAGCGAAAGTAGCCTCTTGGCCGCAAGCCCATTCCTTGCCGCCGGCAGTGCATTTCTGCTCGCTCTCCGGCGCGTCGATGCCGTGAAGGCGAATGCGCTCCCCGGCGATTTCGATGGTGTCGCCGTCGATGATGAGGGGCTTGCCGGTGATGTCGGCACGGGAAGGAGTGGCCGCCAAGGCGCCAACCACGCCCATGCCGGTGACGATCCATTTAAGCCAAGCCAACATGGCGTGACGATATACCGCCGGCCATCGCAAAGAAAAGCCCCGCCGGAGCGGGCGGGGCAGAGGCGAAACATGTTTTGGGTTTTGGATGTCAGGTTAAGCCGAGTTTTTGCAAGAACCATCCGGGTAAATTGTGCGAAAGGCGTGGATTCGGGCCGCCGCCATCTGGCGGGGTTTTCTCCTGAACGATGGCCGCGAGTTTTCGCCCAGCCGAGTACGGCCTCGATACGCCCGCGAAGCCGCGATGCCGTTTCGGTTTTGGTTGTCCAGATCGGCTCGATGGCCTGCATGACCAGGCCCGTGTCGATTTTGTCCACCGGCAGACTACCAAAAATGGGAAAGGCGTAAGTATCAAGGGTGTTTTGCCACTGTTGCCGGTGCTTCCTGTTCCGCCATCCCGCTTCGTGCGACTTGATGTACGCTTGCCTGTACTCGGCAAAGGTCAACATGGACGTACTCGGACAGCCAAAAACATTAATTCGGCGGACACCACCTCCGCCACCAACCCGAAAGGAACCGGGGTCGAACCTTCTCCATCCATACGGACCGCACGGCCACGTCCGACGGCCTTTCATTCGGACCTTGCCCAGACTAGGTTACATGTAACCGAGATCGGAGGCTTGCCTATGACGGCGAATACGAACAGAAAGCATGGCTCGCGCGACAAGGTCCGGAGCTATCGCGAGCGCATGCGCGCCCGCGGGCTGCGGCCAATCCAGATATGGGTTCCCGACACCCGCACGGCGGCCTTCCGCGTCCAGGCCCACCTCCAGTCCCTCGCCGTGGCGCAAAGCGAGTTTGCCCATGAGGATCAGGACTTCGTCGATGCGGTCTCCGGCTTGGGAGAGGCATGAAGCGCGGCGAGGTGTGGACGGTGTCCGGCGCCGGCCATGCCGGCAAGCCGCGTCCCGCCGTTATCGTCCAGGACGATCGGTTCGACGCCACCGCCTCGGTCACGGTCTGCGTCTTCACCACCGACGAAACAGAGGCTCCCCTGTTCCGCCTCCCCGTTATGCCGAGCGGGCGAAACGGCCCGCGGTTGACCTCGCGGCTGATGGTGGACAAGCTCACCACGGTTTCCAAGGGAAGGCTTGGGGAGCGGATCGGCCGCCTCGACGACGAGGATGTGGTTCGGTTGAAGCGCGCCATCCTGGTACTTTTCGGCTTGGCGTGAAATCTTCAGGTCGGATCGGAGCGCCGTGGCCTCGTTCGCGCCGGGTCATGACGTCCTTTCCGGTTGGTCATCGGCCTATTTGCCGCGCCGGTTTGCCCAATCGAGATATTCGAATATTCAGAAATTGGGCGGCTTGGTGGGATTGACTGGCTTGCCTGGCCTTGTGCTGCTCCATTCGGCCCATAGCCGGGTCACTCCACCGACCAGAGGCACCCCAGCAATCCACTCGCTCCATTCGGCCCGCAGCCGGATCACTCCGCCGGCGATGCAAACGACGACCATGAACGGCATTGCGATGACCCATACGATAATGTAAAGGGCCACACCGATGAAGCCGCCCTCGGCGGCCCAGGAGAATAGGTCAACTGCTGTCGCCAACGCGTGTACGAAAACTCCGGCAGCAAGCGAAAGGAGCAAGTATCCGAGGACGACGGCACCGACGCCGACCGCCACCACGATGATCCAATCTCCGTCCATATCGGCCGACCTTCGTATCTCGGATACGTCCGGCTCTTTCTCGCTCGCGTCCGCCGGATAGATTGATTATTACTTAGCATGGCATTGGCGAAAATGGAAAAGGTTCGATCCCGGCTACTCTCCCCATCCGCCATAAACGCGGCAAACCGCTCGTCTTGGGGCCTGTTGGCGCCAGCGCGAGCAGGTCCTTGAATTTCGTATAATCCCCCGTAAGTCCAGGGAGTGACGTCGGCACGGGGGGCCGAGGAGAAAAATGAGCCGTCTCGCCAATGTATTGATCGCCGCCGCCGCCGCGCCATGGCTGGATGAGCTGCTCGCCCAATTGAAAGAGCGGAATTTTTCAGCCAAAACCTGCGGCAACGCCGCCGAAACGCTCGAACATGCGCGAACGAGCCAGCCGGACGTGGCGGTCGTCGGCCTGGCTTCGCCGGATTTCGACGGCTTTCAACTGGCCGCCGACCTTGGCGAGCACGTTCCGGTGGTTCCCGTCGCCACCGGCCGCCAGCCGGAGCTATTCGCGAGGGCCCTGCAAGCGGGCGCCGCCGACTTATTTTTTTGCCCTCTCGACTACGATGAATTCTTCACCCGCCTGCGCTCCCTGCTTCGACTCTCGACAATGGTCGCGGAAGTCCACCGCCGAACGAAATTGGCCGGCCGTTTTGGAGTCAAGGTCGAGGACCACATCGACCTGAAACCAAGCGACAACCCTTATAACATCTTCGTCGCCGGCGCCGACGGCGAAGAAGAAAAGCTGATCGGAACGATGTTCGAGGGAAATTCCCTGATCACCGCCCACCCCGATCTGCTCGCCGCCGAAAAGACGCTCACCGAAAGTTTCTACGATGCCTCGGTCATCGCCTTGGACGAGGACATCGACCGCGAGCCGATGCTGGAGATGTGTTTGCAGCTTCGCAAGAACCCACGGCTCTATAACCTGCCGATGATTTTCCTGGCCCCGCCGGTAGCGCTTCCGGACCGTACCGCTCTCTACGGCCACGGCGCCACCGTCGTCATCGACCGGCCGCCGCCGCCGGCGCAATTGCGTTTTGTTCTGGCCAGCCAAATCAACAGCCATCGGCGGCGCTGGCAAATCCGCCAGGCGATGGACATGACTTTGCGGCAACCCATCGTCGATGCGTTGACCGGCGGCTATACCTTCGAATTCATGCGCGCCCATCTCAGGAGCCTTATCAAATCCTCGCGCGCCTGGCGGAAACACCTGACGTTGGTTTTTTTCTCCATCCCCGATGTCATCGGCATCCGCCGACAGTTTGGCGATGAAGCCGCCGATGATCTGGTGCAACAGTTATTCCGCTGGATCTCCGGAATGCTGCGGACCGAGGACATGACGGCGCTTTATAAAGAGCATGATTTCTGTGTCGCCTTGCCCGATACCCCCTTGGACGAGGCCGATCTCGTCATGCACCGGATCGCCGGCGTAATCAGCTACACCGACTTCGCCCTTTGCGAGGTCTACCAGCCGATCATCATCAATGTCGAGGTGAGCATGGCCGAGCTGGAAACGGACGACAGCGTCGATAGCCTTATCGCCAGGGCGCGTATTAGACTGGATTGAACGGCAAACGTGGAAACAGCCATCGGTATCCGAATCGATATCGTTTTCGACCCTGTCTGTCCGTGGTGCTATATCGGCAAGCGGCGCCTGGAACAGGCCTTTGATCTGCGTCCCAACATCAAGGTCACGCCCTTATGGCGGCCTTTTCTGCTCAATCCCGAAATACCGGCCAGCGGCATCGACCGCACCGCCTACCTGGTCAAGAAGTTCGGTAGCGAGGCGCGGGTGAGTCGCGTCTTCGGCGCCATCGCCGAGGCCGGGCAGTCGGTCGAGATCGGTTTCGCGTTCGACAAGATCCGCCGTACCCCGAACACGGTAAATGCCCACCGCCTGGTCCGTTTCGCCGCTCCCTTCGGCAAGGCCGGCGACGCCGTCGAAGCCTTGTTTCACGACTATTTCGTCAACGGCCACGACATCGGCGAGATCGACGTGCTGGTGGCGCTCGGCGGCGGCCTCGGCTTCGACGCCGCCGCCTTGCATGGCTACCTGAAAAGCAACGAGAACATGGATTTGGTCTACGAGGAAAACGCCCGCGCCCACCGCCTTGGCATCAACGGCGTGCCGGCTTTTGTCTTCAACGATACCCTGGCCATCTCCGGCGCCCAGGAACCGCGGGTCCTGGCCCGCATCCTCGATGCCGCGAAGGAAACCGAAGACGCCGCTTGATCCCTACCCGGCGGCGATGGCCGCCAGGTCGCGCAGCAGGCGTTGGACGCCGGAAAGCCTGACTTCCGCTTCCTCCCAGGCGCGCCTGAAGACCAGCTTGTGGTCGGGGCGCAGCTTGGTCGTCGCGGCCTGGGCGGTGATGAAGGCGACCAGGCCCTCGGGATTGGCGAAGTCGTCGCCCCGGAAGGAAACCACCGCGCCCTTCGGCCCCGCCTCCACCTTGTCGATGCCGGCGGCCTTGCACAAGCCCTTGATGGCCACCGTCTTGAGCAAATTCTCGACGGCCTCCGGCAGCGCCCCGAAGCGGTCGATCATCTCGGCGGCGAAGGCTTCGATCTCGTCGCTTTCCCGCATCCGGGCGAGGCGCCGGTAAAGCTCCATGCGCAAGTTGAGGTCGGCGACGAAGGAGTCCGGAATCAACACCGGCATGCCGATGCTGATCCGCGGGCTCCAGTCCTCGTCCCCGGCCTCGCCGGCGTCGGCTCCCCTGGCTTCGGCCACCGCTTCTTCCAGCATGTGCTGATAGAGTTCGACGCCGACCTCGCGGATGTGTCCCGACTGTTCGCCGCCGAGAAGGTTGCCGGCGCCGCGGATGTCGAGGTCATGGCTGGCGATCGAGAAGCCGGCGCCCAGGCTGTCCAGGGCCTGCATCACCTCCAGGCGCTTTTCCGCCGCCGCCGAAATTTTCTGGCGTGGCGGCAAGGTCAGATAGGCATAGGCCCTGACCTTCGAGCGCCCGACCCGGCCGCGCAGCTGATAAAGCTGAGACAATCCGAACATGTCGGCGCGGTGAATGACGATGGTGTTGACGGTCGGCAAATCGAGCCCGGATTCGATGATGTTGGTGGACAGCAACAGATCGCGGGCGCCGGCGTAGAAAGCGGCGACCGCCGTTTCCAGCTTGCGCGCCGGCATCCGGCCGTGGGCGGTGACGACCTTGATTTCGGGAACCAGATCCTTGAGTTGCCGCTCCACCCTCTTGAGATTCTCGATGCGCGGACAAACGTAAAACGTCTGCCCGCCCCGGTAGCGTTCGCGCCTGATCGCCTCGCGGACGACCACCGGATCGAAGGGAAGGACGAAGGTCCGCACCGCCAGCCGATCAACGGGAGGGGTGGCGATCAAACTCATCTCCCTGACGCCTGCAAGGGCCAGCTGCAGGGTCCTCGGAATGGGCGTCGCCGTCAGCGTCATGACGTGGATATCGGCCTTGAGTTTCTTGAGTTTTTCCTTATCGGCGACGCCGAAGTGCTGCTCCTCGTCGATGACCAGAAGCGCCAAGTCGCGGAAGCGAATAGCGCCGCTCAACAGGGCGTGGGTGCCGATGACGATATCGACGGTGCCGTCCTTCAGTCCCGCCTTGACCTCCTTGGTCTTTTTGCCCGCCACCAGGCGCGAAAGCTGTTCGATACGGACCGGGTAGTCGGCGAAGCGCTGGCAAAAGGTCTGATAGTGCTGCCGGCATAACAGCGTCGTCGGCACCACCACCGCCACCTGCCGGCCCTCCAGCGCAATGACGAAGGCGGCACGCAAGGCGACTTCGGTCTTGCCGAAGCCGACGTCGCCGCAAATCAGCCGGTCCGCCGGCGAGCCGCCACCCATGTCGGCAAGGACGTCGTCGATGGCGCGGCGTTGGTCTTCGGTCTCGGTGTAGGGAAAGCGGGAGCAGAACTCGTCAAAGAGGCCGTCGGCGGGCGCCGCCTTGCCGACCGTCTTCAACGCCCGCGCCGCCGCCACCTTGATCAGTTCCTCGGCCATGTCGCGGAGGCGCTGTTTCATTTTCGCTTTTCGCGCCTGCCAGGCGGCGCTGCCCAGGCGGTCGAGGGCGACGCCGGCCTGCTCCGAGCCGTAGCGGCTGACCAGCTCGATGTTCTCCACCGGCAGGAACAGCTTGTCGCCGCCGTCGTAAAGCAGGCGCAAGCAATCGTGAGGAGCGCCCGCCACTTCAATGGCGGTCAGTCCGTCGTAGCGGCCGATGCCGTGATCGGCATGGACCACCAAGTCGCCTTCAAAAAGCGAGGCGGCGTCGGTAATCAGATCCTCGGCGCGGACCTGGCGCCGCGCCGGCCGCTGCCAGCGCTCGCCCAAAACGTCCTGCTCGCTGATCACCGCCAGGGCGGCCGAAGTGAACCCCCTTTCCAGTCCCACCACTGCCAGGGCAACGGTGGCGGCGGGAAGACGCTCCGCCGCCGCCCAATCGGCGACGCTGGCGATGGCGTCGACGCCGTGCTTGCTCATCACCGCGGCGAGACGCTCGCGAGAGCCTTCGCCGAGGGCGGCGACGATCACCCGCCGGCCGGCTTTTGTCTGCTCGGCGATATGCTCGCCAAGGGCGTCGAACACATCCTCGCCCGGCCGCACCCGGACATCGGCGAAATTCCTGCCCTGCCGCCCGCCGGCGTCGATGGAGTCTTCCCCTTGCGGCGCCGCGAAGGGAGAAAGACGGCCCACGGGATTTTCTACTAGTAGAGCACCCCACTGCTCCCGGTCGAGATACAGCCGTTCCGGCGGCAGCGGGTTGTAGATGGTATCGGCGGCCGCCGGACCGCCGGCGGAGATGGCGGTGCGCGCCGCGTAATATTCGCCGATGAGTTCCAGCCGGGCGTCGCGAGCTTCCTCGGCCTGGTGGTCGAGGATCACCACCGCGCCCTGGGGCAGGTAATCGAACAGGGTTTCCAAGCGCTCATGGAAAAGCGGCAGCCAGTGTTCCATGCCCATCTGCTTTCGCCCCTCCGAAACCGCCATGTAAAGAGGATCGTGATCGGCCGCCGTACCGAACAGGAGGCGGAAACCGGAGCGAAAACGGCTGACCGCGTCCGCGTTCAGCAAGACCTCGTTGACCGGCTTGAATATAACGTTTTCGGCCTTGCCGCTGGTGCGCTGGCTGAGCGGATCGAAAACGCGGATGGCGTCGACCTCGTCGCCGAAGAAATCGAGCCGCGACGGCAGAGCCTGCCCCGGAGGAAAGACGTCGATAATACCGCCGCGAACGGCAAATTCGCCTGTCTCCATGACCGTTTCCGAGCGGCCGTATCCGTTGCCAAGCAGGAAATCGATCAGTGAGCCGAGGTCGAGCCGCCCGCCGCTGGCGACGCCGAGCGACGCCCCGGCGAAAGCGGCGCGCGGCGGCACCCGTTGCAACAGGGCCGAGACGGTGGTCAGAATCACCCGGCGGCGGGCGCCGTCTTTTTTTTCCAGCAACCGGGTCAGGGTGTCGATGCGGCGGCTGACGATCTCGCCGTTCGGCGAAACCCGGTCATAGGGCAGGCAATCCCAGGCTGGAAATTCAAGCCGTTCGAGCGAAGGCGCGAAAAAGGCCAGCGCCTCGGCGATGCGTGCCATGCGCCGGTCGTCGCGGCCGACGAAGAGGATGTCGGCGCCTCCCGGCGCCTCGCCGGCCAACCGGGCCAGCAACAGCGCGTCAAAGCCCTCGGGCGCCCCCGTAATCTGGATTTGGACCGGGCGCAATAATGCTTTTTTGATTAAATTCAAATTGCTAGTATTCATTTTTAAAGTTTTTTATCATCTTCATGACATCGTGGTCGTGAACCGGCGGAACCGCCTCCTTGCCGGAAATCCAGTTGAACAGATCGTTGTCGCCTTGCTCAATGAGCTTTTCGAAGCGGCCGACCTGCTCTTCGCTGAGATGATGGAGACGGGCCTTGGCGAATCGGCCGAAGAGAATATCGTTTTCCACCATGCCCATGTGGCAACAGCGGAACAACAGACGCTTGCGGCGAGGGTCCAGGGAATCGGACATTCTGTACTCCGTTAGCGGCTCCAGGGCATTTCAAGATTGGTCGGCGCCAGCCGATTACTTATCAACATGGAAATGCTCTAGGGTATAGAGTTTCGACACCTCTCTGTCAGCCGCGGCTTTCGACCATGCGACCCGAATGTCTCTATCCCCTGTTCAAGCCGGTCACCGAGCTTCCCGGCGTCGGACCGCGCATCGCCAAGCTGGTCGAGAAGGTGGCGGGTCCACACGCCGTCGATCTCTTGTGGCGCCTGCCGACGGGGATCATCGACCGCCGTTACGCGCCCAAGATCGCCGCCGCCGAACCGGGAGTGGTGGCGACGCTGACCGTCGCGGTGGACCGGCACGTAAAGCCGCCCAATCGCCGTCTTCCCTACAAAGTCTATTGTTCAGACGATACCGGCAGCTTGGCGCTAGTTTTTTTCCACGCTCATTCCGATTACCTGCTGCGCAGCCTTCCCGTCGGCGAAACGCGGGTGGTCAGCGGCAAGGTGGAGCGCTTCGGCGGCGAAATTCAGATCACCCATCCCGACCATATCGGCCCCCTCTGCGACCTCGAGCGTTTACGGGCGGTGGAACCGGTCTATCCGCTGACCGCCGGCCTGTCGCTCAAGATCCTAGGCAAGGCGCTTACCGCCGCCCTCAAGCAAGCGCCGGCGCTGAACGAGTGGATCGATCCCGCCTTCCTTTCACGACAGGGTTGGAAATCGTGGCGGCAATCGCTCCATGAAGCCCATACGCCGGAAGATGAGGCGGCCCTGGCGCCGAGCTCAAAGGCGCGGACGCGGCTGGCCTATGACGAGCTTCTCGCCAACCAGCTGGCCTTGGCCCTGGTTCGTCTCAACATGCGCCGCCTGAAAGGACGGCGTATCGACGCCGCCGGCGAACTGGCGCGCCAGGTTGCCGGCACCCTGCCCTTCCGGCTCACCCCCGGACAGCAGGCGGCGCTCAAGGAGATCGCCGCCGACATGGCGGCTGATATCCGCATGTTACGCCTGTTGCAGGGCGATGTCGGCAGCGGCAAGACAGTGGTCGCCCTGCTGGCCATGCTGAACGCCGTCGAGGCCGGCGCCCAGGCGGTAATGATGGCGCCGACCGAAATCCTGGCGCGCCAGCACTTAGCCACTATCGCTCCCCTGGCGGCGGCGGCGGGGATCGACACCGCGCTGCTCACCGGGCGGGACAAGGGCAAGGCCCGCCAGGCCGTGCTCGCCGGCCTCGCCAGCGGCGAAACGGCGCTCGCCGTCGGCACTCACGCGCTGTTTCAGGAAGATGTCGATATCAAAGACCTGGCCCTCGCGGTCATCGACGAGCAGCACCGTTTCGGCGTCCATCAGCGTCTCACCCTGGCCGCCAAGGGCGCCGCCGTAGATGTCCTGGTGATGACGGCGACGCCCATTCCCCGGACCCTGATGCTGACGGCTTACGGCGACATGGACGTCTCGCGCCTTTATGAAAAACCGGCGGGGCGAAAGCCCGTCGACACCCGCGTCATGCCGCTGCAACGCCTGGGTAGCGTCATCGCCGCCGTCAGCCGCGCCCTCGACAAAGGGGCAAGGGTCTATTGGGTTTGCCCGCTGGTCGAGGAATCGGAAACCCTCGACATCGCCGCCGCCCAAGACCGCCACCAGGAATTGCTGAAGATATTCGGCAACCGCGTCGGTTTGGTCCACGGGCGCATGAAAGGCGCGGAGAAGGATCAGGTCATGCAAGCCTTCACCGACGGCCTGATCGGCATCCTGGTGGCGACGACGGTGATCGAGGTCGGCGTCGACGTGCCGGAAGCAACGGTGATGGTCGTTGAACACGCCGAACGTTACGGCCTTTCCCAGCTTCATCAACTGCGGGGCCGCATCGGCCGCGGCGATAAGGAATCGGCCTGCTTGCTACTCTACGCCCGGCCGCTCACCGAAACGGCGCGCGCCAGGCTCAATATTCTGCGCGAAACCGACGACGGCTTTCGTATCGCCGAGGAGGACTTGCGCCTGCGCGGCGCCGGCGAGCTCCTGGGCACCCGGCAGAGCGGCCTGCCGGATTTCAGATTGGCCGACCTCGCCCAGCAGGAGGAGCTTTTGGCCACCGCCCGCGACGACGCGGCGCTGATCATCGGCAAGGACGCGGAACTCACCTCGGAACGCGGCCAGGCGTTGCGGACCCTGCTTTATCTTTATGAGCGCGACGCCGCCGTCAGGTATCTTCGTTCCGGTTGACCTCAAAGCCCTTGGGAACCAGCACCGGCATCCGTTCCCCTTCGCGCAGGATGTCCAGTTCCTCGAAGGTGGCGGCGGCGACGACGGGCCTTTTGCGCTCCTCCTCGGGGCGCCGGTCGGGCGGGGTGACGATGCCGCCGGAGATGACCATCTTGATGGCCTCCTCCACCGTCATCGACAAAGGCACCAGTTCCTTCTTCGGCACGAACAGCAGGAATCCCGACGTCGGATTGGGAGTGGTCGGCAGGAAAATGTTGATGACCTCTTCCTTGGTGATGTTTTGGACCTCCCCTTCGGTGCGCCCGGTGATGAAGGCGATGGCCCAAATACCGCGGCGCGGGTACTCCACAAGCACCGCTTCGCGAAAGGCCTTCGACTGTTGCGCCAGGACCGTTTCCAGGACCTGCTTGACGGCGCCGTAGACGCTACGAATCACCGGCATCCGGGCGAGCACCCGTTCGCTCGCGCGCGTGAAGGAGTGGCCGACGAAACCAGCCGTCAATGCTCCGATCAGAATCAGAACGACGATGACGATGAGCAGTCCCAGCCCTGGCAGGCCGTATGTCAGATAGGTCTCCGGGTTGTATTTGGCCGGGAGCAAGGGGGTGACCTGGCCGTCGACGAAATCGATGAAGATCCAGGCCAGATAAAAGGTGATGCCGATGGGCGCGGTGACGAGGATGCCGGCGAGGAAATAGTTGCGGAGGCGGGCGCCTAGACTGGCTTCTACCGGTATCGGATTGCCCGCCATGGACTTGCCATCACCAAGGGGCGGCTGTTTTTGTGAAATGTCGTTCTTCATGGCGTTATCATTGCACACCTTGGCGTTCGCTATTAGAGCGGATGGTGATTAACGAAACCTTTCCATGGTTTCCGTTCAATGGCGTGAATCCCCTCTACATCTAGGATCACGCTTTCTTCGACATGTTGCGGATGTTTTCCGCGAAAATGTTGAGCAATCCACGGATAAACGGATCCGTTTTGGCCAGTTTGGCGGTGAATAACGTCCGCGAGACGACGATGAGGGTGGTCCCTTCGAGGGCGCGCGCCGTGGCCATCCGCGGATTATCGTCGATCAGCGCCATCTCGCCGAAAATAGCGCCTTTGTTGATGATGCCGAGAACGACGTTTTCTCCGTCGATGTTTTTGACGACCTCGACGGCGCCGGACTGCACCACGTATGCATTATCGCCAGGATCGCCTTCCTTGAAAATATTGTCACCGGGCGCAAACGTCGCGCGTTCCAGAATCCCTCTTTCCGCCATGCCGGGCCTCCCCTGTGATGTTTATGGTCGCTGTTTCCAGTATCGTATCTTATCCCGAATCGAAAACGGCAAAAAAGAATACAGTTTAGATGGTAAAGACCAGGCTTTATCCCAACCGTCCGATTGTCGGCGTCGGCGCCGTCGTCCTACGAGACGGCGAAGTTCTTCTGGTCCGCCGCGCCAACCCGCCGCGGCAAGGACAGTGGAGTTTACCCGGCGGTACCCAGGAACTCGGCGAGACGGTATTCGAGGCGGCCAGGCGCGAGGTTCTTGAGGAAACCGGGGTTAGCGTCGAGATCGACGGTGTTGTCGACGTCGTCGATTCCATCGACAACGACCCGTCCGGGCGGATTCGCTACCACTACACCCTCATCGATGTCTTGGCTTCCTGGCGGCAAGGCGGGATCAGAGCCGGCGGCGACGCCGCCGAAGCGGCATGGTTCGGACTCGACGAACTTTCCCCTCTTCGCCTGTGGACGGAAACGGAACGCGTCATCCGCCGCGCCCACGAGATGCGGTCGGCGAGACGTGGCTGAGAACAAAACGACGGCCAAAAGCCGCCGCAAAACACCGGTGGCCCGCCAACGTCCATTTCATTCGCCCGCCGCTCTGATGATCCACGACTTCCACATGGCCTCGACAACCGGCCTGAAAAAGTGGAAGCGGGCCTCCGACGAAGCATAGGGCCAGACGTGAGCGATCTCGCCCTTGGGCCTGGGGATGATTATGGTCCACTGCCTGAAACGCTCTTCTTCCATGGTATAGGTCACCAGGAACTCGTGTCCTTCCAGGCGAAGGCCGTTCTTGTCATAGGTCAAGGGTCTGTCGCCGAAATATTCGACCGCCGTGGCGGCGGCCGCCAATTGCGCCTTCAGATCGGAGAGAACGGCGGCGACTACCTGCCTTTGTCCGGCCGCCGAGGATGACCTGACGTTGCGGATGCCGATGGTGACGTAAAAGGCATCCGTCCCCTCCCTGCCGCGAAAAACCACCGTAAAGGGCGACGGCTTGGCGACGATCCAGTCGGCGGGATAATCGATGGAAAAACCGAACTTCGGGTCGGCGAAATGGCGGCGGCCGGATTTCCCTGGCGCCTCCGGCGGCGGAACGGTGGCTTGAAGAGAAGGAGCGTTCTTGACGGCCACTTCTCCGGCGGCGGGTTGGAAATTATCAAGCAGCCAGTCGAATTCCCTCTTCAGGGCGTCGAAGTCGCGCGGCGGGGCGAAAAACATGAACACGAAATCGGTGATCCGTCCGCGGACGACTACCACGCCCGTCCGGGTGCCCGATCCCTCGTAAAGGGTTTGGTACGCGGGCATGCCGGCGACGGTCATCGGCCCCTCGCCCAGCTTGCGCGACCAAGCCCGTCCCGGCCCGAGATAATGGGCTTCCAGCCGGGCGATCATGTCCTGGAAGCTGGCGCCCGGGTTAGCGGCCTTGGTCTGAATGCTGATGCGATAGCCCTGGCGCGAGCGAATGGCGACTTCGCGTTTCTCTCCACGTTCCGCCACCTGCACGCCCGGGGGAATGGAGAGAGTATATTTTCTTACCGGATGGACATATGTCTCCGCTTTGCGGATCTTTTCCGGCGCGGCGGTGGCGGCGGGCGGCGGGGCCTCCGCCACCACCGCGTCGCCGACGGCGGAGGTAGCGCAGCCGTGTATCAATCCCGCCGCCAGCAAAAGGCTAATCCTTGCTCGCCGCATCTCCCCCACCGGGCATAGGTGGCCAGACGTCATGGCAATCATCGGCAAAGGATATCACGGACAACAGAACTTTGGCAGCATCCAATGCCCGCCCCGCGGCTTGCAAGCTCTTACGAACAGGCATTCATTTGCCCGGCAAAGTCCGCTAATCTGGCCCAACAGGAAAACACCAAGGCGGGCCATGCCATGACGACTACGGCTATCGTTTCCATCTTGTGCGGCGATTCGGTCGGATTGGTCGCCGCCATCACCGGCCGCTTGTTTGATTTGGGCGCCAACCTGGGCGATACCACTTTCGCGGTTTTGGGAGGCGGCGCCGAATTCACGGCGATCTGCGAATTTCCCGGCGACGTCCCGGTCGACAGCGTGGAAGACGATTTGCGGCGCCTGCGGGAACTGACGGACGCGAAAGTGACGGTGAGCCGTTTCGATTTGGAGCCGGTTCACGGCCCTTCCGGCCGCGTCACCCACCACATTGACGTCAGCGGCGGCGACCGCCCCGGATTGATCGCCCGCCTGTGCGAGGTTTTCATCCAGTTCAAGGCCAACATTGTGCGGCTGAACGCCGTCAAGGCCCCGGCGGTGGGAGACGGGCAATATGTGATCAGGTTCTCCGTCAACATCCCCGAGGCCACTACCCGCTCCTGTTTGGCGACCGTCGCCAACACGGCTGGAGAAATGCAAATGAATTGCCAGTGCAGGGAAGTTCGCGGCCGTGAAGCCTGATTAACGAGCGCAAGAGTTATAGCGGCATCCGGCCGCTCCCGCGAGCATGGCCGGAAGAGATTGAAAAAACCGTTACGCCCGCCGGCGAGGCTCGGCCCCGCGCGGTTTGTGGTGGGGCTTGGCCCGAACGCCGATTGTGCTAAAGTGTGGCGAGAAGATCAAATGGAGGGCGGAACGATGGAGGATAGCTTGCTTTTGGGGATCGCCGGATTGGCGTTGTTTGCGCTTCTGGATTTTCGTTTGTTGCGGCTCACCTCGCCGCCGCCGACCGGGAAGCCTTCGCGGACGGACGGGTTGCCCTTGGCGAACGCGGTCATCGGGATATTCGCCGGTGTCCTCGCGGTCCGCGGATTTTTCCTGGACATCGAGTAGCGCCGTGGCGTTATTCCCCAACATTCGCACGCTTTGTTCCCAAGACACCACCGGGTCCGTCATCGTTCTCGGCGGCGGCGGCGGTAGCATCAGCGTCGATTCCCTTCCGTTCGCCGAACCGACGCTCGACTGGCATCCCCTTCGCGAGGACCAACCCGAACTGTCCTGGTTGGATTGGCGTACGCGGATTGCCGAGTTCAGGGGGCGGGAAAGGGAAAAGGCCGACCTTCTCGCCTGGGCCGAAACGGAGGGCTCGCCCGTTCTCGCCCGCTTCGTCACCGGCCCCAGCGGCGTCGGCAAGGCGCGCCTGGCGGCCGAGGTGGCGCAGACCCTCCGCGACAAGGGGTGGGCCGCCGGCTTCGCCGACCTTCGAAAGCCCGCCAAGTTTCACACCGGGCGGGCCGGAATACTGGTCCTCGCCGACTACCCCGAGGAACGGCCTGGAGGCATCCGTGGCCTCCTGGAAAATCTTGCGCGTATCGAGACCCGGCAACGGGTCAGGTTGCTTTTCCTGAGCCGCCAGGGATGGGGCGCCTGGGAACGCGAGATCGCCGGTGTCCCGGCGGCGATCGATTTTTTCTCTCGCGGCCAGACAGAGCTTTCACCGCTCGCCGCGGCGGATGCCTACCGGATTTTCCGGAGCGCCCGGGTGGCCCTGGCGAAGGAAATAAAGGCGGATCTGGGCGAGGTTGCCGAAACCGCCTTTGGCGAGTGGCTGCGCCTTGCCGATATCCACCGGCATCCTTTATTCATCGCCGCCGCCGCCATGCACAGCGTCCTCCACCCCGACGCGCCGGTGGTCGGATTGAGCGGCCGGGAAGCCCTCCACGCCCTCGCGCAACGCGAACTCACCCGCCTTGCCGACGAGGGGACCGCCGCCGGACTGGAGCCCGAAGCCCTCCAACACCTGGTCGCTTTCGCCGCCCTCCGGGGCGATCTCGACGGCGGCGACCTGCGGGCGCTGGCGGGCCGGACCGACCTCGCCCTGATGCTTCCGCCAGCCGAGGACATCGTCGCCAAGGTCGGGAGTTCCGGGCGCTTGCGGGACGGTGTTTTCCCCGAGCCGAAGCCGGACATCCTGGCCGCCAACCTGGCCGTCGCGGCGTTACGCCATGACCCCAAGCTGGCCCCGGAAAGGTTGTGGGCGGTGATCGAGGGCAGGGTGGGGGAAGGGCTAGCCCGCGCCGGCCGCTTGTCTTACGACGCCGAAATCGTGCTCGGTATGCTGGACCATCGCATCAGTGAGTGGTTGGAACGGATGGTCGAAGGCAAGCCTGAACGGTGGTCATTGATCGCGCCGGCCATCCGCGACGCGTCTCTCACCCCTGGGCTTGTGCCGCTGGCCACGGTGGTGTGGCGGGGTTTGCTCGACAAAGCCAAGCTCGACGAGGAAAAAGCAGATTTGCTAAACGTCCTTTCGGCGCACCTCGGCGCGACCGGCGACATCGCCGGGGCGCTCGCCGCGAGCACCGAGGCGGTGGAGGTCTGCCGCCGTCTCGCCGCCGCCAACCCGGCCCGCTTCGAGCCCGATCTGGCAACGAGTCTCAACAGCCTTTCCGGTGATTTGAGCGCCACCGGCGACATCGCCGGAGCACTCGCCGCGAGCACCGAGGCGGTGGAGGTCTTCCGCCGTCTCGCCACCACCGAGCCGGCCCGCTTCGAGCCCGATCTGGCGATGAGCCTCAACAACCTTTCCGGCGATTTGAGCGAGACCGGCGACGCCGCCGGGGCGCTCGCCGCGAGCACCGAGGCGGTGGAGGTTTCCCGCCGTCTCGCCGCCGCCAGCCCGGCCCGCTTCAAGCCCGATCTGGCGATGAGCCTCAACAGCCTTTCCGGCGATTTGAGCAAAACCGGCGACGCCGCCGGGGCGCTCGCCGCGATCACCGAGGCGGTGCGGGTCTCCCGCCGTCTCGCCGCCGCCAGCCCGGCCCGCTTCGAGCCCGATCTGGCGTCTAACCTCAACAGCCTTTCCAACCGCTTGAGCGAGACCGGCGACATCGCTGGAGCGCTCGCCGCGAGCACCGAGGCGGTGCAGGTTTCCCACCGTCTCGCCGCCGCCAACCCGGCCCGCTTCGAGCCCGATCTGGCGCCGATCCTCAACAGCCTTTCCAGCCGCTTGAGCGAGACCGGCGACGCCGCCGGGGCGCTCGCCTCGATCACCGAGGCGGCGGAGGTCTCCCGCCGTCTCGCCGCCGCCAACCCGGCCCGCTTCGAGCCCGGTCTGGCGTCGTGCCTCAATAACCTTTCCATCCGCTTGGGCGCGACCGGCGACATCGCCGGGGCGCTCGCCGCGATCACCGAGGCGGTGCACGTCTCCCGCCGTCTCGCCGCCGCCAACCCGGCCCGCTTCGAGCCCGATTTGGCGTCAAGCCTCAACAACCTTTCCGGCGATTTGAGCGAGACCGGCGACACCGCCGGGGCGCTCGCCGCGAGCAACGAAGCGGTGGAGGTCTACAGCCGTCTCGCCGCCGCCAACCCGGCCCGCTTCGAGCCCGATCTGGCAACGAGCCTCAACAATCTTTCCGGCGATTTGAGCGAGACCGGCGAAGCCGAGGGGGCGCTCGCCGCGAGCACCGACGCGGTGGATGTCTACCGCCGTCTCGCCGCCGCCAACCCGGCCCGCTTCGAGCCCGATCTGGCGTCGAGCCTCAACAACCTTTCCAACCGCATGAGCACGGCCGACGACGTCGGAGCGCTCGCCGCGGTCACCGAGGCGGTGGAGGTCTACCGCCGTCTCGCCGCCGCCAACCCGGCCCGCTTCGAGCCCGATCTGGCGACCAGCCTCAACAACCTTTCCATCCGCTTTAGCGAGAGCAGCAACGTCACCGGGGCGCTCGACGCGAGCACCCAGGCGGTGGAAGTCCGGCGCCGTCTCGCCGCCGCCAACCCGGCCCGCTTCGAGCCCGATCTGGCGAGGAGCCTCAACAACCTTTCCAACCGCTTGAGCGAGATCGGCAACGTCGCCGAGGCGCTCGCCGCGATCACCGAGGCAGTGGAAGTCTACCGCCGTCTCGCCACCGCCAACCCGGCCCGCTTCGAGCCCGATCTGGCGACCAGCCTCGGCGCCATGGGTTCCTATTTACGCGCCGACGGACAGGCGGCGAAGGCCAGGGCGGCGTTCGAGGAAGGCATCCGCATCGTCCAACCCCACGCCGAACGCTACCCCGAAGGCCCGGAAGATCGCCTCCTCGCCAACCTGCGGCGGGAGATCGAAAGCCTGGACGCCGGCGACGGCTGACCCGTCCGCGGCCTCGCCGCCGATTCCAGCGCCTATTTCACCCAGGCGATACGGAGGATGTTGGTGGCGCCGGGGGTGCCGAAAGGGACGCCGGCGGTGATGACCACCTGATCGCCGGTGGCGGCGAATTCCTCGCGCAAGGCGATATCGACGGCTTTATCGACCATTTCGGCGAATCTCTTCAAATTCGGGACCTTGACGGAATGGACCCCCCAGGCGAGCGCCAGCCTTCGCGCCGTCCCGATCCTCGGCGTCAGCCCCAGGATCGGCATCCCAGGCCGCTCGCGGGCGGCGCGGAGCGTCGTCGATCCGGTCGACGAGAAGGTGACGATGGCCGCCGCCGAAATCGTATGGGCCGCCTGCCGGGCGGCGGCGATGATGGCGTCGGCGTCGGTGGCCTTGGGGTGGCGGTGCTGAGCTTCCATGACGGTGCGATAATAAGGATCGCTCTCCACCCTTTTGATGATCTTGTTCATCATCGTCACCGCCGCCACCGGATGATCGCCGACAGCCGTCTCCGCCGACAGCATGACCGCGTCGGCTCCGTCGTAAATGGCGGTGGCCACGTCGGATGCCTCGGCGCGGGTCGGCATCGGCGCATGGATCATGGAATCCAGCATCTGCGTCGCCACGACGACGGGCTTGCCGGCCTCGCGGCAGGAATTGACGATGCGTTTTTGCAAGACCGGAACGTCCTCGGGCGGGGCCTCCACGCCCAAGTCGCCGCGTGCCACCATCACCGCGTCCGCCAGTTCGACGATTTCATCCAGGTGCTCGATGGCCAGGGGTTTTTCCAGCTTGGCAAGAACGGCGGCGCGGCCGGAGATCAGTTTTCTCGCGGCGATGACATCTTCCGGCCTCTGGACGAAGGACAGCGCCACCCAGTCGACGCCCAGCTTCAGCCCGAATTCCAGGTCTTCCAGGTCTTTGCCGGTCAGCGGCGAAAGGTCGAGGACGGCGCCGGGGACGTTCACCCCCTTGTGGTCCGACAACTCACCGCCGTTGACGACCTTGGTTTCGGCGAAATCCTTGCCGCAATGAACGACGCGCAGGCGAATCCTGCCATCGTCCAGCAAAAGGTTCATTCCCGCTTTCAGCGCCGCGAAGATTTCCGCATGCGGCAATTGCACGCGCCGGCTGTCCCCCGGTTGCTCTGAAAGGTCGAAACGAAAGGATTGGCGCGCTTTCAACAGGATCTTTCCAGCGGCGAATTCGCCGACTCTGAGCTTCGGCCCCTGAAGGTCTAGAATGATGCCGATCGGACGGTTGTAGTGTTTTTCCAGTCCGCGGATGATCCTGAACAGTTTTTTGTGCTCGGCATGGGTTCCGTGGCTGGCGTTAAGGCGGAACACGTCCGCCCCCGCCTCGAAAAGCTTGCCGATGAGTGCTTCGCCGCAAGCGGCGGGACCGAGGGTGGCGATGATTTTGGCGTTACGGTGGCGTCTCATGGCCGAACAATAGGCACAGGGGGGCGTTCTAAACCAGCTTCATTTTTCCCATTTCAGCTCGGTTCGCCGATCAGAATGGCGCGGAAATCGTTGACGTTCGTCAAGGTCGGACCGGTGATCACCAGGTCGCCGAGAGCGGTGAAAAAACCGTAGGAATCATTATCCTCCAGCATGGCGGCGGCGTTAAGGCCCGCCTTGGCGGCGCGGCCAAGGGTGTCCGGGCCGATATGGGCGCCGGCGTTGTCCCCGCCGCCGTCGAAGCCGTCGGTATCGCAGGCGATGGCCCGCACTTCCGGTTGCCCGTTCAACGCCAAGGCCAGGGCGAGGATAAATTCGGTGTTAGGCCCGCCGCGGCCATTTCCCCTGACCGTCACTGTCGTCTCGCCGCCGGAAAGCAGCAGGCCGGGTCGATCTCCGCTCGCCGCCGCTTGCATGGCGAGCTTGCCCTGCAACCGGGCCACATCGCGTGATTCGCCTTCGATGGCGTCGCCGAGGACGATCGGCTCGAAGCCGGCGTTGCGCGCCGCCGCCGCCGCCGCCGCCAAGGCCGCCCGAGGTGTTGCCGTCAATACTGTCTCGGCCCGTGAAAGGCGTTCATCGCCCGGTTTCGGCGTCTCGCCCGAGCCACCGTCTAAAAACGAAGCGACGGCGGCGGGAAGGCCGATGGCGTACTTTTCCAATACCGCCTTGGCATCGGCGACGGTGGTGGGATCGGCGACCGTCGGGCCGGAAGCAATGACTTCCGGGTTGTCGCCGGCAACGTCCGAGATGATCAAGGTGAGGGTCCGCGCCGGAAAGGCCGCCGCCGCCAGCCGCCCGCCCTTGATCGCCGAAAGGTGCTTTCTGACGCAATTGATCTCGGAAATGGCCGCCCCCGACTTGAGCAGAGCTTGGGTGAGAGTCCTTTTGTCTTTTATCGTCAAGGCCGGCGCCGGCAGGGACAACAATGCCGATCCGCCACCCGAAATCAGGCAAAGAACCAGATCGTCCTCGGCCAATCCCCGCACGGCGTCGAGTATCCGCCTTGCCGCCGCCTCTCCGGCGGCGTCGGGAACGGGATGGGCGGCCTCCACCACCTCGACCCGCCGGCACGGCACACCATGACCGTAGCGGGTGACCACCAGACCCGAGAGCGGCCCCGGCATGTGCTCCTCCACCGCCCGCGCCATGCAGGCGGCGGCTTTGCCGGCGCCGACAATCACGCACCGCCCTTTCGGCCGGGGAGGCAGGAAGGGGGGCACCACAATCAGCGGATTTGCCGCCGCCATGGCGGTGTCGAATAAAAATCGGAGGAACGTCTCACCCACTGGTTCATGTTAACGAAATAATGACTACATCTCATTCAAAATGAAAAATCCGCCGACGCTTGGCGAGTGCCGACGGAAACGGGTAGTATAGAGCAAATTCAGAATGGTGAATCCGCTCTAGTGCCGCCGGGAACATGAGGAAAGACGGCAATGTTGAAAAAATTTGTCTCGAAAGCGCTGTTGTCCGTCGTCATGGACAAAAAAGCCAGAGACAGGCTGGACACCATCCGCAATGGCAAAAAGCCGGCAAGCCGCGAACAACAGATCGAAACAATGCGCAACAATTTCCGCCAAGCCTTAACGCCAGAAGGCGAAAAAAAAATCGAATCGCTGCGCGGAACCATCGACAAAGTCATGACCCCGGAACGTCAGGAATTGATCCGCAACGCCATGAAAATCCACCGGGCCAAGATGAAAATCCTTGACGATCTCTCCGACGAGGATAAAAAGAAACTTTACGTCGCCGCCGTCAGGGCCTTCCTCCACCAGGGCAAGGGTAAAAACTGAGCCCCGTCGGCCTTGGAATTTGCTCTTGATGTATGAAAATCTGATGCGTTCTTGCTTGATTCTTTTAACTTTTTTTCTGGGAACTTTGGTCATGGCCGGAAACGTGGAGGCGGGCGATCCCAAAAACACGCTCTATCTGGACCTTGAATACGGTCGCGTGGTCATCGAAATGCGCCCCGATTTGGCGCCACGCCACGTCGCCCGCATCAAGGAACTGGTGCGCCGGAAATTTTATGACGGGCTTACCTTCCACCGGGTGATCGACGGCTTCATGGCCCAGACCGGCGACCCGAAAGGCGACGGCACCGGCGGCTCCGGCGTCAATCTGGCGGCCGAGTTCTCCAAGGAACCCCACGTTCGCGGCACCGTCTCCATGGCCCGCGGTTCCTATCCCGACAGCGCCGATTCGCAGTTCTTCATCGTCTTTGCGCCGTCCCCTTGGCTAAACGGCAAGTACACCGTCTGGGGCAAGGTGGTCGAAGGCATGGAACATGTGGACAAAATCAAACGAGGCGAAGAAAACTCCAACGGCGCGGTCGACGATCCGGACAAAATCCTCCACTTGCGGTTTGCGGCTAGCGTTAAGGAGTAATTCGGGTTCCGCCACCGGTGCCGGCCAAACGTGAAATGCTCTCGGGGCGGTCTTGCGCGCCCTATTCGGACCGTGCCAAGACCGCTTCGATCGCCGCCAACGCCTTCGCCGCTTCCTTGCCGTTGGGGCCGCCGGCCTGGGCCATGTCGGGACGGCCGCCGCCGCCCTTGCCGCCGACCACGGCGGCGCCGGCGCGGACCAGATCGACGGCGTTGATCCGGGCGGTCAGATCATCGGTGACACCGACCACTAGAGACGCCTTGCCGTCGTTGACGGAAACCAGCGCGACGACGCCGGAACCCACCTGTTGCTTGAGTTCGTCGGCCAAGCCCTTGAGGTCCTTGGGTGGCGTGCCGTCGAGCAGCCGGGGCGAGTACCTGACGCCGCCTACCTCCTTGACCTCGCCGCCCCCGCCCCCGCCGCCACCGGTGGCCAGCGCCCGCCGGGCGTCGGCTAGATCCTTCTCCAGCTTCTTGCGCTCATCAAGCAACCCGGAAACGCGAGCGGGAACGTCGGCCGAGGCGATCTTCAACAGGGCCGCCGTTTCCCGCAGGACCGCCTCGCGGCCAGCGTAATAGTTTTCGGCGGCGGCGCCGGTTAGACCTTCGATGCGGCGCACGCCCGCCGCCACCGCGCTCTCGGAGACAATCTTGAATAAGCCGATGTCGCCGGTGCGCCCGACGTGGGTGCCGCCGCAAAGCTCGACCGAGTAGGTCCCGTCGGCATCCTCGCCGCCCATGCAAACGACGCGCACCTCGTCGCCGTATTTCTCCCCGAACAACGCCATGGCGCCCTCCTTGACCGCCTCCTCGGGCTCCATCAGGCGGGTGGAGACGGCGGAATTGCGGCGGATGCGGCCGTTGACCTCGGCCTCGACGCGGGCGATTTCTTCCCTGTCGATCGCTTTCGGATGGCTGACATCAAAACGCAGCCGGTCCGCCGCCACCAGCGAGCCCTTTTGGACGACGTGATCGCCGAGCGCCCGGCGCAACGCCCGGTGCAGGAGATGGGTGGCGGAATGATTGGCGCCAATGGCCCGGCGCTGGTTGTCGTCGACTCGCAGGACGACCTCGTCGCCGACCCTGACCGCGCCCTCCTCGATGCGGCCCAGGTGGACGAAAAGGTCGCCGACTTTCTTGACGGTGCCGGTGACCTTGACCTGGACGTCACCGTCGCCGTTGGTGATGGCGCCGGTGTCCCCCACTTGGCCGCCGGATTCCCCGTAAAAAGGAGTCTGGTTGACGACAATGGCGACCTCGGAGCCCGTTTTGGCTTCATCGATTCGTTTGCCGCCGATGACCAGGGCGATCACTTGGCCCTCGGCGGAGACCGTTTCGTAGCCGAGAAACTCGGTGGCTCCAAGCTCTTCGCGGACGCTGTACCAGATTTCATCCGTCGCCACTTCGCCGGATCCGATCCAGGCCTTTCTGGCCTCTTGGCGTTGGCGCTCCATGGCGTCGTTGAAGCCGTCGACGTCGACTTCCATGCCCTTGCCGTGGAGCGCGTCCTGGGTGAGGTCGAGAGGGAAACCGTAAGTGTCGTAAAGCCTGAACGCGGTCTCGCCCTCCAGTTCGCCGCCGGCGCCTAAATCCGCCGTCGCCTCGTCGAGAAGCCGCAAGCCCCGTTCCAGGGTGCGTTTGAACCGGGTTTCCTCGGATTCGAGAGTTTCGGCGATCAGCGCTTGGGCGCGCGTCAGTTCCGGGTAGGCCTCGCCCATCCGCGCCGTCAAGGCCGGGACCAGCCGCCACAACAGCGGCTCCTTGGCGCCGATCAGATGGGCATGACGCATGGCCCGGCGCATGATCCGGCGCAACACGTAGCCGCGGCCCTCGTTGGACGGCAGCACGCCGTCGGCAATGAGAAAACAGCTTGCCCGCAAATGGTCGGCGATGACCCGATGCGAAATCCCGTGCTCGCCGTCGGCGTCGGTGCGCGAGGCCTCGGCGGAAGCGGCGATGAGGGCGCGGAACAGGTCGGTCTGGTAGTTGTCGTGCGTGCCCTGCATGATGGCGGCGGTGCGCTCCAGCCCCATGCCGGTGTCGATGGACGGCTTGGGGAGATCGACCCGCTCATCCGCGCTAAGCTGTTCATACTGCATGAAAACCAGGTTCCAGATTTCGATGAAACGGTCGCCGTCCTCATCCGGGCTGCCGGGCGGGCCGCCGGGGATGTGCTCGCCGTGATCATAGAAAATCTCCGAGCACGGGCCACAGGGGCCGGTGTCGCCCATGGCCCAGAAATTGTCCGAAGTCGGAATGCGGATAATCCGGCTTTCGGGAAGGCCGGCGATCTTTTTCCACAGCTCGAAGGCCTCGTCGTCGTCGGCGTAGACCGTGACGATCAGGCGGCTGGCCGGCAGGCCGTACTCCTTGGTGACCAAGTTCCATGCCAATTCGATGGCCAAGTCCTTGAAGTAGTCGCCGAAGGAGAAGTTGCCAAGCATCTCGAAGAACGTGTGGTGGCGAACGGTGCGGCCGACGTTTTCCAGGTCGTTGTGCTTGCCGCCGGCGCGAACGCATTTTTGCGACGTGGCGGCACGCGTATAGGGGCGATTTTCGAGGCCGGTAAAGACGCTCTTGAACTGTACCATGCCGGCGTTGGCGAACATCAAGGTGGGGTCGTTGCGCGGCACCAGCGGCGAGGAAGCCACGACCTCATGGCCGTGGCCGGCGAAATAATCGAGAAACGCCTTGCGGATGTCGTTGACCGTGTGCATGGGGGGTAATGTAGGCCCGGCGTCGATTGAACGGAAGGCCCAGGTTATTCAGGGCAAGGCTTTTAGCGCCAAGGCGGGCGAGTGTCGAGGAAGGGTGAGCAGACCTTAACTCGGCCTCTTCGCTGTCCAAAAAATGGGGCGCACTTTAGTTGTATGGCGGCGACGCAACGATCAGTTTCATGCATCCGTTGGGCAGCTGCCGCATGAATTCCAGACTGTCCTCGCAAGCCATGTTGGCCGCGTTGTCGGTTTCAAGCCTGAGAACGGATTGCGCGTCCATCGGTACCTCCAAACGATATCTTGTAGGCGATCATGAAATTCCACGCAATACCTGGTCGATGCTGAGGGCATCCGGTTCAGATCGCACAATCACCGTATCCCGCTGCCCGGCGCTTACACCAAGTTGACAGCCACCGCGGCCCCACATAGCGGGGCCGCGTTCGCTGGGCGACGGATATCGCCTATCCGCCCGCTTCCGCCGGCGGCTCGGCCGCGTTGGCGGCGTCCGCCAGCTCGTCCATGCCTTTCTTCATTTCAGCGGAAACCAGGCCGGCGCTCTGGCGGATGGCGACGTCGATGGCGGCCGCCACCGCCGGGTTTTCCTTGAGATGGTCCTTGGCGTTCTCGCGGCCCTGGCCGATGCGTTGCGAGTTGTGCGAGAACCAGGAGCCGGACTTCTCGACGATGCCGGCGGCGACGCCCAAGTCCAGTATCTCGCCGGCCTTGGAGATCCCGACGCCGTACATGATGTCGAATTCGGCCTTCTTGAAGGGCGGCGCCAATTTGTTCTTCACCACCTTGACCCGGGTCTGGTTGCCGACCACCTCGTCGCGGTCCTTGATGGCGCCGATGCGGCGGATTTCCAGGCGCACCGAAGAATAGAACTTGAGCGCGTTGCCGCCCGTCGTCGTCTCCGGATTGCCGAACATCACGCCGATCTTAATGCGAATCTGGTTGATGAAGATAATCAGCGTGTTGGAACGCGAAACGGAGGCGGCCAGCTTGCGCAGCGCCTGGCTCATCAGGCGGGCCTGCAAGCCGACATGGGTGTCGCCCATCTCGCCCTCGAGCTCGGCGCGCGGCACCAAGGCGGCGACGGAGTCGATCACCAGCACGTCGACGGCGCCGGAGCGGACCAGGGTGTCGGTGATCTCGAGAGCCTGTTCGCCGCCGTCGGGCTGGGAGATCAGCAGATTGTCGATGTCGACGCCCAGTTTCCCGGCGTAGATCGGATCGAGAGCGTGCTCGGCGTCGATGAAAGCGCAGGTGCCGCCCAACTTCTGCGCCTCGGCGACGGTATGCAGGGCCAGCGTCGTTTTTCCCGACGCTTCCGGTCCGTAAATCTCGACGACGCGACCGCGCGGCAGGCCGCCGATGCCAAGGGCGATGTCGAGGCTCAAGGAACCGGTGGAGATGACCTCGGTTTCGACGGTTTCGCGTTGGCCGAGGCGCATCACCGAGCCCTTGCCGAAGGCCCTTTCAATTTGGGAGACGGCGGCTTCCAGGGCCTTGTTCTTGTCCATCGTATCCTTTCCCACGAGTCGTAAAGCGTTTTCAGCCATGACCTGCCTCACTTATTTCATATGGTGTGCGGAGATGCAATCCAAGGCAATGTACATGATATGTTCTTATCCGCAAGACATTTTTTTTAAGTGGTTGATATATAACTGTTATTTAAGAGTGCATTCGCTTTATGTTCCGGCCGAAAGCGAAGGTCCGCCATAGACGCATGTCTGTAGTGGTTAAACGGGATGGATTGAATGTTCGCTCAGGACCACAACCGGCCCCAATCCCCCGCCTCCAACCCATGCCGCCGCCCGACCGGAAAATGCCCTTCTCAATTCCTCAGCGGCTTGCCGGTTTTGAGCATGTGTTTAACCCTGGCGATGGAGGCGGGGTGGCGCGCTAATTTCATGAAGGCGAGGCGTTCCAGGGCCAGCAGGTCGTCTTCGCACAAAGGCTCGGTGATGTCGGTATCGCCGCCGCTCAACACTCCGGCCAGGGCTTTCGCCACCACTTGGTCGTGAGGCGTCGCCTTGCCGGCCTTGCCGAGGCCATCGACGACCATGTTCATGGTCGCCCTGGCGGACCCTCCGGGCAGGAAAATCTCCGCCTCGGCGGGCGGCCGGTAATCCCCGGCCAGCTCCAGGGCCTTGGCCTTGGCGTCGGCCAACAGGCGGTCCCGGTTCATGGTGATCCCATCGCCGGGGCGCAGGTAAAGCAGACCTTCGGCCTCGGCCGCCGACTTGGCCACCGCCGCCTTGCCGATGGTCTCGAAAACCTTGATCACCGGCGGCATGGGGCCGCTGGGCCGTTGCCCATCGGCGGTCCAGCGCAGCAGCATCTCCTTGCAGCCGCCCCAGGCCGGAACGACGCCGACGCCGGTCTCGACGAGGCCGGCATAGGTCTCGGCATGGGCCTGGACGGCGTCGCAATGGAGAAGAATTTCGCAGCCCCCCCCCAAGGCCATGCCGGACGGCGCTCCGACCACAGGGAAGGGGGCGTATTTCAAGGCTTGCAAGGCGCTTTGCCCGTATCCGATCAGCCAGCGGACGAAAAACCAGGCGCGCCATTTGGCGGCAATCGACAACAGCCCGATGTTGGCGCCGACCGAGAAATTAGAGCCTTCGTTATAGATCACCATGGCCCTGTAGCCGTTGGCGATGATGTTGACGGTGCGGATGGCCTTGCCGATCATCGACAGGATCCGGGGATCGATGGAGTTCATCTTGGAATGAAACTCCAGGCAGACGACGCCGTCGCCGATATTCCACAGGCTGGCCGAGGGGTTGGTGGCCAGCGGTCTCGTCCGCGCTTTCACGTCGGCTAAAAGCAGCACGCCGTCGGCGCGTTCGATGTCGCGGTATTTGCCCTCGGGGCCGAGAAATTGCAGCCGGCCGGCGGCTTTCCGATAGAAGGTCTCCTCGCCCACCGCTGTCAAGAGTTCGGGAACGGCCAAGCCATCGCTTTTTAGTTTTTCCGCCAACCAGTTGGCGCCCAGCTTGTCGATCAGCTCGAAGGGGCCGAACGACCAGTTGTATCCCAGCCGCATCGCCGCATCGACGGCGGCGATATCGCCGGCGATCTCGGGCACCAAGTCGGCGGCATAGCTCAAGGTCCGGGAAAGCACCTTCCAGGCGAAGCGCCCGCCCTTGTCGGACTTCGTGACCAGGGCCCGGAGCCCGCCTTTCTTCGCCGCCGAAAGGCAAGCGAGCTTCGGCTTGGCGGCGGCGGCGTATTCGCCGGTGGCGAGATTGATGGCTTCCTTGACCCTTTTGCCGCCATCCTTGTTGAGCCGGTAAAAACCGCCCTTGCCCTTGCGGCCGGTATAGCCCTTGGAGATCATTTCGGCGATCAATTCCGACTCGCGGAAGACGCCGTGAAAGGCGTCGCCCGCCGGCAAGGCCCCGGCCATGCCGCCCAGGACATGCGGCATCAGATCGAGACCGATCAAATCCAAGAGCCCGAAGACGCCGGTCTTGGGGATGCCGACGGGCCGGCCCATCACCGCATCCGCCTCCTCGACGCTCAAGCCCCCCTCCATGGCCTCGACGACGGCGCATTGCAGCCAGAAGACGCCGATGCGGTTGGCGATGAAACCGGGCGTGTCCTTGGCCATGACGATGCCCTTGCCGAGCCGCTTGTCGGCGAAGGCGCGAACGGCGTCAACGGCGGCCGGGCGCGTCAGCGGACCGGCGACCAGCTCCAGCAGCCGCATGTAACGCGGCGGGTTGAAAAAATGGCTGATCAGGAAATCGCCCTGGAACCTTTCCGGCATGCCTTCGGTGAGAACGCTCAACGGCAGGGTGGAGGTGTTGGAAGAAACGATGGAGCCTGGCTTGCGGGCCGTCTCGATCTTGGCGTAGAGGGCGCGCTTGATTCCTAAGTTTTCGGCCACGGCCTCGATGATCCAGTCGCATTGGGCCAGCAAATCCAGATGGTCGTCGATGTTGCCGGGGGTGATCAGCTCGGCGTTTCCCTTGTCCATGAACGGGGCGGGATCGGCCTTCAGCAGCTTGCCCAAAGCGCCCTCGGCGATGGCGTTGCGGTTGTCCCCGTCCTTGGCGGCGATGTCGAGGAGCACCACCGGGATGCCGGCGTTGGCGATGTGGGCGGCGATGCCGGCGCCCATGACGCCGGCGCCGATAACGGCGGCCTTGGAGATCTCGGCGATCTCCGCCATCTACATGGCCTCGAGGATGGTGGCGATGCCCTGGCCGCCGCCGATGCACTGGGTGGCCAGCGCGTATCTCCCCTCTTGCCGTTGCAGCAGCGCCGCCGCCTTGCCGGTAATGCGGGCGCCGGTAGCGCCGAGCGGATGGCCAAGGGCGATGGCGCCGCCGTCGATGTTGATCTTGTCGCCGTCCAGCTTCAGCTTGTCGATGCAGGCAAGTGCCTGGGAGGCGAAGGCCTCGTTGAGCTCGATCACGTCGATGTCGGCGACCTTGAGACCGGCCCGCGCCAGGGCCTTCTTGGTCGCCGCGACGGGACCGATGCCCATGATTTCAGGCTGGCAGCCGGCCACCGCGACGGCTTTTACGCGGGCCAAGGGATCGAGGCCGTTTCGTTCCGCGTAGTCCTCGCTTACCACCAGCACCGCCGCCGCCCCGTCGGTCAGGGGCGAAGACGTGCCGGCGGTCACCGTGCCGTTTTCGTCGAAGGCGGGCTTGAGATCGGCCAAGGCCTCCAGCGAGCTGTCGGGACGGATGCAGCCGTCGGTGTCGATCTTGGTTTTGCCCTTCCCAAAGGAGACGATCTCGGCTGCAAGATTGCCTTGCTCGCGCGCGGCGGCGGCCTTGACGTGGCTGGCCAACGCGAAGGCCTCCTGCCGGGCGCGGGACAGGCCGTATTTGACGGCGACGTTCTCGGCGGTCTCCCCCATGGGTATGTAGGCCTGGGGATACTTTAAATAGAGGCCCGGGTGGGGCAGCGGATTGAAGCCCATGACCGGCACCCGGGTCATCGACTCGACGCCGGCGCAGATGAACACCTCGCCGGCGCCCAAGGCGATGGCGCCGGCGGCCATGTGGATGGCCTGCATGGACGAGCCGCAGAAGCGGTTGACGGTGACTCCGGCGACCGATTTGGACAGGCCGGCGAGAAAAACGGTCAAGCGGCCGAGGTTGAACCCTTGCTCGCCCTCAGGGAAGGCGCAGCCGAGGATCAGGTCTTCGACATCGGAGGGCTTGACGCCGGTTCTTTTCATCAGCCCCTTGACCACCAGCGCGGCCATGTCGTCGGGACGGATTTTCGCCAACTCGCCCTTGCCGGCGAAGGTGAAAGGCGAACGGGCGTAGCCGGCAATGACGGCGTTGGTCATGTCCACGAAACCCAAAGATCGTAAGGCTCGATGCACCGGCACCGGCCGCCGGTGATCGGGGTCGGCTCCTTGGCCGGCGCCGGCGCGGCCAACATGCGCTCGAAAGGATCATGGTGACACGACGACAACGCTACGGCGCGCCGGACGCGATCGATACGAAAAGGCAATTCCATGAATCCGTTTTCCTCGACGCGGCGGCGTTAGTCAAGTTGGAGCATGTCCATGCGGCAGCTCTCATTATTATTTTAGTACCATTTAATACCCGGTGTCATGGCCGGAAATTCGGTGACGGCCGGAAATTCGGTGACGGCATACTAATTTATATCTTGCCGCTTGTTTGGAAATGGCAAGGCTTTGAAAATTAGTATGCTGTCACCGAATTTCCATTCTTGAGAGCGAAGGTGAAAGGCGAACGGGCGTAGTGGCCGGTGATGACGGCATTGGTCAAGTTGGTCATGTCTTATGGCTCCGTTTCGGCGGCTCCGTCCCGGCCGTCCGACGGTTCCGCCGCCTCCCCGCTTTCAGCTCTTTCTTGGAGATTTTGCCGATCAGGGTTATGGGTAGGGTTTCGCGGAACTCGATGCGCCGGGGAATCTCGAACGGCGCCAGTTTGTCCTTGAGGAAAGCCCGCAATTCCACCGCCTTCAGGCTCTCTTTGTCCTTGAGCTTGACGAAAGCCTTGACGATTTCACCGCGATGGCGGTCGGCGACCCCGCAAACGGCGACTTCGGCGATGGCGGGATGAAGCTGGATCGCCTCTTCGACCATGCGCGGATAAACGTTGAAGCCGCCGCTCAGGATCAGGTCCTTGATGCGGTCGATGACGTAAAGATAACCGTCCTCGTCGAGGTGGCCGATATCGCCGGTGTGCAGCCGGCCGCCCCGCAAGGCATCGACGGTTTCCTGCGCCCGGTTGGCGTAGCCGGCCATGACTTGCGGGCCGGTGACGCAAATTTCGCCATGTTCGCCCAACGGCAAAATTCGATCGGGCCCGTCGCGGGCGACGATCTCGATCAGCGTCGCCGGCAACGGCAAGCCCACGGAGCCTGTCTTGTTGATGCCCGCGAACGGATTGACGGTGCATACCGGTGCCGTTTCGCTCAAGCCGTATCCTTCGACCAGGGTGCATCCAGTCATCTCCTCGAAGGCATTGCGCACCTTGGCGGGCAGCGGCGCGCCGCCGGAGATGCAATAAACGAGACTGGAAAGGTCTTGCTTGCCAAGGTCGTGGGCGGCGTTGAGCGCCGAATACATGGTCGGCACGCCAACGAAGATGGTCGGGCGCTCGCGGTCGATGGTCTTCAAGACCTCGGCCGTCTTGAAGCGCGGCAGCAAAATCATCTCGGCGCCAAGGCGCAAGCCCACATTCATCACCGCGGTCATGCCGAAAGCATGGAATAAAGGCAGTACACCAAGGATTTTTTCACCGCCCGGTTTGGTGCCTTGCGCCCACATTTCGACCTGGACCGCGTTGGCGTAAAGGTTGGCGTGGGTCAATCTGGCGGCTTTCGGCAGGCCGGTCGTGCCGCCGGTGTACTGCAGCACGGCGACATCGCGTACGGCATCGATTTCGGCTGGCTCGAACATGCCGTCGTTGTCGATCAGGCGGTCATAGCGCACATGCAGGTCGTCATCCGGAATGGCGGCGATCTCGCGGCGCCTGAGAACGGCAAAGAGGGCGTTCTCCGGAAACGGCAGGATGGCGGTCATCGAGCAGACAACGATCCTCTCGAGGCCGCCGCCGTCGGCGAGACGCTTCGCCACCTTCGGGTAGAGCGTCTTCATGGCGAGCGTCACCAGGATGCACATGCCGGAGTCGCGAATCTGCCGTTCGATCTCGCGTTCGGCGTAGAGCGGGTTGACGTTCACCACGGTGCCGCCGGCCTTGAGAACGGCATAAAAGCAGATCACGGCGTAAGGGCTGTTGGGCAGCATCAGTCCGACCTTGATGCCCTTTTGCACGCCCATGGCGCGGAATCCTTTCGCCGCCTTGTCCACCAGTTCGGCGATTTCACGATAGCGGTAGCGTCTGCCGCGGAAATTGACGCAGATGTTGTCGGGAAACGCCGCCGCCGCCTCGTCGAGCAAGGCGGGCAAGGGTTTGGGCGCGATCTCGGAGTGCCAGTCGATGCCCTCGGGATAGGCCTTTTCCCACGCCTCGGGAAGGTGCTCCGGGAGGTCCTCCAATTCCGCCTCTCGGTCCCGGCGAAGAAACCCCCGCACTCGGCGAACGGTTTTATAGAGGTTTTCGGCTAACGGTATTGGCATGGTTCGGTCCCCGTCGCGCCATTCTTAAAGCATGCCCGTGAGCTTATAGATAATTTTTTAGGAAATCCTCTACCGCTTTCACGGCGGCGGGTCGATACGGTGCCGCCAAAGAGCTCGGAAAACGGAATATTCCCAACCTGGTCCCCGCCTATGCCTATGCCGAGGGCTTCAAACGCTACGTGACGCAGGCGCTGGGAGTTCGCGAGGGCAACATCGTTGATCTTCGTGACGCTACGCAAGCGGACCTGATTTCGGTATTTGGTCGCAAGGGCCAATTCAAGGGACGGCTGTTCAACTGGGTCAAACCTGGACGATCCAACGTCACCATCTACTACTCGGGCCACGCCTCGCCGGTCTATATGAGGGCGAAAACCCTTAGCCTGCCCGCCAACGTCACGGTGATAGCCGCCGGGGGGGCAAGGGAAATGGCCTCATGGGAGAAAGACAAGTCGCACGGCCTGTTCACCAAATATTTCCTCTTGGGCATGTCCGGGAAAGCCGACGCGGAGCCATTTGGGAATGGTGACGGATCGGTCGGATATGATGAACTCAAGCGCTACCTGAAGGATACGATGTCCTATTACGCCAGGCGCTATTACGGGCGATTCGCGCTCGGCGGTGGGAGAGAATAGTCGATCCACGGGACGGACAACGGTCGCCCTTGACAGCCGTCGCGGACGGTGGCCTGTGGATGGTGGGCCGGCTCGGGAAAGTGGCCTTGTTCAGCCTCTCAAGAAAGTCATTCAAGGAGAGCCAATAATTATTCTTTCGAGAGATAAAAACGGCCATTCTTCCGAGTCAGGCGGCGGCGCCCGAGGTTCGCCCTCTTGGCGGCGGCCGGCGAAGCCGGCACGGCCTTGAATGCCGCCGATTGGGATGGCGGGCTCAACGGTATAACGGACGCTTTTCCCGGAATTCCCGGATGAACTTTTTTTTAAGGTTTCGGCCGATACGGCGCAGCAATTTTTGCGCCTTTGCCGCCACTGTCGAAAGCCATTGATTCCATTGCTTAAATAACCGGCGCGCTTCGCCCTGGCATTGATCCAAGGAAGGGTATCGGCGGAAGTCATTTTGGTCCTACCCTTGACTTCACGTTTTGGTTTTGTCACGCTATAGGGGTACTCGCCACACTGAATAGGTAACCTTTTATTAAGGGTCAGATGTCTTTGGTGTTCGGTAGTCGGTTCTTGGAGAGACATGCTCATTCCAACAGGCAGCCAAATAGGAGTTCCAACCAATGCCGAAAAAAATTACCCGGTTTATGAAACCGTTTTGGAAAAACGAAGATGGCGCCACGGCGATCGAATACGGGCTGATCGCTGCCCTAATCGCCGTGATTATTATCGCCGCCGTTACCTTTGTCGGCCAAGACTTGGGTAACATGTTCAACCAGGTCGCCAACAACATCTAGCCCATTTTTAATCATTAGGGGGTTTGCGGGGTCGAATTCGTCCGCGGGCCGTTTCATTATCGGGAACGGCCCCTAGTTTCGTGCCAAGGCCCCTTGAGAGCCTTGTTGGCGCCCAATCGCGAAAGCCGGTGTTGGCGGCGTGATGGTGTATTCGCGGCGGGAATATCCCGTAATAGCCATCACGCGCATCTTCGTGTGCCTATGTAGCGGACCTGAAACCCGCACATGGCGACGCAAGGGAGCGCCGGCTGCTTTCGCCTTAGGGGGCGATTCACGTTTCAAATTGATTCAATTTGAAACGATCCGCTCTACATCAATAAGTTAGAGCAAACTCTCCGGATTGATGGATCGCCTTTGGCGATTCCAATCAATCTGGATTTGCCCTAGGGCGGCAATAGCCAGTGGAAATCCTGCAAATCGTGCTCACCATCACCCAGGGGGTGGTTGTGGCATCGTTTCCCCTGCTTATGGCTTACGCGGTTGTCAGTGATTTTCGCTATTTTCAAATCCCCAACTGGCCGTCGGTCATCGTTGCCATCGCCTTTCTTCCCGCCGCCCTCCTGGGGGGAGTCGATTTTCTCGCCGTCGCCGTCCATTACGGAACCGGTTTGGCCCTTTTCGCCGGCGGGGCGATTTTGTTCGCCCGCGGCTTCATCGGCGGCGGCGACGTTAAATTGCTGGCGGCGGCGGGCGTTTGGATCGGATGGGCGGACATTGCGCCTTATCTGCTCCTCGTCGCCTTGTTCGGCGGCGCGGTGGCGCTGATCGTCCTTTGCCTCAGGCGGCTTGCGGACAGGCTGCCGTCCCTCGCCAGGGCGCCTTGGCTGCGGCAACATCTGGTCAAGGAGCAAGGCATTCCCTACGGCGTCGCCATCGGATTGGCGGCGATTTTCATGTTTTTCCGCTCCGCCGTGGTGCCGTGGTCGTGGACCGTCATGTTTTTCTGAGCGTCTTTTCGCGCCGGTAAAGGCTCGCCGCCGCCCATGCGCGAGGTGAGGGGGCTGCTACCCCGTGTCAATTAGCGTGTCTTCCATTTGGGCTCCGAAGAGGTCCGCGTTGGTGAGGCGGGCATTGTGAAGATCGGCGCCCTTCAGTTTCGCCTTGCGGAGATTGGCGCCATCCAGGTTGGCACTCCTGAGGTTGGCGCCGCTCAGGTTGGTGGGCCAGGAGCGGTGGGTCGGGGTACCGTCCTTGTCGCGTAGTTCGGTGGGGCCAAAGTTGGTCCGGCGCAAGTTGGTGCCCCTGAGGTCGGCGCCCTCCATGTTGGCGCCGCTCATATCCGCGTCCATCAAGTTGGCGCCCTTGAAGATGGCTTTCGAGAGATCGGCCATGGTGAACTCGATGGCGGCCAAGTTGGCGCCGCTGAAGTCGCTGCCGCGTGCCGTCGCCCCCCTCAGGTTGAAGCCGCGGAAATCGACGTGGTTGAAGTCGATCCATTGAGGTCGGCACGTTGGCCTTGGCTGCCGAACGAGGCTATCCAGGTGGCGTGCTCGTGCAGCACGGTTCGAACGTCGAGGTCGAGTTCGGAGAGGTCGCGGACCAGTTTCGCCCCATCCAGATTGGCTTGGCCGAGGTCGACGTCATCCAACTGGGCGCTGGCCAGCTCGGCATTCTCGAAGTTGCAGCCGTGCACGACGGCGCCCGCGAGGTTGGCTCCGCAGAGCTTGGTGTTGGAAAAATTGGCGCCGCTCAGATCGGCGCCCGTGAGGTCGACTCCGGACAGATTGGAATTCCTGAGATTGGCGGCGTTCAGGTTGGCCCCGGCAAGCGACGCACCGGTGAGGTCGGTCTGGATGATGCTCGCCCCTCCCAGACGGGCACCATTCAAATTAACCCCCGACAGGTCGGCCAGCGGCAATCCGTCCGGATCGTGGCTATGCCCAACTACGTCGAGCCCATCGTCCTTGTTGCTTATCAACAAGGTCCCGTCACGGAGGTTGGCGTCCTCCAGGTTGGCGTAATTGAACACGGTGCCGCGAAGGTAGGCGCCGCGCAGGTCGCAACCGCTGAGGTCGGCGCCGGTCAGGTTCGCATCGCACAAGTCGGTCGAGAACAGGTCCGCCTCCCGGAGGTCCGCCGCCACCAGGATTGTCTTGCAAAGGATGGCTCCCGTCAGCTTGGCGCGTTGCAGGTCGGCGCGGATGAAGTTGAAACCGGTGAGATCGGAGAGCGCCAAATCGGCGCGGCGGCCGCCTTTGTTACGGAGCCATTTTTGGTGATTGGCGAGAATATCCGCGACCTTCGCGGGTGTCACGACAACGATCAACTGAGGCATTGTCATCCCTGCTTCGAATTGCCCACCGAACACGCCACATCCACTTTCCCATATAAGCTTCCGATACTCCATAGATTCGAAGATCGAGGAAATTCGGTGACAGCAAGCGCCGCGCCTAACGGCGCCAGAGCCTTGACGATCAACCGAAGCTCGTTGGGCAGCCGCCTCTTGAAGACAATCCCATCCGCCCCGTCCGTCACAACGATTACGCTGTTGGTGGAATGCAATTCGATTCCACGGTAATATGTCATCTCGGTCTTCTCTTCAGGTCCTGGTTAAGCGGTTGCTCTTAACAAACTTCAACCAATGTACCGGTCGAGGAGAACGGCCTGGATGATTATCAGGTCTTGAATTTTGAATGGAGCCTCGGAAACACAACGGAAAACACGCGGGTTCGCCCATGATGCTCGCGGTCTCGTTTTTAACGAAACTGGCGAATTAGTCTACACGATTGCCCTTTAACCCCTAAGCCCATCGGGATGTATTCCCGCTTCCCCGGATTTAGCGCCGGGGATTTGGGACGCCAACCACTTGAACGAGGAGAAAATGATATGACCAGCGAACACACACCCGGACCTTGGCTCATCACGCCAGAGGGATATATCAGCACTGACGCGTACGGGTTCGTGCAAATTTACACACCTTTCCGCGAACACGCCTTTGGCCCCAATGCCAGCGACCCGAACCATGAAGAGTTTGAAATCGCCGCGGCCAACGCCCGGCTCATCGCCGCCGCCCCTGATACCGCCGCCGAGCGGGACCGCCTCAAAGCCGTCAACGCCAAATTGCTGGCAGCCATAGCCGCCTTACTTAATGGCATACAACACTGGAACGATACCACCAAAACGGAGCGTCTTGAAAGTGCCGCGGCCCAAGCCCGTGAAGTCATCGCCAAGACGAAGGGGACTCAACGATGACCGTCTTTATCAACGATCGAATCGGCAACGACCGCGCCCGCGCCCTTTTGTTTTCGATGTCGTAGGCCCCCATCCAGTCGGGGGACACCATACGCATTTGGATTCCTATTTTTTGTCTTTATGTAAGAAATTCGATGAAAACCACGGCTGCAAGGCATCTCATCGATTCTTCTTCTGTAATCGGTCGGTCGGGTCGAGTGGCGCGGGGGAATTTCACCCCCACGCTCTCACGGAACCGGACGCGGGCCTCTCGACTCATCCGGCTCTTACCGTCCAACCGCATGTCGGGTCGCCGCCCAATGAGGGAATAGCATCGGCTGCTCATGCATGATGCGTTGCAGCCAAGGCCGAGCCCGTCGCGGACGACGCCTCGGCTTCTTGTATTTCCGCATGGCCCACTTCGTCAGATACAAATCGAAGTGGTGGAGGACCCGGATAGCAGCCGACCTGTAATACGCCCCGTAGCAGTTCAACCAGCCCCGAAGAGCCGGAATGAATGTCCTTTTGCCAGGGCATCGAGGGATGTTTCGCTACGGTGGTGGAGTTGCCAGCCCCGCATCGTCTGTCGCACCGTCGCCGCCGCCTTGCGTCCCCCGCGGGACATCTTCCGCCGAAGCGGAAAGCTCTTAAATACCCTCTTTTTTCCGGGTGCTCAGGCGGCGGCTTCGCCGGCCTTGCCCCATTGGAACGTCCGTCCCGTCCACCCACATGCGGTGCAGGCTCAACGCCGCCTCGAACAGCAACGAGCGCACCATGGCGTCGCCGCACTTGCTGATCCGCCCCGAGCGCGAAATCTCGCCGGACTGGTACAGCCTTGGCATCAGGCCGAAGTCTCTTCCAATGAAACGTCCAATCCGGCAAAATACTTCATGGCTACTCCACCTTCATGTTTTTGGTGGCTGGACCATCCAGACCCCGTATTTAAAGCTCGGACAGTAGCCACCTTCCAAACCGATTACCCCATCTCTTTGGATCATGATGCTATAGACTCACATCGGCACTTTTACGGGACAGTAGCGCATGAGTATCTCTAAAATCCGAGGCTTGCTTTATCTCATCGCCCGGCTGTTGGGCGACGTCAACGCCGTCAGGAGGGGTACCGTCGGCAAGAGGATCGCCCGGCGGATCGCCGGCAAGGCTTCCGGTCGGCTTCTCCGGCGATTAATCAAATAGCTCCGCGCCGCCCGATCTTCCGCCTCCTCCTCGACGGGAACGTACTATAGCTTTAGATTGGGGCGTTCCAGGGAAGCAGGCCACCCGCGATCCACAGAGGACTGGTCATCACCACTTTGACCAGTTCCGGTTGGCGGGTGACGCCGGTCTTGTAGAAGATGGCCTTCAACGTGGTGCGCGCCGTTCCTTCGGTGACACCGAGTTCCGCCGCCGCTTCCTTGACGCTGTCTCCCGCAACCAAGCGTTCGGTCAGCCTCGCCTCGGAGCGGGTCAGCCCGAACAGGCGTCGCAGCTGTTCAGACGAGGTCTCCTGGGGGCGATTGGGGTCGGTGACGAACAGGATGCCGTATGGTTCGTCCAGCACGCCCATGCCGAAGCGTTGGTGGTTACTCCAGAGGGTGCTGATGATAACCTGTAGGGGCGGTTTTTCATCGGGACGTTCCAGGGTTATCGCTTCACCGGGAAGGATGGTGCCCTCGGCGGCGCTGTGAGTTGCTTTCTTGATGCAACTCAACATATGTCCCCGCTCCTCCCTGCGGGAAGCGGATAGAAGATTGTTATCGAGGACTAGGCCTCCATCCTTGGCGATGTTCCGTGCGATGTTGTTGGCGAAGCGGATACGACCGTCATCACGGACTATGACGATGCCTATGGGGATGTGATCGAGCGCCACCGCGAGGATGGGCAAAATCTGATTTATCGAATCTCCCTGGGCAATGGCTGTCCTCATGGGGGAAGCTAACCATCAATGCATGTCGGAAACGGTCGCCTTTAACCGTAGCGCCTCACCAGCCGTTCGTTCGCATGACCGTTTCTGGCATGCTGAACTGTTTTAATGGCCTCAAGCGAGATATTGCATCGAAGGAGGCATTGAAGCAGGCGGCGCATCGCCAACGCATTCGCCGACCTGAGGCGATCAGGGAACGTGGATAGTCGGACATAGAAAATAACCTCCAAGCCAATAGTTCATGATATGTTCCTATCATGCATTCGCTCGCCTGTCATCAAGATTTTGCGGTACCGAACGGTGAGGGATAAGACTTTTGCGTTTCACGGCGTTAATTTCTCCCCATTTCATCCCTCAAGTCACCGCGATCTGGCGCGAGGCCTTGACCGTTTCGCCCTTGTCGTCGGTCCAGGTGAAATCGAAAGTCCCGCTTTCGGTGACCCTTGCGTGGAAAGCGAAATAAGGATTGGCGGCGATCGCCCGATGCATGTTGGCGCTAAATACCTCCTTGCCGTTGAAGGAACAGACGAACTTGTTGATGATCATGCGCGGGATCAGCTTGCCCGTTTTCTTATCCTTTCGAATCCCGGTCTCCATATCATGGAAAATCAGGGTCTTGATTTGGATGACCTCTCCCTTTTTGGCCGTCTCGGGGACCTTCATGCGTGGTTTTGTAATAGCCATGACCTTATAACTCCTTGCCCCCCGTTCAGCCGCCGCAGCCGCCGATGGTGACCTTGACCATCTTTTTGGTGAAATAGACGGAGCCGTCGCTCATCACCGCCGCCGCCACCACGTTCTGGGTCTTGTGCAGACGCATGCGCGTGGAAATAACGGCCTTGCCGACGCTCGGCGACAAGTTGAAGGTGACCACGCCGGGGCGCGGATTGCCTTCGGCGACGACATGCACCGCCTTGACATAGTTGGCCTCGGTCATCGGGCTGTCGATGGAAATGGTGACCGGCACGGTGTTGCCGTCGTCGGCGATTTCCGGCAATTTCAGGAACACTTTGCCTTCCTGGGCGGTGCCGCCGCCGGTTAACTTCGACAAAGCCCGCGCCGCCGTTTCCGGCGTCGCCAGGACGTGGCGCGAAAACAGACCGCTCCCGGCGATAGCCAAGGCGCCCGCCGCCGCCGCCCTCAACACGTCTCGGCGGCCCAACAGGGCGGATTTATTCGTATTTTCGGTCATTTTCTGTCTTCTCCTCATTCCAGGGCGCTATTTGCCAGGGTGCCGGATCAGTTCCTTGAGGGCGCCGCCAAGGCTCCCCTCCTCCAGGTACTTCAAGCCGATGAAGCCGCCCAGTATGATCGACAGGAGGGCGATGACGGAGCCCAGGGCCAACGTCGAAAGGCCGGTGATCCCCTGGCCGATGGTACAACCGAGGGACAACACCCCGCCGATGCCCATGATGGCGGCGCCGGCGAAATGGCGGATCATGTCGGCGGCATCGGTAAAGGCCTCGACGCGGAAGGTCTTGGTGGCGATCGCCGTCAGGCAAGAACCGGCGATGACGCCGCCAACCGCCGCGACGCCGAAATTTATGGTCGAGCCGGTGAAGGTCATCAGGTACTGGATGCTTTCGCCGGAGGGCGCGACGAAGGTGAAGGAAGCGAGCGGCGTCGGTTCGAAATCGTCGTAGCCGAGGACGCCGGTGATCCACCAGCCCAAAGGAACCAGGGCGCCGATGATCAGGCCGCCAATGATGTTGCCGGGCGAGGCGCGGAATTCCACGTCCTTGAAACAGTACGCCAGGATGGCGGCGGCGAAAACGGCGGTCACTGCCCAGCGCGTCCAATCGGTGTCGGCGCCGAGAACGGCGGCGGCCATATCGGCCATGCCCTGGGAATCGAGCCCGCTTTGCTTGAGATCGACATTGGCCAGGCTCTCCATCTCGACACGCGCCAGGCCGGTCAGTCCGCGCAAGGTCATATAGGCGAATATGCCCATGATGACGATCACCATCACCGATTTCAAATTGCCGCCGCCGATGCGGACCAGGCCTTTGTTGGCGCAACCGCCGGCCAGGGTCATGCCGAAACCGAACAAAAGGCCGCCGATGATGGCGCCCAGCCAGCCAAAGTTGGCGGTCAGGTAAATGGACTGATAAATATCGACGACTTTGAAGCCGTGCAGCGCCTGGGTGCCGATCATGGCCACCGCCATGGCCAGAAGCCAAGCACGGAAGCGCCGGAAATCCCCCATGAAAACGATATCGGACAAGGATCCCATGGCGCAGAAGTCGGTCCGGTTCGCCGTCGCCCCGAAAAGGATTCCGGCGGCGAACCCGGCGCTGGCGACGACAGTGCCCACCGATAAATCTTCCATGAAAATTCTCCCCGTCGTCAGTCCTTCCATCCTTTGACTATAGTATCGTTACATGAGATAAAAAGCATATTCGATTTTTTCTAAATTTCTCAATAGCTTCGTCGCCAGGAATATTCCAACATCGGAGTGAAGGTGAAAAATAAGAAAGAACACGCCATGACGGCCAGGCTTGACACGAAGGGAATGAACTGCCCGTTGCCGGTCCTGAGAACCAGGAAAGCCATCAAGGAGATTGCCGTCGGGGACACCCTGCAAGTG
>PVBE010446029.1_pt1 | contig 66266 bp, 52 predicted proteins | sample 1631181 | NCBI WGS metagenome assembly PVBE01 (sample SAMN08397723, study PRJNA350692) | Marine metagenome, whole genome shotgun sequencing project. | isolation source: water | place: Pacific Ocean | collected 2012-04
ACGGCCAACCCATTCACCGTACGTCGCACTGGCAGATCGCCGGCGATGAGTCCGGACGCGCCAGTGATCGATATCCCGTGGGCGAGCTCTTCGAGCAGCTGAAGAAGGGACGGCCCGCACTGGTGGTCCCCCACATCGGCGGCCGGCCGGCCAACCTCGCCTTTCACGACCCAGACCTGGAACCCATCATCGAAATCTACTCCGCCTGGGGGCAGTTCGAGTGGCTGCTTGAAGAGGCCATCGTTCGGGGCTACCAGGTGGGATTCAGCGGGGGGAGTGACGATCACAAAGGGCGTCCCGGTGCCAGCTACCCTGGCTCCAGTTCCTTTGGTGTGTATGGAGGTCTCACGTGTGTTCTCGCAGCAGAGTTGACGCGAGCGGGAATCTTCGAGGCCCTAAAGGCCCGGCGCTGCTATGCAACGAGTGGGCAACGGATTGCGCTGGATGTCAGCGCGAAGGACGATGAGGGGATCTCACGGCTCATGGGTGAGGCCTTCTCAGTGACGGGACCCGATCTCTCCATCCATGTTGACGCGACGGGTACACACGACATCGAGGAGGTTCTCGTCGTGCGAGGCCATCCCGGCGTGGGGACTCAGGTCGTCGACAGGTTCCCGGAGACCACCGAGCGAGACAAGCGACGGCTGCGTGTAGTCTGGTCTGGTGCGCGGATCAAGGGACGAGATCGTATCGCAACGTGGGACGGCGAACTTCGTCTCGAGGGCGCCCAGATCTCTCAGGCTGATGGCTACGCCTTCGATTCAGCCGCTGAGGGCATCCGTTCGGTCAGTGCCGACCATGTGGCCTGGCAATCGGTCACTTCCGGTGATGAAGACGGGGTGATCGTCGAACTGGCCGACGTGGGTCGTGGTGCCCGGTTGCACTTTCAATCGGCCCTGACCGAATTCCATCTCGAACTCGATCGGATCGAGGATGGCCCCTTCGTCCATCCTCTGGGTGGAGAGGGACTGCAGGTCTGTGTCGAGTATCTTCCCCTGGGAACCGGCTCGCGCCATGTGAGCTTCGACGCCGAGATCCCTCTGTCAGGAGACGACAAAGCCCCTTCCATGGAAGCGACCGCCGTCTATGTCCGTCTGACGCAAGTCGATGGCGCCCGAGCCTGGAGCAGCCCCTTCTACGTGAGTCGGGGGTAAGGTGATTCACGTCCACGTCACCCACGAGGCTGTGCGCAAAGTGGGCGGGATCGGCGCGGTTCTGCAGGGACTTATCACGGCAAAGACCTATCGCGCCGCCGTGGATCGGATCATTCTGGTTGGACCCCTTGTAGATCGCCATCGACGCGATCCCCTCGGGCCCGAGGGGATCATCCTCTACGATAACTGGCAGGGGATCTGGTCAGAAGACCACGGATCTGCTCTACGGGCCATCGAAACGGCCCGTGGTGTTCGAGTCGTCTATGGCCGTCGTCCTTTCAAGTGCCCCGATGGGACGATCGCCGAGCCCGAGATTCTTCTCGTGAACGTAGAAAGCAGCGTGCCCAACGGATTGGATGCCTTCAAGCACGTATTGTATGAGCGATTTGGGCTCGCCTCTGATCGGCATGAAGGACAGTGGGAATTCGAGCAGTTCATGCGCCTCGCCGAGCCCGCCCTCGACGGCATCGAGGCGCTTGTGGCCGGCGTGGATTCGCCCATCTGGTTCATCGCTCACGAATTCATGGGCCTGCCCACGGCGTTGAGAGCCATCGTGTCTGAGGACCGCCGGTTTCACACCGCATTCTACGCACACGAGGTCGCTACGGCCCGAAAGATCATCGAGGGACAAGCCGGTCACGACGCGAGTTTCTACCCACTTCTGTCCAAGGCGTTGGAGCAAGAGGAGTCGGTGGAAGCTGTTTTCGGAAGCCAGGACGACTTCTTCAAACACGCTCTGGTCTGTCAGGCCATTCACTGTGACGCGATTCTTGCGGTGGGCGACCGAGTTGTCGACGAACTCAGGTTTCTCGGTGCGGGCTTTCGAGAAGCGACGATCGATCTGGTCTACAACGGACTGCCACAGGCAGAGCGTCTGCCCTTGGCGGGCAGGAAACGAGCGCGGCGGCAGCTTGCGGATGCGGCCGAGGCGCTCTTGGGATTTCGTCCGGATCTGACTTTTTCTCACGTCTCACGCCTCGTTCCCAGCAAGGCGATGTGGAGGGACCTGCTCGTCCTGCAGCAGTTGGATCCCTTGCTCCAGGAACGTCGCCGCACGGCAGTTCTTTTCGTTCTGGCGACTGAGGCAGGGTCACGATTACCGGCCAGCACGCAACACATGCACACAGCCTACGATTGGCCCGTCGTCCACTGCGAAGGATATCCGGATCTGTCGCCGGGGGAACTGGCGTTCGATCTGCTCGTGCGCCGGCACAACACGCGGGCTCGAAACAGCCGTGTCGTGTTCATCAACCAATTTGGCTTTGACGCGCTTTCCTGCGGCGGGGCTCTTCCCAAAGCGGTCGTGTTCGACGATCTGCGCCGCGGGACGGATGCAGAATTCGGTCAGTCGATCTACGAACCGTTCGGAATTGCTCAGATCGAACCGATGGGCTTCGGCGCTCTGAGTGTGGTTTCAGATGCGTGTGGATGTGTCGGTTTTCTAGAAACTGCGTACGCGGAAGTCGCCCAAAGATCGGGTGGAACCGTCCCACCCGTCCACATCCTGGGCCAATACTCCCAGGGGCAACTAGAAGGGGCCGTCCCGATCGTCGGTGGCCCGAGTGCGTGGGAGGCGGCCCCAAGTCGTGTCGTTGCAGATGCACTGTTCGACGCGTTGCCGACCAATGATTCTGATCGCCAGTCACTGTTGGAGACCGGGCACGCCGTGGCCGAGATCATGTCGTGGGAGCGGGTAGTGGGAGGACAACTGCTCGCCGCCCTGAAGCGGGCGACGCGATAGGCGGTGCGCCGTCAGATGCTCAGGCCTGCTCGAGGACCTGACGCACGGTCGACAGCAAGGTCTCGACGGCCACCGGTTTTTTCAGGACCGCATGGACGCCATCTGGTTGCTCACGAGTGGCGTCGTCATCCACCCAGCCAGAGACGATGACGATGGGAATGTCGTCGCCGCGATCTCGCAGCAGATAGAGCAGGTCCTTGCCGTCGGCCTGGCCGGGCATGTGCAGGTCGAGCAGGACCAGATCAATCGTCTCCCGTCGAGGATCTGCAGCGCCTCAGCTGCATCCGATCCCGGCATCGGATGCAGCTGAGGCGGCTCAAGACCTCGATCATGAACTGGCGAATCGTCGCTTCATCGTCGACGATCAGGACGCGTGCGCTGGTTTCTGTTGTCGTCGTCATAGGGTCGCCATCATGGAGGCGTATCCGTGCGTGCACAGCGGAATCCAAGAACGGGCACCCGGCCATCGGGCTGAACGCGATTGCGAACTGAGACGGTGGCCGCATCGCGGATGGCAAGATAGTGTCCTCCACGTGCCACGCGCTGTTCGCCGCTGCTCGGCCCCTGAGGATCGCTCAGAGGGCTGACGGCGTAGTAATCAGGATTGTACCGATCGCTGACCCATTCCATCACATTGCCCGCAAGGTCGTGAACGCCGAAGGGGCTCTTTCCATCCCCAAAGGTGCCGACCGACGCAGTCGCACCAAGAAGATTGTTGTAGTTCAGCAGCCGAAGATCCGGATCCTGCATGGCCAGAAGGGTAGGGTCTTCATCACCCCATGGAAACCGTCGCTGGTCATTCGGACCGCGAGCGGTTTTCTCCCATTCCGCTTCCGTCGGTAGGCGTTTGCCGGCCCACCCACAAAAAGCAGTCGCGCCGGCGAAATCAACACAGTTGATCGGGTGATCGTCGCGTTCGGTGAGGCCAAAGTTGCAGTCGGGTTGTTCTCCTGGTGTGTCGCAGGCTCCCTCCCGCACACACACGGCATACTCCGCGGCCGTCACTTCCACCGAATCGATCCAGAAGGTGCTCACATTGACGACGTGAACCGGACTCTCGCCGGCCAAGCCTGCCTCTGACCCCATCAGGAACGATCCCGCGGGGATTTCGATCATCCCCGAGCGGGCCGAATACACCTGGTCCACGACCTCGATCACGACCGTATCGAGCAGACTCTCCGATGTCGCGTCCTCAACGATGAGGCCGAAGACATAGTCGCCGACCAGATTCGGTGTGAAGCGCGGCATCGCGTCGGTGGAATCTGAAAGGGTGACCACCTCGCCGGGGTTGTTGCCCACGATCCAACGATAGGTGATGGGGTCTCCCTCCAGGTCGCTGGAGGCCGATCCGTCGAGTGTGACCTCAAGGCCCACACCGACCGTCTGCTGGTCGCCCGCTTCGGCCACGGGCGGTTGATTGCCGGCACCGGTCACGACGATCGCCACCTCATCGGTGTGGGTTGACTGCCCATCGCTGACGGTGAGGCGAAAAAGGAAGGACCCGGAGCCTGACGGCGTAAAGCGAGTCTGCGCGGCCGAGGAGTCGACCAATGTGACCATTGCGGACGCCTCGACAGGCTCCCACAGGAACTGCAGAGAGTCGCCGTCAGCATCCGAACTCGACGTGCCGTCCAGAAAGAAATTCGAACCGATGGGCAGCGCGTAGTCCAGCCCCGCTACGGCGACCGGTGGTGTGTTGTCACTGCCGGCCACGGTGATTCGAAGCGTGTCTGGCTCGCTGTTTCGTCCGTTGGCGGTTACGGTCAGAACGAAGAGATAAGGTCCTGCTGTAGCCGGTGCGATTTCGATAACGGCCTCGCTCCCCAGGACGAAGCTCTCCGGGTTGTCCTGACCTTGAGACCACCGGTAGTTCAACGGGTCGTCATCGTCATCACGCGAGCCGGATCCATCGAGCACCAGGGTCGTGCCCAGCGCGATCGTACGGTCCGCGCCCGTATCGGCAACCGGATCGGTGTCGGTTCGCTGCGGCGCAGGAGGGGAACTGCAGGCCAACATCGTAAGGGTGATAGCCCAACTGGCGGCCAACAATCGCCTGCGCAGTTGGGAATGGATGGCTCGTATCATACGTAACTTCAATGATAACATAGCGCACGAGCATCTGTCACCTGTGTATATTGAGTCGAATGCCACCGCCAACGTCATCCCCCGACAACGGATCGGCCCCCGATCTGTCCGAATCGCCACCGACTGGTGAAGCGAATCTGGGCATCCTCGATGGAGAGGTGGGCCACGACGAGGTCAATCGGGCCATCACAGGTGCCGACAAGACGATCCTGTTCGGTCAGCAGACGCGCCTGCCTCACTTTCCCGAGGATCGCCGCCTGTCGCGCCTGCACGCCGGAGACGAACGCGTCCTGTTTTTCTGGCGAGTCCTCAAGAAAGTGCCAGCCAACCTCCGTCGAGCTCTGATCGAAGCACCGATCAGTATCACCCTGGTGCAGGGCGATACGCTGCTCTGCTTCCGCGATGTGCGTCATCATCAGGCGGTTCACCTTGGACGCAGGCGGCGTACGATCTACCTGCCCGAATTGCTGATGCTCCAGGCAGAAGAGTGCGGCTACGACTACTGGGCCATCGCCGAAGGCCTCATCTATGCCGGGTGGATGCTGCTCGACTACCTGTTGCTCGTGGACGTTCTGACCGACTTCGGCCATCGAGCCATGCGCCGCAAGAAATCAGATCCTCAGCAAGGTGCCTCCTCAGAGGGTGACGACGGATTGACCGGTTGGAACTGGTCGGGGCTGCGTTTGAGCGAGCCCTTGCTGCGTCGCCTGGTGCAGGACAACAACCGGCACCGCAGGCAACACCCCGACCCGGGCAAGTCAGAAGTCGAAGAATTCATCGCCGGCTACCGATCTGCTCTGATTCGCGTGGAGGGGCTCAATGTCTGGTCTCACGAGCCCTGGGAGATCGGTCGCGATCTGTTCGACGTCGATCTCGAACAGCGGTGGGCTCAGATGAAGATGGAGCGCATCGCCGACATCTTCGACTATCCTCGCATGTTTCTGTTCGATCGAGATATCATCCACGGCGCAGCCAGAGATCTGGCGACCCGGCGCAGACAGCCACTGGAACCAAAGAGCTTCGCCGACGCACTCCACGATTACAAGGACGCCCATCGCTTCGATCGGCACCCGTTGATGACGGAGTTCTGCCGAGGCATCGTGCCCAAACCGCGCGCTCTTTTCCTGCAGACGGTGGTCGAACTCGGTGTGGCGGGGCTACGTGGTTTCTTTGATGCCTATCGCCATGGCGTGCCCGAAACCCTCGATCTGGTTCATTCTCTGTGGATGTATCTGGTGTCTCTGTCCTCCGATCCGGCAGGCGTATTTGCCCATGTGGGGCGACTCAGATCCCGTGCACGCCATGTTGATGGCGTCGAGGTGGATGGGGGGCAGGTTCCCCTCAGCGAAAGGGAGATCGATCGTCATCTCACGGGGATCTATGTTCGCCTCGACCGTTTGCCCGGCTATCGCCAACTCGCCAGGCAGGTGATCGACCTTGGCGTTGGCGCCCACGACGAGTTGTTGGCGCTCATCCAGAATCATGGCCTCGAGGACGCCGATGAATGGGCCACCTTCAAGATGAAGAAGCAGGCGATCGTGGCTTGTGCGTGCGAATTGCTGGAAGGCATGGACGGCGAGGCGGATCACGGAGGCGTTGCAGATCTGGCGGCGCGCCGACGCATTCATGAGGACCTTCAACTGCAGGTCCTGGTCTCCGACCGTCCCCATCGGTTCACCTCGGATCCAAGTGCTGTGCTGATGTATTCGCGCGAATACCGGCGAACCCTCGCCGAATTCGGTCCCGCAGACCCGGATACGAATTCGCTGTTGGCAAGCATTCTGATCCGTATGGACAAAAGCGAACGATATGAAGAGTGGGTCGAGCTTATCCCTGGAATGGGGCCACCGGCGGTGTCGGCCCTCTACGGGGTACTTGAACAGATCTCTGAACGAGACGAGCGCCGCGCACCGATCCTTCAGCGCAGTCGCCGAATCCTCGGTTCAATCCTGCTGGAAAAGCAACTGCGCGCACGTGCTCAGCAAGGTGCTCGTCATGCCCATCTACAGGAAGAAACAGAGGTGGCACAGAACCCGACGGCGGCCGACGATGATGGGGCTCCGAGGTTTGTGGCACTGCATCGGGAACTGCTCATGGGAGCCAATTCACAGGCCATGGCTGAGGAGGAAGAAGCTGCAGCCGAACCCGTGGAGGACGATGGAGTGGGGGACTCTGATCACCGGAAGAGCCCCGACACAGGCTCTTCCACCAATCCCAGTCCTGACGATGAAGAAGGAAAGGTCACGTGAGCAGGGTCCTGTGGGCGGCAGCCCTGCTATGCATCGGGTGTGGCTGGCTGAATCGGGGGGTGCCTCGGGGCCCGTCGCCAGAAGCTGCTCTTCATGCGGCGATCGGTGAATGGGGTGCCGTCGACACGGTCACCGTCCTCGGTTTCCGTGATCACTGGGGAAAGTCCACTGCAGGTGTAGATGTACTGGATGCTGCGCTGCTTTCCGCACTCGGGCATCACGGTGTCGTGGTGAATCCCGATGCGGGGATCGTTGCCCCCTCAACGGAGACCCTGCGCTACCGTGACGGTGGTGTGCTACCCACCGGGTGGCAGGATCTCACCGGCGACACGACACCCCGTCACGGACTCGTCGTGGCGGGGCAGATCCGCAAGGCCGACGCGTGGACCTATCTGCGGTTGGCTCTGGCCGATGCGACGACGGGCCAACTGCGGGCGCACGGCACCACACGAATCTCACAGCAGAGGCTCGACGATCTGGTCGCCTCGGCGTTGGAGGACACGGTCGGTGCTTTACAACCGGTGGACGTGGTGTACCACGTGGTCGGGCGGCGGGACAAGGCAGGATTTGCGGAGCTGATCGACGTCGAAGAAGGAGTCACTCTCATCGAAGGCGATCGGCTGCAGATCCGACTGAAGACGGAGCAGGACTGCGAAGTGTTCGCCTTCCTCTACGCGTCCGAGGGTGGGGAGCGCCGAAATCTCCTCGATCCTCAGCGGGTCTACGAAGGGCGATGGAACTACGGACCGGCGGAGAACTCGTGGATTACGCTGACCGAGGGTGATCAGGTCTACACTCTGTATCTGTTGGTCGCACCTCGAATCGATGAGGATCGCTCAGCACTGTGGGAGGAGGTGACTCAGTTGCAGGCCCAGGGTCAGATCGACCGCATGTCCGGGCTCGAACTGGTCGATGACGCGCTGGCTGGTTTTCTGCAGCAAGCCGTGTCCACCACCGATTCAACCCTCGTTCTGCGGGGGAACGAAGGTCTGCAGCGTGCCGAAGAACCAGAGACCTTTGCCTACGTCGACGGCACGGTGTTTGAGCATCATGCAGACATTCTGCAGGGCGTCGCCATGATCAGAGCGATCAGTTTTCACGTTCGCTTCGAATAGCACAGAGTCTTGATCTATCTCGATCACAACGCGACGACGCCGATTCGGCCCGAAGTCCGCACGGCGATGTTGCCCTTCTTCGACGAGTCCTTTGGCAATCCCTCCTCGCCCCATACCGTTGGTCGCCGAGTGGCTGACGCCGTTGACGGATCTCGAGCACAGGTGGCAGATGCTCTCGGTGTCGCCACGGATACGATCCATTTCACATCGGGGGGGACCGAGGCGGACAACTGGGCGCTGAAGGGCGTATTGGACGCGCATTGGCTGAAGCATCGTTCCCACGGGCGCCTGGTCACGAGTTCGACGGAGCACCACGCGGTGCTGGATACGGCCAACACCTTGGCCCGACACGGCGTGACGGTGACCTATCAGCCCGTCGATGAGAATGGAATCGTCGACGTGCAGGCCCTTATGGAGACCGTCGCTGCATCACCGGCACCCCAGTTGGTTTCACTTTTGCATGCCAACAATGAAACGGGGGTTCTTCAGCCGGTTGCGCAGCTAGGTGCCGCGCTGCGGGAACGGGGTGTCCTGTTCCACGTCGACGCAGTACAGAGTTTGGGCAAAGTCGATCTGCAAGAACTGGCTCAAGTCGTCGATCTCATGTCTATATCCGCCCATAAGATCAACGGCCCTAAGGGCACGGGGGCTCTCTACATTCGCCCGGGTGTCGAGATCGAACCCCTGCTCCACGGCGGTGGACAGGAACAGGGGCGCCGGCCGGGCACGCTGCACGCTGCAGGCATTGTCGGTTTTGGCGCCGCCGTCGAGGCGGCCACGCACGATGGCTTGGCGTCGATGGCTCGGCTGGGTGAACTGCGTGATCGACTTCAAGACGGGTTGTCTGACCTCGTGGGAGACGTGGTCGTCCATGGAGGCAACGTCGACCGCCTCGCTCAGACCCTGAGCGTGTCGTTTGTCGGTGTCGAGGCTGAAGCGGTGTTGTTGGGACTGGATCAGGTGGGCATCGCTGCGGCCAGCGGTTCGGCCTGCACGTCGGATTCGCCTGAGCCATCGCATGTGCTGCTGGCGATGGGGGTGGAGCCCCGGGTGGCGTCCAGTGCGGTTCGTTTTAGTCTCGGCTGGGGAAACGATGAGGCACAGATCGATCAGATCCTTGAAATGCTGCCGCCCCTCATCGCCCGTCTGCGCGAGATGTCGGTCTTCTAGGTCCCCCTACAACACGCTGACCACAGCCCTGCAAAGGGCGTCGACGTTGTCCGGCGTCACGCCTGCAACGTTGATTCTCCCCGAGCCGACGATGTAGACGGCATGTTCTTCGCGCAGTCTCTCTACCTGCTTTGGGTCGAGTCCGCTGAACGAGAACATCCCCTTCTGCCGGGTGATGAAGGAGAAATCCTGCGACCCCCCATGGCGCTGCAGCCCCTCGACGAGGGTCTGCCGCATCCCGTTGATGCGTTCGCGCATTTGCGTCAGTTCCGCCCGCCAATCGGCCCGCAGCCCTTCGTCACTCAGAATGCATGTGACCAGCGCAGAGCCGTGCGCAGGGGGATTTGAGAAGCTCGTCCGCACGCAGATCTTGAGCTGACTCAAGACGGTTTCGGCACGATCTGCGCTGCCCGTGACCACCGTCAGGGCGCCCACCCGGTCTTGATACAGACCGAAGTTTTTTGAATAGGACGTGGCGACGAACATTTCCGGCACCTGCTCGCAGAACAGCCGGAGGCCGGCCGCGTCTTGCTCGAGTCCGTCGCCGAAGCCCTGGTAGGCAAAATCCACGAGGGCCAGTGCCCCTCGGTCGGCCAGCAACTTTCCTGCTGCCTGCCACGTGTCTGCGTCGAGGTCGACGCCTGAGGGGTTGTGGCAGCACGCGTGTAACAGTACCACATCACCCTTCTCGGTCTGCTGCAGGGCTTCGAGCATGCCAGGTGCATCGAGCCCTTTCGCCTCTGAGTTGTAGTATCGATAGGACAGACACGGAACTCGCGCCGCTTCGAAGATCTTCGGGTGATTTGCCCAAGTCGGACCGGGCAGCCAGATGCGGGCATCGGGAAAATGGTTGGCGATGAAGTCTGCAGCCACCCGTAGTGCGCCCGTGCCACCGGGGGTTTGCACGGTCACCGTGTCGGCCGAATCTGCGCGATCCTGCCCGAAGACCAGTTCACGCACGAGCCGTCCATAGGCGGGGGTGCCGTCGATGGGCAAATAGGTCTTGCTCGAGCCCGCCGCAAGAAGCCGGGTCTCGGCGGCGCGAACGACATCGAGGACGGGGGTTTTGCCTGAAGCATCACGATACTCGCCGACACCGAGGCTGATCTTGTGCGAACGGTCGTCAGCGGCGAAAGCAGCTGACAGACCCAGAATGGGATCGGGAGGGGCAGAAGGGACACGCTCGAACACAGCGTCGCACCGTTTCTAGGCTGGCGCCAATGGAGGATCGGGGCTCAAAGAGCCGGATGACGATAGAAGATAATCTACGACGAGATGGACGTGACTCGTTCGTAGGTCAAATAACGTAATCCGTCCTCTTCTCTAACGTCAACGATCTTCCACTCTTCGGCCGACCAGACGGGGAAATAGGTGTCGCCATCATCCACGACATCGGGCACATGGGTCAGGATCATCTGGTTGGCCACGGGCAGGGCCTGCTCATACACCCCCTGCCCCCCACAGATGTACACGGTCTCACAGGGCAGGTTGCGGCAATGCTCGAGGGCGCCGTCAAGATCATCGAACCGCAGCGCACTCTCGGCTAGTTCATACTGCTCTTGTCGCGTCAGAACCAGATTGAGTCGGCCCGGCAGGGGGCGCCGGGGGAAGGACTCGTAGGTCTTTCGACCCATCACGCAGGGGGCGCCCATGGTGGTGCTCATGAAGTGCTGCATGTCGGCCTTGTAGTGCCACGGCATTCCGCCGGCGCGTCCGATGACATGCTGTTCGTTGAGGGCGGCAATGAGAGAAGTCTTCATTCAGCGCTTCCCGCGTTCGTTGAATCTGGATGGAAGAAGCGCTGCAGTCCCTCCAGGCTAGACTGGCGGGCATCGGTGACGGTGCCATCGTAGGCGACCCGTCCCGCGTCGAGCATGATGAGATCGCCATTGAGTCGATCGATGCTGAGCAATTCATGCGTGACCACGACGATCCCCATGCCGAGTTGATCGTTCAGCGATAGCAGAAGCCGGTCGATGCCGGCGGCGGTCTCCGGGTCGAGACCGGCACCGGGCTCGTCACAGAACAGGATCTCCGGTTCCAGGCTCATGGCCCGAGCGAGGGCCGCACGTTTGCGCATACCGCCTGACAACTCGCTGGGCAGCAGGTTGACCGTGCCACCGAGGCCGACCAATTCGAGGCGGGTGCGGACCAGATCGTCGACGTAGTCGGCAGCCAACTCCGTGTGCATCTGCAGGGGGAGCGCCACATTCTCACCCACAGTGAGAGAATTCAGCAAGGCGCCATACTGAAACATGACTCCCACGCGCTTGAGTAGACGCGCCTGCTCCGACTCAGGCAGTTCGTGCATCGGTTCACCGAGCAGGCGGACTTGCCCCGACTTGGGTGACACCAATCCGATGATGGTCTTGAGCAAGGTGCTCTTGCCACACCCTGAACCGCCCACGATGCACAGGACGGCACCATCCTCCACCCACACATGGACCCCATCCAGTACGCGATGCTCGTCATCGTCGGTGCCATACGAGACACAGAGGTTCTCGACTTCGACAACGGCCTGAGATGAAGTAGACGTCGGCATGTGTTTCTACCGCAGGTAGAAGATCAACCCCCAGGTCAGATCCAGGACGATGATGGCGAAAATGGAACTGACCACGGCCGACGTCGTCGCATTGCCCACCCCTGCGGCGCCACCGCGGAACTGCAGTCCGCGAAACACGGAGATGATCGTAATCACCCAGGCGAAGGAGAGGGATTTGATCAGCCCTGTGATGATATCCTTCAGCAACAATGCGTTTGTGACGCGGTTGAAGAAGGTGGCTGGGGAGATGTCCAGAGAAAGAACTCCCGTGACCGTTCCACCCAGAAGCCCCACGAAGTCTGCCATGATCGTCAGCAGAGGGACGCTGAGCAGCATGGCCCACATCTTGGGGACGGCCACGAGTTTTAGTGGATCGATGGCCATCGTGCGCAGCGCGTCGATCTCTTCGGTGAACTTCATCGTCGCGATTTCGGCGGCGAAGGCGGACCCGGATCGTCCCGCGATCATGATCGCAGTCATGAGCGGTCCCAACTCTCGAGTGATCCCGATGGCCAGCAGGTCGGCCACCAGAACGTTGGCGCCGAACTGCCGGAGCTGAGCCGCCGCTTGAAGGGTCGACACGCCTCCCACGAGAAACAGAACGAGGGTAACGATGGTCAGTCCCTGGGCGCCGATGATGCTGGCCTGCTCAACAAACGAACCGCGGCGCATCCCACGCTGTTGAAAGAGGCTTGTGAAGGTGGCCCAGGTGAGATCGGACATGACGTAGAGGAACTGCAAAGCTGCATTGACGTCGCGGAAGGCTCGGTCACCGACGCGATCGAGCAGACCTTCAGCGGTCTCCTCGATCTGCTTCGGCTCCTGAGCCTCGGCCCCAGACTCGGCCCCAGACTCAGACTCAGACTCGACAACAACCTCCGTGGAGGCCTTTGCCACCGCCTCATAGAAGCCCAGCAGAGACTCGGGAAGGTGACCCACCTCGATTTGCCGTCCGAGCGTCGCTGCAACGACCGGCAACCGTCGAACCCATACGGCGCCACCGGTGTCGATGCGGTCGACGGTGCTCAGATCGATCCGCAGGTCTGAAGCGGGGTTGGTGAGCAGGAGTCGGCGCAACTCGGCATCGGCGTCGGCGACGCTGGCCACCGTCAAGGCACCCGAGACGCGAAGGACGTCGTCGCTCAGTTCGAGGCGCGCCGTCATGGCGGGATCAGAAGAAGCGGGAGAAGCGCAGCAGGACCTGCTCGCGACCCTGGGTATCGTCGAGTGTCTGGTTGCGTTCCAGGTCTGCGACGAGATCGAGGTTGATGAAACTGGTCAACGCGATGCGCAGTCGATTCTCCCACGTGAAAAACCAGTCTGCGCGGTCTCGCGAGGTCATGAGCAGATCGAACTCGGAGTCGAGGTTCACGTAGCGTGAAAGACGTGCATCCATGATCAGCAGCGCTTCGAGTCCGGTGCTGGATGTCGACTCCAGTTCGGTGATGGTACGCTGGTCGTCGACTTCACCGAGTTTGAAGTTGTCCGTCACCAGGGTTTGCTGTGCGCCCACACCCAGACGAAGGTCCATGTTGAGGGCAAAGCTGCGGATCAACTGTGAGTTGATGCCCACACCTTCACGAAAGGTGAGAGGCGAAAGGGCTGGGGCCAGGGTCAGTTCCTCACGGCTCTGGAGTGTATCGACGGCGCCGCTCTTCAGGGTGCGCACCACGTCTTGAGGGGATGCGAAACGCGCATCATCTGAAAACAGCGTGGTCTGCACAACGCCACGCAGATAAGGCCCAAAGCGCGGTGACAATCTGCGGATATACGTGGCCCGTATTTCGGCGCGATCCGTACTCTTTCTCAGATCTTCACCCTCTTCTTTCGTCGCCCCTTCCTCTAGAATGACCCGGATGCTGGCAAAGTCACGATCGGTACTGTAGCGGGTTCGATTGAAGACCTGCACTGTGAAGTTGAGGGAGGCCCGGTCGTCACCACCGGTGTTCTGGGAGGTGTTCAGCTGAGCCGCCCCCGACAATTCGGTCTGCGAGACAACCGATGTCGCCGAGCGAAAGGCCTGGGTCTGCTCTACGAGGCGCGGGTAGAAACCGATGAAGTCTCCCGATCCTGAATCAAAGATGAGATTTCTCTGGGTGAGGGTTCCGGGCTGCAGCTGCACACTGAACTTGCGGATCGTCGTGAAAGACTCACCCACTCGGACGATGTGATAGACGCCTGGTTTGAGCAGCCACGTGCGTACTCGTTCGCCGCGTTCCTCTTCGATTCCGAAACCGAGACCATAGGTCTCACCCGTGGTGGCATCGAGGATCTCGTAGCTCTCGTTGACGGCGGTTCGTGTATTGTCGAGCACGTCGATGACCAGACCGGACCAGTCCGGTTTCAGCAACGTCCGTTCGCCATCGAAGATCGGTACGGTCTTGCTGAATCGCTGCGCGATCGCACCGGATCCGAAAAACAGCTCATAGGTACCCGGGTCGAGCGGGATCCCGATCCCGGGTGACGCAGATGAAACGATCCGGCCGTCACGCCAGATCTGATAGCTTGGTTCATTACCCAGGGTCATGGCCGGGACGAAGAGCAGTCCCTTGCCTTTCGGGATCAACACCTGATCCTGCTGCAACTGAGCCCGGGCCGGCAGCGCGGTCCACGTGCTCTCGTCAGCCGATGCAAGCACGACCGATCCGATAAGCAGAGCCGCTGCAATTCCGCTTCGTCGGCTCATGGCTCCTCCTGCGTAATCAGCGTTCCGGGCAGCACGACGTAGTCTTTCGTCGAGCGTGGCATCTCCTCTTCCTGGGCCTTGGGGAGCGTGTCCACGACGGCATCGCCATTCTGATTGTCGAGCAGGACAGCAATGTCTCGGCCCTCAGCCTGCAGCTTGCGCAGCAACATCCGGCGGTCAATCTCGTAGATCGAACGCTCTACGTTGAAGCGCAGCAACTCGCGCAGGGCGCGGACGGAGATCACGGGATCTCGATCGAAGACCTCCTCCTCGACGGGGTCGAATTTCCGCTGCCAGATGATCGTATTCTGCCGGTCGAGCAACTGCATGCTCACGTCAAGCGTAACAAACCATCGATCTCCGCTGTCATGGCGCTCGATGGCGGCAACGGAGCCCGTGAGTGTAAAGTCGGGGGCGTCGTCGAGGAATTCCTGACGAACATCGGTGAACAGCTGCGCTTGCTTCAGGTAGGATTCGACGGCGTCGGTGATCATGTCACTCGGGCGAACACCCCACACATTGTCGGGGTCGAAGCGAACCTCCTCCGGGGAGAGGCGGAAGACGATCTGGTCGCGTTCGTAGAAGCGAGAGACGGAAAACTCTTCGAGCTGCACTCGATATTCGTATGGCCGTTCCGACAGGGGCATGGACAGACGCAGCGGAAGAGCTTCGATGACGAATTGACGCCTGACACGTCGTTCTGCCTTGCCGCCGATCAACTGGGTGCAGGAAGACAACCACAGGCAAGCGCCCAGACAAATGGGGAGGATCCAGATTCTGCCAACGAAGTTTCGCATCTTGACCACGCTCATTCCTCACGACCTCGAATCAGGATCGACGGATCTTCACGAATCAATTCCGTCGCCTGTCTCACGTTGAGCAGCGTTTCCTCGAGATTCTCCATAGCATCGAGAAGACTCTTTCGCCCCTGAAGAACGGTCCGATCGATGTGCAGAGCTGTCGTGTCGATATTGCCCGCCATCGTGGTCAGTTGTGTCATCAACTCGGGCAAAGGCCCCTCCAACTGATGCCGAAGAGCTTTTACGGCCAGGTGCAGATCGTTGGCGGTCTCTCGCATCTGCTCGGAGGCCACCGCATGATGCAGAGAATCCATGGTGGCTCGCATGCTCTGCGTCGTGGCTGCGAGATGTTCCGTCATGGCTGCCATATTGCGGATCGAGGCGTGCAGCTCGTTTTCGTTTTCGGATAGGAGCGTGTTCGCCGTCTCCATCACATTACCGCCCGAGGTGAGCAGGCGATTGAACTGGTGCTGATTCTCGGGGTTGGTCAACTCTCCGAGATTCGAGATGAGCATCTCGATCTTGTTCAGTAGAACATCCGCCCGTTCCTCAATGTTGGCGAAAAAGGTCCCCCTCGCAGGAATGGTCGAACCTGGTGGCAGGAGAGGCGAGTCGTTCGAACCGGCAACCAGTTCAATGTATTTGAGCCCCGTCACGCCCTGGCTGAACAACAGAGCCTGCGTATCCTGCCGGATGGCATTGGGAATCTTCTTCGCCTCGAGAGAGATGTCGACGACGATGAGACTGATGTCTTCGGCAGAGACGCGTGTGTTTTCGACGCGACCCACGGTAACGCCCTGATACTTCACCGGGTCGCCGGCGGTGAGCCCGCCAATCGATCGCTCGAACTCGATGCTGTAGTCAATCCGCTGGCGCAAAAGCTGAGCACCCGCGACGACGAGCAGGAATCCCGCCAGCACACAGGAGCTGAAGATGAGGAACAGTGCGAGGCGGATCTTCTGGGCTCGGGTAGCCAAACCATGTGTCGACGTGAAGAGAGAAGCGATCCGTGATGGTGATACTCGAGTGCACGATCAAGCTTCGTCATGCACTCCAGCCAACCGCGAGATTGCTGGTTCATCCAGCAGCCACGACGGGTGCCCAATATGATGAAACGGGTGAACTCATACAAGGCGTTGAACCAAGGTGAATGTGATTCTCAAGGCGGTGACCGTGGTCACAGATCCTATCCTTTGCCAACCGGTGGGCCACGGTGGCCGTGTCAGATGGGTTGGGTCTCCGTGCCAGAGATGTTGGTTAACCAGTCAGGGGTCAAGGGGTCGCGGGGCCAGAACGGTCAACGCCTCTGGGATCACCTGCAGCATCGCAGGTGTGTGCGCGAGACGTTCGCCGTCGGCGTGTAGCACTTGCCCAACGCCGTCGAGGGACTCGACACGCAACCAGGACGTGCGTTCGACGCGCACGGCCGCGTTGCCGATGTGGCGACCGCGTAGCGCCCGCGGAAGGAGCCTCATGATGGAGAGCCGGGACATCGAGCCGTCGACGATGATGATGTCGAGCAGTCCGTCCGTCGGCTGAGCGTCGGGAGCAATCTGAATGCCGCCGCCGTAAGAGGCGGTATTGGCCGTCGCCACCAGCCAGCAGGAACTCTCGATTCGACCAAAGTCTCCCTCGAGACGCAGCGGGCGAGGCCGATACGTGGCCAAGGTCTTCAACGTCGTCCATACATAACCGATCGTCCCAGGGAGCCTGACGCGGCCGGTGAGTTTCGCTTCGCTCACCTCGGCATCGAGACCCACGGCGGCCACCGTGACAAATCGGCGTTCACCACAGCCAACCAGATCGATACGCCGCGAATGCCCCGCGAGAAGGATGTCGATGGCCTCCGGCCCAGTTGGAATTCCCACGGCTCTGCACAGATCATTTCCACTGCCACTGGGAAGGAAACCGATCGGAACCTCGGCTGGAATGGGGGCCTGCAGGACTTCGTTGATCGTGCCATCACCACCGGCGATCACGATCGTCGTTGTGTCATCGGCCAGGGCCTGCTTCGCCGCCTCCGTGGACTGACCGACTGCGTGCGACCACAGGACATTCGTCTCGATACCCGCTTTGCCAAGGGCAACCGAGCAACGTTCTACGGCCTGCCGAGCCCGTCCACGCCCCGCATAAGCATTGGCGATGATGGTCCAGGGGCCCTGTGTCGCTGAGTTTGTCATCACCGGCATGGACATCGTGAGAGGGAGAATGGTCTCTGGTCTGTCATGGGATGGGCAAGATAGGGAGTGGGGCCTCCGGTGCCGATCTCGGCTCTTGGGGGAGGCCCGGGTCGCCCGGCGTGTCGGGGGCGACTACTTTCAGGTCAAGATGAGGAAGAAGCGACTCAGCGGCGAAGACCTACGGCGGTCCATCAAGGACCAGGTTCGCCATCCCTATATCACAGGGCAGGGCCTAGATAAAAGTGATGATGAACGTGATTCGGCAGGTCGCGATTCATCGGCATCCGAAGGCGCTGGTACGTCCGAGGCGGCGAACTCGGAGCCAGCGTGGTCAGCGTCTGACCAGACCGACCCAGACCGGAGCGACTCCTGACGCGCTGAGCAGGCGGCCTCTTGCACAGGGCCCGCAAGACTGGGCAGGCAGAGGGCTCGGCTCACAGGGGGGGCATGGCGCCAACTCGAGGTGCGCACTATATTCCGCAATCGCCGTAACTTGCAGTTTCCGCTCCGTTTACGGCGTATTTCTCCTCCTGATACGGCGTCTCGCTACTGCCCTCCTGCCATGTCTCCCCAACCCATGCTCATTGAACGATGATCCGCCAATATTTCCGTGGTCGCTGCCTTCTGGTCACGGGCGGAACCGGTTTTGTCGGTCAGGCGCTGATCGCCAAGATCCTGACCGGTCTTGGAGACGAGGTGGAGCGGATCTATGCAATCATCCGGCCTCGCCGCCGGGCGGATGGGCAGATCGTGGAGCCCGCACAGCGATTGATCGAACTGTATGAGTCCTCTCTGTTCGACGCCTTGCGCAGCGATCCGGATCGATGGGAGAGCCTGAAGCAGAAGGTCATCCCCATCGCCATCGACGAGCGGCAAGCGGATCTGGGACTGTCACCGGAGGATCGTCAGCGGATCGTGGCCGAAGTGGACACGATCTTCAACAGTGCCGCCACGGTGGTATTCGATGAGCCCCTCAGCGTTTCGCTGCAGGCCAATATCGATGGACCCATGGCACTGCTTGAACTCGCCCATGAGAGTGCCAAGAAGCATGGCAAACAGGTGCACTTCGTCCACGTGTCCACCGCCTACGTCAACGGTCAGCGACATGGGGTCATCGCCGACGAGGAACTGCCCCTCGATCGGGATATGCGACAGGTCATCGACGGTTTGCCACCAGGCTACGATCCCATCGCCGATATTGCGGACTGCCGTGCCGTGTGCGAACGAACCGAGCAGCAGTCTCGATCCGATGAACACATCCGCCGATTCAAACGAGAGATTCTGGCACAGCACAAGAGCCTGTCCCGGAAACTGACCAAGAGCCGTCTGGATCGACTGACCGAGGAGCGCCGTCAGCGCTGGGTCGATCGGCGTCTTGTCGACGAGGGGATGGAACGCGCACGAGCTCACGGCTGGAACGATGTGTACACCTATACCAAAGCCGTTGGTGAGCAGGTGCTCACGCTGAATCGAGGCTCCCTGCCCCTGGTCATCGTTCGACCGAGCATCATCGAGAGCAGTCTGCAGGAGCCGGAGCCGGGTTGGATCACCGGGCTCAAGGTGATGGATCCGCTGCTGGCCGCTTACGGTCGCGGAATGATGCCGGATTTTCCTGCTCGACCCGATATCATCCTCGATCTGATTCCCGTGGACAAGGTGGTCAATACCACCCTCGCTGCTGCGACGACAGCCAACGCTGAGCAGGTCCACGTCTACCACATCTCTACAGGCGACGAGAATCCTGTTCGAGTACACGAAGTATTCGAGCACGTGCGTGGCCACTTTCTCGCCATGCCCATGATCGATCGTGATGGCAAGTCGCCGAAGCTGCCCCAATGGCGATATCCATCGGTGCGCATGTTCCGGTTCATCTTCCATCTGTTGTACATGTGGCCGATTCAACTGCGCGAGTGGTTTGGTAGCAGGACGCCCTTCTACACGATATCTAGTCGGCAGCGGCGTTTTCTGGGTACGGCGAAGGTTCGCCTGCAGCGGGTGCTCTACTACACGGACATCTATCACCCCTACACGAATCTCGATTGCCGCTTCAAGACGACGTCGACGCGGACGCTCTTCGAAGCGCTCCCCGCCGATGAGCAGCGTACCTTCAACCTGGATGTGCGCGGCATCGATTGGCCTCACTATATCGGCAAGGTCCACATCGCCGGCCTGCGGCGGCATGTGCTGCGTGAAGATCTGGACAGGGAACTGCCCGAATCGCCAGATGAGATGGGCGCCATCGAGCAGCGCCTGCATGCAGAGGAGCAGATTCACACGCTTGCAGATCTGCTGCGTTGGTCATGTGAACGTCACGCCGGTCGCGTGGCGCTGCAGATCCAGCGCCAGGGGCATCTGGAATGTTGGACCTACGATCAACTGGTCGTGGAGGTAGGGCGTCGCGCCGGTCACTGGCAGCGGCTCGGACTCGCAGCAGGTGATCGTGTGCTGCTGCAGGGCGCCAACGGCCCGGAGTGGGTGCAGTCCTACTTCGCCGCCACCATTTCCGGTCTCGCTGTAGTGCCCGTGGATCCGCAGACCCAGGTCGACGAGATCGAGCGGTTGATCGAGTACGTCGATGCTCGCGCCCTGATCGCTGAACCTCAGGTGCTCAGTGTCGTCCACGATGCCGATCTGGCCAGGATCGAGCTCCACAGCGGCCGCATGAATGACCAGCCGATTACCGACGGCCCCTTCGACGAGCCAGCGATCGACCCACAGATGGAGGCCTCCATCATCTTCACGTCGGGGACCCTGGTGGATCCGCGAGGGGTGGTGCTCACCCACGCTAACTTCGTCGCCGACGTGCTGGCCCTGGCCGAAGTGCAACCTGTGGATTCGACAGATCAAATCCTGTCGCTCCTGCCGCTTCATCACGGCCTCGAGTTCACAGGAGGGTTGTTGATGTCTCTGTGGGGCGGGGCCACGACGAGTTTTCTCGATGGCCTCAACAGTCGTCGAATCGTGGAGACGATGACGGTGACGGGCACGACGGCCCTGATCGCGGTGCCGCGGATCCTTCAACTGCTCGTGGATCGCCTGCGCCGGGTTGCACCGGCCGGGGCCGCGGGTGAGGGACCCGAGGCAGAGGCGTTGAAGGGGCTTCGATTGGTCGTCAGTGGCGGTGCTCCATTGAGCGGCCGCCTGTTCGACGCCTGCGAGGAGCTGGGTTTCCATGTCCACGAAGGCTACGGACTTACCGAGGCGGCACCCATCGTGACCGTCAATCCGCCCGGCCGCCCGCGTCGCGGCTCGGTGGGCCAGGCGCTGCCAGGGATCGAGATCCGTATCGATTCAGCCACAGAGATTGGAGATGGTGGTGACGTGCCTCTCGGTGAAGTGCTGGTGAGAGGCGGAAACGTTATGGCCGGTTACCTCGGGCGCCCAGACATCACCGAGACGTGCCTCGCCGACGGGTGGCTGCACACAGGGGACTTGGGTTACCTCGATACGGAGGGGTATCTGTATCTCGAGGGTCGCGCGAAGGATCTGATCCTCACCGGCGCGGGCAAGAATGTGTATCCGGAGGAAGTGGAAGCCCTCTACGGGGATTTACCGCAGGTGGCCGAACTCGCCGTGGTGGGTGTTCCGTCACCGCGAACCGGGGGTGAAGAGGTGCGAGCCGTCGCCGTTCTGAATCGACAGGCCACCCAGGACGACGGGGAGGCGGCTCAAGCGCAACTGCGCGAACAGGTCTATGCAAGGGCTCGACAGTTGCCCACGTATCAGCGAATCCAACGCCTGCATTTGCGCGATCGTTCTCTGCCACGGCTGGACAACGGCACGCCAGATCGGCACGCTCTCGTTGCGGAACTGATGGCCGATCCTGATCGACCTGCACAGGCGGTGGGTGTGGAACCATGGGAACGACCGATCTATGCATGGCTCCACCAGCACACGGGTCTCGAGACTGCCGAGATTCGAGTCCTCGCCACGGCGCCGTTGGATACACTACTGGATTCGCTCATGGTCGCCGAGTTTGCGGCCTGGCTCGAGCCCCATGTCGGTGAACAGCAGATGATGGGACTGGATCGAAGTCAGGTGAGTCTTGCCGACCTGTTCGGACGTTGGCGGGAGGTCCTGTCATCGGAAGACGTCTCAACAGAGCTGACGTCCCAGATGGAGCAGGATTCATCTCTCGGCGCGACGTACTGGAATCAAGCGGTGGCGACGCCTCAGGCTGCAGGTGCAGGGATGGGGCTGGTCCGGCGTGGGTTGTGGTCCATGGCCTCTGTGCCGCTGCGGAGATACCTGTCTCTGCGCGTCGATGGACTCCAACACCTGCCAACGGACGGTCCGTGCCTGTTCGCGGCCAACTATGTGAGTGATCTGGATGCCGTCGCCATCCAGCTGGCTCTGCGTTCGCGCACAGGCAACCTCGTGGTGGCCGTCGAAGGTCCCGTCGTCGAACGCGAGGGGTGGGAGGTCGGCTGGTGGTCGTGGATGCTCGGGGCCATGCGGCTGGATCGCTGCGAGCGACTCGAGGATGGAATCGGGCGGCTGGCGGGCACTCTGCAATCAGGAAAGTCCATCTTGTTGTTTCCCGAAGGGAGACGCTCGCCGAGCGGGCATCTGAGGGGTTTCAAGAGCGGGGTGGGGCTACTGGCTCTCGAACTGAACTGTGCTGTCATTCCCATTCACGTGGCCGGCAGTCTCGACGTGTTGCCTGGCAGCAGCCGACGTCCACGTCGTCACCCGGTTCACGTGCGCATCGGTCCACCGGTCATGCCTGCTGGTTTTGAGCAGCGTCCGGGATTGTCGACCTACGAGCGCTATCGAGATCTGACCGAAGCGGTACGAACTCAAGTCGCCGATCTCGGCGATCGAGCCTCTGACTGACATTGGATTCGACTGACATTGGATTGCTGACGGAAGCAGAGCATGTATCCCTATTGGCTTGAAGTTGGCTCGTTCAAACTGCCCACCTTCGGTCCCATGGTGGTCTTGGGATTCCTTGTGGCCCACGCCGTGATCAAACGAGAGTTGCTGCGTCGGGAGCTGGACCCCGAACTGGCCTCAAACCTGATCACGGCCGCCGTCGTTGGCGGGCTCGTCGGCGCGAAGGGATACTTCGTCCTGTTTGAACTGCCTCCCTGGGCCAGTTGGGGAGACAGTTTCCGCGCCATCTTTTCGGGCAGTGGTCTCACCTGGCACGGAGGATTCATCGTCGCCACCGGCTCGGTGATCTGGACGATCCGCCGATATGAGGCACCCCTGGCGCACGTGGCCGACGCGGTGGGGCTGGGACTGGCCCTCGGCTACGGAATCGGCCGCATCGGCTGTCAGCTGGCCGGAGATGGGGACTACGGGATTCCGACGGATCTTCCCTGGGGGATGGCGTATCCTAACGGTGTTGTGCCGACCACCGAAATCGTCCATCCCGCCCCGGTGTATGAGACGCTCTCCGGCGCTTCGATTTTCGCCCTGCTATGGGGGACCCGTCGATGGCTTGCCAACTGGCCCGGTCTCAGTTTCAGCATCTATCTCATGCTGGCTGGCTTGTCACGGGTTCTGGTCGAATCCATTCGCCTCAATCCTCAAGTCGCCTTTGGCCTGACCGCCGCCCAGTTGGTGAGTCTTGCCATGATGCTCGCTGGGCTGACCATCGCCAGTCGATTGCTCACACGCCCGCCGAGCGAACAAGACACCGTCTCATGACGACTGCCTCGAATTAGAAGGAGCTGTAACCGTGGCCGAGCGGCCCAGATACCGAAGAGTCTCTGCCTTGAAGACGGCGGCCGATGTGCGCCAGCACCTGGCTGACCTCGACGTCGACCTGCCCGTCGATGATGACATTCTCAGAGCACCGGACTCACCGCTGGCATCGTCGCTGCCGGTGGGGGACGATCTCGTGGCGGGCAATCGATTCTGCATTCACCCCATGGAAGGGTGGGACGGAACCGAAGACGGTCTGCCAACCGATAATGTGCGCCGGCGCTGGAGGAATTTCGGGATTTCGGGGGCGAAACTGATCTGGGGCGGGGAAGCGTGTGCCGTTGTCCCCGAGGGGCGTGCCAATCCGAATCAGCTGATGGCACGTGAAGAATCACGCCAGGGACTGGCCGAACTCCATACGCTGATCTTCGACGCGCACCGTGAGCGTTTCGGCGACACCGACGACTTCATCGTCGGCCTGCAGTTGACACACTCGGGTCGGTTCTGTCGACCCTTCAGCGAGGCGCGGATGGAACCGGTCATCGCGCACCACCATCCGATTCTGGATCGCAAGTTCCATGTCGATGCCGACCAGCCTCTCATTACCGACGACGAGTTGCGCCGACTCATCGACTGCTACATCACCGGTGCCAAGATCGCTCATGATATTGGCTATCACTTCGTCGATGTGAAGCACTGCCACGGATATCTGGGTCACGAACTGCTCGGAGCGCACACGCGCCCTGGCGACTTCGGTGGTTCCTTCGAGAATCGGACACGGTTCCTGCGCGAGATCGTGGCCGGGATCCGTGCTGCCACTGGTGGTGGTGGGAATCCGATCGCGATTGGTGTGAGACTCTCTGCTTTCGACTTCGTGCCTTTCATGCCTGATCCGACCGGTGCGGTCGGGAGCAAACTCGGGCCGGGCATTCCAGAGGATTTCAGCGACTGCCTTCCGTACGACTACGGGTTTGGTGTCGATGCCGATGATCCTCTCGCAATCAACTTCGCCGAGACCTTTCGTTTTCTGGACCTGTTGGGCGAACTAGACATCACATTGGTGAACCTGTCCTGTGGTTCACCTTACTACAATCCGCACATTCAGCGACCGGCCCTGTTTCCGCCCAGCGACGGGTATCAACCCCCCGAAGACCCACTGGTCGGCGTTGCACGTCAGGTGAATGCGGTGAAAGCGATCAAGCAGAGATACTTCGATCTGGCCATCGTCGGTTCGGGCTATTCGTATCTGCAGGAATATCTGCCTCACGTGGGCCAGGCCCTCGTACGCGATGGGGCCGTCGATTCGATCGGGCTGGGGCGCATGGTGCTGTCCTATCCCGATCTGCCTGCAGACGTACTCGAGAAGGGGGCGATGACGAGAAAGCTCATCTGCCGCACCTTCTCCGATTGTACAACGGCACCACGCAATGGCATGATCTCCGGGTGTTATCCGCTGGACGCCTACTACAAGGATCTGCCTGAAGCGACCCAACTGAAGGAACTGAAGGCGGCCGCCGGCGACTGAACACACGCCACGACAAGGGAAGCCGATCATGCACGATGGATGGTTTGAAGAAGACACGACGCACGGCCCAGTTCGCGTAGACACCTTCGACGAGTCGAGGCCACATGAAGGCAAGGTCCTCGGCATTGTGCAGGCCCATGCAGACGACATGCCCCTGTGTTCCGGGGGGCTGGTGGCCAAACTCGTTGCTGAGGGGTACAAGGCTTTCATCATTCAGACGACCAATGACGAAAAGTGTGGCCCCGGGTCGAGTGGTGATGCCATCAAGAGCAACGAGGTCGATGTCGCTGCTCTGGCGAAAAGTCTCGGCATCGAAGACGTCTTCAATCTGGGCTATCGGAATCATCGCCAGGAAGAGAACTCGATGCTTGAGCAGCGCTGTCGGCTGATCTTCCTGTTTCGTCATCTGCAGGTGGATACGGTGATGAGTTTCCACCCGTGGGCGCGTTGGGAAGAGAATCCCGACCACTACATCACGGGGCAGTTGGTGGAGTCGGCGTGCTGGATGGCGGGTATGGGGAAGGACTATCCCGAACAGGTGCAGGCGGGGATGAAGCCACACGGCGTGCGGGACAAGTATTACTGGGTCATGCGGCCGGGGTCGCCCTACAACCACGTGACAGACATCGCGCCCTTCCTGGGTGAGAAGATCGCCTCCATGTCGACGAACAAGTCACAGGGGCCGGCGGGCGCTCATGGGCGCAGGTTGAAGGAGCGCCTCGCCAAGGAAGGTCTGAAGTTGCCAGAGTTCGGCGACGACGATGAAGAGGCCGATCATGCCTACATCCGGCTGTTCGGGATGGAAGAACACAAGCGAATGGGTAAGCCCTACGACTTGGAATACGCCGAGTATCACTACTACTTCCCACCGGGGGGGACTTTCCCATTTCACGACATGGCAGGCAAGATCGAGGCGTATGTGAAGGACAATGCGGTGAAGTTGTAGGGCGGCTCAGGCCCTATCCGGTCACGGCGCCCGTCGATGCCGAGGAGACCAGCTTCGCATATTTGGCCATAACACCCGTCGTGTAGTTGGGTGTCGGTGCCGACCAATTCGCCTTCCGGGCAGACAAATGCTCATCGCTGAGGGCCACGTCGATGGTGAAGGCCTCGTTGTCGATGGTGACCTCGTCGCCATCTTGAATCAGCGCGATGGGACCTCCTTTGGCCGCCTCGGGGGAGACGTGGCCAATCATCAGGCCTCGTGTCGCGCCAGAGAAACGACCGTCCGTCACCAGGGCCACCGTTTCGCCAAGACCGGCGCCCATGATGGCCCCTGTCACGTGCAGCATCTCCCGCATGCCCGGTCCACCCACAGGACCCTCGTAACGGATCACGACGACATCACCGTCGACGATGTCTCCTGCCTGGATGGCAGGGACCACATCCTCTTCCCGCTCGAAGACCTTTGCCGGGCCCACGTGCCGTGATCGCTCGTGGCCAGCGAGCTTCACCACACAGCCCTCCGGTGCGAGATTACCACGCAGGATGACGAGACCACCAGTCATCTTGATTGGCTTTTCGGCGGGGCGAACGACCTGCTGTCCTTTTGTTTCGACGGCATCGGCCGCTTCTTCACCGACGGTGCGACCTGTCACCGTGATGCAGTCCCGGTGCAGGCAGTTGCGTTCCTGCATTCGCTCGGCCACCAACGCGATCCCACCCGCCTCGTGCAGATCAGAGGCGACGAACAGGCCTCCTGGTTTCAGACTCACCATCAGTGGTGTGCGCTGCGAGATGGTCTGGAAATCCTCAAGGGTCAGATCGATGCCGAATTCGTGGGCGATGGCGAGAAAGTGCAGCACGCCATTCGTCGAACCTCCCGTGGTGGCGATGGAGGCGATGGCATTCTCGGTCGATTCGCGAGTGACGATGTCACTGGGCCTGAGGCCGCGCTGTACCACATCGACGGCGAGGCGGCCTACTTCACGGGCCATCTCGGGTTTGGCCGGGTCTGTCGCTGGAATCGAGCCCGAACCCATCTTCGCCAGCCCCAGCAGTTCGACGGCTGTCGCCATCGTGTTGGCTGTGAACTGACCCCCGCAGGAACCGGCTCCCGGGCAGGCGCTCTGCTCGATCGCCGTCAGTTCGTCGGCGTCGATCTTCCCCTTGCCGTGAGCCCCGATCGCTTCGAAGACATCCTGGATCGTGAGATCACGCCCATCATGGTGGCCTGGCATGATCGAGCCACCATAGAGAATCACCGAAGGCACATCGAGTCGACCCAGGGCGAGGATGGCGCCCGGTGTGGTCTTGTCGCAGCCCGTGAGGGCTACGACACCGTCGAGCATGTGACCGCGTGCAACCAATTCGATGGAATCGGCGATCACCTCCCGACTGACCAGTGAGGCCTTCATGCCTTCGGTGCCCATCGTGATGCCGTCAGAGACGGTGATCGTGTTGTATTCCAGAGGGGTGCCGCCCGCCTCGCGCACCCCCTCCTTCACGTACTCGGCCAGCTCCCGGAGGTTGTAGTTGCAGGGGCCGATCTCCGTCCACGTGTTGGCGATACCGATGAGAGGCTTGTCCAGATCGCTCTGGTTGTAGCCCGCGGCCCGATACATGGCTCGCGCTCCGGCCCGACCGGGACCGGCGACAATGGTGCGACTGGGGCGATCCTGTTCAGGTGATGCGGGCATGGTGCGACTTTCCTATGAGGTCGGATAGCGTCGGGGTGGTTGGCGCGGGTCGTCAGCCAGCGTCAGCCAGACACGCACGCTTCTTCGCTTCCACGTTGAAAACGTCCATCTGGTTGTCGTGAAGGACGCGACTGGCGACGGCGATGGCGTTTGCTTCTGTCAGCAAACCCTCGTCGACCTCGGCCTGCAGTGCGCGTGTCAGCCATCGTCTGGCTTGAATCGCGTACGCCGCCGCCGACGTGGGCCGACCGGTGTCGCCGCCAAAGGCGAAGAGCTTGTTGATCGGTGCGGCATGCAGGAAACGTCGCACGAAGTCGGCCGATGAGAAGGGATCGATCGACCACGCCCAACAGAGATCTGCATAGACATTGCGGTAGTGTTTGGTCAAAGCGACCAGTTCACCTGAATAGGGATAGGCGATGTGCATCAGCACGAATCGGCAGTCCAGATACTTGGCCAGCAGGGGCGTCAAGTGGCCGGAACGGATTCGATCGACGGGCATCCGATCGTTCCCAGCGTAGTACCCCGTGTGAATCTTGAACGGCAGATTGTGCTCGATGGCCAGTTCGACACCCCGTGCCCAGCACCAGTCCCCGAGGATCTGGCGCTGATCGGCGGGGGCCTTGTCGCCATCGGTGAGCACCTGAGGCAGGATGGTAGCTGCCTCGGCGTCGGACCGTTCCTGCCAGCGCAGCGTACGGGAATAGGCATGTTGGGCCTTCACGGCGATCGCGTGGGGTCCATGTCGATCGAAGATGGCCGCCATCGCTTCCCGTAGGCTCGCCAGATCGGTGACGGTGACTCCGGTTTCTGCGTGCAGGGCCTCCGCATCGACAACACCATTGCAGAAGCCGGCCCAGCTGATGTCGTAGAAGAAGAAATCAGGGCCCGATGCATCCGGTGGACAGGGCCAGCAAAAGTCGTCCGTCTGTACGTGATCGAGACCTGCTGTCTCTTCCAGCAGTTGTCGCCGGCCGCCCGCTTGGCGCCAACCATCCAGCTTGGACTGGGCGGCCACCAGGTCGCTCGCACCAAAATCGTCGGGCATTCCGTAGAGTTCGGTCGCCAGCAGACGAACGGCCTCGCCATAACCTGTGTGGCGGATGGCGGACCACGCTGGGCCGATCTCCTCGAATCGCTCCGCCACATCCCGGTCGCTCGAACCCAGATTCGCCACGGCATCGTTGGTGGCACCTGCCGAGATCAGGTCGGCGGGCACATAGTTCTGGAACAGGTCGCTCAACACATCTTTCGGCCCGTCCTGCACCCAGTCATTCTCTTTTCGCAGGTGCTCGTGTGTGTCGCAGACACGAATCTGCTGTATGTGCGTTGCCAGATCAGTCATATCCGATTGTCCTTCCGAACCTGGGCCTTGGCGAGCGTCGTTACTTCAAACAACATTCGCGACCTGTGATTCCTTCGTGATGGGGGCCGGGGATTGCTGAGATGGGGGAGGAGGTCTATCGTGAGGAGCGCTTCCAACTCTCCAGATCCGCCCGCGTCACCGAGATCGACGTCACATCCATGCCCTGGCACCCTGCTGTCGTTCACTTTCCCATCGTGCTGCTGATCCTGGCTGTTGCCATCGACCTGGCCGCTCTGGTACGCCGCGAGCCCTCATGGCATGCGACCGCCTGGCGCCTACTTGTGGGTGGAACTGTCTGCGCTTTGGTTGCGGTGCTGACCGGTGACGCCTCTGCCGCGGCGTATCGCGAGGCGGAGGGGACGGCCGATCTGGTTCAACAACACGAGGACGCAGCCACCCTTTGTCTTCTCGTGTTTGCCGCGGTGAGTCTCGGACGCCTACCGCTTGCCCTGGGACGTTCTACAGACTGGCTGCTGTACTGGATCGCCCTTTCTGTCGTCGGTGTTGGCCTTTTGGTCTACGCGAGCAATCTGGGCGGTGAACTGGTGTTTGTGCATGGTGTCGGCGTCTCTCTCGAAACGGCCATGCCCTAAGCTCATCGACGGGGTGCAGGCAGGTCCGCGAACAGGCCGTCAGCGCTCCATCACACGGCACTGTCCGTCATCCTGTCCAACGATGACGATGTCGGCAAGACGGACAAATAGGCCATTCTCAACCACGCTAGGAATGGCATTGACCGACGTTTCAAGTGCCGCTGCATCCGTGATGCCTGCCTCGTCGAAGTGACAGTCGATGATGAAGTTGCCATTGTCGGTGACGAACGTGTCACCCGTGTCGCCCTGACGAAGCTCGGCGCGCCGGGACAGGTCCATCAGACGCATCTGTGCCAGCGACCAAGCGAAGGGGACGACCTCCACGGGCAGCGGTGAGCGCGTGCCAAGGCGATCCACCACCTTGCTCGGATCGACAATGATGACCTCGCGCGTGCTGGCAGCGGCGATAATCTTCTCACGCAGCAAGGCGCCACCGAGGCCTTTGACGAGATCCAACTGGGGATCCACCTCGTCAGCCCCGTCGATGGTCAAGTCGATGACGGGGTGATCCTCCAGACTCTGAATGTCGAGGCCCAGGCTCTCGCCGAGTCGCGCCGACGCGTCGGAGGTGGGCACGCACTGAATGTCGAGACCTTCTTTTTCGGCACGTTCTCCGAGTGCGCGGATAGCGAAGTCTGCGGTGGATCCGGTGCCGAGCCCTACGACCATTCCATCGCGTACATAGGATACGGCTTTTTCGGCGGCCAGTTCTTTCAATCGATCAGACATGATGTTCCTCTGCGTAAATGACCCTCTCCCGGCGCTGCATATTCTCCTATGGCCGCATCATCGCTTGTGAGTGCTTTCACAGGCGCATGAGGTAGTGAATTTGCAGCCCTACCTCCTTGAAGCCGACGGAGGGATAGAAGTTCGAACCGACGTCGTTTTGCTGAAGGGTTTCGATTTTCGCCGCCTCCATCCCTTCCGCACGCATGAAGTCGATGGCGTGCTCCATCAGTTGGCGGCCCACACCGGCGCCCTGGTGGGTAGGATCGACGGCGACATTGGGAATCCAGCCGATCCCCGCCTCTCGATCGAGACGTGTGGTGATGTAACCGACCACGTCTCCGTCATCGGTCTCGAAGACAAACGCCCCTCGAGCATGGTCGCCAGCGACATCGGCATCGATATGCCGAAGCTTGCGGAAGCGCCAGTCGCGACCGTTGATCTGTCCAAAGTTCTCCTCGATGTTGCGGTCGATGGAGACCCCATCAAAGCAGATTTCCGTGATCTGTTTCAGTCGACGAAGATCGTCACAACGGTAGGGCCGAATAGGCATTTCAGATGGATTCCCGAATAGACATTACAGATGGATCAGTGTGGAGTTGAATGAGCGGATATAGCATACCGCACACGTCCGTAGGGCGTCAATCAGAAGAGACCCAGCAGATCGTCGCCCACTGCGCGACGCCCTTTCTGACTCAGACGGGTGCGTGGATTCATCAGCAGATCGCACAGCTGCGCCGATGGCGTCCCATCGTGTTCACCCAGGAGGCTGCTAACCAGGCACAGTTTCCCGTGGAGACCCTGATCGACGCAGGACAGTGGCCGATACCGCGCCGGCTGGTGAACCGGGTCGTGCGGCGTTGGTCGGGGGAGTATCCCTTCTACGGCGATCTGATGCGGCAGCGAGGCGTGCGTCTCATCCACGCCCACTTTGGTTATCAAGGCTGCCGCTGTCTGCGGGCCCAGCGACAGACCGGGTTGCCGCTGATCACCACGTTCTATGGCGCCGATGCGACATCTTTCGCTCGTCAGCCGGCCTGGCGACGACGGTACGCGGAATTGTTCGAACGGGGCGCCCTTTTTCTGGTAGAGGGCAGCGCCATGGGGCGACAGTTGGTCGAATTGGGCTGCCCGGAGGATCGCATCCGGGTCCAGCATCTGGGGGTCGACACATCTCGAATCGAGTTCACCCCCAGACAACCGTCCGCCCATCCTCACGTTTTGATGTGCGGTTCGTTCCGCGAGAAGAAGGGGTTCGACGATGGATTGCGGGCCATTGGGCGGGCCCTGGCGCGACTCGATGACTCACGCCTCGGTGTTTCAGGCCCACAGGTGCAGATTACCCTGGTGGGCGAGGGGCCTGAGCGTCCGCAGATCGAAGCTGCTATCCAGGATTCGGGTCTGGAGGGACGGGTTCGTATGCCAGGGATGTTACCCTATCAGCAAGTGATCGAACTGCTGAGCAAGTGTGATCTACTGCTGCAGCCGAGTCGAATCGCCGCCGATGGGGACAGCGAAGGGGGAGCGCCGGTGATTATGCTCGATGCGCAGGCTGCAGGTGTCCCTGTCGTGGCCACGAGACACGCAGATATCCCCGAATACGTCGTCGATGGGGTCAGCGGATTGCTCGCCGACGAGCGGGATGTGGAAGGGCTCTCCCTGCAGATTGAGGCACTTCTGAGAGAACCCGAGCGGTGGGCGGCCATGGGGAGGGCAGGCCGGGATCACGTCGAGAGCAACTATGACGCGGGAAAGCAGTGTCTTCGGCTGGAGGAAATCTACGACGCTGTGGCCGCCGGACGGGAGGTAGGGAAGACCAGTTCGGCCCCCGAGAGTTCTGGTCCCGCCAATTCCTGAAGCGGAGTGTCACGTTCGCGATAGGCGCTTTGCTGCTGGCGAGCGCGCATCACCAGATCTCCGTAGAGATCGAGGGCCTCCTCGCCGCGTTCGCCGGTCAATGTTGGCGGCTCGAGATGATGGACCGCCCCAGGGTCGAGCCAGCCCAGTGCTTGATCGAGCCCCTCGTTCAAGTCGAGACCACCGCAAGCAACAGCAGCACGACCCAATTCCGCACGAGCGAGGTCGGCGTCCATAAACCATTCATGCACGCTGACATAGGCCCCCGTCTCTGCGGCGATATCCAATAGGACGTGCGCGTAGGCGATCCACATCTCCAGGGCCAGCGTCGTCTTATCGATACATAGGGCGCCGGCCAGGGGATCGAGATCTGTTCGCGCCGCCAGAGATCGGACACAACTGGAGGGGTGTCTGGTGATGATCATCGGCCGTATGCGGCGAAAACCCAGTTCGACCAGGACCGGAAGCCAGAAAGGGAACAGCAACACCGTTCGGGGATCCTTCCATCCCCACACACGCGAAGCGCCAAATTGTGAACGGATGTAATCCTCGATCGTGCTCAGATCTTCGTCCGTACGCTCGATCATGGCGCTGATCCCAGGGATCTGAAGCAGGCCATCTCGGCGACCATAGCCTGAGAAGTGGCGCTGAATGGCCTGCAGAATTCGAACGTTCACGCCATAGAAGAACTCATTCTCCCAGAATCCTTTAGGATTATCCGTCTGAGGGGCCATCAGAGGCTCCCCGAGCTCTACACCCATCAGCTGCAGGGCACGAGTGAACATGGAAGTACCACTGCGGTGCATCCCAAGGATCGGGATTACGCAGTCGTCGGCTGGTGCAGGAGGGGTGTCGGGCGTCTGCATGGGCTGCTCTGTCTTAGGTGGTTAGCGCAGTCGTTTCTGAAGGCGAGCGTGTCGTTTTCCTGGGATCTGGTCAAGAATCGAGTTCTGCTGGGCCCTCGACAGTCGTTTCAGAGCGAGGGCGGCCAACTCGTCGTCGAGGCTCAATAGCAGGGTAGCCGCCGCAGAGGGGGCCTGCCCCTTCAACTCGATGGCAAGTTGGTCGAGCATGGCATCGCGGCTTTTCTTCAACGCCAGCACTTGCTGACTCAGTGAGCTCTCCACACCCTCAAGCCGAGTCGAGGCCTCTGCCGCCAGGCGGCGGATCTGTTCCGGTGACAGGGCACCCTCTGCGTTAGTCACCAGATCTGCGGGCACGATCTCCGGCAGAGGAGGCGCTGTCTCCCCGGCAGGAACGTCGGGTACGAATCGATCGGATGCGGTCTCTGTCGAGGTTGCTCGGGTCGGTGGGGCCAGGCGCTCTGGTTGCCGCAGTTCGGGCTGAGACCTCGGCGAGACGACGGTAGAGGTCGTCGGACGCCGATTGATCGTGGGTGCAGGTTGAGCGGCGTATCCGACGACGGCGAGAATGGTCGTAAAGGATCCGCACATGGCCAGGATAACGGCGATGATGGACTTGATGCTCATGGCTCCGGCTGGTGGTCGATCGCCCAGTCGACGGCAGTGAATGTCTCACGCGAGGGAGGAACAGTCTTCCCCGTCTGTGTCGCATTCCGATCAGTGACGCGTGACATGATCATCTCATAACGGAATCGTTAAGTGATTGTGTCACAATCATATTGATGTCACCATCAATAAAACAGAATCAGCCCGTCGCTGGCAACTTGGTATGGGAAATGCAAAGTTCGCTCCAGCCAGGGGCGCAGACTCAGACCCGGGTTCAGGGTGTGGGAGTATGCAGCGTCATTGGCTGCCGTCAGGCGCGTCCCGGCAGCAACGGAAACCGACGAGATCAAGGTGAAACTCGGCGACCAGTTCGCGGCCGTATCGGCCATCGGCGCTGGCCAGATTGAGGTTATTGAACCAGGATCCACCACGAATCACCCGCCAGCCTCGCTCCTCGTCATACCAGCCCTGCGTCCACTCCCAGACATTGCCGACCATGTCGACTGCGCCGTGGTCTGGGCCGCAATCGGCGAACGTGCCCGACGGCTCCGTGCCCTGGTCTCGTATCCAGCCCCCCTCGCCATCCGGTTGCGGGGTGTTGCACCGACCAGGAATGAACTCGATCCCATAACCAAAGGGCATGTTACGAGGGCCCCGGCACGCGGTTTCCCATTCGTGCTCCGTACAGAGGCGCTTACCTCGTTCGGTGCATAGTCGGGTCGCTTCGTCAAAGGTGACATCCACGCGGGGGTAGGCTCCGACACGGTTGGGATACTCGTACCGGTCGACGAGAAAGCCCGCGAATCCGATCTCCGGATCTTCGGCATCCTCACCCAGGGCCGCCCCCGCACACAACCAGACAACAACCAGGACCCAGCAGACGATGCGGGCTGTGACAACGTGGCGCTCAACCAGCGGTGGGTTAGGGCCCCTTACCCCAGAAATTGCTCTGGACAGTGAAGAAAACGGGGTGGTCACGAAGACACTCCTGTATGGAACTCACGGTCGTTGGGTGGAACACCGAAAGATCTCTGATTCAAACTATCCGGCTCCTGCAACTCCGGCAAACGTCGGAATTGCACTGCATTTGCAGAGAAGGGCCGAGTTGTCGGACCAGGGGAAGGGCAGCAGGTCAACCACAGAACTTCCTTCCTACAAACCGCGATGACCCCACAAAACTGATCAGACCGCCCGCACTCTCAAATCTTGTAAAAACAATAATTTGCCTTCCGATGTCTCGTATTCATGGTCGTGGCATGCCCCTTGCTCAACGCTGGGGCAGGGACCCATGCGATTGGTCCCATCGAATCTCAACGATGTCTTACCGCGACCCGAGTCGCCGACAGCCGAGCCACTATGATCGAAGGCATTTACATCTCCGCTTCAGGCATGTTGCCGAAGTCGTCCCGGCATGAGGCGATTGCCAACAATCTCGCAAATATCGAGGTCCCCGGCTTCAAGAAGGACTCGATGTTCAATCGCGAGGTGCGCGAAGCCCGCAAACAGCATTCCGGTGACTACCCCGACTGGCGCATCAATCGTGTCGAGGGGACCTGGACCGATTTCGAGCAAGGCAAGCTTCGTCGCACGGGCAACATGTTCAACATGGCCATCAACGGTCAGGGCTTCTTCGCCGTAGAGACGCCAGACGGTGTCCAGTACACGCGCAACGGATCCTTCGCCAGAAATGACCAAGGCACACTTGTCAATCTGCTCGGTCACCCGGTCTTGGATGTGAATGGTGAGACGATCACAGTGCCGGGCACCTTCGAAGCACCCATCATCGACGCCTCCGGTGTGATCAAGGGACGCGATGAACTGCTGGGGATCGACTCGATCCTCGGGCAGCTACAGCTGACCGATTTCCCACAGCTTTATGACCCGGTCCACAAGGCGCAGACGCCGTATCAACCGGTTCTGTTGAAGTCAGAGAACGGTTTCTACATCCCGCAGCCCGGGATGGTCCAGCAGGCAGCAGATGAGTTTGAGCTGGCACAGGGGTTCCTCGAAGAGGCGAATGTGAACTCCGTACTCGAGATGGTGAAGATGATCGATGTCTACCGCTCCTATGAGGCCGACCAGCGCGCGATCCAGGTGCAGGATTCGACCCTCGATCGAGCGGTGAACGACATCGGAGTTGTGCGGTAACAGGTACACAGGGTCCACAGAGCAGGTTGGTGGGTAGGCGCTCACCGACGCCCGATTGAGACGACGGAATAGAGGATATAGGAGACGACGATGAGCAGGGCCCTGTATACAGCAGCGACGGGCATGATCGCCCAGCAGATGAACGTGGATAACATCGCCAACAACTTGGCGAATGTGAACACGACGGGATACAAGAAGAGCAAGATTGAGTTCCAGGATCTGCTCTATCAGCAGCTGCGACTGGCTGGTGCCACGCAGGCGGAGGGGGCACAGGTGCCCGTCGAGTTGCAGATCGGTTATGGAACGCGTCCGGTCGCCACGCAGCGCATTTTCTCACAGGGCACCGTGATCTCCACCAACAATCCCCTCGACATGTCGATTGACGGTGACGGATTCCTGCAGATCACACTGCCGGACGGCACCATCTCTTACACGCGTGACGGAGCTCTGAAGAAATCGGCTGAAGGCACAATCGTGACCTCCGATGGCTACACCGTTGAACCGCAGGTGACAATTCCCGCCGACGCGACGGCAATCAATATCTCGTCCAATGGTGAGGTGTCGGTGAAGATCCCTGGTGACCCCGCCCTGCAGACCGTGGGTCAGTTGGAACTGGCTCGCTTCGTCAATCCCGCCGGTCTGAGGACGATCGGTCGGAATCTGTTTCTCGAAACCGAGGCTTCCGGTGTCCCGCAGAGTGGACAGCCGGATACCGAGGGGTACGGCAAGTTGAGCCAGGGATTCCTCGAACTGTCCAACGTCGAGGTCGTCGATGAGATGGTCAATATGATCGTCGCTCAACGTGCCTACGAGATCAATGCCAGAGCCATCCAGACGTCAGAAGAGATGCTCGCTAACGCCAACAGTCTGAAACGATAGTCACCAACCATGTCTCGAATTCGTCCACTTGATGTCGCCTTTGTCCTGGCCGCACTCGCCTTCGCCATCGTTACGGCAGCGAGTGCCCAAACTGGGGTCCAGACTGGGGTCAGGGCTACGGCCCCGGAGGCGCAGGATCTGCTGCCCACGACGGTGGTGGTGCCGCAGGACATCATCCGCAGCGTGGTCACCAACTATGTCCGTGAGCAGTTGGCCAACGATGTCAATTTGGACCCGGATGTGCGGATTGAGATCGATGTGCGCTGGAAGCAGGATGTGCTTCTGGAGACGCCCGGCGTCGTCGACTATCACGTGCGCAAGCTGTCGAATCGTCCCTTCCGAGGGCCCACAGTGACCCGCCTTGAGATTTCAGTCGACGATGCACTCGTACGCACCCTCGCCATCACTGTGGACACACGACTGTTTCGCGACGTGGTGGTCACGGCGCGCACCCTGCGCCGGGCAGAGCTGCTGCTCGAAGAGGGTGCCGTCGAGATCGAAGAGCGCGACATCACTCAACTCAAGCATGGATTCTATACGTCGCTCGAGGAGCTGGAACTGATTCAGTCGAGTCGGCCCATCGGCGCGGGAGATGTCATTACGCATCGACACGCTGAGCCGGTACCGGTGATTCATCGCGGAGATGAGATCGTCATGCTCGTCCGCAGCACACACATGAGTTTGGAAGCCGTCGGTGAGGCCCTGCAGGATGGCGGCATCGGTGAGAAGATCCGGGTTCGCAATGGCGAATCGGGCAAGGTTGTTCGTGGTCATATCATCGAGCCCGGTCTCGTAGAGATTCAAGGTCTATGATGCGAAGCCTGGTAGTGGTCTTGTTCGCGAGTCTGATGGCCGGTGGTTCACACGCCCAGCCAAGATCAATGTTTTCCGATCCGAAGGCGGCGGCTGTGGGGGACGCGGTGACCGTCATCATCTCGGAGAACGCGTCAGCCTCGAACAATCTGTCCACGTCAACGGAGAAGTCGAATCAGCTTCAAGTCGGCAGCAACGTGCCGGCGGCGGGCAATATCCTCGACTTCGTTCCGCTGCATGCGCTCGACAGTGACTTCGACAACTCCTACGAGGGCACCGCTTCGACCTCGCGCAGTGCGCGACTCACAGCACGAATGACGGTCTCCGTAATCGAACGTCTACCGAATGGTGATCTGGTCCTGGACGGCGTGCGAACGCTGAAGATCAACGGGGAGACTGAAGCGATTCACCTGAGTGGATCGGTAAATCCAGCTCTGATTCGTGCAGACAATACCGTGCGATCGTCCAGCATCAGTGATCTCAATATCGAATACACCGGCAAGGGTTCCATGACCCAGGGAACGCGCCCCGGCATCTTCGTCCGTTTCGTCAACTGGCTGTTCTGACCGCAGGGAAGCGCAAAAACGCCATGCATCGTCTGACCACCTTCTTCCTTTTCACAACCCTCCTGTTGTGGCCTGCTGTAAGTGCCCATGCAGCTACGTCGGTTCGGATCAAAGACCTCGCCCGACTCCAGGTGGGCCAGGAGATTCCGCTGACCGGAATGGGACTCGTCATCGGGTTGGAGGGTACAGGTGATGGCCGGCAGGCAAGTTTCACGCTTCGCATGCTCGCGAACATGATGAATCGTCTCAATGTCACCGTTGATCCCAACGCGATTCGTGTGCGCAACGTCGCGGCTGTAAGTGCCACAGCCATTCTGTCGCCATACGATCGCAAAGGCAATCACATCGATGTGCAGGTGGCGTCGCTCGGTGATGCTGGGTCGCTGCAGGGCGGCACGCTACTGCTGACCCCGATGGCCGGCCCAGACGGCAAGGTCTACGTCCAGGTCCAAGGCCCGATCAGCATTGGCGGCTTCAACCTCGGAGGCGGTGGTGGTGGGACGGTTCGCAAGAATCACTCCGTCGTCGGCACGATTCCCAATGGTGGAATGGTGGTCAACGAGCCCGAACGACTCATCGACGTAAATGGACATGTGCAGCTCACACTCTATGAACCCGACTGGACGACGGCTGCACGCACGGCGTGGGCGATCGACGAGTATTTCGGCGAGTTCGGACTTGCGCAGGCCGTTGATGCGGGAACCATCCAGGTTCGCCTCGATCCGCAGTTTTCCCAGTCTCATTTGATGACCGAATTCATGGCCGACATCGAGAAGATTACGGTTGTGCCCGATCTGCCCGCTCGTGTGGTCGTGAACGAGAGAACCGGCACCGTCATCATCGGTGAGAATGTCTCCGTCTCGTCCGTGGCCATGTCCCATGGATCGCTGAAGCTGAAGATCCCCGGAGACGCTGCCGAAGGCGATCTGTTCAGCGGTGGCACGGAGGTCGTGGAAGAGCCCGACCACCTGCATCCGATGATCAACAACTTCGACGTCGGTGCCATGCCCACCGTGCGCGAACTGGTGCGGAATCTGAATGCCCTCGGTGTCACACCGCGTGACCTGATTTCCATCCTCCAGTCCTTGAAGACGGCCGGCGCGTTGCGCGCTGACCTCATCATTCAGTAGGCGGGCGATCATGTCAGACAGCATGCTCAGCGGTCTCGGCTCCATGGCGCAGCAGTCGGTCTTTCAGCAGCAGACGGAATCGGCTGCCCAGAATCGCAGCATGACCGAGTTGGATGCACTTCGTGCGGGGAATCGTGGTCAATCAGCCGACGAGCAGCGCCAAGCACTGCGCGAGGCGAGTCGTCAGTTTGAGGCCGTGTTCCTCAACCAGATGCTCAAAGCGATGAGAGAGACCGTCGGAGACGGTGGCCTGATCGAGAAGAGTCAGGGCGAAGAGGTCTTCCAGGGCATGCTTGACGAAGAGTGGAGCAAGTCGCTGGCAGGTCGTCACGGATCACGTGGTCTCAGTGAAGTCCTGTATCGACAACTGGCACGACAGATGGGACTCGAAGAGCAGGCCGCCCCAAACAACGCAGAACTCCCCGCAGCGGCCGCCTCCCCACAGGCAACCCATCCGCTGCTACTGGAATCAGGGGTGACTCCACTGGGTGGCGTCGCTCCGAGAATGCAACTCCCGCCGGCAAGGGCGGGTATGGAAACCACTGAACGATGAGTGAACCGAACAATCAAGAAGGCATCCCTCTGCAGCCGCTGAATGCGGACGAGGATGAGCAGATGACGACACCCCAAGCTTCGCGACGCCTGGTTGAGGTGATCAACGAAGAGGTCCGGGTGTTTCACGAACTGCTCGACTGCCTGCACTGTGAACAGCAGGCCATCGTCGATGACGATATCGATGCCATGATGGCGACGACGGCGAGGAAGACGGAGTACGTCATCCTCGCACAGCGCCTCGAGGGCGAGCGACTGCGCTTGGTCCGGATGCTCTCTGAGCAACTCGAAGTCGATGCAGAACAGGCGGATCTACAGAAACTGATCGCTGTGATCGACTCCCGTCACTCCGAGGATCTGGCCCGCATGCGACAGGTGCTGCTCGATCTGAATGGCAAGATCCGACGCACGAACGAGAACAACGCATTCCTCATTCGTCAGTCGAAACGGTATACCGACCGCTGTCTCGATATCCTCACGGGTGATCCGAGTGACAGAGGGATGTATGGCAAGTTCGGCAAGACCGTGAAACGCACGCAGACCCCAAAGTCCGTCCTCAACCGGACGGTTTGAAGAGCACAAGAGACTCATGTCCGTGACCACACTAGCCAACGGCGTCGAAATCGGCCGCAGGGCTCTGCAAGCGCAGCAGACAGCGCTTCAGGTCACAAGCCACAATATCGCCAACGCCAACACGCCCGGATTCTCCCGTCGCAACGTGGAACTGGAGAATGTCGCAGGTGGTCTTGGTGGGGTGGGTGGTGGCGTCGACGCTGCGGCGGTCACACGACAGAGAGATCAGTTTCTCGACGCCCAGATGCGTGTCGAACGTCAGGTGCTGGGTCGCTGGTCTGCCCTCGAGCGCGCCTTGACGGGTGTCGAAGCCATCTTCAACGAACCCGCCGGCGCCGGTTCGAGTGAAGCGGGCACGATCTTCAACGAGACCTCCGGCCTGGGTCTGAGTGGATCTCTGAGCCGGTTCTGGAATGCCTGGCAGGATCTGGCCAATGTGCCAGAGAGTGGCGCCGCCCGCGCAGCCGTGCGCCAGGAGGCCGACTTCATGGTCACCACCCTTCATCAACTCGATGCGCAACTGGCCGATCTGCGTGGCTCACTGGACCAGGAGGTGATCGCTCAGGTCGATGAGATCAACCAGATCCTGGACTCTCTTGCAGCGCTCAACGGAGAGATTCCGCGATCCGTTTTCGATGGCGGCACAGGCGGAGACCTGTTGGACCAACGGGACCGCCTCCTGGAGGATCTCTCTGAGAGGGTCGATATCTCCATCCTCGAAAAAGACAATGGTCAGGTCTCGGTTCTGCTGGCCGGGCACAATCTCGTTCAGGCAAATCAATCCGTTCATCTGGCCAGCCGTACGATCAATCAAGATGATCTGGCCACGTCGACCATCTTCTTCTCAGACGATGGTTCCCTGGTGCCGATTCGCGAAGGCGAACTGCGTGGTCTGATGGAAGTAAGGGACGTGACGATCCCAGATTTTCAGAATCGTCTCGACACGATCGCCGCAACGATGGTGGAGGAAGTCAATCGCATCCATCGCACGGGCACCGGACTCACGGGCACCTCGGGGGTCGCCTTCTTCGAGAACTCGAAGATGGCGGCGAGCAATATCTCTCTCGACGATCGGATCATCGCCGATCTCAACAACATCTCGGCCTCTGGCGATGGCAATGCGGGGGACAACGGCGTCGCTCTCCAGATCGCCGGGATGCGAAACGACGACTCGCTGGGTGCTCTTGGAGGCGACACGATCGAAGGTTTCTTCTTCACCCTTCTGGGTGAAGTAGGTTCGCGCAGCAAAGAAGCACAGACGATGGCCGAGAACCATCGTCTCTTTTCCTCCCAGATCGAGAATCGGCGACAGAGCGTTCAGGGCGTGTCCCTCAACGATGAGGCCGCCCAGTTGGTGTTGTTCCAGCGGGCCTACCAGGCGGCTGCCCGTACGGTGTCGATTATCGATGACCTCATGGAAGTGACCATCAACCTGTAATGGCTGCCAAACGGACAGGCCCGATGGCACGTAACTCCAAGTGGGGATTTATGATGGACAGGTTTTCTCACCCCAGCTATATTTGGCCAACTTCGCGGAAGAGCGGGTAGGAGGGCGGCATGCGCGTAACCACGCAAATGGCCGTCAATAACCTGGTCGGCAACCTGAATCGGTCCTTTGGCCGAATGGTTCGTTTTCAGCAGGAGTTGTCGAGCGGATCTCGGCTCAACAACCTGTCCGACGATCCCGCCGCCGTGGAACGATCGCTGTCATTGCGGTCTGAACTGCGCAACATCGAGCAGTTTCAGAAGAACATCGATGACGGCACAGGCTGGCTCGAACTGTCGGAAGTGTCGCTGAGCGAACTCGAGACCCTCTTCGTCGAAGCTCGCGGGCTGGCGGTTCAGGGGGCGAGTGACACATATAATTCGCAGCAGCGGCGGTCGTTGGCCGACCAGATTGATCAGTTTCTCGAGCATGCAGTCAGCTTGAGTGAGTCGCGTTATCGCGGCCGATACATTTTTGCCGGCACACAGACCGGCGACCCGCCGTATGGCGCCACGCGGGATCAGGAGGGCATGATTCTTTCGCTCGATCCAACCGGGGACGCCACTGGAAATATCGAGCGCGAAGTGGCCGATGGCATTGTCATGCAGGTCAACGTGGCCGGTGATTCTGTGTATGAGGGCAGTCTGAATGCCTTCGATGTGCTCATCGACCTGCGCGATGCGTTGGGCGAAAACAACGTGGGCGGTGTGCGCGAGTCACTATCGTCGTTGGCCGACATGCGCGAAAAGATCTCCTCCGTGCGCGGAGAGATCGGCGCACGGGTCAACCGGATGGAGTTGACACGCAATGTTCTGGACCGCGTGACGACGGAAATGACGACGATCCTGTCCGAGGATGAGGACGTTGATCTGACCTCAACGATCGTGAATCTGCAGCAGGAGCAGGACGTTTTTCAAGCAGCGTTAGCATCGGGCAACACGGTGATTCCCCAGTCCTTGATGGACTTCATCGGTTGATCGAACGCACAACCCAGTACCGCCTCCATCCCCGTGAGGCGTCTTTCACTTCTCCCCCGCGACTCGTCCGCCGGTCGAATGTCGGCGCGCACTTGGCTTCATCGCCTGTTCGTGCGCGTCCGCAGACAGCTGGTTCAGAAAGTGTGGTCAGTCGGCAGAGCGTGCAGTCCGGCGCTTCAGTGGTCGAGCCACCAGAGACGGCATTGATGAACAGCAGCCTCAGTCCACCCCGTCGGGGTGCCGCACAGGGGATCGTTTTATGAGCGAAACCACCCAGGTGACTTTCACCAACGCCAAGTTCGGCGAAGTGACGGTGGAGGGATCCAGTGTTCTGTCATTCCCCGAGGGTCTTCCAGGCTTTGAACGCCTCAAGACATTCGGGATCGTCCAGGTCGATGACGAGGCGCCATTCCTCAGGCTGTTGGCCATCGATGAACCCACCGTTGGGTTCGTCATCCTCAATCCGATGCTCATCTTCCCGGACTACAATCCGGACTTTGGTCAAGGAGACCTGGACGGTCTTCAGATCGAAGCCGCGGAAGACCTGGAGATGTACTGCATCGTCACCCTGAGTCAGGTGCCGTCGGAGGTGACGGCCAATCTCAAGGGGCCGATCGCTATCAACACGCGGAAGATGCTGGCTCGCCAGATGATTCTCGTCGACGATCGCTACACGACAAAGCACTCACTCCTGGAAGCCGATCAGGCCAGCCAGGCACAGGGACAGGCCCGTTCCGGCTGAGCCGGGCAAGGTCAGGGAAGATCACCATGCTCGTACTGACGCGTAAGGCTGGGGAAAGCATCGTCATCGGGAGTCAGATCCGCATCACCGTTCTGGAGATGCAGGGGCGCCAGATCCGTTTGGGGATTGAAGCACCCTCGGAGATTCCCGTGCACCGCGGCGAAGTCTATGAACGGATCAAGGAAGAGAACGAACAGGCAGCGATGGCTGGAGCCGATGAACTGAAGGCTCTCAGCAAGGCCTGGAATCAGTCCGGCCGCTAGATGGCTTGGTATCCAGACTCTTTCGCTGTGTCTCAATGATCCATCCGTTGACGATCCGCTGACACCCGTACCGCCACCCAGCTCTCCACAGCATTTCTTGTCACTACCGCCACGCCCATGTGTGTGAGCGGCGAGGGTTTGGTGTGCCAATGACGTTCGATTCTGTCGCCCTTCTTCCACATCCTGAACTGACGTCCTATCTGCATCAGTTGCTTCCCGCCGCGGCCACGCGTCTTGTGGTCTGTGGTGCCGGCATCGATATCGGTGCTTCGCCTGCGGCGCCGACCCCGGAATCTTTTCAGGACATGGCCCAGTTGCAGGATGCCGCCCCCGCCGAGGCCTTGTTGCTGGGGGAGTGCGCCGTCCCACCCACACGACAGGAAGCAGAGGCAGCACTGCGCCTCCTGCAGCCGGGCGGGACGCTCGCGTGGCTAATTCCACAGACGCGTGGGGCCGCGCAACTGGAGCAACTGCTGCATCTCAGTACTGGCGACGAGCCGCGGCCATTGTCCACCACGGCCATTGCCGGTCTGCTCGAAGCACACGGCTTTGATGTGATTCTGGATGCTTGTCGCATCCTCACCAGTGACCCTTCAGCGGCGCTGCAGGGCATCGCGGCGGCTGTCGATGATCACGACGGCGATGGCGCCGCAATGCTGCGTGATGCCTCGGCCACGCATCTGTTGTTGGTCGCACACGCGCCACGGCAGCGATCCGAAGGCAGCGGCAGCGCCGATGCACGACGTGCGATTCATGATGCCGTCTCTGGTGCGGTGGCCAGTGGTGTCGATCTTGGCCTCGATGATGAGGGGGCGCCGGCAGATGGCGAGGCGCTCGGCGAGCCACGAGTCAGCATTGTCATCCCTGTCTTCAATGGCGCGGCTCTGACGGAGAAGTGTCTCTACGGGATCGCCGAGAATACGGCAGACGAACCGACCTACGAAGTCATCGTGGTCGACAATGGTTCAACCGACTGGACCATATATCTGCTGCACGCGATGGAGGGCGACCTGCGCGTGCTGAGCAACGATCGCAATCTCGGTTTTGCTCGCGCCTGCAATCAGGGCGCCGCAGATGCGCGGGGCGAATACGTTCTTTTCCTGAACAATGATACTGTGCCCCACCCGGACTGGTTGTCGTCGATGGTCGCTGTCGCCGACAGCGATCCCTCGATTGGCATTGTGGGAGCGCGGTTGCTGTATCCGGATGGCACGGTACAGCATGCGGGGATGGAGCTTGTTCAGGGCATCCCGGACCATGTCCTGCGAGGGGCCGCCGCCGACGACCCGAGAGTCACCGGCCAGCGTGACCTGGACATGGTGACGGGCGCCTGTCTGATGATTCGTCGCGACCTGTTTGCACAGATCGGTGGTTTCGATGCGCAATTTGTGAATGGCGCGGAGGATGTCGATCTGTGCCTGCGCGCTCGCCAGGCCGGTTGCCGTGTCGTGTATTGCGGAGCGGCAGTCGTCGATCACCATGAGGCACAGACCGAAGGGCGCTTCGATCATGTGCAGGAGAACGTGAAACGCTTTGTAGATCAGTGGGGCGGCCACTTTGGTGCGGATGGAAGACTCGCACTGGACTCGATCCCATCTGCGGGCGCTCCGGCACCCATGACCCAGAATAAGGCCGTATCCCGGAGTCATCTGGGACCGAGCCCCGATCAGGTGCCCACGGCACACGCGCCTGTTGCCCAGGCGCTCATCGACCAGACTTCGGGTGTTCAGGCAGCGGGAGTTCAGGCATCTGAGGACCAGGATGCGGCCCACAAGGGTCTCGGCTCCCGTCTGCAGGGGATGGCATCCCAGATCGCCGACCCACCCGAGAGCCCAGCGACGCCGCGACGAATCAACTGGGAGGGTTCATTCTTCCTGTATTCGAGCCTCGCCTACGTGAATCGTGAACTGGTCCTGGCGCTGCTCGCTGAGCGGTGTCAGGTGGGTCTCCTGCCATACGAGGACGACCAATTCAGCGCTGAGGAAGATCCACGGTTCCAGGAACTGGCGGCACGAATGGGACAACCTCTGGCCGATGCGGATGTGACGATTCGGCATCGCTGGCCGCCCGATCTCGACCGTCCTGCACGGGGTCGACACGTGATGATGCAGCCCTGGGAATACGGCAGTGTGCCGCGGCGATGGGTCGAGGCTGTCGCGACGGGGCAGGTCGATCAAATCTGGGCCTATACCCGGTACGTACGTGACTGTTATGTGAATGGGGGGGTCGATCCGACCCGTGTGGCCATCGTGCCGCCTGGTGTGGATCCGGATCGTTTCCATCCGGGGCTCGCCCCCCATGAGGCCGTCGACGCGAAGGCGAGCTTCCGCTTTCTGTTTGTGGGCGGCACACTTTACCGCAAGGGCATCGACCTGCTGTTGCAGGCCTTCAGTGAAGAATTCAGCGTGGAGGAGGATGTGGCTCTCGTCATCAAGGACATGGGAGTCAATACGTACTATCGCCAGCAAACGGCCGAGGCGCCGATCCAGAAGCTGCAGGAGGATCCGACCTGCGCCGAGATCCTCTATCTGCCGCAGGACCTGCCAGGTGATCAGATTCCCCGGCTCTATGCGGCGGCCGACGCACTGGTGCATCCCTATCGGGGTGAAGGCTTTGCTCTACCCGTGGCAGAGGCGATGGCCTGCGGCTTGCCGGTGATTGTGACGCGTGGTGGGGCAGCTGATGATTTCTGTCCAGACGATGTCGTCTACATGGTTGACAGCGGCCGCCAGGCGATCCTCTTCGATGGGGAAGAGACCGTCGCTCAGACCTGGATGTTGGATCCGGATGTGGGCTCTCTGCGGCAGCAGATGCGGACGGTCTTCGAGGATCGCGACGAGGCCCAGCGTCGGGGCATGCGGGGATCTGCCCATATCCACTCGCAGTTCACCTGGAAGGACTCAGCGCGCAAGGCGCAGGCTGCCCTGGAGGCGCTGGATGCACTGCCGGCGGGCGGCGGGACAAGTCTCAGTGCTGAAGCGGCTGTCGTGGTCCTGGGTAAGGGCGATGCGACGACCGGCACTGATGAGGCGCTGGATGCCGTATTGGGCCTGCACCCCCGGTATGTGCTGGATGCAACCGGTGGCCACGCGCTGGGCGAGCAACTTGATGCCATTCGAACTGATCTGAAAGCATCGCGACTGCTGTTCATCTTCAGTTCTGATGTCGAAGTGGATCCAGATGACGTGCGTCGTCTGGTTCGCCATTTCGAAGACGATGAACGCCTGGGCCTGCTGATTCCCGACCGGCACCCGAGGGGCCGGGCCACCATGGAAGATGTTCCGGCATTGGCCGTTGTCGACAGCCCCTGCTGTGTCCTGCGCCGGACGGCCCTGGATGAAGTGGGTGGCTTCGACGCAGGATTTTCCACCCTCTCCGTGCTGGCGAATGTTGCGCGCGCCATGCGACGCCGTGAGTGGGGGGTCGCCACTGCGTCCGATGTGGTTGTGGAAGAGGACGCCGATGACCAGACCGTGGCACTGACGACGAGTTCTTCGAGTGCGGCTGTGTCCCGTGTACAGATCCAGGAAATGAAGGCCATCGAGGCGCTCGACGATGGCGATCGGCGACGCCTCGGAGGCGATATGGAGGGGGCAATTGCGCAATACAACAACGCCCTGGAGGCCAAGCCCGACTTTGTCGAGGTCCTGCTGGTGCTGGCCGATGCGTACCTCGATGCCGACCGAGCCGCCGAGGCCGCTGAAGTCGCGGCTCGATTGCCGGCAATTGATTCATCCTCTGCCTGGGCATTCAACTTCAGTGCCCTGGTACACGCGCGAGCCGGGGATCGGGAGGCCGCCCGTGCTGGTTTCACGACTGCCGTGGAATTGAATCCTGAACTGACCGAAGCACGTGTGAATCTTGCGGTGATGGCCTGGGAAGCGGGGGAGATGGAGACGGCTCTGACGCATTTTCGTCATGCCTGTGAGCAGGATCCCTACAATCGCGATCTGGTTTGCAATCTCGGGCTCATCCATATGCAGACGGGTGATACACAGGAGGCCGTCGATCTCTTTGTCGCCTATCTCGCCCAAGCGCCAGAGGATGTGGAGGTGCTCGGCCGACTCGCCGAGGTGCAATGGCAGAGACAGGAACGGGAACAGGCCAGAGAAACGGCCAAGAGGGTCCTGCAGCTTGATCCGGCGCACGACCGAGCCCGCACCATTCTGCAGGGCGTCGAACCCGGCTGATGCGCAAGAAGAAGAAACAGAAGAAGCAGCGGCCGAGGCCCTCGGGAACGCTCTCCCTGTCGCTGTGCATGATCGCGCGCGATGAGGCAGACTTTCTAGATCGGTGTCTGGCCAGTGTGAAAGGTCTCGTTGATGAGATCGTCGTCGTCGACACGGGGTCACAGGATCAGACGAAGGCCGCGGCACGGCGCCATGGCGCCAGGCTGTTCTCGCTGGAGTGGACGGGTGACTTCTCTGCCGCCCGCAATGCCGCACTGGAGCGCGCCAGGGGACAGTGGATCCTTATCCTGGATTGCGATGAAACGCTGGCGCGTCGCGATCACGACACACTACGCCTGCTGCTGCGCAGCGATGCGGCTGACGCTTACCGAATCACCACCCGGAATTACTCATCTGATGCCGGCCGCGCCGAATGGCATGCAAGTGCAGGGACCGACTATGCCACCGAAGAGAAGCACTACACCGGCTGGTTCCCGACGACGAAGGTCCGCCTGTGGCGCCGGCATGCTGCGGTTCGATTTCGAGGAGCCGTGCACGAACTGGTCGAGGCCTCCTTGCAGGAGACCGGGCAGCGGGTAGGTGATTGTCTGGTGCCTGTTCACCACTACGGCTATGTCGAGAAGGAACGTGCTGCCGATCGTTATGTAGAGGCGGGTGAAAGAAAACTCGAGAGCTCCCCTGATGATCTGCAGGCGCGCTATGAGCTGGCCATCGCCTACCGTGATGCGGGTCGATTGTCTGAAGGGCTGGATCAGATTCGCTTCGTCGTCAGCAACACGGCGGCAGCAGGAACCGGATCAGACTATCTGGATCCTGACAATGTCGACCTCGTGCACGCCGATCTGCTCGATCGTGCCGGCCACCTGCAGGAGGCGCTCGACGTGGTAGAAGGCCTCATCGAACGATCGCCTGCGTCGACAGCGGCCCACAACAATGCCGGCAGTCTGCTGACCCGATTGGGGCGTCATCATGAGGCCCTGGCCGCTTATGGTCGTGCCCATGCACTGGCGCCCGATCACGAGGTGATCGCCGGCAATCTCGAAAGGCTCAAGCGTCACCTGGCCGATGGCGCTGAAGCGACACCAGAGCTCATCGCGGCCTCACCGGTTGAGGCTGATCGTGGATACAGGCTCAGCGCCTGTCTCATCGCCCGCGATTGCGCCACCGACCTGGCACGTTGCCTCGACAGCATCGCCACCGTCGCGGATGAAATCGTCGTCGTCGATACGGGATCACAGGACGATACCGTGGCCGTCGCCGAACGCTTCGGGGCTGTGGTGGGCCATTTTCCATGGTGCGACGACTACGCGGCGGCGCGCAACGAATCGCTGCGTCTGGCATCGGTTGGTGAGTGGATCCTCTGGCTTGATGCCGACGACTTCCTGCTACCGGAGGATCGGGACAAGATCGAGCGCGCCAAGCAGCTGCCACCGGACCAGGCGCTGCAATGCACCCTCACCAACACCGAGGGGTCAGATCGCACCAGCTTTCGCCAGATCAAGATGTTCCCGCGACGAGATGACATCCGTTTTGAGCGGCCTGTGCACGAGACCGTCCTGCCCTCGCTGCGGCGACTCGAGTTGCCCATCCGGTTGACGGATGTGCGCGTCATGCACACCGGCTATGCAGATCCTGCCACCGTGGCGCGCAAGAGTGACTACTACCGGCGGCTGATGGAAGGATGGGTTGCCGAACATCCGGATGATCTGGATGTCTGCTTCCGCCTGGGCCATACGGCCTACGTCGACGGCGACCGGCCACGAGCGGTCGACTACTTCGATCGCATTCTCGAGTCTGCACAGCCAACCCGCTCATTGGAGCGACATGCGGCTGTCTTCCGTGGCCGTTGTCGCCTTGAGGCAGGAGACTGGGAGGAAGCGATTCCCGATTTCGAGCGGGCCCTGGCCATCGACCCACAAGACGTGTTCGCCCATGCATCCATCGGCGACGCACTGACAAAGGCGGGTCAGTATGCGCGAGCCCGGGATCACCTTGAGAAGGCACTGGCGGGGCAACTGGAGGGGAGTTTCCCCCTCGACCCGGTCGCAATCGAGTATGGAGTCCGGTTCTTTCTCGGACAGTGTCTGGCGGCCCTCGGGGATCATCCGGGTGCCATCGCATCGATGGAGCAGGCTGACCGCCTCTTGCCGGAACGTACCGAGGCGGCGGCTGCCCTGCGCGAGATACGCCCAAGTCTAGCCGGCAAGGTGCTGCCGGCGACACCCGTTGCCTCGAGTCAGCCAGGCCAGCCGGAGACGGCCGTGACGCATCCAGATGCACGGCTGACGCTCTGTATGATCGTGCGCGATGAAGAGAGCCGACTGGGCAAGTGCCTCGACAGTGTCGCTGGGCTGGTCGATGAGATCGTCGTCGTGGACACGGGCTCAACGGATGGGACCGTCGAGGTGGCACGTGGCCATGATGCCGTGCTGGGCACATTTGTCTGGTGTGATGACTTTGCTGCGGCCCGTAACGAGTCGCTCCGGCTGGCAACAGGGGACTGGATCATGTGGCTGGACGCCGACGATGTCATGCCGGCTGCGTATCATGCCCCGATTCGGCAACTGGTCGCCGGACCGCAGGATCGTGGTTACTTCTTCGTTCTCGACGATCAGGGATACGAGAATGTGTCCTGCCTGCAGATGCGGCTGTTCCCGAATATCGAGGGGGTTCAGTTCGAGATGCCGATCCACGAGCAAGTGACTCCCTCTCTGGGGAAACTCGGCATCGACATGCAGCCCACAGAGATCCGTGTGGTCCATACGGGCTACACCACACCGGAGGTGGTGCGAGAAAAAAAGAAGCGCTACCTCGGCATCATTGAACGGTGGTTGCAGACCCACCCCGGTGACTACATCGTCCGCTCCCATGCCTGCCTCACCTATCACACAACGGGGCGTTTTGACGAAGCTGTGGCGGGTTATCGGTATATCCTTGAGCAGACCGATTGCCTGGCTGACCACAACTATGTCATCTACACGACATCTCTGTTGTTCCTTGGACGGACCTATCTCAAGATGGCCCGTGTGGAGGATGCCCAGGAATGGATCGGCAAGGCCTACGAGTTCGACCGCGACTACGTTTTGAGCCGGTTCTCGATGGCTGAAGTGAGTCTGGCGGCCGGGGACTGGCAACAGGCGGTTGAGTCTGCCCGCTCCGTGCTGTCCGGTGACATGCAGTTGACATTCTTTCCCATCGATCAGCAGGAGCTCACCTATTCAAGCTTGTGTGTGCTCGGCCGAGCACTGGCCCAACTCGACGATCTGGATGGGGCCGCGGAGGCACTGCAGCGAGCTTCGGAGGCTGGTGTACAGCGTCGCAGCGATGCGCTGGGGATCCTTTCAGAGATCTACAAGGCCAAGGGGTGCCGCGATAAAGCGTACCAAGTGCTGTCCGGCGCCCTGGCCTTGTCGCCGCAGGATCCCAAACACCGCTTCAATCGAGGGATGCTCGATCTGGAAGCGAATCGCCTCGAGGCGGCAACGACTGCCTTCAAGAGCGTCCTGGAGGTGACTCCTGACTACGCGCCGGCCCTGATGAATCTGGGATTCATCGCCAAAAGCAGTGGTGACCTTGACGGCGCACAGGGATGGTATTCGAAGGTCTTGGCCGCCGATCCGGAGAATGGCGACGGTCACGCCAACCTCGCGCATCTGTACCTGGGCCAGGATCGATATGCAGAGGCGGAGACGCATTTTGCCAGGGTGCAGGTGGAAAAGCCCGATCTGCTCGACATCCAGCTTGGTCTGCTGCTGGCCCGGATGGCTCAGGGGGCCTGGGATTCAGACCTGGCTCGTATCGTCCTGCGTGCGCTGCCGCAGGCGGCTGGCCTCGATCTCTCCTCCGCCCTGAGTGCTTCCCCGTCCTTCCTGCAACTGGGCGTGTCTCTCATACACCGAGAGGTCGTGTCATGCGCCCAGATCGCCTTCTCGTGTGCCGTGGTGGGCGGCCAGCAAGATCCGAGGGGAATGCCCGTCGTGGTGCAGGCCAAACGCTGCCTGGGCGAGTTGTACATGACTCTCGGTCAGCCCTGGAAGGCAGTGGAGCAATACGAATGGCTGCTGCAGGCCAATCCAAGCGATGCCGAGTCATTCCAGCGACTCGGAGACTGCTATACGCGATTGGGCGTGGAAGATGCGGCCCGTATGTGCTACGAGCGGAGCCAGCAGTTGGGGCAGGCCTAAGGCCTGGGCAGAGCCGATACCGTTGCGGGCGCCGCAGCGGAAAAAAACTTCCTTTGCCTCCGGTTTCAGGACCGTGGCTGCCCTTGCGGGCGGTTGCGGTTTTTCTGTTTTGGGCGAGGAGGAGGCCTGAATGGTAGACATAAATTCTTTTAAAACAACAATATATGAGATCGATGCCACTCCCTTAATTATAGTTGGCATACCCCTTGCAAGACCGCGTTTGAGATACTCAGGCTTCCACGTCCGGGAGCCGGAGCGCAACGTTGAAAGGCCTACTGGCGCACGACAAGATTGTCCAGGGCCCACCAAGGATGGCCCGGCCTCAATAGGCCCACCAAGGAGGTAGACCAATGCCGCTTCGACTCGGTACTAATGTTACATCGCTCAACGCCGCTCGACATCTGAACAGAGCTACTGGCGACTTCACAAAACGCGTGGAGCGTCTCGCTTCCGGTCTGCGGATCAACCGTGGCGCCGACGATGCAGCAGGTCTGTCGGTGTCGGAGGGAATGCGTGCCGAGGTGCTCGGCATGCGACAGGGTGTCCGCAATGCTGAGCAGGGCGTGAGCCTCATTCAGCTGGCCGAGGGGTCTCTCAACGAGGTGAGCGCCATGCTCACTCGTATGCGTGAGCTGGCCGTGACCTCAGCCAACTCGACGATCAACGACGTAAATCGTCAGAGCTTGACCTCAGAATTCAATCATCTGACGGTTGAAATCGATCGCATCGCAAACTCAACGACCTACAACAAGCAGGTCCTGCTCACCGGCTTCGGCAATGCCGTGTCCCAGGTGGGCTCTATTTCAACGGCCCTGGCGGGCTTTTCCGGTGTCAGTGAGGTCGGTATCTCGGGCGCCGTTCCGGGAACCTACATCTTCACGGACAGAAGCGATCAAGACAATCAGCTGACCCTTTCGGTGACCCTGCCGGATGGTACCAGGCTCGAGCAGTCAATCGATGTGGGATCTGCCATGGATCGTGACGGTGGCAAGAATGTTGTGGCGACGGGGACAACATTCACCGCGAACTTCGATCGTGTCGGTATGCAGGCCACTATGAATGGTCCGGGAGTGAAGACGGGGACGACCTTCAAGTCGACCACGGCGACCGGCCAGGATGGCGTGATCACCATGACCAAGGCTGATGGCGGCACGGACTCAGTGAGGGTCACGGCGGGCCAGGATCTGAGCACGATCGCCACCGAACTCAACACCAAACTCTCCACGCTTGATTCGACCGCCTATGCCTTGATCGACCCGATCACCGGTGAACTTCATGTAGACACGGGCACCCTCACCGTCGAGGGGCTCTCCGAGACGATCGGCGCCGTCGGGGGCAATGCCTATGAGGACGGGCGCCTCGACGGTAAGACACTCGTCGTGGAGGAAGGCGGGGGGGGTGTATTGCAGGTCGGTGCCAATGACAACGCAGATAATCGGATTTCGCTGAACATCGGCGACATGCGGGCCAGTGGGAATGTCCTGAACCTGAACGGTCTGTCCGTTGCCAATATCACCAGTTCCCGCTCGACGATCTCTGTGATTGACGCAGCGATCGTGGCAGTGGCCCGTCAACGTGGAGACCTGGGCGCGATTCAGAATCGACTGCAATTCACCTCCGCCAACCTTGGGAATGCGATCGAGAACCTGCAGGCGGCTGAGTCAGCGATTCGTGATGCGGATGTGGCGGAGGAGATCTCTGCCTTCACGCGAGGCCAGATCATAACCCAGGCGGCGACGGCCATGGTTGCTCAGGCTAATGCATTGCCGCAGAATGCTTTGACTCTTCTTCGATAACTCTCGGACTAACGAGATTTCGGAGGCGAAATGGGAAGAACAGCAGCGGCCAAGCCCTCTGGGTCCACCCAGTCAACACGACACGACGGAAGCGACCCCGATGGCTCTCCGGCAAACTCCGGAGGGCCGTTTTGCTTTCTGTGTGAGAAAAATGTGGAGCGGATTCCTGTCGCGTCGATAATAGGGTTGTAATACCAAGTATCATTAAGTGGGTGCAATAGAATGTAACGAACTGAAAAATAGCCCATTGAAACGCGCAATCGCCCTCATGGAGGAATGCAGGGGATCGCCGAGTCGGTGGCGACAGAAGGACGAAGCCCGGTTTTATAAATTCTTGCCATGACAAGGAGGTCTATGGTATGCCAAACGCATTGAACGTGAACAACAATATCGACGCGATAAATGTGCGTCGGCATTTGAATGCAAACAGTCGTGACCAGGGGATTCGCCACGAGCGATTGTCCTCAGGACTACGAATCAACAGTGCCGAGGACGACGCCTCCGGTCTGGTCGTCTCGGAGGGTTTCCGGGCTCAGATCACCGGACTGACGATGGGCGTTCGCAATGCCGAGCAGGGCTCCAATATGCTGCAGGTGGCGGAGGGATCGCTCAATGAGGTCAGCAGTATGCTCATCCGCATGCGCGAACTGGCCGTGCAGTCATCGAACAGCACGAGCAATGATCAAAACCGAGAAGCGATTGAAGCTGAGGTGACTCAACTCAAAAACGAGATCGATCGCGTCGCGCTATCCAGTAAATATAACGGACAAACGCTTCTGACCGGCTTTGGTGCTCGAGCTGATGAAACGGTCTCTACGGCGCTCACCGACGAGGCAGACACGGGTGTCGCACGGATCTCGGCTTCCGGAACGCCAACTGGCACATACACTTTCATCGACAATGGCGGTGACGGCGAGATCACCCTGGGGAACGGGACGGTGACCCAGACGATCCGCATGGCGACGCAGTTGGACACGGGGCTCAATGTTGCCACCGGCTCAACCGTGGTAGCCAACTTCGACCGCCTCGGGGTACAGGTAACGCTCGCCGGACAGGATGGGTCGTCGAATACGACGGGCAGCTATATCGACGGCGATCTCAATGGCAAGACGGTGGCCGTCACCGGCGGTACAGGTGGTTCGTTCCAGGTCGGTGCTGACAACGTCACTGAAGACCGTATCGACGTGGGGATTCACGATATGCGGGCCTCGGGCGCCTTTCTGAATCTGAACGCTGTCTCCATGTCGACCCTTTTCTCCTCACGTTCGGCGATCACCCAGCTCGACGAAGCGATCAGCAAGGTTGCGCAGGTCCGTGGCGACTTGGGTGCGGCCATGAACCGCCTCCAGCACACGATCAGTTTTACCGGAAACTCGATTGAGAACAACACCAATTCTGAAGCCACGTTCCGTGACGCCGATATCGCCACTGAAGTCACGAATTTCTCCAAGAGCCAGGTTATGACACAAGCCGCTACTTCGATGCTGGCTCATGCCAACCTTACCCCGCAGAGAGCTTTGCAGCTGATAGGGAACTAAGGGCCTCCAAGGGGCAAATAGTTCCACCCGACGGGAATATAACGCTCAATATTCAGGGCAAATCAGGCTGGTGAATCGGGGCTCTGCAAAAAGGATGTAGGCCCCCGATTAAAGTTCCGGCAGGGTGCTGTCGATATACAAGGGCAGGTCCTGGAAACAAGCAAGACCGCCGTGAATGGATAAGCTCCCGCTTGCATGTTCATGGTTGCCGTCGATCAAGGGGAGGGGATCCCCAGGGCGGCGAGTTTTTCCGGTTAAAGCTTGGTCTTCAGGATGCCGATAGTCCATCTGTAATGTCTTTCATCCGGATCCCCCGTCCCGGGATCCCAATCAAGGAGGGTATCACGACTTTCTATCCCGTTTTGATTTGAAGTTGGTAGATCCGTGTAACTTGTGGATGTAGGTAAGAATTTCACGGATCGATCGGAACAGGTGTGAAGCAGCCACGTTGGGGAACGAGGCAGCTTGATTCGACATCGGCAAGGATGCCGATTGGCGATAAGATCAACAAGGAGGTTCGACGAACATGCCGCTCCGTGTAAACAACAATGTTGCCGCCTTAAATGCGCGGCGGCACTTGAATACGAATAACAAGGACCTGAACACCCGCCTCGAGCGTTTGTCTTCAGGATTGCGCGTAAACCGCGCCTCGGATGACGCCGCAGGGCTCATCATCCGCGAAGGTATGCGAGCAGAGATTGCCGGATTGAAGATGAACGTCCTCAATGCCGAGATGGGCAGTAATCTACTTCAGGTCGCGGAAGGATCTCTTAACGAGGTCAATGCCGTCCTGATTCGCATGCAGGAATTGGCCACGCAGTCTGCGAACTCAACAGTCAGTGACCAGAACCGCGAAGCCATTCAGGCTGAGTTCACGCAGTTGAGCTCTGAGATCGACCGTATTGCTCAGGCCACCACGTACAACAACCAGAATCTGTTGCAGGGTTTTGGTAACTCGGTGACATCCGCGTCCACCGTGGTAACCGGCAGTGATACCAGTGGTGTCACGCGAGTGAACATCTCTGGTGCTGAGGTGGGCACGTATACGTTCGCTGATTCCACTGGTGATTCAACCATCACCCTCGGTAATGGCACGGTTTCGCAGACCATCTCGATCGGTACGATTCTTGATGGTACGCAGGTTGCTACCGGAACACAGATAGTGGCCAACTTTGATCGTATTGGTGTGCAGGTCACCCTTGCGGGTGCAAATGTTTCAAACGCTACCGGGCAGTATGCCGATGGCGACCTGGATGCCCAGACTCTCATTGTCGAATCGGGAACGGGTGGTTCGTTCCTGGTCGGTCCGAAGGATCGAGCTTACAACCGCATCGAAGTCAACATCGGTGACATGAATGCAAGCGGTGAGAATCTGAATCTGACCGGCGCGTCCGTATCATCGATGTCGAGTGCCCGTGCGACGATTACACAGATCGACTCGGCGATCCTTGCTGTGTCACTGCAGCGCGGTGACTTGGGTGCGTTCCAGAATCGCCTCAATTTCACGATCTCTTATACCGAGAATGAGATTGAGAATATTCAAGCCTCGGAGGCGTCCATCAGCGATGCTGATATTGCCGCCGAAGTCACATTGTTCACCAGGGCTCAGATCCTGTCGCAGGCAGCGACGGCGATGTTGGCCCAGGCGAATGTGCTTCCGCAGAACGCACTGGCCCTGTTGCAGTAGAGTCAGCGACTCGCGTTACTGCACAGGAAGTGGTTGGATGATTGGATGGTCGGTGCCAGGCACTTGGGTGCCTGAGGCCGCCTTCCTTCACCGAAACGCGAGAAGAGACAAAGGACAGGATAGCTAGGTGGAAGAGTTCAACGGGATGTCCATTACAGAGAGGCAAAATACAATGGACGCAGTCATCGCCACAAAGATCGTTGGCGCACCATCCCATGAGAGCTCCCGACCATCTCCGAGGCCGCGGAACGTTTCTGGGGGTTTCTCTGGTGACACTGCCCAGGCACCACAAGCCAGGGCAGAAAATTCGGCGGCGGTACAGCCTGCAGAGCATGAGGCTGTCCAGCAGCTCGCAGCCGAACTCGAAAGCGCACTGAATCAGAACCAGGGTGATATCTCGGTCTCAGTTGATCAGGACTCTGGTATGGTAATCGTGCGGATTACTGACGAAGTCACTGGTGAGATCCTCAAGCAAGTTCCAGCTGAGGAGCTTCTCAAGGTGGATCAGACCATGGAGAAGATCGTAGGTCTTCTCATCGACGATCTGGCATAATGTTCAAGCACTCGTAGTTGAATACAGCAGTTCAGGACACCTCTGCTGACGCGCGCCGCTTCGCCCCAGCGGCGCGCAAGAGAGGCAGAGAACATCACCAACGCACGAAGCCGGTGATGGAGAGTCCTCAAGAAGACGGTCGCGCGGTGGGGTTGTTGGTTTCCTCACTGCGCCATCGTTGTTTCGCGCACTTCGATGTATCCCATGATGGGCAACGGAGGCGCCAGGAATAGAGATGTCCCAAGGAATCACATTTCAAGGCTTAGGATCCGGTCTCGACACCGGTTCCATCATCGAACAGCTTGTCGCCATCGAGCAGCGGCCGGTGACGCTGATTCAGCGGCGTCAGGCGACCCTCGAGACGCAGAAGCTGGCGATCGCGGATATCAATTCCGCCTTGCTCAATCTGAAGAGCCAGGCTGAGAACCTGGCGGATGTCGATCTGTTCTCGATTACCAAGATCAATTCCTCTGACAGCTCGAAAGTCTCGGTCTCGGCAACGAACGATGCCGCCATCGGTTCGATCAATGTCGAGGTCCTCGAACTGGCGCAGGCCCGATCGCTGTCATCGCGATCATTTTCCGCCTCTGATGAGGACCTGGGTCTGGCCGGCGAGTTTGTCGTCAACGGCGTCGGTATCGACATCGCGTCAACGGACAGCCTGATTGACGTGCGCGACACGATCAATGCCGCCGATGCCGGTGTCAACGCGCAGATTCTCACCGTCGCCGATGGTGACAATCGACTGATTGTCAGTGCCGAAGAGGTCGGTGCTGCTGGCTTTGATCTGCGTGATGCCTCCGCTGAGGATGTCCTGCAGGGCCTGGGGCTCACTTCGGCAGCGACACAGGTCAAGAACACCTTTGCCGATGGCGCTCGCTCGGCGCAGTTCCTCTCTGACAGCGACAGTGTCGGCACACTTTTGAATCTCAGTTCGCCGCCAGCGGGCACGGTCTCGATCGCGGGAACTGATATCACCGTTGACCTGGCGACTGATTCGCTGACCAGCATAGCCGACAGCATCAACACGGCCGGAATTGCAGGGGTTTCAGCTGCCGTAACCAGTGTGGACGACGGCGGCCTGATGCGCTATCAGCTCGAGATCCAGGGTACGACCGAGATCGTCGACAACACGGGTGCCATGGAAACCATGGGTGTGCTTGATTCCAGTGGCGGCGTGGTCGATGAGATCATTGCCGGAACCGAAACCGACGCTTTCACCAGTACGACGACCTCTCTGGGGTCGCTGTTGTCACTGGGAACCGGTCCACAGGGCTCGATCTCCATTGCCGGACAGAGTGTCGCCATCGATCTGGCTGAGGACAGTCTCACCGATATTCAGACTCGCATCAACGATGCGTCGATTGCCGGTGTCACGGCGACGGTGACCACAAGTTCCCACGCGGATGGTAAAAGTCAGTTTCGACTGCGGATCGACGGGACGACAGACCTGGTCGACGATGGGAATATTCTCGAGAGTCTCGGCGTGTTACAGGGCTCGAACTCAGCCTTCGAATCTGTTGCCCGGGTGCTTACGGCAAATACTCCCAACCAGGTCCGTGGCGCAGTTCTGAATCCCGTTGGAGGCAGCGGCGCCAAGAGTATGGAAGTCGCCAGCGATGCCGATCCCCTGTCGACGACGATCGGTTCCACTGCCAGCGGCAGCGTTTCTATTGACGGCGTGGCCGTCGCCATCGACCTCAACACCGATTCGCTGAATGATGTAAGGGACAAGATCAACGCTACGGGGATCAGTGGTGTCACGGCGACGGTGAATACAGTCGGTCCGGCCACTTTTGAACTGGAGATCTCCGGCGCGCAGACCTTCGATGATGACGGCGGCGTGTTGCAGGATCTCGGTGTGGTGGGGGCCAACTCGGTGGCGACCGACAACACGCGTTTCGGTGATATCGCCAATGTCAATGTACAGGCAGGCGATACCGTCTCCATCAGTGGTCGCAATCGCGATGGCGATCAGGTGGCGGGCACATTCACGATCAGCAACAGCAATCTGCGGATTGACAATCTTCTGACCACCGTGGAGGGGCTCTTCGGTGACGACGTGACCGCATTTGTCGACGCCATGGGGCGGATTTCGCTGGCTGACAATGTGGCCGGTACCAGTTCCATGTCGCTGACCCTGACGGCGAACAACGAAGGCGGCGAAAATCTGACCTTCGGTGATTTATCCGTGACGACGCAGGGCGCCGATGCCAGATCCTCCGAACTGCAGGCTGGGACTGATGCCGAGGTCCGTATCAACGGGATCACACTGAGTCGCTCAACGAACACGATAACCGATGCGGTCGAGGGGGTGACCTTGACCCTGAATCAGATCACCGATGAAGAGGAGGTCGTCGAGGTCAGTGTGTCGAAGGACGACACCACGCAACTGCGGAGCCAGCTGGAAGGATTTGTCGCCGAATACAACACGGCCATGGGACTCATTCAGGCGCAGATGGCTGTGGATACGGACACCGGCGAGCGCAGTTCGCTCACCGGAGATGCCACCATCCTGGGTGTGCAGTCGCGACTGCGCTCGGCCATCATCAATGAGATTGATGTTGAAGGTGAGTTCAATGCCCTCGTCTTTATGGGGATCAACTTCGACCGCGATGCCGAACTGACAATTGACGACGCACGTCTCACCGAGGCGCTGGAGAACAACCTCGAGGACGTGCAGGCGCTCTTTGTAGAGCGTGGCAGTACAACGAACGAGGATGTCGAGTTTGTTCGGTCCACGACGCGGACCCTGGCCGGGAACTACTCCCTGGATGTCACACAGGCCGCTCAGCAGGCCGAACTTCTGGGGAGTGTCGACCTGTCTGGTGGGCTGGCTGAAGCTCAAACGCTCACGATCACGGAAATCGGCAGTCTGAGCAGCACAGCCGTTGTCGAGCTGACTGCTGGTGATACCACCGATGACATCGTCGAGAAGGTCAACAGCGCACTCAGCAGCGAGGTGGCCGAAGTACGCCGTGGTTCGGTAGCCAACACAACCGATGGCGCCGCTGCAATCGATGAAGATACCGTCTTTGCCGATATTTTTGGTGCCGGTGTCGTCAATGGTGACAGCATCCGGATTCAGGGAACCACTCATGACGGTTCAGCTGTGCAGCGCTCCTACGAGATCGAGGATGCGGTGACCCAGGACATAGGTGATTTGCTGAGCGAGGTCCGGGCGACATTCGGGAACGACATCAGCGCCAATATCGACGCCGATGGGCGGATTCTGGTGACCGACAACCAGGTTGGCCCGAGCAGTCTGACCGTGACGCTGGTGGAAGCCAACGAAGGAGGCGGCAATCTCGATCTGGGCAGCATCGAGGCAGAGACAGAGGGACGCTTCCCAATGGAGATCACAGCTATCAATGTGGATGGCAGGCTGCAACTCCGGCACGACTCCTACGGCGACAATTCCGGATTCAGTGTCACTCAGAGTGTCGATCAACTTGGCCTGGCGACGGACGAGGTGCGTGGCGCGGATGTGGAAGGCTCGATCAACGGTGAAGTTGCGGATGGATTTGGTCGCATTCTCACCGGCTCGCGAGACAATGCGACGACGGATGGTCTGACCCTGCGCGTGACCACGACACAGGCAGAGTTGGACGCCGACGGCAGTGATCGCGGCAGCGTCGGTCTCGTCTACGGTGTGGGGCGATCGCTCACCGATCTGCTATCTTTCATTACCGACGACATCGATGGAACGCTGAAGACCCGCGAAGATGCGATCGATGATACCATCGACAACCTCGGTGATCAGATCACCGTGCTGGAGCGACGCGTTGAGCAGACGCGGACCCATTTGGTCAGTAAGTTCGCGACGCTGGAAGGGAGTCTGGCAACGCTGCAGTCTCAAGGGGAGTTTCTAGCCTCCCAGCTCGCCGGCCTGTCGTCCGGCCGTGGTTGATTGACCCATACGTGGCGAAGGGAGATCTATGAATCGTAGCCCCAGGCACCGCCAGTACAATGAGGTGCAGATCAAGACCGCGAACAAGGGACAACTCATCGTCCTTCTCTATCAGGGTGCCCTACGGAACATGCGCAAGGCGCTGCTGCAGCTGGAGGAGAAGGATATGGAGGGCAAGGGGAACTCCCTCATCAAGGCGCAGGATATCATCCTGGAGTTGATGTGCGCCCTAGATCAGAGCATGCTTGAAGAGGGCAACGAACTGGCAGCCAATCTTCAGCGTCTCTATCTGTATTGTTATCGCCAACTCGTGCAGGCGAATCTCAAGATGGCTCCCAAGCCGATCGAGGAAGTGATCGAGTTGCTGGCCAATCTTCTGGAGGCCTGGGAACAGGTGGCGGCCAATGGCGGCGGCGACGGTGGCGGTGGCATCCATCCAACGGTCGCCCTGACGGGTTGAGGTCGCCAGTGATGACAGTCGCCGTCGATATTCGCAGCCACGTTGAGTTTCTCGACGCTCAGTATGAGGATTTTCAGCAGATGAAGGGACTCGGACGCCGCCAGCGCGAGTGCCTGCTGCGAGACGACCTGAAAGGTCTGAGTCAGGCCATGACGCAGATGCAGGAGCTCATGGTCCGTGTTCGTCTGCGCCAACGCGATCTGGCCGTTGAGCTTGATGACGAGGCCCGCTGCAGTCCTGAGGTCGCAGAGCGGGTCGAACGCCTGCGCCATCTGATCGCGTCCGTTGCTCAGGTGCGCTCGCAGAGCGAGGAGGTCACCCGTATGTTGCTGCACCAGACCCGCCAGGAGATGGAGCAGTCGACCCGCCAGAAGCGGGCTGCGCGTGGCTACGGGCAACCCGCCCGCGTAAACGAGCCGCGATTCACCGACGGACTCCGATAGACCCTACCCGCAATTTGCCAGCCTCACCGCCGGACCGGAGAATAGTCGATTGGCTGTTTTTGGGTGTCGTGGTATATTTCGCTAAAGTATCTGCTGTTGCTGCCGATATCTATCGATAGAGGCGGAAGTCCGACCCACTTCCTTCCCCGGGAAAGAGCAGGGTCGCTACCAGAGCAAAGGGGGGAGCACATGCGCATTGAAGGGTTACCCAATCTTCAAAAGGTATCCCAGCCCACTCAGCGAACTGACTCGACGCGGCAGCGGCGATCGGCCAGCGAGGCATCTGATCATGTCGAAATCTCGACGCCGGCGAAGCAGGCCGCCGATCTGAGCGCAGCGGCTCGGACGGCACCTGACACGCTGAACCCCCGGATCGAAGAGGTCCGGCAGCGGGTTGCATCGGGATTCTACGACTCTGATGATGTCCGACGCGAAATCGCTGGGGCAATCCTGGATTCCGATAGCGTGCGGCCAGTTGTTGACGAGATTGCCGTAGTGCGTCAGGCCAAGCAGCAGCTTGATAGCGTCCCTGACACACGTCCTGATCGTGTGAACGAGGCACGTGAGCGGGCCACCAGCGGTTTCTATGATCAACCTGAGGTCCGTGAAGCGACGGCTGACGGGTTTATCGACGAGTTGGTCTGACAGCTCGCCTGATGTGTTCGGTTCGGTGTCGACTCCTCTGGAGTTGACGGGCTGGATGTCGTCTGGCTGGGTGACAGAGATCTAAGTGACATGAGTGATCAGCAGGGGGGACGATTGATCAAATCGTTCCCCTTGATTCGTTCTGCGCAGTTCGTATTTCTGTCATATCGCCTGTCCCCTCACAGGTTTGCCGAAGGATGACGCAGATGGACCTCCATCATCTGGTGGGAATCGATGCCGGCGGCACCCGTACCCGTGCGCTGGCAGCCCATGAGAATGGCGTGTTCTCACGGTGTGAGGCAGGGGCGGGAAACTACCAGCTTCTCGGCCTGGAGGGTGTTGTCGAGCTGTTCGCAGGTCTGCTGGCTCAACTGCAGTTGGATTCAGATCGTACTACGGTCTGTGCCGCCGTGGCCGGAGCCGGTCGACCTGCAGAGCAGGAGCGTCTCAGCGTTGCCCTGCTCGCCCGTGGGTTGGCCGCTCGTGTCTGTATCGTGGCGGACGCCCGTGCCGCCCTCGAGGGAGCTCATGGTGGCGAAGCAGGTATTATCGCCATTGCCGGGACCGGATCAATCGTGATGGGCCGTGGGAAGGCCTCACAGGTCGAGCGAGCGGGTGGGTGGGGACCACTGCTGGGCGATGAGGGGAGTGCGTATTCCTTCGTGATGGCCGGTCTTCGGGCCGCAGGCCAATCCCATGACGGTTCTGGGCCGGCCACATGTCTGGAAGTGGATCTGGTCAACAAACTGGGATTGGCGGACTGGGACAGTCTTATCCCCGCGCTTTACGGCGGGCATCTGCAACGAGATCGCCTGGCCAGTGCTTGTCCGGTTGTCTTTCGGGCCGCCCGGGCGGGCGACGAGGTGGCACGGCAGATCATCGCATCCGGTGCACAGCGTCTCGGGGCGCAGGTCGGCGCCGTGGCCCGTCGTCTCCGTCTGCCAACGGCATCGGTGACGCTGGCCGGAGGGCTGGGCGAGGCTGAAGGCGACTGGCTCTGGGCCGAGATGCAGCCGGATGGCGGCGCTGATGGCGATCAACCGGAACTGCGGCGGGTGCCGGCGCGTCTGCCGCCGCTTGGCGGCGCGCTGCTACTGGCCTGTGCCCATGCTGGTATTGAGCCGCCACCGGTGAACAGGGCGGATTGCGAGAGTGGTTGACACTCGCCTGAAGGCAGTTAATTTCCTCTAGTCTATCATGCCGTCTCCCCGGCATCGATCGACACCACCCACCACCGCCTCCCCGGAAGGCGGACCGGCATCAGCGGGCGACATCTCACCCGCATCCGGCCGGCCCGGCAGGACTGCCTCGTGCCACGCGACCAACTCAGCGAACGCGAAGAGCTCATACTCGCAACACTCGTGCGCGCCCACGTCGCGACCGGTGCGCCCGTTGGGTCTACTGCGCTGCTGGCGCGTGATCCGCATGTCGACATCAGTGCCGCCACCGTTCGCAAGACCCTGGCATCGCTGGAGGACAAAGGCTACGTACGGCAGCCACATACCTCCGCCGGGCGCCTGCCGACGAACCGCGGATACCGATTCTTTGTCGCTCAGACAATCGAGTCAGTGGAACAGCCCATTCTTGACGTCGCTCATCAGCGTCGGGAGATCGAAAGACAGCTGCAGCAATTGTCAGCTGACGAGATTCACGGCCAGTTGGCTGAGATTATCGGTGATGTCACGATGCAACTCGGCCTGGTGCTGGCGCCGAATTTCGAGCAGGGCCAGTTGGCTCGCCTCGAACTGGTGCACCTGACCGACCGGCGTCTATTGCTGGTCGTGAATCTGAGTGCGGGTCTGGTCCGGTCTCTGGTGATCGAGGTGGGGACGAGCGTGGAGCGCCGAGATCTGGAGGGCGTGGCCGCGCGTCTGAATGAGCGTTTGGGAGGCTTGACGATTTCCGAAGTGCAGAACACGGTGCGTGAGCGAATCGGGGACATGGCCTGCGGTTCACCTGAACTGCTTCGGGTGGTCGTGGATGAGATCGAAGCGCTGGGCCAGCGTCCAGCCGACGACGTTCATGTGGCCGGGACCCACAACATCTGCGTGCAACCGGAGTTCCGAGATGCCCTCGATGTGGCATCGGTCCTTGAACTGGTAGAGCACAAGGATGTCCTGGCTCAGGTTCTGACCGGTCGGCAGGGCGTGGTCGTGACGATCGGTGACGAGAATGACCGTCGGGAATTGAGGCTCTGCAGTCTGGTGACTGCCAGCTATGACATCGCTGGATCACAGGGAGTGATCGGCGTCGTCGGCCCCACGCGGATGCCTTATGATCGGGTCGTAGCCCTTGTCGACTATGCTGCCTCCAGGGCAGCCCAATTGGGCGCCTGACTTGTCGCCTGCAACTGTGTCAAGCATGATTTTACTCGACGAAAGACAACCCAACACACACGAGAAGCAATGTATCGATGAGCAGTGAGAAAGAAGTCCTGACCGACGAAGAGCAGCAGGCCCAGGATGCGGCGGAAGAGGCCGCCTCTTCGACGAATGACCCAGAGGCGAAGATCGACGAGAAGACAGGCGAGAGCGACACCGAGGAGACGCCTGCGCAAGAGTCTGAGGAAGTCGACGAGCTGACCGCCGCTCGCCTCGAGGCCGCACAGTTTCAGGATCGGTATCTGAGAGCCGCAGCCGAGCTTGAGAACTTCCGCAAACGGACCGTGAAGGCGCGGGCTGAAACAAGGGATGACACACTTCGGGACATGCTGCTGCAGATTGCGCCACTTCTCGACAATCTGCGCCGCGCACTCGACCAGGAGACGGATGATGCCGCCGCCGTGCGGACCGGGGTCGAGATTATTGTGACCCAGTTCAGGGAGATTCTCAGTGGCTACGGCCTCCAGGAGATCGAGGCCATGGGCAAGCCCTTTGATCCGAACGAACACGAAGCCATGATGCAGGTGCCCACGGCTGAGCATCCGCCAGGCACCGTGATACAGGAGATGGAGAAGGGTTTCCGGTTGCGTGATCGAGTCGTGAGTCCGTCGCGCGTCATCGTGAGCAGTGAACTGGACGCGGACGCAAAGCAGGACGACAAGACCAACACGACAGAATCAGACGAAGAAGGGCAGGCGTAAGACAGCATGGGTAAGGTCATCGGTATCGATCTGGGTACGACGAATTCGTGCGTTTCAATCATGGAAGGCAAGGAGCCTGAAGTCATCGCCAATGCAGAGG
>PVBE012547489.1_pt1 | contig 66191 bp, 65 predicted proteins | sample 1631181 | NCBI WGS metagenome assembly PVBE01 (sample SAMN08397723, study PRJNA350692) | Marine metagenome, whole genome shotgun sequencing project. | isolation source: water | place: Pacific Ocean | collected 2012-04
GATGGCCATGCCCGGCGACAACGTGACCATGGAGGTCACCCTGATCAACCCCATTGCCCTGGAACAGGGCCTCCGCTTCGCCATCCGCGAAGGCGGCCGTACCGTCGGCGCCGGCGCCGTCACTGAGATCTTGGAGTAGGCTGGACCCATGGCTAAAGGTGACCGAACCCACGTAACCATGCGCTGCCGCGAATGCCAAAGCTACGCGTATCACACCAAGAAGAACCGCCGGAACACGGCGGACCGTATCGAACTCACCAAGTACTGCCCGCGCTGCCGATGTCGGCAGGCCTTCCGCGAAACGCGCTAGCCCCAGAGAGGATCGCATCTGAATGGCGCGACCATCTTCCAACCGGAGAAGCCGACGTCGGCGCCCCAAGGGCCAGGTCTCCGCGGCCAACGCCGCGGGCGCGGTGGCCGCGTCCGACACCGTTGACGCCTCCAGCGCCACGGTCCCGCCACCCCAGACGCTCCTCCGCCCCCGGCGCGAGACCCCTCGACCCGCGGAACCTAGCGCCGGCGCGGGCCCCTCGCGTCGCCTGCGCATCCCTCGCCCGCCTTTCATCGCGGACATCTTCTCAGAGCTCCAAAAGGTCGTCTGGCCAACTCGCGCCGAGACCGCCAATCTCACGCTCGTCGTCGTGGTCGTCGCGGTCGCGGTCGGCATCCTGCTGGGGGTGGTGGACTGGGGTTTCAGTCGCATCCTCAAAAACGTCTTGTTGCCCTAGATGACTACTGAATCCGACCCCCGCCAGGAAACACCCGAAACATCGACCCCTGAGTCGTCTCTGAGCCCCGCGCCCAGCGACGAGAATCCCAACGCCCCGGCCGAACCGACGGACAGCGAACCCGCAGTGACCGAACCATCCGGGACCGAAGCCCCAACCTCGGAACCAGACGACGCTCCCCAAGAGTCAAGCCCTTTCCAGGACGAGGGCCTCACCGCCGCCGAGCGGGAATACCAAGCCGCACTCCACGCCGCCGAATCGATCGGCCTTGACACGACGCCCGCGCCTGCCGCGGACGAAGACGTCGACACCGAGGCCGGCGAGCTCGCCGCCCGCCTCGGCTTCGACCAACCACTCGAAGTCAAGGAAGAAGCGCCGGTCGCCAGCATCTTTGATGAGCCGGAAGAGCCACCGGAACCCGAGGAAGACGAACTCGACCCCGCGGCCGCCGATCTTCTCCAAGACCCCGGCGATGGTCGCAGCTGGTATGTACTCAACACCTATTCCGGCCACGAGTCCCGCGTGGAAAAAAACCTCGACATGCGCATCAAGAGCATGGACGTCTCCCACAAGATCTTCCGCATCATCGTCCCCACCGAGGAGGAGTTAGAGATCCGTGGCGGGCAGCGCCGCCACGTCCAACGCAAGCTCTTACCGGGCTATGTCCTTGTAGAGATGATCCTGGACGATGACACCTGGTACGTCGTCCGCAACACACCGGGGGTCACGGGATTCGTGGGCACCGAGCATCCCGTTCCCTTGCCCCAACACGAAGTCCTCACCATCCTCAAGCAGATGCAGACCGGCGGCGCCGAACCGCGCATCCGCGTGGGTTTCGAGATCGGCGATTCCATCCGCGTGATGGAGGGCCCCTTCAACGAGTTCATCGGCGAAGTGGACGAAATCAACTTGGACAAAGGCAAAGTACGCGTCCTGATCTCCATGTTCGGGCGTGACACCCCCGTCGAACTGGACTTCATTCAGGTCGCGAAGGTTTAGGTCGGCAACGATGGCAAAGAAGATTCGCGCCGTGCTCACGCTGCAACTGGAGTCTGGCAAGGCCAGTCCCGCCCCGCCGGTGGGCCCTGCCTTGGGTCAGCACGGCGTCAACATCATGGACTTCGTCAAGGCCTACAACGAGCGGACCGCCAAGCTCGCCGGCGACATCTCGCCGGCCCAGATTACGATCTTCGAAGACCGCTCGTTCAGCTTCGAGATCCGGACCCCCCCAGCCTCCTCGCTGATCCGCAAGGCGGCTGGCCTGGAGAAGGGCAGCGCCACCCCCCGACGTGAAACCGTCGGCAGCATCACCAGCGCCCAAGTCAAAGAGATCGCCGAGAAGAAGATGGTCGACCTCAACGCCAACGACGTAGACGCCGCCATGCTCATGATTGCCGGCACGGCCCGCAGCATGGGCATCCTCGTCGACGGCCATACGCCGGAAGGCGTCGCGGCGATCACGGTCCCCGGCGACGATGACGAGTCCGAAGAAGGAGACTAGCCATGCCTAAACACGGCAAGCGCTACAACGCCGCAGTCGAATCCTACGACCAGGAACAGTTCTTCTCGCTCAACGAAGCCGTCGGCGTCCTCAAAGAGAACGCCACCGCCAAGTTCGATGAGACCGTTGAGCTGCACGTCCGCACCGGCCTCGACCCCCGCCACGCCGACCAGCAAGTGCGCGGCACCACCATGCTGCCGCATGGCCTCGGCAAGGAGGTCCGCGTCGCCGTCTTTGCCGATGCCGACGCGGCCAAGGCCGCCGAAGACGCTGGCGCCGACATCATCGGCGGAGAGGACCTCATCCAAAAGGTCCAAGACGGCTTCACAGAATTCGACATCGCCCTGGCCGAGCGCTCCATGATGGGCAAGGTCGGCAAGCTCGGCCGCGTACTGGGGCCGCGAGGCCTCATGCCCAACCCGCGTGCCGGTACCGTCGTGGACGCGGCCGGACTCGCCAAGGCGATTGATGACTCCCGCAAGGGCCGCGTCGAATTCCGCCTCGATCGCCTCGCCCTCATGCATGTCCCCGTCGGCAAGGCCAGCTTCGATTCCGACAAACTGGAAGAGAACATTGCGACCGTGGTCGGAGAAATCGTCAAAGCCAAGCCCAGTGGCACCAAGGGCACCTATGTGAGTGCCCTGCATCTCACTTCCACCATGGGGCCTAGCATCAAACTGGAGTTGCAGACTACGCTGAGAGCACAAGCGGACTAGTTCCGCGACCGCCGAAGACCGCTGGAGGCCTCCGGGCCGCAATTCTTCCAGCGCAGGTTGGGACCGTTCATCGGCACCCCCCTGCCGCGCCCCAGGCGCGGAGAATCGGCAATCGCGGACCCGCCTACGCGGGTCTTTTTCGTGCTCCTCGAATGAGCACATCCCCTTTCGTGCTCCTTGAATGAGCACATCATCCGCTTTCGTGCTCCTCGAATGAGCACCGGCGCCGGAGGTTGCATGCCCACCGAACACAAGATTCAACAGGTCGCGGATCTCGAAGATCGGCTCGGCCGCGCCACCATCGCCATCACCATGGACTATCGCGGCCTCAGCGTCGGCCAGATGCAGCAACTGCGGCGTACCCTGCGCGAGATCGAACCCACCACCGAGGTCCGCGTCGTCAAGAACACCATGCTCCGCCGTGCTGCGGACAACAGCGGCAAGTCCGGCCTCATGGATGTCGTCGAAGAGGCCACCGCGCTGATCTTTGGCTACACCGACGAAGTCTCGGCCGCCAAGGGCTTAGCGAAATTTGCCAGCGATGCCCGCCTTGAACTGAGCATCCGCGGCGGCTTCATGGACGGCGCCGTGCTCGACACGGCGCAGATCGAAGAGCTCGCCAAGATTCCCTCGCGTCTGGAACTCATGGCCAAGCTCGCCGGCAGCCTCAACAGCCCGGTCACCGGCATCGCCGGCGGCATCAATAGCCTCATTCGTGAGGTCGCCGCCATCATTGAAGCCCGCGCCAGCCAATTGGAAGCCGACGCCCCCCCGGCGGAAGCGCCCGCTGAGGACGCAGCCCCAGCCAGCGACACGGCAGCCGCCGCCGAGGCTGCCGCCGACCCCGGCGCCAGCTCGGACGACACCCCAGACGGAGACGGTGACGCCGACAGTGCTGGTGCCGACAGCGGTGGCGCCGACGACAAACAAGCAGAGACCGCGACCGCAGCCGAAGCCTCTGACGAAACCGACGCCTCGGATGACGCGGCGGAATAGCACGCAACAAACGGACCCGCGCCGGCGGGAACGCGAAGGAGTAGAGCCAATGGCCAAGGTAGACGACGCATTCGAGCTGATTAGCGGCATGACCATCCTGGAAGCTCGGGATCTGGTCAAAAAGATCGAAGAGGAATTCGGCGTATCGGCGGCGGCGCCCGTCGCCGTCGCGGCGGCTCCCGGTGCCGCCGCCGATGGCGGTGGCGCGGCCGAGGAGAAGACTGAGTTCACGGTCACTCTCAAGGACTTCGGGGCGAACAAGATCAACGTCATCAAGGCCGTCCGCAAGGTCACCAGCCTGGGCCTCAAGGAAGCCAAGGAGTTTGTCGAAAGCGCTCCTCAGCCGGTCAAGGAAGACGTGCCCAAGGAGGAAGCCGACGAGATCAAGACCCAGCTGGAAGAAGCCGGCGCAACCGTCGAGATCAGCTAGCCCTTCTCACAAAGGTCTCTGTCGGATCGGGTACGCTGCCTAGAGGCAAACCCGATCCGGGAGGACCTTGATGGCGGCGCACCAACGATCGATCTCGCCGATCGGCGGCGACCCCTCGGGGCTCCGCGCGCAGGCGCACGACGCTCGGACCTATCTCGTCCGGCTGCTCATCATCGCCGCCCTGACCGTCATTGTGGTCGCCGTGTGGGCCATCTCCGACGATCCGGCCACCACCATCACCCTGCCCGCCACCGAAGTGGCGGAGACCCGCATCACCGCCCCGCCACCGGAAGTCCGCAGCATTGAGACCCCTATCGCCAACCGCCCCACCCAATCGGTGGCGCCCCTGCCCACCGCGCTCCCGCGCCCCCCAGAATGGCCCGAACCTCTGACCCCAGCCGAATTCATCCGCTACCTTGTCCAACCCGGGGACATCATCTTCGACATCGCTCGCTTCAACGCGGCGACCGTCGATGACCTACTCCGCTTCAACCCTGGCCTCGGCGACGGCACCCGCATCGACGTTGGTCTAATCATCATGATCCCGGTGTTCGACGAATGATCGAAACAGATCCCCACCACCGCACCGACGCCCGCCGCTCCGTCATTCGCAGCGCGTTCATCTGGACCCCCATCTTTATCGTGTCCAGTGCCCTCGGCGTGACGTTCGCCCTGATCGCAATCGATGACTCGCCCGGTGCCTGGATCTCCTTCGCGATCACGGCACTGGTCGCCCTGCTCAGCGGGGTCTCCGCCCTCGGCGCGCTCCGCGATCTCTACGCCAGTCCGGTCGACACCACCGGCATCATCAAGCGCAAGTGGCGCAAGTCCGACATCATCGTCTTCCGGGGCCACTACATCCTGATCAAGAAACGCGTCTTCCGCATCCCCCGTCCCATCTTCGAGGCCATGCCCGAAGCCGGCAGCGCCATCACCATCCAGCACCTCCCCCACACCAACGCCGTGATTCGCTGGGAACGCAGCGCCGCCCCTGAACCTGAACCCACCGTCCACGAAGACGCCGCGCCTCTGGATATCAATCACTCCGACCCCATCCTGCCCGAGCCCGATCTCCCACCCACCATCTCCCCACCTCCAATGCCCACTCCCGCCGAGCCATCGCCGCGCGTGAAGCCCCCCAGTTTCGGTAGCGCCGGCCGCCCACCCGTACCCCCGCCGACACACGTCGAGCCTCCCCGCTTCGGATCCGCCGAGACACCGCCGGCGGACCGGGATCGCACGGAGTGAGTCCGGGCTCGACCGGGCCTGCCCCCAACGACGAAGTCACCATTTCAACCGAAGATGAACAAACCCGCGAACCGGACCAAGCCGGCGTCCCGGAGCAGACAGGGACGGCCGCCGCCCGTTACCACGTCCACATCCACGACCTGCCGCAAGCGGAACGCCCCCGCGAACGCCTACTCGGGTCCGGTCCCCAAGCGCTCTTCAACGCTGAGCTGCTCGCCATCCTGCTCCGCACGGGCACCCGGGATGAAAGTGCCCTGGATGTGGCCGGTCGGCTCCTCGCCTCCCGCGGACTCGATGGGCTCCAGCGGGCCAGCGCCCATGAACTCGCGGCTGAGCGCGGACTTGGACCGGCCAGTGCCGCCCAGCTCAAAGCCGCGCTCGAGCTGGGCCGCCGCTTCGCCACCCTCCAGCCTGAGGAACGCCCCACGATCACCGGTCCAGAGGACGTCCTCAGCCTCGTCGGCTCGGAGATGGCGATCCTGGAGCAGGAAGAGCTCCGCGTCCTCCTCCTCAACACCAAGAACCAGGTACAAGCCATCGAGACCGTCTACCGCGGCAGCGTCAACACGGCACAGATCCGTATTGGCGAACTCCTCCGCGACGCGGTCCGCCGCAACTGTCCCAACATCCTCGCCGTCCACAATCACCCCTCCGGCGACCCCGCACCCTCCAAAGACGACATCCGCATGACCCGCGACCTGGTCCTCGCCGGCCAGCTCCTCGACATCGACGTTCTGGATCACGTCATCGTGGGCTCCGGCGGACGCCACGTCTCGCTCCGCAACGCAGACCTCCTCAATCCGGATGCGACTGGCCTGGACACGCCCCCCACTGAACTCGCCAGGTAGCCACCAAGCCCTTCCCTTCACCTCCCCGCCAGGCTGCGGCCCGGTGCTTTGATACAGTACGGAGCGGCGGAGGTAGGAACGGCACGCAAACTTTGAACTGGCTTGACTTCGTGATCCTCGGACTCGTTGCCTGGTTCACGCTCTCGGCCTACATGACGGGCCTGATCCGGGAGACCGTGGGCCTCGCCAGCGTCATCCTCGGCATCGTCATCGCCGGGCTCTTCCACGGCAACGTCTCCGACAACCTCTCGATCGTCACCGGCGAGGGCACCGGTACGGAGATCGCCGCGTATCTCCTCATCTTCACCGTCGTCTCCATTCTCGGCCTCATGGTCTCCTTCCTCCTTCGCACCACCACCCGCCTCCTCTTCCTCGGCTGGGCCGACCACGCCGCCGGCGCCTTCTTCGGCTTCGTCAAAGGCATCCTCATCATTCAAGCCATCGCCGTCATCTTCGTCCTCCAGCCCGCCCTTGGCGTCGAAGGCGCCATCTCCGACTCCACCATCGGCTCCTTCTTCCTCGACAGCACCCCACTCGTCCGCACCCTCCTCCCCTCGGAGTTCGACACCGCCATCCGCGACTTCAACCTCTCCTAAACGACGCGCTTGACATTGCGGGTCTTCGCCCCTCGCGCGGCGCCCAGGCTCCCTTTGCTACGATGACGGCAGGATCGCCTCACATAATCGACCTCCGGATAGGCCAGACACGCCAGGCGGGCCGAATGGGGAGGAGACGGCAGGATGAGCGCGCTACAGACCTCGGTTTTGGTCCTGAACCAGAACTATGAACCCCTCAACGTCTGCAACGTGAAGCGCGCGATCGTCCTCCTCAACCACGGCAAAGCCGAGGTGATCGAAGAGTCCAACGCCCTGCTTCGGTCTTTCCGGGCCGCCTTCCGCATTCCCAGCGTCATCCGCATGGTCTACTACATCAAGCGCCCACGGCCACAGGCGCGCCTTTCGCGCCGCGAGATCTTCGCCCGCGACAACTTCTCCTGCCAATACTGCGGCCTCAAGACGTCAGACCTCACCCTCGACCACATCACGCCACGACACCAAGGCGGCGGGCACTCTTGGGAGAATCTTGTCGCCGCCTGCCGGGCCTGCAACCACCGCAAGGCCGGTCGCACCCCGGCGCAAGCGCGGATGACGCTTCGCACCACCCCCCACCGCCCCCGCGCCACCCTGCTCGGCATCTTCCGCCGCTACCTAGAGACCCATCCCGCCTGGCGGATCTTCTTCCCCGGAGCGCCCAGCGCCAATTAGGCGCGCAAGACCGCAACACAAATTAGGCGTGGAAACGGCCCCTACCAACGACGTCTCAACCCGGGCCGAGCGCGATCTAGATCTGCGTGATTCCCGGCTGGCAGGTACGACAGAACGAGGTGGTCCGCTTGTTCGGCGACACCTCAGAGATCGTCGAGCCGCACACGGGGCACAGCTCCCCACCCTTGCGATGCACCCGTAAGAAGTCACGCGGCTTCTTGTCCGTCGCTTCGCCCATTTCCGCCGCCACGATCGGCGTCGCCCAATCGAAGACCTCATGGATCGCCTGATACAGCCGCCGTCGCCGCCCCTCGTCCAAGTCCTTCACCTTTGTAAAGGGATGGGTTCCGGCCACAAACAGGATCTCGTCTGAGTACGCGTTGCCGATCCCCGCCACGAACTTCGCGTTGATCAGGACGTTCTTCACCTGTCCTCGGTATTTCCGCAGGCGCTCCAAGAAGTCGTCCTCCGAGAAGGCCGGATCCAGCACGTCGGGTCCCATCTCCACAAATTGCGGAATCGTGCCCACCTCGGACGCTTTCACCAAGTACGTTTTGCCCATCAGCCGGAGATCGACGTAGCGCAGCTCCCGCCCATTCGACAGCCCCAGCACCCAGCACGTCCGACCCCCACGCTTCTTCGACGGATCCACGTGCTGCAGCCGCCCCACCAACATCGCGTTCAGTGCCAGCACATCGCCGCTGCTCAAGCGGAACAGCAGGAATTTCCCGTATCGATCGATCGTCTTGATCGCCACGCCCGTCAGCCGTGCGGCGAAGTCCCCCGCCGCCATTCGCACCACATTCGGCTTCAAGACCTCGACGGATTCAATCGTCGCGCCCGCCAAATCGCGGTTCAGAATGGCGCGGATACTTTCCAGGTCGGGGATCTCGGGCATCGCGGCTCCACTCGGACTCGCAGTATGCCAGGCGCCGAGATCGATAGCGACGCTGGGTTCTCGCCTATCCCTCGTATCGCGGATACGACCCCAAGAGCTTCAACAGGGTTGTCTGGTCCTCCACCGCCCGCAGCACCCCCACCACCACCGGATCCGCCCGATGCCCCGCGCAGTCCACTAGGAACACGTAGGTCCCCAGCTCCTCCTTCGCCGGTCGTGATTCGATCTTCGTCAGATCAATGCCCGCCTCCGCGAACGGGAGCAGCACTTTCACCAAGGCGCCCGGGACGTCCAGCGTCGCGATCACCAATGAGGTCTTGTCGTCGCCCGTCGGCTCAGCATCGTCTTGGCTTAGCACCACGAATCGCGTCTTGTTGCGATCGTCGTCCTGGACTCCGACCCGCAGGACCGTCGCCCCATGCAACGCCGCCGCCGCTTCGGGCGCAATCGCCACCGCGTCATCGGTCTCCAACGCCTGGCCGACGGCACCCGCTGTCGAAAGCGCCGGCCGCGTCTCCGCCTGGGGCAGACCTTCCGCCAAGAAGCGCGCGCACTGCCCCAGGGCCTCCGGCTTGGAATACACCACCCGCACATCCTCAAAGCGCGTGCCCGCGGCGCCAATCACGCAATGCACGATCGGCAACACCACCTCCGCACGAATCTTCAGAGTCAGCTGGTGGATCAGGAGATCCAACGTCTCATTCACCGCCCCGACCAGCGAGTTCTCGATCGGCACGATGGCCTCGTCCGCCGTCCCCTCGATCACGGCCTGCGTCACCGCGGCAATCGATGGCGCCGCGATCAGCTCCGCCGCCGGCGCGTAGGCCACGGCGGCCTGTTCGCTGAAAGTGCCCTCCGGGCCCAGGAACGCCAGACGCCTCGTCTTCATCGATCAGTCTTCATCGATCAGTCTTCTTGGTTCAGTCTTCTTAGCTGCGTCGGGCGTGATCACTCAGCGCCCGTGAAGGCGCGACGCAACGCTGTCTCGTCCTCGGGCAAACTCACCGCCAGCACCACCGCCCCGCCCTGAATCACCGTCTCACCGTCCGGGACCTCTGGCCGTCCATCGGGGTGCATGATCAAGGGCAGCAGCGCCCGCGCCGGCAACCCCAGCGAGGACACCGTTTGCCCAACGGACGGCGCCTCCGCCGGCACGACCACCTCCACCAATTCGTAGTCACTGGCGTGGAAGTCGAGTAAGTGAATCAGGGGATGCGAAGGCAATTCCTGCTCGATATGCGCCAGGATGGCCTGTGTCGCCGAGACCGGCGCATCCACACCGAGCACCCGGAAGATCTCCTCGTTGCGGGGGTCGTTCACACGCGCGATAGCCATCGGCACTTTGTAGCGATGTTTGGCCACCTGGACCACCGCGAGATTCGCCTCGTCCCGTCCCGTCGCCGCCACCACCATGTCCGCCCGCTCCATCCCCGCCAGCGACTGAAAGTGCACCTCGGCGCCATCCCCAAACAGCCCAATGTCGCCAAGCTCTTCCGTGATGTCGCGAATGCGCTCCACATCCTGATCGATGACGAGCACTTCGTGACCCGCCGCGACCAGCTCCCGAGCCGTCGCCGCACCCACCTTCCCGCACCCCACCACAATGATGTACATGACCTATGACCCAAACGCCGCCTGGCGAACCAGGTCTGAAACGATGCTCGTCGGGTTCACCGCTTCCACACCCAACTCCCGGTAGACCTCCGCGCGCTCCGTATCGAAGATCCGCGCCACCACCCGATCCACGCCATGCAGATGCCGCGCGACCTGCGCCGCCATCGCGTTGCGGTTGTCGCCGTTGGCCAGCGCCATAAAGACATCGGCATCGGGCGTCCCAGCCTCCACCTGGATCTGTTTGTCCACCCCGTTGCCCAGCACCGTACGCCCCCCGAACGACTCCGGCAGCAGCCGGAACGCGGCTTCGCGATAGTCGATAATCGACACCTCATGGCCCTCGGAGTCCAGCTCCGTCGCCACGGTGCGTCCCAGCCGCCCACAGCCCATGATCACGAATCTCATTCGTGTACCCCATCCCGCACGATCACCACCTCGCAAGGCGCGTGGCGCAGAACGTAGTCGGCGGTCTTGCCCAAATCCAGCACCTTGTTCTCCCGCGCGTGCTGCGAGACCCCCATGATGATCGTCGCCACACCCAACTCCACGGCCTCATCCACAATGGCATGTCCAGCGTCGCGAGCCTGGAGGATGTCGCCTTCGCACTTCGCTTTGTAAGTCTTCGCCAGCCGATCGGCCTCCGCCAAGCACTCCTCCCCGCGTTGGAACTCCGCCGGCAGCTCGGCATCCAGCGGCAGCCGCCGATCCACCTCCACCACATAGACGGCGTGCACCCGCGCGTCCTTATCGCCCTGAGCAATGCGAAAAGCAAGCTCCAACCCACGAAGACTCGACGGGTTATCGGTATAGGGCACCAGCAAAGACGGGCCGCGTGCCACGGCTGTCGCCCTCCGCAATGGGCCGCTCCCGCGTGACTACTCGCGCAGCCGAGGGACCCATCGATCGATTATAGGAGCCTAGCCCGCAACGTCGATCGCGACGGGACCCGCTCTTTCGCCAAACGACACCTAGATGTACTTGGGCTGCTCCCGGATCACGTGCGTCCCACCCTCGTCCAACTGCTCCAGCCAGGCATGTACCCGCCCATTCTCGATCTCCAGGAAGCCCAGCGTCCCACGACGCGTGTCCAGATTGCGGGGGTACATTGGGCTCCCCGGGTTGATCAACAAGTGCCCACGTAGCACCTGCACCGACGCCACATGCGTATCGCCGTACACCAGGATGTGCTGCGGACCACCGAAATAGTGGTCCATCACTGTGTGAATCGTCCGATGCGGCGGCCACTCCGGCAGCGACAGATCGTGCGCCAGTCCGATCTTGAACCCCTCAAGTTCCAGAGCCCAGGCCTCCTTCAAGCGGGGATCGTCCGGCTGAACGGGGCGGCCCCCGCTGCCTTCGTCACCATTGCCACGCGCCACGTAGATCGGCGCCAATGCCTCCAATTTGTCGATCAAGGGCAGATCATGGATATCGCCGCCGTGCAACAGCAGATCGACGCCCGCCAGGCGCTCGTACACCTCCGGCCACAATTCCTCGCCCGCTTCGGGAACATGTGTGTCTGAGATCAGTCCTATAAGCATGCGCCTCAGGCTAGCAGGGCCTCGCGAACGCGCGAGGCCGCCGCTCCCTCTTCTTGCAGGATTCCTCGCAGCACGGCAGCCCCGCCAAACTCCGCCGACCGCCCCAGCGTCCGCAACGCCCACAAGACGCCCAGCAGCGCCGGGCCCCGGGATCCTGCACCCAAGTCTTCGTCCCCCACCAGAGCCCGGCCGGGAAGAGTGGCCGCGACCATCCGTCCCAAACGACCGTCAGGCGCGAACAGGGCCTCGTCGCCGGGCACGATCTTCCGGCCGGCAGCCAGCCGCCACCACGCCCAGGTCGCCAACGCCTGCAAGCCCCGCAGAAGATGCATGGTCTCCGTGTCCTCTTCTTTCCCGAGCACAGCCCGCGCCTCCAAGAGCGACGAGACCTCATCCACGGCATCCTCCAACGCTTCGCCCCGCTCCAGGCCCCTCACCCGGCCCGCCACGTACCGCGCCAGCAACACGTCCCCAGCGCCCGTGCTGTCCACCCTAACGACGCCAGGCACCCGATCGTACGTATTCGACGTCGAGCCATCCGGTCCCACCAACAACGCCCCCCGGTCTCCGGCCGTGACCAAAATTTCCGCCGACGTGCGCTCCGCCACGCGCAGAGCCTCCCTCTCCACATCGTCGTTTGGGTACGCCACCCGGAATTCCCGCTCCGAGAACTTCAGCACCACAGCCCCCGCCGACCACGCCTCGACATCCCCAGATCCCGTCTCAACGACCCCACGCTCCCCCACCCGGCGCAACGAACCCTGCGCATCGACCCCGACAAAAGCCCCAGCCTCCACCAGCGCCGCAACAACTGGCGCATCCACCGCCCTGGGATAGAGCGGGGACACCACAACACCTCCGCTTGAAAGCTCCCCGAGGCTTATCGCCACCAGCTCTGCCGCCGTTCGCAGATCGCTGACATGAATCGGCCGTGCCGCGGACCGCAACCGCTGATAGCGCCGATCGACGCCATAGTCATTCACGAACGTCGTTTCTTGGTCTGTCGCCGGACCCAGCCAGACGCCACTCTCGACGCGGCGCGCCGCCCGGATCGCTGGCACCGCGAACGCCTGCGCCCAGGGACCCGCCTGCCCTAGAATCCGGACGCCGCTTTCCGCCATCGACAAGCCCCCGTGCCACGCCGCCCCTCCCGGCTGCGTCCACCGCCTCCGATCCACCCGGATCTGATCCCGCGCGAATGACCCAATGATCAGCAAATCGTCCATAGCCATCCCCGATCAGTCCCGTCCCTGCCGCACGATGGCGCATTGCAGGGAAAACCGCTTAGCAAAGCGCCACCACGTCCACCCCGACGATCCTCACTGAGTGGGATAGAATAGGCGTGCAAGCGGCCCTGATAGGCAGGCCGCATCGAACCGAATCACAAGTAGCGATGCGGAGGACCGAATGGTCGTCGAAACGGGCACCACCACTGTCAAGGCCGGCCTCGCCGAAATGCTCAAGGGCGGGGTCATCATGGACGTGGTCAACGCCGAACACGCCTCAATCGCACAAGAGGCGGGCGCCGTCGCCGTCATGGCTCTCGAACGCGTGCCCTCCGACATTCGCAAGCAGGGCGGTGTCGCACGCATGAGCGATCCTTCGATGATCCGCGAGATCATTGACGCCGTCTCCATCCCCGTCATGGCCAAGTCACGTATCGGCCACTTCATGGAGGCCCGAATCCTCCAGGCCCTCGGCGTCGACTACATCGACGAATCTGAGGTCCTCACTCCCGCCGACGAGGCCTTTCACACCAACAAATGGGAATTCAAGGTCCCCTTCGTCTGCGGTTGCCGCAATCTTGGTGAGGCCCTGCGCCGCATCTCCGAAGGCGCCGCCATGATCCGCACCAAGGGCGAAGCCGGCACCGGCAACATCGTGGAAGCCGTCCGCCATATGCGCGCTGTTCAGAGCGAGATCCGACGCCTCCAAGGCATGGGCGACGAAGAGCTCGTCGGTTACGGCAAAGACATCGGTGCTCCGGTGGAGCTCATTCGAGAAACCAAGCACCTGGGCCGCCTCCCGGTCGTCAACTTCGCCGCCGGTGGCGTCGCCACACCCGCCGATGCTGCCCTCATGATGCAACTCGGTGCGGACGGTGTCTTCGTCGGCAGCGGGATCTTCAAATCCTCCCACCCTGAGCGCATGGCGGAGGCGATCGTCAAAGCCACCACCCACTACGACAACGACGACATCCTCGCGGAGATTTCCACCGGCCTCGGCGACGCCATGCCGGGTCTCCAGATGGAAGACATCCCCGAGCCCGAGCGTCTCGCCTCACGCGGTTGGTGACGCCCCTGATCACACAGCCAGCCGCGCGGCTTCTCTCTCTGAAGCGATCGGCCCAAAGGAGCATCCCAGGACCATGACCACCGTTGGAGTGCTCGCACTCCAGGGCGACTTCCGAGAGCACATCCTCAGCCTCCGCGCCGCCGGTGCGGACGCCATTGAGGTGCGGACCCGGGAAGAACTCGCCCGCGTCGACGGTCTGATTATCCCCGGGGGCGAAAGCACCGCCATCGCGCGGCTGCTCCTCATCTTTGAGCTCTTCGCGCCCATCCAACAGCTGGGGCGCGACGGCTTTCCCATCTGGGGAACCTGTGCCGGTGCGATCCTGCTCGCCAACGATGTCAGCGGTGATCTCGATCGCGACCCGCTCGCTTTGATCCCGATCTCCATCGACCGCAACGCCTACGGCCGCCAGATCGACTCGTTCGAAACGGATCTACCCGCCGAACGTCTCAACGGCGGCCGTGAACCCTTCCACGCCATCTTCATCCGCGCCCCTCGCATTCGAGCCACCGGGCCGGAGATCGAAATCCTACTCAGCCATCAAGAAGCCAACGCCGACGACCCCGACAGCCCCGAGCCCGTCGCCGTCCGCTACGGCAACCTCTTGGCCACCACGTTCCACCCCGAGCTCACGAACGACCACCGGCTCCACGCGTACTTCATCGACCTCTGCGCGCACCACGCAGCCACCACGCCGGACACCACTCCAACGTGCGTAACGTCGCAAGCGGCGCTCGCGGAACGAGGCTCCCTATGAGCTCCAATCCACGTCCCGTGCGCCTCATTGACCTGCCCTTCCTCGCGCTCAGCAGCCAGCGGATCCACCCCAATCAAGCGGTCACCCTCCGCTCCCTCGCATCCCGCGACTCCCAGCGCCTCCCCACCTGGGATCTGATCCGCGCCAGTACCCGTCTCACCCGCGGGCGCAAGATCTGGATCAGCCGCGATGGCAGCACCTTGCTTGGCGTGGCCGGTGTCCGCCGTCGCAGCGCCTCCATCGCCTGGGAGATCGACCACCTCGTCCCGATGACCGCGAATGAAGCCTTCCTGCTCGACCTGCTCGACCGCGTGGTCGCCACCGCCGGCGCCAATGGCGCGCACCGCCTCTTCCTCCGCGTTGCCCAAGACAGTGAAATCCTGGCCGCGGCCCTGCGACACGGCTTCACCGTCGCCGTGCAAGAGACCCTCTTTGAGGCCGGACCAACCAACCGGGCGATCGTCAGCAATCCAGCACCGAGCGCCCCCGGCGCCACGATCCCGCGCCGTCGCCGCCGCGGCGATGACCATGCCCTCTTTCAACTGCATAGCCAGACCGTCAATCAGGAGGTCCGCTGGCTCACCGCCCTCTCCCCCGCCGAATGGCGCGCCGCCCAAGAGCCGCTGGGGCCAAAGGGCTCGGAATGGGTCGTCCCCACAGCCGACAACACAGGGGCCCAGTCTCTGGTCCGGCTCAGCCGGGGCACGGCCGGCGTCTCCGCGGGCATCCTCAGCGCCACCGCGACCACGGCGAGCGGCAGCGCTCCAGACGCCAGTACAGAAGCCCTCAATCTCGCTCTTCGCCAGACCAAAAAGGCCCAGCGATTCCGCCTCCTCGTCCCGGACGATGCCTTACAGACCGCTCGTGCCGCGGAAACGGCGGGACTCGCCGAAGCCGCACACTACGCGTTGCTGGTCCGCCCCATCGCGCAACGCGCGCACCGTATGCAGACCGCGGAGCGTGCGGTGGAAGGGAGTGCGCGCCCCGTCATCCAATGACATGCCGCCCATGACGAAGCACGAAACCCAATCCCTCGACAATCAACGCACCGCCGCCGCACCACCCGCGGCGGAATCGCCACCGACAACGCCCAACGGCGCCAGCACCCAGTCCACGCCATCCACCAACGCCAGCTCCAACCACTTCCAAGGCGTCACGGACAACCTCGATGCGCTGCTCGACACGCTCCCGGACGCCATTCGGGACGCCCTCGTCAGCGCTTCGCGTGAGGTGGATGTCGCGGCCGACGGCGAGGCGCCGAGCAGCCTCCTGGAAATCGTCCTCGACCTCGGCCGCGTGCCCTGGGCCCGCTATATCGACCGGGAAGTGCAGCTCAGCGACGCGCCGACGACGCAGGAACAGCTCGACACCATCGTCTCCAGTCTCGGGGAGTTCGGGGGTGACAATCGCGCCGGCATCGATGGCACCCTGCACCGCATCTCCTGCATCCGCAACCGCCACAACGATGTCGTCGGGCTGACGATGCGGGTCGGCCGCGCCGTCTACGGCACCGTCCGGGTCATCGAAGACCTCGTCAACTCGGGCCGCAGCATCCTCTTGCTCGGCCGCCCCGGCGTCGGCAAAACCACGATGCTGCGTGAAGTCGCCCGCGTCCTCTCCGAATCCGGCAAACGCGTCATCGTCGTGGACACCTCCAACGAAATCGCCGGCGACGGCGACATCCCTCACCCCGGCATCGGCCGCGCCCGGCGCATGCAGGTCTGCACCCCCTCCCTCCAACACGCCGTCATGGTCGAGGCCGTCGAGAATCACATGCCGGAAGTCATCGTCATCGATGAGATCGGCACGGAACTGGAAGCGCAGGCCTCACGGACCATCGCCGAGCGCGGCGTGCAACTCGTCGCCACCGCTCATGGCAACACCCTCGCGAACCTCATGATGAACCCCACCCTCGCCGACCTCATCGGCGGCATCCAGACGGTCACCCTTTCCGACGAAGAGGCTCGACACCGCGGCACTCGCAAGTCTGTCCTCGAACGCAAAGCCCCCCCGACTTTCAATATCCTCGTCGAAATCCAGTCCTTCTCACGCGTCTCCATCCACACCGACGTCGCCCGCACCGTCGATTCCCTCTTGCGCGGCAACGCCGTCAATCCCACCGCTCGCGAACTGAACGCCGACGGCCAACTCCAGACCGCCGACGCGGAATCCGTCCGCGCCGTCCTCCCCTTCCAGCGCGACGACGGCGGCACATCGGATCCACCACTCGAAGCAACGCCTCAACATGCCTTCGATCACGGCACCACTCGGGACAGCGAGCCCGCTCCTCCCCCGGGTCCACACCAGCGCATCTTCCCGTTCGGTGTCTCCCCCGCCCGCCTCGACGATGCCATCAGCAGCTCCGGCGCCAACGTCTCCGTCGTCAACCGTGTCGAAGACGCCGACGCGGTGATGACCCTGCGTTCGATCTTCCGCCGCCACCCCGCACAGCTGCGGGCGGCGGAAAGCACCGGACTCCCCATCTACGTCCTCAAGCACAACACCGTCGCCCAGATGGAACAGAGTCTGCTGGCCATGGGAAACGGGCGCAGCGAGCACGACCAAGTCACCTCCGCCCTCGCTGAAACCGAAGACGCCATCGCCCAGATCCATGCCGGCGACCACCGCTCCGTCGACCTGACGCCGCAAAACGCCTACATCCGGCGGCTCCAGCACCAGCTCGCCGAGCGCATGGATGTCTTCTCCAACAGCAAGGGCCGTGACCCGCACCGCCGCGTCCGGCTCTTCAAGACCTAGTAGAGGGGCGGCTCACGTGGCCCTCTTCATCTCCATCGAAGGCGGCGAAGGCTCCGGCAAGTCCACCCTCGGTGAGCATCTCGCCCAGCGCATGCGCGAAAACCACATCGACCTCGTCCACACCTTCGAACCGGGCGATACCCAACTCGGCACGGAACTCCGTCGGCTCCTCTTCCAAGCCCAGCAGGCCGGCTACGAAACCGTCTCCCCGTGGACGGAGACCTTTTTGTTTCTCGCCGATCGCAGCCACCACGTCGAGACCGTCATCCGCCCCGCCCTCGCCCGGGGCGCGGTCGTCCTCTGCGACCGCTTCATCGACAGCACGATCGCCTACCAGGCCTATGGCCGCCGCCTCCCCCTCGACAAGATTCGCGAAATGAATCAGCAGGCGACGGATGGCCTGCTCCCCAACATCACCCTCTTCCTTGACGTGGCCGTGCAGGACGGCCTGCGCCGTGCCCACCCCGAGGAACAGGACCGCATCGGCCGCGAAACCATCGACTTTCACGCCCGCGTCCTCGAAGGCTACAAACGCCAGGCCATGGCCGAACCGGAGCGCATCAAGACGATCGATGCCGCCCAGCCGATCGAAACCGTCGTCCAGGAATCCTGGAGCCTCATCGCCCCACGCCTCGTCCGGCAGGGCTACGCGCTCAGCTAGCGCAGCAGTTCCGCCAGCGAGTCCACTACCGGCACGCCGCACTCTTCCAAGCGTTCCCGCGGCTGATGCCCATCCGCCACCAGGATGCAGTCCACTCCCATCTCCCGCGCCACTTCGAAGTCGTGCGCCGTATCGCCCACCAGCACCACCTCCCCCGCGGATTCCTCCGCTGCCTGAAGCCAACGCTGCCCCTGAGCCACCTTGCTCCCACCGTGATGGTCATCAATCCCCACCAGCTCCGCAAAGTGGTCCTGGACGCCGAAGAACTCCACCTGCTCCTCCAAAGCGGGCTGGTGACTCGCAGACAGCACCGTCTGTCGCACCTCCCCCACCGCGAGCCACTCCAGCACTCCGAGCGCTTCAGTGTGCAACCGGCACTCCGACCAGCGCGGCCGGTACCCCGCGTGGAACTCATCCGCCAAGCGCGGAAACGGATCGACCTCGAAGTCGAATCCCGCCTTCACATAGTAGTCCTCAATCGGGAAATCGAAGATCGCGTGATAGCGCTCAACGCTCAGCCCGGCCAACCCTCGCCGCCGCAACATCTTGTCCACCACGCCGCGCGCTACGTCCACGTCGTCCAGCAACGTGCCGTTCCAATCCCAGACCACATGGCGATAACGGGAGACCTCCAGCGGACCAGCCATTTCCCAGAATGTCCTCACTGAACGGACGGCGCGCGGCCGCCCCTCCCGTCATCGAGAGACGAACGCGACGCTAGTTCAGCCGTTCGAACACCGACGCGATCCCTTGACCGCCCCCAATGCAGAGCGTCACCAGCCCGTACGTGCCACCCGTGCGCTGCAGCTCGAACAACGTCTTCACCGTCAGCACCGCGCCTGTCGCGCCCACCGGATGGCCCAAGGCCACCGCGCCACCGTTCGGGTTCGTGCGCTCACTGTTCAAGCCCAGCTCCTGCGAGCAAACTAGCGCCACCGAGGCAAACGCCTCGTTCAGCTCGATCACGTCCATATCGTCCGGCGACAGGCCCGTCCGCTCCATCACCCGCTGCGTCGCCGGAATCGGACCGGTGCCCATGATCGTTGGATCGACCCCGGAGTTCGCCCGTCCCACTAACCGCAGCAAGGGTTTCACGCCCAACTCATTGGCCCGCTTCGCGCTCATCATCACCACCGCGGCGGCGCCATCGTTGATCCCGCTGGCGTTACCCGCGGTCACGTGACCTTCCTTGCTGAAGGCCGGTCGCAACCCGCCCATCGATTCCAAGCTTGCATCGCGACGGGGATGCTCATCCGTATCAATGACCTCCGTCTTCCGCCCCTTTTTCACCTCGACGGGCACGATCTGGTCTTTGAACAACCCCTCGTCGATCGCCCGCACCGCCTTCTCGTGACTGCCTACGGAAAACTCATCCAATGCCTCACGCGAGAGGTTCCACTGATCGACCATGTTCTCCGCCGTCACGCCCATGTGGTAGCGGTTGAACGGGTCGTTCAAGATCTGCAGCAACCCGTCAGACATCTCCGCATTGCCCATGCGGGCACCCCAGCGCGCGGAATCCATCAGGTACGGATACCGGCTCATGTTCTCGGCGCCCCCCGCCACGATCACATCGGCGTCGCCCGTTTCAATCCAACGCGCCGCCGTGTTGATCGCTTCGAGACCGCTGCCGCAGAGGCGGTTCACCGTGTAGGCCGGGACCTCTTGTGGCAACCCGCCGTTCACCGCCGCTACCCGCGACAGGTAGGCGTCCTCCCCGAACTGGCCCGCACACCCCATCACCACCTGATCGACTTGCTGCGGCTCCACCCCCGCCCGTGACACCGCTTCCCGGATCACGGTCGCGCCCAGCTCCGCCGCCCCCGTCCCCACGAATCCTCCGCCGTAGCGGCCAATCGCAGTACGCACCCCACTGACGATGACGACATCTTCCATTGGATTCTCTCTCCCCTTCGCCCGCTGACGCGGATCGGATTTCTGCTCGACGCACGGAGTCATCCAATGCGGACTCGCAGTGTACCGGGTCAGGCAGCCTGGATCTGATGAACTCGGCTGCCTCTCGCCCGCCACTCCGTAAGGGAGCACGGTCTGTCCGTCTGGCCATTGTTGGCACGATCGAGCCGTGGCACACTGCTGGTCAGTCGATCTGCGCCGTCGCTTCCACAGGTGCGGGACACCACAACCAGGCCACTTCTCCCACCATGACAGAGAATTCCGTCTCCATCCGCGTACCGGCCACCAGCGCCAACCTCGGCCCCGGCTTTGATGCGGTCGGCCTCGCCGTCAGCATCTTCGCCACCGTGCACATCACCCTCGCCCCCGACCCGCGCGGTAGCCGGCCAGACCCCATGCGCCGCATGATCACCTCTGCCGTCCGCGCGGCCTACCAGCGCGCCGGCAACCACGCTCCCCCGGGCATCGACATCGAGGTCGAAAGCGAGATCCCCCTGGGCCGCGGGCTCGGCGCCAGCGCCGCCGCCCGCGCCGCCGGCATCATCGGCGCCAACGAACTCATGGGCCGCCCTCTCGACGACGCCGCCATGTTGGAAGTCGGCACGGAACTCGAAGGCCATGCCGACAATGTCGCCCCCGCCCTCTACGGCGGCCTCCAAGTCAGCGCCGTCGATGGATCCCACGTCGCCCGAGTCGCCGTCCCGCTCCCAGGCGGTCTGCACTGCGTCGGCTTCGTCCCCGAATTCAGCATGCCCACCCACGAAACACGCAACCTGCTCCCCAAGCGACTCTCACGCCAAGACGCCGTGTTCAACAGCAGCCGGGCCGCCCTGCTCGTCGCCGCCCTCTCTACAGGTCAGTGGGACGCCCTCAACGTCGCGACTGAAGAGCGCCTGCATCAACACCCCCGCAGCGAACTCTTCCCCGCGATGTTCGACTTCTTCCAGGCCGCACTTACCGCCGGGGCCTTCGGCGCCTACCTCTCCGGCGGCGGCTCCACGATCATGTCCCTCTGCGACGCCGCCCACGCCGAAGCCTCCCGCGATGCCCTCGTCCAAGCCGCCGCCCGCTTCGCGATCGAGGGCGACCCCTTCATCGTCGATCCCTGCCCAACCGGTGCCGAAATCGTGGAGACTCGCTGATGTCTCCCGCTGCCCGGAAGCCACCGCGAGTCCAGAAGTACGGCGGCACCAGCGTCGGCTCGCCCGCGCGGCTCCGCAAGGTGGCACGGCGCATCGCCCAATGCGTCGACGATGGCGACGAATGCATCGTCGTCGTCTCCGCCATGGGCAAGACCACCGATGACCTCGTCGCGCTCGCCCAGGAGATCACGCCCTCCCCCTCAGGCCGCGAATACGACATGCTGCTCGCCACTGGCGAAATCGTCAGCAGCGCGCTGCTCGCCCTCGCCCTGCGCGAACTCGGCCACCCGGCGATCGCCCTCACCGGCGCCCAGGCCGGCGTCAACACCGACGACACCTTCAACCGCGCTCGCATCACCAGCGTCGACACTGCCCGCATCCGGCAGGAACTCAAGCGCGACCACGTGGTCATTATCGCGGGCTTCCAGGGCATGAGCTCCGACTCCGACTTCACGACCTTGGGCCGCGGAGGATCCGACACGTCCGCCGTGGCACTGGCCGCCGCCATTGACGCCGAGCGCGCCGAAATCTACACCGATGTCGACGGCGTCTTCACCACGGACCCCCGCATTGAACGGAACGCTCGCAAGCTCCACGACATCGCCTATGAAGAGATGCTGGAACTCGCCGCACAGGGCGCTGGGATCATGCATCCCCGCGCGGTCGAACTGGGACTCCTCCACGATGTCCCCATCCTCGTCGCCTCATCCTTCAATGACGATGTCCCCGGTACGCTGATCCGAAGGCAGGTTGAGATGGAACCTACGAACCGTGTCCGTGGTGTCGCGCTCGATGCCGATGTCGCCGCGATCACCGTCCGCGCCGTCCCCGACCGGCCCGGCATCGCCGCGCAGATCTTCGGTCCGCTCGCCGATGACGGCGTCTCCGTCGACACCATCGTCCAAAACGCCAGCGTCGAACGCCTCACCGACCTCACATTCACCGTCGCCCACGACGACTGGCGAAAGGCCAAGGAGATTACGGATAGCGTCGCGACGAGCCTGGACGCCGGCGAGGTCATCGTCAATCACGACCTCGCGAAAGTCAGCATTGTCGGCACCGGCATGCAGTCCGGTGTCGGCTACGCCGCCACGATGTTCCGCGCCCTCGCGGCGGCCGAGATCAACGTGCAAGAGATCACCACGAGCGAGATCCGCATCACCGTCCTCGTCGCCGCGGAGAGTGGCGAGAGCGCCGTCCGTGTGCTCCATGAGGCCTTCCAACTCGACGAACCCGCCAACCTCCCCACCTAATCCGCGTCGCCGGACCAGTTATCGATCTCCCCGTTGGTCTTCGGGCGTAGACTCCGATCGATGTTCACTCATCTGCACACGCACACGGAATTTAGCCTCCTCGACGGTCTCGCCAAGATCGACGCCCTGATGGAGCGCGCCCGCGATCTCGGCCAAGAGGCCCTCGCTATCACCGATCACGGCAACCTCTACGGCGCCGTGGACTTCTTCAAGGCCGGCCGCAAAACGGGCATCCACCCCATTCTTGGTATGGAGGCCTACATCTCCGGCGTGCCCCGCGCCGAAAGATCGCCGGAAGCGCGCACGAACTATCACCACCTCACCCTCCTGGCGGAGAACAACACCGGCTGGCGCAACCTCATCGCTCTCTCCACCCGCGCCCACCTGGAAGGCTTCTACTACCGCCCCCGCGCCGACCATGAGCTGCTCGCCGAACACAGCGAAGGGCTCATCGCCCTCTCCGGCTGCCCCTCTGGCGAACTGCACAAAGCCCTCATGGAGGATCGCTGGGACGACGCCCGACAGATCGCCACCTGGCACCGCGAAGTCTTCGGCGATGGCTACTACCTCGAAATCCAAAACCACCACGACCCCAAGTTCGTGCCCGTCATCGCCAAGACCGCCACCTTGGCGAAGGAGCTCGGCATTCCCCTCGTCGCTACGCACGACTCCCACTACACCAGCCCGGAGGACGCCCAGGCGCATGAGCTCTTGCTCTGCATCGGCACCAACCACACCATCCATGACGAGGACCGCTTCAAGCTGGACTCGGACGATTTCTACCTGGCCAGCGAAGACGACATGGCCCAGCGCTTCCCCGAGTTCCCCGAGTCCCTCTCGATCAGCCAGACCATCGCCGAGCGCTGCAATGCCGAGATTGAGTTCGGCCGGCTCCTCCTCCCCAATCCCGACTTGCCGGACGGCGCCACCGCCCTGGAACACCTCACCAACCTTTCGTTTCAAGGCTTAGAACAGCGCTACGGCACCCCGCCCGAGTCCCACGTGGAACGGCTCAAGTACGAACTCAGCGTGATCGAGGAGACCGGCTTCGCCGAGTACTTCCTCCTCGCCCGCGATTTCGCCCAGTTCGCCCGACGCGAGAGCATTGCCATGGGTGTCCGCGGGAGCGCCGCCGCCTCGATCGTCCTCCACACGCTCGATATCACCGACATCGACCCCATGGCCTACAACCTCGTCTTCGAGCGCTTCCTCAACCTGGAACGCCGTGAGATGCCCGACATCGACTTCGACTTTGCCGACGACCGCCGCGACGAGGTGATCCGCTACGTCGCCGAGAAGTATGGCTACGACCGCGTCGCGCAGGTCATCACTTTCGGAACATTGGGCGCGAAGGCCGTCATCCGCGACACCGGCCGTGCCCTCGGCATCCCCTTCGGCGATGCGGACCGCGTCGCCCGCCTGATCCCCAACCAACTCAACATCACGCTCGAAGGCGCCCTCGATCTCAGCACAGAACTACAGACCGCCTACACATCAGAGCCTGAAGTCAAAACCCTGATCGACTCCGCGCGCCGTCTGGAGGGCGTCGCCCGCCACGCGGGTACCCACGCTGCTGCCGTCGTCATTGGCCGCGAACCGCTCGCCGAGAACGTGCCGCTCCAGCGCCCCACCAAGGACCAAGAGAGCGAAACCCCCATCCCCATGACTCAGTGGGCGATGAATCAGATCGCCGAGGTCGGCCTTCTCAAGATGGACTTCCTGGGGCTCACCAACCTGACCATCCTCGAAGCCGCCGCCGAACTGATCGAGGAACTCACGGGCGAACGGATCGACTACCGTCATTTACCCGATGGCAACGCCAAGGCTTTCGAGGTGCTCGCCAAGGGCGAGACCTTCGGTATCTTCCAGATGGAATCGGCTGGCACGCGCCGCTACGTTCAGGACCTGCGGCCCAACTCCATCTCCGAGATCGCGGCCATGGTCGCTCTCTATCGTCCCGGTCCCATGGAGCACATCCCCCGCTTCATCGCCTCCAAACACGGCGAAGAACCCATCACCTACCCCCATGACGACCTCGCCGAGATCCTCGACGAGACGTACGGCGTCATCGTCTACCAGGACCAGGTCCTCAAGATCGCACAGCGCTTCGCCGGCTACACCCTGGGCCAAGCCGACATCATGCGCAAAGCGATGGGCAAGAAGATCGCCGAGGTCATGCAAGGCGAGAGCCAGCGCTTCCTCGCTGGAGCGCGCGAGAAGGGCTACACCCAACAGGAGGCGGAGACCGTCTTCCAGCTCATCGAGCCCTTCGCCGGCTACGCCTTCAATAAAGCCCACGCCGTCTGCTACGGCGCCATCACCTATCAGACCGCCTATCTCAAGGCCAACCACCCCGTCGCCTATATGACCGCCGTGCTCCGTGCCGCCTCCGACAACACCGATCGGATCACCCTCGCCGCCGCCGAATGCGGACGCCTCGGCATCCCCCTGTTGCCCCCCCACGTCAACCGATCGCAACAGCAGTTCAGCGTCGAGAAGATGGCCGACGCCCGCCTCGGCATCCGCTTCGGCCTGGCCAATGTCAAGAACGTGGGCCAGGGCGCGATCGATGGACTCATTGCGGAGCGCGAAGCCCACGGCGACTTCCCCACCGTCGAAGATGTCTGCCGTCGCGCCGACCTCAAGACCATCAACAAGCGCGTCCTGGAAAGCCTCATCAAAGGCGGCGCCTTCGACGAACTCGGATCCCGCGGCGTCATCCTCGCCGGCATCGACCGCATCGTCCGCCTCGGTCAGCGCGAGCAAGAGCTCAAGTCCAGCGGCCAGACCACCATGTTCGACCTCTTCGGGGACCAAGTAGACACGCCCCGGCCCGAACTCCATCTTGACGACGCCGAAGGCGCCGACGCCACCCGCGGCGAACTCCTCCAGTGGGAGAAGGAACTCCTCGGCTGCTATATCAGCGACCACCCCTTCCAGCATGCCAAACAAGCGCTGGAACCCTACATCACCGTCCAAGCCGCTGAACTGTCCGCTGAGCATGAAGGACTCGACGTCGTCCTGGCCGGCACCGTCTCCTTCGTCCGCCCCCTCACGACCCGCAAGGGCGATGCCTTCGCCGCCGTCATGATCGAGGATCTCTCCGGCAGCGTCGAAATCACCGTCTGGCCTGACACCTATGCCAGGACCCGAGAGATCTTTGTGGACGGCAACATCGTCGTCGTCCACGCACGCGTGCGGACCCGCGGGGAGCGCCTCACCATCGCCGTCGAAAACATCACGACTTTCGACGAAACCAGCGGCCTCGCCGACGACCCGGCGAATTGGGAGATCCGCGAAGGCCGCACCCGAACCCGTCGCTCTCCCGCTTCCTCTGGCCCCGGCAAGGGCGCACCCAAGAACGGTGCCACGCCCTCAGCCCGACCCAGCAGTCCACCCCAGACCCCCGGCTCCAGCCAGGCGCCGCAACCGTCGCCCCCGCGGCAAGCGCCATCCCAGCCTCCGCGCAGCCCCGCACCATCTCCACGGCCCAGCGAACCCAGTCTCATCCTGCAAATTCGCCTCCACGAGACCGCAGACGAATCCGCCGACCGCGAGCGCCTCCACGAAGTCATGCACCTGGTGCGCGAGGCGCCAGGCAGTGCCTCCACCTTCCTCACGCTCAATGGCATCGGCGATCAGGTCACCCTGGAACTCCCCCCCTGTACCGCTTCCTACGCCTTGACCGCCGGCCTCCTCGAGATCCTCGGGGAGCACGGCTCCGCGGAGGTCGAATCCACGAGTCTTCCCGTCTCGGGCGGCTAGACTCATCCCATGGACACCCCCTCCACCCTCATCTTCGACATGGGTAACGTCGTCGTCGCGCATGACAACGACCTGCTCTGGGATCGCCTCTCCATGCTCTGTGGCGACCCGGACCAGACGCGCTCCCAACTCCCGGCGATCGTCAGGGCCTCCAAGATCGGCACCGGCCGCGAACAAGTCGGCGACCTCCATCGACGCCTGATCGACGAACTCGGCATGCGCTCGAACCCTGACCAATTCCTGGATGCCTGGGCCTGTCACTTCAGCCCCATCCCCGGCATGTCCAAGATGCTGCACAACCTCGCGCAGCGCCTTCCGCTGGTGCTGCTCTCCAACACCAACGCCGCGCATTGGGATCATGTCCGTGGAAGATTCCCCGTGCTGCGACTCTTTCGCTCCACGCTCCTCTCCCATGAACTCGGCCTCCTCAAACCCGACAGTGCCATCTATCAGCTCGCGGCCCAGCAGGCGGGACACGCCCTCGAACGCTGCTTCTTCACCGACGACCTCCAGCCCAACATCGACGCGGCCGCGTCGTGCGGCATGGATGCCGTGCTCTTCCAAGGCGTCGAATCGCTCCGCGCCGCCCTCACCGCCCGCGGTATTGAAGCCTAAGCGCCTCACTCAGACACGCCCTGCTCACACGTTGCCGCCTCTCACCGGTACACTTCGCAGTGCACGGGGAATCTCTGGGGCAAAGGGGAAGAAGCGCATGGCGGAAAGTGTGGCGTCTGGCGCGCCCGCCTCGGAATCTCAGGGAGGGCAGGGGGTGGACACCACGACCGACGGTCAGCAGGCGAATCAATCGGCGCTTCTGCCGGGGGCGGAAGCGCAACTTCTCCGGGTTCGCCAAGAGATCGCCAAGGTGATCGTCGGTCAGGACGCGTTCATCACCCGCCTGCTTATCACCCTCCTCTGCGATGGGCATTGCCTGATCGAAGGGGTTCCCGGCCTCGCCAAGTCCCTCACCGTCGATACCGTCGCCCGCGCCATCGACGCCAACTTCGTGCGCATCCAGTTCACGCCCGACCTCCTCCCCACCGACGTCACCGGGACCGAGATCTACAACGTGAAGTCTGGCGACTTCGAGGTTCGCACTGGTCCCATCTTCGCCAACATCGTCCTCGCCGACGAGATCAATCGGGCTCCGGCCAAAGTCCAATCCGCCCTCCTCGAAGCCATGCAGGAACGCCAGGTCAGCATCGGGGGCACCACCCACCCACTCCCCCAGCCGTTCATGGTCCTCGCCACCCAGAACCCCATTGAGCAAGAAGGCACGTACCCCCTGCCCGAGGCCCAACTCGACCGCTTCATGCTCAAGGTCCTCGTCGACTACCCCGAAGAGCGCGAGGAACGCGAGATCCTCGAGCGACATCTCGCCCCTAACAGCGCGGAGGTTCCGCCCGTCATTACTACTACCCAACTCCTCGACGCGCGCCGCGCGGTTGGGCAAGTCCGGCTGGAAGACCCCATCCGCGACTACGTGGTCCGGCTCACTCGCGCCACCCGCCGCGCTGGCTCCATCGACAACGATCTCGGCCGCATGGTCGCCTTCGGCGCCTCGCCGCGCGCCGCCATCTACCTCGCCCAAGCCGCGCGGGCCCACGCTTTCCTCGACTCCCGCGACCACACCACACCCGACGACGTCAAAGCCATCGCCGCCGACGTCCTTCGTCATCGCGTCCTCATCACCTACGAAGCCGAAGCCGACAACGTCACCAGCGACACCGTGATCCGCCGCGTCCTTGACGGCGTTCCCGTCAGCTAGCGCCTCCTTGTGCCTCTCTACCCATTCGGCACCCGCCTCGCTCGTATCGTCCACTGGCTCTCACCCGTCCAGCCCGCTCCGCACGACCTCGATCCCGAGGCCGCGATTCATCGCCAAGTGAAGGCGATCGAAGTCCGCGCACGAACGCACCTCCGCGAGCAATTCGTCGGCGAGTTCCGTAGCGCCTTCCGCGGCCGCGGCCTCGAATTTTCCGATATCCGTGCCTACCTGCCGGGCGATGACGTCCGTTTCATCGACTGGAACGTGACCGCGCGGCGCGGCGAGCCCTATATCAAGCAGTTCGTCGAGGAACGCGAACAGACCGTCTTCCTTCTCCTCGACGTCAGCGCTTCCGAATCGTTCGGGACCGTGGGCCGCAGCGTGCAGAGCTACGCGACCGAAGTCGCCGGTCTCCTCGGTTTCGCCGCGGCCCTCAACAACGACCGGGTCGGCGCCGCTGCCTTCAGCAGCGAACTCACCTATACCCTGCCGCCACGCAAGGGCAGCCGCCACATCCTGCGTCTGCTCCACGATCTCCTCGCCCTGCAGCTACCCGATCCGGGGCCTGGACCCCAGACGACCCAGGACGCGGCGGGCACCGATCTGCCCCAGGCCATCGAATACGCCTCCCGCCTCCTCCGCCGTGGCAGCGTGATCTTCATCATCTCGGACTTCTTGGGGGAGTCCCTTGCTGGCGAGAGAGACGGCCCCATGCGCGACGGCGTGGAAGGTAGCCCCGCGCGTTGGGACGCCCCGCTGCGGCGCCTCGCTATGCAGCACGACGTCGTCGCGCTCGTCGTGCACGACCCACACGAGGCCGCCATCCCGGCCGGCGGCCTCGTCACCGTCCAGGACAGCGAAAGCGGTCAGACCCGCACGCTGGAGGCTGATGTCGCGGCACGACACCTCAGCGACGCCTCCCAACAACGCCTCGCGGACCTCCCCCAACGACTTCGCGCCGCGAACGTCGACTTCGCCCTGCTCCCCACCGATGAGCCATACCTTCGCAAACTCCTTACGTTGTTCCGCGCCCGCACGAGACGACAATGATGGTCTGCGTGTTGGCGTCGAAAGCACTGGCCTCCAAGGCACTGCCTTCGAAAGCACTGGCTTCGAAAGCAGTGCCCTCGAAAGCCCTGCTCGCCCTCGCCTTGCTTTTCGCCATCGGGACCCTCGCCGGCCAACTCGCCGCGCAGTCCCCCGACGCGACAACCAGCGTCACCATCCAACGCCAGGGAGACAGCATTGGCGACCCCATCACGATCAGCGTCACCATTGCCTATCCCTCCAACGCTGAGCTGATCATTCCCCGTGCCGCCCTCGACCTCGGCCTCCTCAAACCCGCCGTCCCGCAAGTCACCGACCAGGCCCTTATCGACGATGTCCGGCGACTTACATTCCAACTCGAGACTCGCGCCTTCCTCGTCGGCCTGATCCAGGTCCAGATCCCCAGCCTCCAACTGGTCGATGAATCTGGCACGATCCGCGAACTCCAACCGCCATCCTCCACCATCGAAGTGATCTCGGTCCTCCCCTCCGACCTCGCAGCGGTCACCCCCAAGCCCCTCAAACCCGCCGAGCGCATCGACGGCGCAGCCCCAGCCATGGAGTTCATCGCCGGCCCCATCGTCGGCGTATCGGTCCTGCTTCTCGTCGCCTTCGGCTTCCTCCGCCATCGCCGCCGACCAGCGGTCATCGTCGCCTCCCCCCCACCCGACCCAGCCATCGCCGCCGTCGCCGAACTCAACGCCCTCGGCGAGTCCGGACTCCTGCCAGCCCGCCTCGACGAGTTCGCCCAGCGCATCGATACCGCCATCCGCCGCTTCCTCGAAGCGCGCTACGACCTGCCTGCCCTGAATCTCACCGCATCCGAACTCACGCACCAGCTCGCCGCGGCAGGCGTCCCGGCCGGGACCGTCCGGCAAATATCGAGCCTCTGCGCCGAAACCGACGCCTTCGCCTATGCCGGGGCCACACCCGCGGTCGATCGCGCCAACCGCTACCTCGACCTGGCGCGCTCAATCGTCGAACCCCAAGCGCCAGTCTCCACGCCCTTCCGAACACCCACCACCTCACCGATTGGACCGCGCTGGTCCCGCCCCTCCCAAATCGACGATGACCCGGAGACGGGCGCCAAGAGCCGAGAGGGGGCCGACGATGCGTTTCGCCGACCCTGAGTTCTTCGCACTTCTGGCTCTTGTTCCGCTCGCTGTCTGGACGCTGCGCACCCAGCGTCTGCGGCCTCCGGCTGCCATCCGCCTCCCCTCAATCGCCGCGCTGTCGCAGGTCCCCCACCGCTCGACCTGGCGCACGCGATCCCTCCCCTACCTTCCCGCGCTACGCATCGTCGGCCTCATCTTGATCATCTTCGCCCTCGCCCGTCCCCAAAACGTCGCGGCCGACTCCTCCATCCCCGCCGAAGGCATCGACATCGTCCTCACCATCGACGTCTCCCGCAGCATGATTCAACAGCAACTGGGACTCGGGACCCGTCTCGACGCCGCCCGCGATGTCGCCCGCGACTTCCTGGACCGGCGCGGCAACGACCGTGTTGGCGTCGTCGCCTTCCAGGCCGAAAGCCTCGTCCTCAGCCCCCTCACCCTAGACCTCGAAGCCGTCGATCAACTCCTCGCCCTCTCCCTCCGTAACGGCCTGCTGCGCGAAGGCACCGCCCTCGGCCTCGCCCTCGCCGAATCCATCGACCTCCTGCGAGCATCCGAAGCGCCCAGCCGCGCCATCGTCGCCCTCACTGATGGCCAAGACAACATCCGCACGATTCGCCCCGTCGAAGCCGCCGCCATCGCCCGCGCCCTCGACATCCGCATCTACACGATTGGCATCGCCCAGCCGGATGACTCCGCCGTCACCGTCGATGAACTCGCCCTCCGCTTCGTCGCGGAAGAGACCGAAGGCGTCTTCTTCCGCGCCTCCAACCTTGGCGACCTCGAAAACGCCTACGCCCAAATCGACGCCTTGGAAAAGTCCCGTGTCGGTGCTGAAACGTTCACCCGCTACAACGACCTCGCCTCCTGGATCCTCATCCCGGGGCTCATCCTCATTCTCCTGGAATTGGTCGCCCAGGCCACATGGTGGCGGAGGATGCCCTAGTGCACTTCGGCGCTTCCCTCCTGCTCATCTTCATCGCCGCCGTGCCTTGCGCCGTCGCGGTTGGCATTTGGACCTTGCGCTGGCGGCGGCGGCAGTCCGCCCTCCTCCTCCGCGATGGCGGCGGCCGAGTCCTCAGCGGCGTCGATGTGCCCCGCCAGCTCATCCGGCTGGTACTGGTCGCCTCTGCCCTCGCCTTCTTCGCCTTCGCCGCGGCCCGGCCCCAGATCGGCGATCATGAAACAGACGTGCAGCAGAGCGGCATCGCCGTCGTGCTCGCGCTCGATGTCTCCCTCAGCATGGGAGCCCAGGATCAGCCGCCCAATCGACTCACCGCCGCCCAGCAGGAAATTAGCGGCCTCCTTGACCGGCTACAGAGAAACCGAATCGGCCTCGTCCTTTTCGGCGGCGACGCCTTCGTCCGCTTCCCCCTCACCCGCGACCTCGGCGCCGCGCGCGAAATTGTCAACGCGCTGGAGCCCGGCGAAGGATTCGTCTCCGCCGGCACCGATATCAGCGCCGCCATCGACGCCGCCCAAGCGCTGCTCTCCCCCAGCGACGCGGCCACCCGCGCCATCCTCGTCATCAGCGACGGCGAGAGCTTCCGCGGCGATGCCCTCCTCGCCGCCCGCGACGCCGCCTCCCAGGGCATCCGTGTCTTCGCCGCCGGGGCCGGTACACCCGATGGCGCCACCATCCCCGTCCTCGACCCCGAATCCAGGCGGCTTACCCCCCAGCTCGACAGCGCCACCGGTCAGCCCATCATCTCTCGCGCCGACTTCACCTCGCTCCGCAGCCTCGCCGACGCCGGGCGTGGTCGCTTCGTTCCACTCACCCAACCTGGCGCGCTCAGCGACTTCGCCATCGACTTCAGCGCCCTGGAATCCACGGCCTTCCAGATCGAGACGCAACGCCTGCCCATCGAGCGCTTTCAAATCTTCGCCGGCCTCGCTCTCCTCTTGCTCATCCTCGATCTCGCCGTGCCCCTCCTCCGGCGAGGCGCCCGCCTGCGCGCCGGCGGCATGCGGACGGCCATGCGCGCCAGCGGCACGCGGACGGCCATGCTCGCCACCGCCATCATCATCACCGGCGTCGTCGCCGCCGCCTGCACCAGCAGCGCCTTCTCCCGCAATGAAGCGGGCAACGACCTCTACGACGCTGGCGATTTCCCCGGCGCCCTCCGCGCCTACCGCGATGCTCAGGCCGAAAATCCCAGCGATCGGCGCCTCAACCTGAACGCGGGACGGGTTCTCCATAGTCTCGCGGAGTACGAGCCCGCCGTCGCCGAGACCAGTCGCGCCACGAACACCGACGACTCGCTCCTCGCCGCCCGTGCCTTCTACAACATCGGCAACCACCGCTTCGCTCAGAACGATCTCGTCGGCGCGCGCGGCGCCTATATCGAGGCACTCATTCTCGATCCCTCCGACCTCGACGCCAAGTTCAATCTTGAACTCGTCAACGCCCTCCTCTTCGTCCAGCCTCCTCCGGGGCAGACACCCGGTGATGACGGCGATCCCAACGCCGATCCGTCCGACTCCTCACCATCCGACAGCGAGACAGCGGGCGAACCGCAAGCTCCCAGCAACGATGAGAGCGAGACGGGAACTCCACTCGACTCCGACACCAGTGACGCCGAGAGCTTGCCCTCCGGCGGCGATCGCGGCGAAGCCAGCCAAAGTGCCGGATCCGCCGACCCCAGCGGCGATCTCATCCAACCGGGCCCCGACACTTCCAGCACCGATCGCCTTGCCGCTGAAGCCGCCTTGTCCGAGGCGCTCCAAGCCCTCAACCGTGAGAACCCCACACGCGATCAAGCCCTCGCCATCCTCGATGCGCTCCGTGATCGCCAGCCGCGGGAAGCTTTGGCGATCGGGCCTCAAGCTCCCGTCTCCATTCCCAGCGAAGATCGGTAGCCGGATGCCGGATCAATCCAACCCCCAGCAGCAACACCCCAGCGGCGAATGGGTCACAGTTGCCCACGAGCCCGATCAACTCACCGCCGAAATCCTCGTCAACTTCCTGCGACAATCGGCCATCCCCGCCCGCACCGACGCCGGAGACACGATGTCCTTCCTCGGCCCCTCCATCCTCCCCACACGCGTCATGGTCCCGATCGAGTGGGAGCGAGATGCCCGGATCGCCATCGACCGGCGCGGCTGGGATGAAGAACTCCCGCCGGGAATTCGCCACTAGCAACGGGGTCACGACTAGCCGTCCGGCTCCACGGGGTCCGGCGGTCGTACTCGGAGCCGCAACACCTTGCGCAGCAGCTTTCCGCGCATCGTGCGCCAAGCCTGATCGGCCTCCTGGGCATCCGCCTCGCTCAGCGCTTTGCGACCAAACCGCACCCGCCCGTAGAGATGGGCCAGCGTGGTTGCCGCCTCCGGTTCGTAGATCGTCTGTCCCAAGCCTCCGGCGTATTCCACAGGGGTCTCCGCCTCTCGCGCTCGGATCCCCGCCCAACCCGCCAACCGCTGCGTCGACTTCCACGACCGCTCCGCCGGCGTCAATCCCCGCAACGACCAGCGCCAGGCCAGCGCCCCCCCTCCACCCACCATCCCCACGGCGGCAATCCCAATCACCGGCCCCAAAATCAGCCAGAGACTCGTTCCGCCTGCGTCGCGGCCCGTCCCCAAATCCACATCCGCCAAATCTTCCAGATTCAACGTGGCCAGCAGGACCTCCAAGGAGTTGAAGTCGACCAAGGCCGAGGCATCATCAAACACGTCGGACGTGAACGGGCGCAGCCGCTGCGCGGCCGCCCGCCGGCCCGCGATCCCCTCGAACTCCAGGTTGGTATTCGCGGGAGTCGGATCGAAATCCACCCAGCCATACTCCGGGAAGAACACCTCCACCCACGAGAACGCGTTGCGTCCCCGCACGATGTACGTCCGCGTCCGCGTATCGAAGTTCTCCTCGCCCAACACGTACCCGGTAGAGACCCGTGCTGGGATCCCCACCGAGCGCAGCAGCACCGCCATCGAACTCGCGTAGTAGTCGAAGTACCCGCCCACGGGATACCCGTCCTCATCCACGTTGTCCAGCAAGAACCAGGTCACCGCGTCCGCCCCAATGGGCGTTGGCTCGATATCCGTCTGGAACGGATAGCGCAGTCGCACATTCCCCTCATCGTCGAAAACCGGATTGCCGGCATCATCGATCAGCGGGCTCGCGGCCAGGAAGGTCTCCACCGCGACCGCCACGTCGTATGCCGTCCGCGCCCCGAATCCCTCCACCACCGCGACGGTGAGATCCTGCAACCGGGCCAGGTTCTCTCCCTCCAGATCGCTCGGTAGCTGGAGGAACCGATCGCGTACCCACAAGGGATAGTCCTGCCCGGCCAGCTGCAGCGCCCCGGCCCCCGCACTCGAGACCGTTCCGGTCACCTGGTATGTGAAGCCCGCGCGCACTTTCTCCGGCGACCGTACCGACACCACATCCGCCTCCGGCGGCCGGCTCTCCACCACTACCGCGGCCAACTCCGCGCTCTCCGGATCGTTTTCCAGGCCCACCACCTCATACCGCTCGGGGATGAGGCTCAACACCTCGGCTTCCGTCAGCGCCCGCTCCTCCGATCGCTCCACAAACGTGTCGATCGCCTCTTGCAGGTCAGGAACGCCCGCCGCCTCGGGGCTCGCAAGATCTAACCGCGCGACCGTCGGGGCCGTCTGCTGCACCTCCACATCTCGATCAACCGACGCGGGCACCCCGAAGGAGAACAGCGCGCGTGGCGAACTCTCCACTGAGAACCGTGCCGTCACCTCGCGCCGGTCCAAGTAGGGCACGCCGTCGCCGCCCGGTGCGTCAAATCGCTCTCCGTCCGTCGCCAGCGCCGTCACCGTCTGCGACTGTTGCCAACCGCGAGTCGTGTAGCGATCGTAGGTCGCGCCGCGCAACAGCCCCGGCTCCGGCGAATCCACCCGCAGCACAATCTGATCACCAGGGTTGATGTCCCCCTGCAAGACGAACACATCGCCAAAGGCGTGGATCGGCGCGCCCCGGGCCGAATCGATGCCGCTAAACAGCCGCGCGAACTCGTCACTCAGATCGCCGAACGGAGACGTCACCTCACTCCACACACTGTTCAAGCCGTCCGACTGGTCCGGGCGTGGCAGCAGCCGCGTCACCAACATCAGACTCGCCACCGCCAGCACCGTCGCCGCCAGAAACGTCAGGCTGATGAAATCGGGAAACTGCGCCCCGTCCGCGCGCCACCGTTCCATCCGCCTCAGCAAGCTGCTACGCATCACCAAGAGCACCGCCCCCGCGGCGAAGAACGCGAAGTTGGCGTCCCATTGCTTGCCATCCAGATAGCTCACGTTGATCGAGAGCATGACGCCCATGGTCACCAACAACAGCCAGGGACTTCTGCCTCGCAGCATCGCAAACGACCCAAAGAACACCAGCAACCACGCCGCCACCACCAAGAACAGCACGAACGGCAGATTGTCCGTGGTGATCCCCGCGTTGAACGCTTGGGTGAACCAGTCCTCCAAGCGGAACCACAGATCCTCGAATCGATCAAAGAAGAACGGCTGACCCTTCACCGACTCCGTCGTCAATACCTGCCAGACGACGACAACGGCGCCGACGGGAAGACTGACCAGCGCACCCAGGCTCCAGTGCAACGGCGACACGGCCAGCAAGGCCGCCACGATCAACGCCAGGAATCCCACGAATCGAAGATCTGGCGTGTCGGCCACCCAGCCCGCTTCTGTGATGCTGTTCATCACCGGGAACGTCACCAGCAGCACGGTCAACGACGTGATCGACCACTCCATCCCCCGCCACCACGTGGATCGCTGGGTCGACGTCAGCGCGGCGCGCTCGCGCGGTGCGGATCGAACCAACTCCGCGGGGTCGAGGGACGACAGAGCCGCTCGCGTCGTCATGGCCGCGCCCACCCTCTGGCGGAACGCTGCACCGCTTCGGCCGCCTCCCGCTCCACGCGTGATCCAGCCCCATCGACATCGCGCGCCTCATCGAGACCGTTCGCTCCGCTCCCCCGCGGCAAGCCGATCATCAGCCCGCCCTCGCCGATCCCGCGGCCACCTCCACCGGAAACGAGCACTGCGGGCAGCGAGTCCCCTTGCCGGACGCGGTTCACCTGCACTCCCGCTCCGCGAATCTGCGCCTCGATCAGGTCCGCGCCCGCCCGCCCGCCAAACGATTCCAGATCCAGCTGCACCACCGCCGCCTTCACCCCCCGCTGACTCAACGATCGCAACGCCGAAACCCAACGCTCATCCGTCGCCGCCGTCACCACGACCAGCGTTGTATGTCGTCCCCAGCGCCGGGCCTGCTGGAACAACAGCGTCGAAAGCGGTACATCGCCTTCTGGCTTGGCCAGCGCCAGCAACTCCAGCATTCGCCCCAGTTGCTGCGTCCCGCGCTCCGGCTCCACCGACTGGAACCCCTGGCCAAACATCATCAACCCCACCGACCGGCTCTGACCCAGAAAGTGTCGCGCCACCGATGCCGCCGCCGTCACCCCATACTCCACGGTCGACTCATCGCCCTCGCCCGCGTGGTCGCCCGCGTTCAGATCTAGCACCACCCACATGTGTGAGGCGGGGTCCAACTCAAACGTCTTCACCAACAGCTTGCCGGTCCGCAACGTGCTCGGCCAATGAATCCGGTTCACACTGTCGCCATGCTCGTAATCGCGCAGGCCGGACGCGTTCGGCGTCACGTAGTGCGTCCGCCGGCGGAAGCGCCCCTCACCCGGCAGATTCGCGGGCGGCACCGAATATCCCGGCAGCTCCAACGGTCTCGGATAGACCAAGACTTGGCTCGCCTTGCCGAACGTCCGCTCCACATGAAACAGGTCGAACGGGTCCCCGGTGCGGACAATCATCGGTCCCAACGTGAACAACCCCCGACGGCGACACACCGTCTCCACCCGCCAGTCTCGCCGCCCTCCACGACTCAACGTGACCACATGCTTCGATTCATGATCCGGTAGGTCGGAAAGCTCCTCCACCTCCAACCACAACTTCGGGACCGGGAAATCGTTGGTGATCTCTAACCGCTCCACGATGCTCTGGCCCATCTGTACTCGATCCGCGTCCCGGGCCATCCGGATTCGCAGCCCCCGCCCGCTCAGCCAGGTCCAGCCGGCCGCGAGCAGCAGCCCAAACAGCAGCAAATATCCCAGGCGCAGTGGCAGCCAGAAGCTCGTGGAGAACCCGATCGCGAACACCACGAACAGCAAGATAAAGACGAGCGTCAGAACGCGGCGGTCCCCAAACGTGGCGCGGTAAATCCGCCGCGGTCCCATACCGCCTCAGCTCACCCCAACCCGCGAACCGGGCACCGGGACCTGTTCCAGCACGTCTTCCACCACTTGCCGCGCATCCACACTCCGCACCTGGGCCGATGGACTGATGATGATCCGATGCCCCAGCGTGGAATAGGCCAGCGCCTTCACATCGTCCGGCGTCACGTAGTCGCGCCCCCCCAACAACGCGTGGGCTTGCGACGCGCGGAACAGCGCCAGCGAACCGCGCGGCGAGGCCCCCAGATACACCGCATCATGGCCTCGTGTCGAAGCCGCGATCTGCACGATGTACTGCTTGATCAGCGGATCGACCCAGATCCCCCGCACCTCCGCCTGCAGTTCCCGCACCGTCTCGTTCGAAACCACCGCGCCCAATTCATGGATCGGGTGCCCACCCTGCTGCCCCTCCAGCACCGCCACCTCGTCCGTCAGATTCGGGTATCCCAGGTGGATCCGCATCAAGAAACGGTCCAACTGCGCCTCCGGCAACGGGAACGTGCCCTCGTACTCAATCGGGTTCTGCGTCGCCATCACCATGAACGGCGTTGGCAACAACCTCGACACCCCGTCGACCGTCACCTGCCGCTCCTCCATCGCCTCCAACAGCGCCGACTGCGTCTTCGGCGTCGCCCGGTTGATCTCGTCAGCCAACACGATCTCGGCCTCGATCGGGCCAGGACGGAACTCGAAATCGCCGGACTTCTGGTTGTAAATCGACACCCCCGTCACATCGGACGGGAGCAGGTCTGGTGTGAACTGGATGCGGCTGAAGCGACACCCCGTCGAAACGGCCAGCGCCCGCGCCAGCATGGTCTTTCCCGTACCCGGCACATCCTCCACCAGCAAGTGACCATCACTGATCAGCGAAATCACCGCCTGGCGAACCTCCAGGCGCTTCCCCAGGATCACCTTCTCCACGTTCCCGATCAGTGCCTGGATCGTTCCGGCTGGGTCGTCTACCTGCGTTGTCAACGTTTCACCATCATTCCCGCGCACGCCAAAAGCGCACGCCATATCCGGCGATGGAGCCGAATGCACAGCCACCCCACGAACCCTTCTGGCATAGCCGAAGGGCCGTCTGAGCATAACATCCACGCCCACCCGTCATCCGTGGCGACGCGCGCTCCCTTCCTTGGCCGAGGCGCCACCCATGCTGCTTCTCTGACCCAAGTTTGGGACGATGCTAGAGTAATCGTCGCAGAGGGTACGGGGCGGCGTCAGGTTTCGATCACACCGTGCAGCAATCGACACGTGCGCGCGTTCAGCGCGCGACGGCCGCCCGTTCAGTGACACTGCTCGCCCTCCTCCTCGCGGGCATCCTCCTCGTGGCCTGCACAGCGACACCCGCCGAGCCCGCCCAATCCGAGCCCCGCCGCAACCAGCTCACTGTGGATGAGATCCTCGCCCTTGAGGACGATGGGGCCACGCGCCCGACCGTCTCCAGTACCCCCGAGGGGACAGAGCCCTCCGACGGACTCCCCACGGAGGAATCACTTCCTGCCGAAACCGCGCCACCGCCTGCCACCCCCGCATCCGATTCAGAAGCAGACCTCGTCCCCTCGATCGACGAGGCCCTCATCTTCGTCGAACCCCAGCAGGTCCGTCAGGGGTCCAGCTTCCTCATCGCCGTCGACTCCGCCGCCGCGGGCGCCGCCTCCGTCGCCTTCGCCGGAGAGTTCTTCTCCTTCGTCCGCGAGGGCGACCGGCTCTTCACCATCCTCCCCATCGAGGCGAATGCCACGCCGGGGCCCCTCAGCTTCGTTATTGCCGTCGCCGATCGCCAAGGCCGCCCCGTCCTGCAGCACGAGGCCACAATTGAGGTGCTTCCCGCCAACTGGATCATCGAGGTCGTCGAGATTGACGCCACCAACGCCCGCCTGCTCGATCCCGAAGTCATCGCCGAAGACCTCGCCGTTCGCAGCGAAGTGCAGCAGTCCAAAACCCCTGAGCGCCTCTGGGATGGCTTCTTCCGCACTCCCACGGCAGGGGTCATCACCTCCACCTTCGGCGTCCAGCGCTCCTACAACAACGCCACCCCCACCGACTATCACACGGGCATGGACCAAGCCGGCGCCCTCGGCGAGCTCGTCGTCGCGCCCAACGACGGCATCGTGGCCTGGGTCGGCGAAACTGAGCGACGCGGGCGCGGCGTCATCATCGATCACGGCGGCGGCGTCTTCACGACGTACTGGCACCTCTCCTCCTTCCGTGTCGAGCCCGGCGCCCCCATCGCCCGCGGTGCCACTCTCGGCCGGATCGGCAATACCGGTCTCAGCACCGGCCCCCATCTGCACTGGGAAATCGTGATCCACGGGGTCCCCGTCGATCCCCTCCCCTGGATTCGCCAAGCGGAAGTGCCCGACCCCTTGGCCACCTTCAACCCCGCGACCGCCATCAATGCACCCCAACTCCCCACGGAACTTACCCCCACCGACCCGGATCCGAGCGAGAATGAGCAATCGCAAACAACATCCACCGCCACCACGGGCTAAGATCAGCCAGGCGGAACGGTCGACAGGTCGGTTGATGCCCAAACCCACGCGTGAACGCTTGGTCCCGCGCGCTCAGCGCGCAAGCCGGAGCCGACGACGCTGGCTCCTCCTAACCGCGCTCTCGCTCGTGGCCTTCATCTTCGTTGCCTGCGGCGGCGACGCGCCCGACAACTCCAAATCTCCCGCCGATCTCCCCAGCGATCCGGTCACGAGCCTCGGCGCGGACGATTCGTCCGGCGCTGCCGCCGCCGATGGAACGAGCCAGATCGGCCCCGCCAGCGAAGGCGCCACCCTGGCGACGGATCCTCTCATCTTCATTAGCCCCCGCGAGATCCGGCAAGGCGAATCATTCGTCGTCGCCGTCGACGCCCCGGGTGCCGGCTTCGCTTCCGTCGCCTTCAACGGTCAGATCCTCTCGCTGCTGCGCGAAGGATCCCGCTTCTTCACCATCCTCGGCGTCGATGCGCTCACCCCTCCGGGCCCCTTGCCCCTCATCGTCTCCGTCGCCGACTCCGTCGGCCGTCCCGTCGTCCAACGCGAATCCCTCGTCACCGTCACGGACGCGCAGTGGCAGATCGAAGTCATCGAACTCGACGAATCGAACTCCGATCTCCTTGACCCCTTGATCATCGCCGAAGACGCCGCCATCCGCTTCCCCGTCCAACAAGTCGAAACGCCCGAACGCCACTGGAACGACATCTTCGACCCTCCCTCCACCGGCGTCATCACCTCCAGCTACGGCTTCCTCCGCTCCTATAACCAGCGTGCGCCCGAGGAGTATCACAGCGGACTCGACTTCGGGGCCGAAAACGGTGCCCCCGTGCTCGCTCCGAATGCCGGCGTCATCGCTTGGGTCGGACAGACGCGGCGGCGCGGCAACGGCGTCCTCATCGACCACGGAGGCGGCGTCTTCAGCGGCCATTACCACATGTCCGAAGTCTTCGCGGAGGTGGGACAGGTCATCAACGCCGGCGAATTCCTCGGGCGCGTTGGCGCCACCGGGCTCGCCACCGGACCCCACCTGCACTGGGAGATCGTCGTCCACGGCGTCACCGTCGATCCGGTGCAGTGGATCCGCCTCCTCAATTTCCCCGATCCACTCGCCGAGTTCGACGTCAGTCAGGCCATCCAAGGACCCAACCAGCTCGACCGTTAGCGCGAGCGCGCCTCGCGGAGTGCCTCTTGCACCAACGCCGTCGCCACGATCGAGGCCGTCTCCGCCCGGAGCGGCCGCGGCCCCAGCGACACCGGCTGCCAGGCATTCGCCGCGGCGGCCTCCGCCTCCGCCTCTGTGAACCCGCCCTCCGGACCCACCAGCAACTCCACCGACGTTGGCAACCCCTGCTCACGAAACAGATCGGGAATCCAGCGCGTCCGCTCCCGTTCCGAAGCGAACAATCGCAATCCCCCCGGCTCCGGCGATCCCCCCACCAGATCCAGTAGTTCGACGGGATCCTCCACCAGCGGCCGGCGTTCCCGCCGGCACTGCTCTGACGCCTCCGTCACGAGGCGCTTCCACCGCGCCGACCGCTCTCGCCCCTGGGACTGCGCCAACGATCGCGTCGCCCGCACCGGCCGGATCCCAAACACGCCCAGCTCGGTCGTCTTCTCCACCAGCAAGTCAAAGCGCGGCGCCCGCACGATCGACGGACACAACCACAGCGGCGGCGGTGCATCCTCCATAATCTCGCGCGCCTCCAGCACCTCCGCTTCCACCACATCGGAGGTCAACCGTTGCAATTCCACCCGGAAGACACACCCGCTCCCCTCGTGCACGACCTCCAGATCATCGCCGCGGCGCAGCCGCAACACGCGCCCCAACCGATGCACACTGGCGCCCCGGATCGCGATCGATCCCCCCAGCTCTCTGCCCTCTAGAACGGACGCATCATCCAAATCCGTATCATCAAGGAACAGACGCGGAGCGCGTGGTGACAATTGCTCGCCACTCACCATCAGCTTCGATCTCCAATACGTTCAGCGCCGTCTCACGAATCGCCGCCTCGACACGTTCAACCTGTGAATCGATGATCCCGCTCAGCACGCAGATTCCGCTCAGCCGCGTCACCGCGCACAATGCCTCCATGTGCGAGGCCAGGATTCCCGCCGTGATATTCGCCACGACCAGATCATAGGAACCGCCGACAGGGGGCGTCGTGCCCTTTCGCACATGCACCACCTCCGTCATTCCATTCAACGCCACGTTCTGTTCCGTCGCCATCACCGCCAACGCATCCACATCCACGGCGTCTACCCGCGACGCACCCAATCGCGCCGCCGCACACGCCAAGATCCCCGATCCGCAGCCAAAATCCAAGACCACCGCCCCGGTTTGCAGATGCCGCTCCATCTGAGTGAGCGCCAAACGCGTCGTCTCATGCTGCCCGGTCCCGAACGCCAACCCCGGCGCCAAGTCCGCCACGACCTCCCCCGGCCTCGCCACGTAGTCGATCGACGTTGGCCGGATCACCAGCCGCCCCGTTCGCACAATGCGCACGAAAGCGTGCCAGGCCGTCTCCCAGTCCTCGCGTAGCAACACCCGCGACGAAAGTCGTGGTGCGCCCGCTCTCCAATCCCCAGCCTCCGCCTCCGCCTCCAACGCCGCCGCCACGCTCGGCTCCAGCCCCGGCCAGTCCCTCGCCGGGACGTAGCCACTGACGCGCGCTTCCGCTTCCGGCGAGAACGAAGCGACTCCGAACTCCTCACCTTGCTCAAAGGGCATCTCCACGCTGGTCCCAGACACAATGAATCGATCCAGCACCGCTTGCGCCCGCTCCGCCTCCGCCAAACACACGGTCAGCGCCACTTCCACCCATTCATCCGCGATCATCTCCGGGCCAGGTGACGGGTTGGTAGACACAACTACGTTGCGGTGAACGCGCCCTTGATCCGCGAGAACAAGCCATCGTCGTCGCCCTCTCCGGTCCCGTCTCCCAGCGTCTCGGCAAGCTGCTCCAGAAGCACGCGTTGATCGTCGGATAGCTTCTTCGGAACCCGCACGTCCACATTCACGATCATGTCCCCCCGCCCGCTGCCCCGCAGATGCGGCACCCCCGCCTTGCGCACCCGGAACGTGGTCCCGTGTTGCGTCCCGGCGGGCACTTTCACGTCCGTCGGTGACCCGTCGATGGTCGGCACCTCCAACTCCGCGCCCAGCGTCGCTTGCGCCAGGTTCAGCGGCAGCCGCAGCAAGAGGTCGTCCCCGTCTCGCTCAAAAATCTCGTGGCCCTGGACCCGCAATTCCACATAGAGATTGCCCGAGGGACCGCCGTACAGTCCGGCATCTCCCTCACTCGTCAGGCGCATGTGGGAGCTGTTGTCCACGCCCGAGGGGATCTTCACCTTCAAGCGGCGATTCCGCTGCTCGCGGCCCAGCCCCCCACAGTTTCGACAGGGATCGGAGATGATCTCCCCCTCCCCTGCACAGCGATCACAGACCGAGACGTTGACGAACTGCCCAAACACACTGCGCTGCGCACGGCGCACCTCGCCCGATCCCTCGCACTGCGGGCAGATCGTCCGCTCCGTGCCCGGCTCCGCGCCGCTGCCGCTGCAGATCGAGCAGTTCTCCATGCGACTGACCTTGATCTCACGCTCGGCCCCGAACACCGCGTCCGTGAAGTCCAGATCCAGACCGACGCGCAGATCACCCCCGCGCGTCGGGCCCCGCCGCCGCTGCCGTCCGCCAAAGAACGCATCGAAGATGTCGCCGAAACCGCCAAAATCGAATCCCTCGAACCCCTGCGAGGGACCAAAGTCCGCTTTCATCCCCAGTTGGTCGTATTTCGCCCGTTTCTGGGGATCCGAGAGGATCTCGTACGCCTCGCCGATCTCCTTGAATCGATCGGCCGCGTCCGCTTCGTTGTTGCGGTCCGGATGGAACTCCATCGCCAGCTTCCGGAACGCCTGCTTGATCTCCTCCGGTGAGGAGCTCTGCACGACACCCAGAACCTCGTAGTAGTCCCGCTTCTTCGCTGCTGGCATATTGACCTCAGTGCTGGCTTCGCGACCCCGGTGTTAGGCCGAGCCAACTCAACGAATGCTGAAAGGCCCGCCTGCACGGACCCCTCGCCTCTCACGCCGGATCAGAGACCCGGGACTGCTTCCGTCATGCCCCTGAGGACACTCCCTTTAACCTTAGCGCAGGTTCAGCCCCACCCTCTGTCATCCCCTGGGGCTTAAACCTCCCGGAATTCCCCCTCCACCGTCTCCGCCTCATCCCCCGACTGCGCATCGCCGGTGCCGTCCGCCCCGTCTTCGCCCGGCGCGCCAGCGGCTCCGGGCTCTTGAGCCTCCTGGCTGTAGACCGCCTCGCCCACCTTCATCAGCGCCTCATTCAGATCGGCCACCTTTGTCTCAATCGCCGCGGCGTCCACCGGATCCTTCCCCAGCTCCTCACGCAGTCCGTCGATCTTGGACTGCAACTCCACCTTCATCTCGTCGTCAATCTTGTCCTCTTGATCGCGCAGCAACTTCTCAGCCCCATACGCCGCGTTGTCCGCCCGGTTCGTCACCTCAATCGCCTCGCGACGCTGGCGGTCCTCCTCGGCGTGGACCTCGGCATCCGCCCGCATCTTCTCCACCTCTTCGTCGCTCAGACCGGACGCGGCCTGAATGGTGATCTTCTGCTCCTTGCCGGTCCCCTTGTCCGCCGCACTCACATTGAGGATGCCGTTCGCATCAATATCGAACGTCACCTCCACTTGCGGCATGCCGCGCGGCGCGGGCAGAATCCCGTCCAGGATGAAGCGGCCCAAGGAGTTGTTATCCGCCGCCATCTCCCGCTCGCCCTGGAGCACGTGGATCTCCACGGACGGCTGATTGTCCGCCGCCGTCGAGAACGTTTGCGATTTGCTCGTCGGAATCGTCGTATTCCGCTCAATCAGCGGCGTCCGCACCCCGCCCAACGTCTCAATACCCAGCGTCAGCGGGGTCACATCCAGGAGCAGGACGTCTTTCACCTCGCCCTTCAACACGCCCGCCTGAATCGCCGCTCCAACCGCCACTACTTCATCTGGGTTCACGGACCGGTTCGGCTCCTTGCCGAAGAACTCCTGGACCTTCTCTTGCACCATGGGCATCCGCGTCTGCCCCCCCACCAGCACAATCTCATCCACCTGATCGCGCGTCACGCCGGCGTCCTCTAGGGCCGCCCGGCAGGGATCCAACGTCCCCGTCACCAGGTCATCGGTCAGCTGTTCCAGCTTGGCCCGCGACACCGTCAGGTTGAAGTGTTTCGGCCCGCCCGCATCGGCAGTGATGTAGGGCAGATTGATCTCCGTGGACTGGGCCGACGACAGCTCAATCTTGGCGTTCTCCGCCGCCTCCTTCAGCCGTTGCAGTGCGTTCCGATCCTCCGTCAGATCGATGCCCTGCTCTTTCTTGAACTCCGCCACGAGGAACTCGATCACCCGTTGATCGAAATCATCCCCACCCAGTAACGTATTCCCGTTCGTCGACTTCACCTGGAACGTGCCGTCTCCGATCTCCAAGATCGAGATATCGAAAGTCCCGCCGCCCAGGTCGTAGACGGCAATGAAGTGCTCGTCCGTCTTGTCCAGCCCGTACGCCAGCGCCGCCGCCGTCGGCTCATTGACGATCCGCAAGACGTTCAACCCAGCGATCCGGCCGGCGTCCTTCGTCGCGTTCCGCTGGCTATCGTCGAAGTAGGCCGGCACGGTAATCACCGCGTCGGTCACCGTCTCGCCCAGATAGGCTTCCGCGTCCGCCTTCAGCTTCTGCAGCACCATGGCCGAAATCTCGGCCGGGCTGTAGTCCTTTTCGCCCATCTTCACCCAGGCATCATGGTTCTCGGAATTCACGACACGGTACGAGAGCGTCCCCATCTTCCCCTGGACCTCGGCATCGTCAAATCGACGCCCCATCAGCCGCTTCACGCTGAACACCGTGTTCTCAGGGTTCGTGATCGCCTGGCGCTTGGCGATCGTGCCCACCACCCGCTCGCCATCCTTGGTCTCCGCCACGACTGACGGCGTCGTGCGATTCCCCTCCGCGTTGGGAATCACCACCGGCTCCCCGCTCTCCATCACCGCCACCACGGAGTTCGTCGTCCCCAAGTCGATTCCGATGACCTTGCTCATGTGCGCTCTCCTATTGGCCTGACGTCGCGGTGCGGCGCCGTTGCTCATGGCTCGTCCCGAGCCCGTGTTGGTTCGTGTGAGACCGCACTACTGAGCCGATCCCGTCTCTGTGTCCGATGCTTCGCCATCGGATGCTCGGCCATCGGAGCCCGGCGCTCCTGGCGCTTCTCCGACCGGCTCCCCATTCCCCACGATGACGCGCGCCGGCCGCATCACGCGGTCCGCCAGCAAATACCCCTTTTGCAGCTGCGCCACGATCTGACCAGATGGGCCCGGCGCCTCGCCCAACGCTTCATGGAAGCGCGGATCGAACTTCTGATCCTCCGTCGCGATCGGGGACAGATCCTTGTGCTCGAGAAACTGATAGAACTTGCGCTCGATCATCTCCACTCCCTCCACCCAGGCCTCTGGGTCCGTGGCGTGATCGGCGGCCAGCGCCCGCTCGAAGTCGTCCACCACCTGGAGCAGATCGAGCAAGACCGCCGCCCGTGCCCCGCGCACTCGTTCCCCGGTCTCCTGCAGGGCCAGTTTCTTGTAGTTTTCCAGGTCTGCCTGGGCCCGCTGCCAGCCCCGCAGCCGCTCCGCCGACTCCTCACGCGCCTCCGCCAGTTCCGCCTTCAGCGCATCGATTTCAGACATCGGCACTTCACTCTCGGATGCTTCGATATCGTCAGACGAGCCCGTCTCCCCTTCGGCTTCGGCGTCGGTGCCCAACACGGCTTCTGGATCGCCCGCTGAATCTCCACCGGCCTCTGCACCTGAAACAGCCATGGCGCCAATTTCTCCAGCCGGATCCCGCCGGCCCTAAGGCATCACTCAAGTCACCGTCGGAAACGCTAGCCGTAGACCCGATCCATCATTTCCTGCAGCAGCGTGCTCATATAGCCCACGCTCGCCACGGTGCGTTCATAGGGCAACCGCGTCGGCCCCAGCACTCCAACGAACCCCGTCGGCTCCGACTCGAAGCCGTACGAGGCCATCACCACCGTGCAATTCTGCAGCTCATCTGCACTGTTCTCGCCACCGATCACCACCCGCACCCCGGAACGCTCCAAGGCCTCCCGCGGCACCACCTGTTCCAACGCATGCCGGTCTACCAGGGACATCACATTCAGGGCCCCGCGCTGGTCGGCCTGGAATTCCGGCTGCGACAGTACCCCGCTAATCCCCTCGATCCGCGGATCGATGTCCCGCAACGTCTCATCGTGCATCACGCGGCGCAGCGTCGAGACCACGGACCGCTCCAGCGGATCGTCTGGATCGGGTTCGCGATCGAGCTCCCGGTTGGACTTGCCCGCGAGCTGTTCGTTCACCCGATTCGTCAGCGCTGGCAAATCAGCGGCGTTCGTCCCTTCTGGCAACGTCACCAACTGCTTGAGCACCCGCGCCTCCTGCAGGACCACGATCATCAACGCCACCAGCTCTTGCAATCCGATGAGCTGAACCTGTCGCACCCGCAACTCACGCGCCCGGGGCGGCGCCACGATCGCCAACAATCCCAAGGACCGCGCCAGCAACGCCGCCGCCAGGTTCAACCACTCATCCAACTCCGGCGCGGACTGGAAGAACTGGTGCCGGATCGTCGCCTTCTCATCGACCGTCAGATCCACCTGTCCCATCAACGATTCGACGAAGAACCGGTACCCCTCGTCCGAGGGCACCCGGCCGGCCGAGGTATGAGGGTGCGTCAGAAGCCCCTCCCCCTCCAGCACCTGCATCTCGTTCCGAATCGTCGCCGGCGAGGCGGGAAGATCGTACTTATCGCGGATCGCCTTGGACCCCACCGGCACCGCCGTCTCCACGTACTCGTGAACCACGAGTCTCAAGATCCCAGCGCGTCGTTGCGTCAGCGGTTCCATGCCCCGGCTCTCCGCTTTAGCACTCTCATAGTGAGAGTGCTAGTTTCACTCCATCGATCGTACCAGGAAGCGATTTTCACGGTCAACCAACGCCGGACGCCTTCCGCGCTACATAGTCCACGATTGCTCCAATCCGGCGCTGGCAAACACGGACTAAAGCCGCGAAGCTACAGGCATGCCAGATGGCGACAGTCCCTCTCCCGAACCGAAGCGCGTGGTCATTACCGGCCTCGGGGCCGTCACGGCCGCGGGACCGACAACGCCCGATCTCTGGACTGCCCTACTCGATGGCCGCAGTTGTGTCAGCCCCGCATCGTCGCTTGGCCTCGGACTCACCCGCGATAGCGATACGAGCTGCGGGCACATCGCGGACTATCAGAGTCCCTCCGCCATCCCCGAACGCGTCAAGACGACACTCAGCCGGAGCGCGCTCTTCGCGCTCGACGCCAGCATCCAAGCCGTCACGGACGCCCAAATCTCCTTCAACCCGGACAATGCCTACCAGGTTGGGGCCATCATCGGGACGGCCCACCCGGGAGCCGGCGCGACGGAGGACGGGTGGCCCTTCCTCAGCAATGGACTCGCCGGAGTCACCACCGGCCTCAACATCGCCGGGCCGTCCTTTAGCGTCTCCGCGGGCGGGGCCTCCGGCGCGATCGCCATCCTCCAAGCAGCCAACCTGATCCGCTCCGGGGAGGTGAGTGTCGCCATCGCCGGTGGCGCGGAAGCCCCCCTGACCCCCGAGGTCTACGCCGCCTACCAATCGGCGGGGCTCCTCTCCACAGACCCAGACGGTGAACAGATCCCCTTCGATCGACGCCGCAGCGGCGCCCTTCTCGGAGAGGGGGCCGGCGTCCTTGTCCTCGAAGAGCGCGAGATCGCCGCGCAGCGCGGCGCGCGCGTCTACGCCGAACTGGTGGGCGGCACGCAGACCGCCGGGCCACGCGCCGATGGCGCGCCCCCCACCGATGTGGACATCGCCCGGCGCGCCATCGGCAACGCGATCCGCGACAGTGGCAAGTCCCCGAACGAAATCGATCTCGTGCTCACCGCTGGCACCGGCACGATCGCCGGGGACAAGCGTGAGACCGACATCCTCGAACGCTCCTTCGGCGCGCGCGTCCAGGACCTCTATGTCACCGCGATCACACCCACCATTGGCTACACGATTGGCGCCGCCGGTGCGCTCGCCGCCATCGCCGCCACCCTGGCTATTTCCGATGGCATCACCCCACCTCACGCCACCTATGCGGAGGCCGATCCCGACTGCAAGCTCGACATCTCACGCAAAGCCCAACGCGACAACCTCTACGGGTCCGTCGTCAACGCCTACAGCGCGCTGGGCCAGAACGCCTCACTGCTGATCATGAAACACCACGCCGAGACTGGAGACGCCATCCCGGTCCTGTAGCCAGCCCATCCTTGCACTCTCCACCAGCGCACTCGGACCTTCGAGTGCCGAACGAATCGAGCCCCCACGATGGACATCGCCTGGATCGGTCACGCCGCGTTCCGGCTCCGCGGTCGAGATGCCGCCGTCGTCATGGACCCCACGCCATCCAGCACCGGTTTTCGCCTCGGCCGCCCTCAGGCCGACGTTGTCACCATCTCCAACGACGCTGAGGCGCACTCCTGGGTCGACGGCGTCGGCGGCGATCCCCGCCCCCTGGACGGCCCGGGCGAATACGAGGTCAAGAACGTCCTCGTGACCGGCGTTCCCACGCCTGGTCCATCAGCGACCCGCCGCAACATCGCCTTCATCGTCACCATTGACGAAATCGTCGTCGCCCACCTGGGCGACATCTCCGGTCCCCCATCCGGCGACGCCCTGGAAGAGCTCAATCGCGCCGATGTCCTGCTGATTCCCATCGGTGGGCACGGTCATATGGACGTCGAAACCGCCACGAAGATCATGGGCCTGCTCGACGCCAAGCTCGTCATTCCCATGCTCTACAAGACCGGCTCCGAAACGGCCGAGCTCGACGGGATTGAGGCGTTTCTCAAGGCCACCGGCGCCACGCTGCCCGAAGAGCCCGAGAACCACATCAACATCGCGTCACGCGACGTTCCGGAAAACACCACGATCATGGTGCTCTCTCCGCGCGGAGAGATGGACTAGGGCTCGTCCAGGTCGGTTCGATTTCTGAGCCGACGGGCACCTGAGCGCGCGCCGAAGCGGCCGGTTCCGGCCCTCGCGCGGTCAACCCAGGCTACGCGTCCGCCGTCGCCAGACTCTCCAGGAACTCTTCGTTCGTCTTGGTCCGCGACAGCCGGTCCAGCAACCGCTCCGTCGGCTCCGTCTGGCTCGCCCCCGAAGAGCTCAACATCGACATCATCCGCCGCAGCAACCACACCTTCTGAATCGCCTCGGCCCCCAACAGCAGCTCCTCCCGCCGCGTCCCGCTCGCCGCGATGTCGATCGAGGGGTAGACCCGCCGCTCCGCCAGCTTGCGATCGAGGCGCACTTCCCAGTTGCCCGTCCCTTTGAACTCCTCAAACACCACGTCGTCCAGACGGCTCCCGGTATCCACCAGACAGGTCGCGATAATGGTCAGACTGCCGCACTCCTCCGCTTTCCGCGCCGAACCAAAGAAGCGCTTCGGCGGGTACAGCGCGATCGGGTCAATGCCACCGGAGAGCGTTCGCCCGCTGGGCGGCATCTCCAGGTTGTAGGCCCGCGTCAGCCGGGTAATCGAATCCATCAAGATCACTACATCGCGGCCACACTCCATGAGCCGCTTCGCACGCTCCAGCGCCATCTCCGCCACCCGCGTATGGTCCTCCACCGGCTCATCAAACGTCGACGCAAAGACCTCCCCATGCACCGTCCGGCGCATGTCGGTCACCTCTTCCGGCCGTTCGCCAATCAGCACGACCATCAAGTGCGCATCAGTGTGGTTCGTCGCCACCCCGCGCGCAATCGACTTCAATAGCATCGTTTTGCCCGCCTTCGGCGGCGATACGATCAGCCCGCGCTGCCCACGCCCCATCGGCGCGACCAAGTCGATCAAGCGACCTGAAAGCTCCGTCGGATCGTCGACCTCCAGGAAGAACTGCTCGTGCGGGAAGACCGCGGTCAGATTCTCAAACAGGGGGCGTTCCTTCGCCTCGTCCGGTGACATCCCATTCACCAGATCCACCCGCAGCAGGCTGTAGTACTTCTCCCCCTGCTTCGGCGTCCGCACCGCCCCCGTGACATAGTCACCGATCCGCAACCCGAACTTCCGCACCTGCGACTGCGACACATACACATCCGAGGGAGATGGCAACAAGGTCTCGCCCCGCAGGAAGCCGTAGCCATCGTCCACCACGTCCAGGACGCCGCCCGCGAACAGCGCCCCATCGCTCTCGCTGCTGGCCTGAAGGATCCGAAAGATCAGCTCCTTCTTCTTGAGGCTACCGGCGCCCTTGACGCCCTTCTCTTTCGCCACCTCAATCAGATCGTCGCGGGTCTTCGATTCAAGCTCAGTGATATTCAAGATGTCGACCTTGCGCTCAATGATTCGCGGACGCCAGCGGCGCACGAAGGGCGCGGCGGGCGGGCAAAGACCTGAGCAAAATACGGGGGGATGTGGGGAGGGGTCCGCTTCATCCGAAGCTCGACCTCAACGTTACCCTGCGATCGTAGTGGAGCACCTCCCGAGAACGCAAGAGACCCACGCGCACTATTCACAACCTGCGACGCAGCCGATCCTTGCCCAACCCGCTTCAGGCGACGGGCGCCCCGTGCGCCTTCTCCCAATCCGCCAGAAACGCATCGATTCCTTTGTCGGTGAGGGGGTGCTTCACCATCTGCTTCAGCACCTTGGACGGCACCGTTGCGATGTGCGCGCCCGCGGCCGCACACGCCTGCACGTGCCCTGTGTGGCGAACGCTCGCCGCGATTAACTGCGTCGTCATGTGATACTGATCGAAGAGTTCCAGCGTCTCCCGCACCAAGACCATCCCGTCCTGCCCAATGTCATCCAACCGACCAATGAAGGGGCTCACGTACGCCGCCCCGGCGTTCGCCGCCAGCAACGCTTGATTCACCGAAAAGATCAGCGTCGTGTTGACCCGGATCCCCTCGGCGCTGACCCGGCTGATCGCTTCCAGCCCGGCTTCGTCCACTGGGATCTTTACCACCACATTCGGGTGCCAGCTCGCGAGCTCCCGCGCCTCTGCCACCAGCTCATCCGCCGTCCGCGACACGCACTCCGCCGAAATCGGCCCGTCCACGATCGCCGCGATCTCCTGGATCCGTTGCTGATACGTGACCCCGTTGCCACTCTCCTTCGCGAAGAGACTGGGGTTCGTCGTCACCCCGTCGCACACCCCCCAGCGCACAGCCTCCTGAATCTCCTCCACGTTCGCGGTGTCCAGGAAGATACGCATCGTACAGAACCCCTTCCGGCGGCCGGACCTGCCCGGCCTAGTACGGCTTCGTGACGGCGAGCGCCGCCGTCACCACGATCAAGATCAGCATCAGCGTACCGAAGACGATGGGTCCCCGGTCCGCAATCGTTTCACGTAACGCGTCGCTCACCTCACCGGTCTTCTGGGCCTGCAACGCCAGGAACCGGGCCCGGCGCAAGCTAGCCGCCATCGCCGGCACGCAGATGAACAGGATGACGAGGTACAGCACCTCCATCGTCAGCAGCCAACCCGTCGCAATGGGATCCACGTGGTCCGCCTGAATCGCCCCGAAGATCCCCGTCACCCCCGTCAGGATCAGACCCGGCAGCAGAATCCCCGCCTGATTGCGTCCCGCCTCCTGGAACGCGTAGACCTGCGCCATCAGGTCGTCGGAGCTCCAGGACCGGTAAAGCGGCATCATCGTCGCCCCCGCCCCCGCCAAAAACACGAACAGCGACACCATATGAATGAGACGGAACGCCTCGTCCTCAGACACTGGTACGCCTCTTCTACTGGTCGACTCGCCCGCTCGTCACGGCAGGACCGGGCGATGCCCAACGGCCTGTCTTACGAGCCTACCGAGCGTGAGAAAACGTCCGGCGCCCTACGACCGCACCGGCTCCGACGCCAACGCATCCGGCACCGGATTGCTCCGCGTCATAATCGCCGCCATGAACGCCGCGAACAACGGATGCGGTCGTCCCGGTCGTGATCGCAGCTCCGGATGAAACTGCGACCCCATCATGAACGGGTGATCGCGCAGCTCACAGATCTCCACCAACGTCCCGTCCGGCGAGGTACCGCTCGCCACGACTCCACCCGCCTCCAGCTCCTCGCGGAACGCATTGTTGAACTCCCAGCGATGCCGGTGCCGTTCATCCACCTGCGTTGCACCTTGGGGTGCACCCAGTGAGCCAGCGCGGTAGGCCTCGGAGGCTTTGCTCTCCGGCTGAATCACGCAAGGATATTGCCCAAGCCGCATCGTGCCCCCAAGATTCTCCACCCCTTCCTGCTCCTCCAGCAGCGAAATCACCGGATACGGACTTTCCGGATCGAACTCCGTCGATGTCGCCCCGTCCCACCCCATCACATTCCGCGCGAACTCAATCACCATCTGCTGCATGCCGCGGCACAGCCCCAGGTACGGAATCTCATGCTCTCGCGCGAACTGCGCCGTCAGCACCTCACCCTCCACCCCTCGCTCCCCGAATCCGCCTGGCACGATAATGCCGTCCACGCCGTTCAACTCTTGCGCGATGTCGCGCTCCTCCAGCCCTCCCGACTGCACCCAACGCACGTCCACCTCCGCCCGGTGCTCCACTCCGGCGTGAATCAGGGCCTCCCGCACGGAGAGATAGGAATCCTGAAGCTCCACATACTTCCCCACCACCGCCACGGTGACGTGCCGTGTGGGGCTACGCAACTCCTGCACCCAATCGCGCCATTCCCGCAAGTCCCGATCCGCCGCCTTCAGCTGCAACTTCTCCACGACCAGATTCGCCACCCCCGCATCCTCCAGAATCTGCGGCACCTGGTAGATGCTGGGTGCGGTCTCCAGCGGCACGACCGCCCGCGGCTCTACATCGCAGAACAGCGCGATCTTGTCCTTTACCGACTCCTCCACCGGCTGTTCCGTCCGCGCGATAATGATGTCCGGCTGGATCCCCATTGACCTCAGATCGCGCACGGAGTGCTGCGTCGGCTTCGTCTTCAACTCCCGCGTCGCCCGCAGGTAGGGAATCAACGTGACGTGAATCGAAAGCACGTCGTCCCGGTTTCGCTCCGAGCGAATCTGGCGAATCGCCTCCAGGAAGGGCTGTCCCTCAATATCTCCGACCGTCCCGCCCACCTCCACAATCAGCACATCGCAGCCGGAGTTCTCCGCCAGCCCCACCACCCGCTTCTTAATCTCATTCGTAATGTGCGGCACCGTCTGGATCGTGCCACCCAGGAAGTCGCCCCGCCGTTCCTGCTCAATCACCGCCTGATGAATCTGCCCCATGCTCACCGACGACAAGCCCGAGAGGTCCTGGTCCAAGAAGCGCTCGTAGTGTCCCAAATCCAGATCCGTCTCCGCCCCATCCGGGGTGACGAAGACCTCTCCGTGCTGATACGGCGACATCGTGCCGGGATCCACGTTCAGATATGGATCCAGCTTCTGGACCGACACATTGAGACCACGGGACTTCAGCAGTTTGGCGACTGAGGCAGCCGTGATGCCCTTACCCACAGAGCTGACGACACCGCCGGTGATGAAGATGAACTTCGACATCTACCCCGCGAAACATTGTTGTGATCCGCGCTGAACCACTGAGCGCGAATTCGACCGTCTGTTCTAACGGCTCACTAGCGGGCATCGTATGAGTGCCCGGAACGGGGTGTCAACGAGTCCATCCCCAATACCCGCGCGCACTCGCCGTAAGTGTGTCGTTGACCACGCCTAGACCGTTATCCGTCCCCACACCACCCCCCAATCCACACCCAGACGGCTATCCCCCAGCGATGTTCACGAGCAACTCCACACGATCCCCGTCCGCCAGCACGGTCTCTTTCTTCGCCTGCGCATCGTTCACCACCACCGCAATCGCCTCCTGGTCCTGCGCCGAGAACCCCTCCTGGTCGATCAGATGCTGCGGGGTGATCCCCTCGAACCACTCGACATCCTGGTCCACCGCCTTACTCGTGGAGAGGTTGGCCAAGATCGGGAACATCTTGAAGTGAACCGCCATCAGGCATCGCGCCCTTCACTCCGCTCGCGCCGGCGAACGGGCAACTCGCGGGGAATCGAAATCGCCGCCAGTCTAGCAAGCGCCTCCGCTTCCGCAGCCCGCGCTTCGCGCAGCGCCGCCGCCCCCGCCGATCGACTCCCCGCCGACTGCACATCCCCCCCGGCCGGATAGGGGAACAGTGTCGCCAACCGCGACAGCGCCAACGCCGCCCCCCGGTACCCCTCCGCCACCACCTCCAACTCAGTCATTTCCTCCGCGATCTTCGACCAGAACTGCGCCGCCTCCCCCCGTCCCGCCGCCACCCCTTGCACCCGTACCGCATGTCCCTGCGCATCGACAGGGGAATCTCCCGACAGCACCGCGATCCAAGCGGTCAAGGCCTCCCGACTCCCGGAGCCAAGGGCCGCCTCTCGCGCTTGGGCGGCGGCCCGCTCCGGATGCGGCCGCGCTCGCGCCGTCATCGCCACCGCCAGCCATCCCGGTCGCACCCCGTCTTGGCCCAGTTCCGCGTACGGCAGCCACGGCCCCACCTGCTCGGTCAGCGGCCCGTCGATCCGGTACGCCTCGCGGGCGTCGTCATAGCCGACAATCAACCCGAACTCCCGACGACTCGCGCCCGCGTCTTCCGGACCGACCTCCCCACCCACCCCCGGCGCGTAGCCCGCACCAAACGCCACCACCGGATGGCCCGTTCCCAACGACGCCCTCAACCTTCGATCAAGCAAGAGCGGCCGCCGCCTCCGGCTCAGATCCCGCTCGTGGACCGTCGCCCGGATCCCCAGGATTCCCAACCCCACCTCCAGATCTGTCAAGCGCCGGCGCCCATACCCGGGCACATCGAAGGCCGCGCCCGCACCTCCGCTCGGCATTCCCACGCGAAATGCATCCCCCAACACAGCAGCCACCCAAAACGACGTGTCGGGCAACCCGAAGTGCCCCAGCACCCCCTGCACCGAGCCCAGTAGCGAGCTCCAATGCCACTCATACCGTGCCGGGATAAACTGCTCCGCCATGCTGCCAGCCTACGTCACCAGCGCTCTGACCCTGGCGGCGCAGCCGATCCCGCGAACAGACGTCCAACCGCCGACTGCTAACCTGAGTTGATTGACCCGGAGCCAACACTCAGTCAACGCGCTGCTCGCCAAATCGCGCCTAGCGCAGGGGACCCCATGATCCAAGACACCCCGTGGACCAGCCAAACCCTCGACAACGGCCTGCGCATCGTCGTCACCCCCATGCCGCAATCGCAGGCCGCCTCTCTCGCCATGTACGTTGGGGTCGGCTCCCGCGCCGAAGCCCGCGACACCCTCGGCCTCTCCCACTACCTCGAGCACATGCTCTTCAAGGGCACCGAGCAACGCCCCAGCGCCGCGCAGATCAGCTCCGAGATCGAAGGCGCCGGCGGCACCCTCAACGCCTTCACCACCAAGGAGCTCACCTGCTTCTGGAACCGCGTCCCCTACGACCGCATGGAACTCGCCCTCGACATCCTCTCCGATAGCCTCCGCCACTCCCTCCTCCAGGATGAGGAGATCGAGCGCGAACGCACGGTTATCCAGCAAGAGATCCGCCGCGCCAACGACGAGCCCGGCCAGAAGGCCTTCCAGCTCCTCTCTGACGCCGCCTACGGTGACCAGCCCATCGGCTGGGACATCGCCGGCGACCTGGAGAGCGTCGACGCCATCCGCCGCCAGGATCTGATCGACCACATCGCTGATTGGTACCGCCCGCACAACCTCGTGCTCGGCGTGGCCGGCAACGTCAACCCAGACCGCGTCTTCGAACTCGCACAGCAACACTGGGGCGACCACCAACCGCACGACGCCGGCACACCTCCCCCAGCTAGCCCAGATATGGCCGCCGATCGCGTCATCGTCGAGCACCGCGACATCGAACAGTGCAACCTCGGCATGGCCCTCCGTACCTTCCCCCGCGCTGACGACGACCGCTACGCCCTCTCGCTCTTAAACGAAGTCCTGGGGCGCGGCATGAGCAGCCGCCTCTTCCTGGAAGTCCGCGAACGTCGTGGCCTCGCCTACAGCGTGGGCTCCGGCACGGCCCGTTTCGCCGACACCGGCCATCTCAGCGTCGGCGCCGGCGTCACCACGGAGAACGTCAACGAAACCGTCGAAGTCGTCCTCGCCGAACTCGAAAAGCTCCGCGACGCCCCCGTCCCTCACGACGAACTCGAGAAAGCTCGCGAGCACGCCATCGGATCCTTCCGTCTCAGCCTGGAAACGGCCTCCGCCTGGACCCATCGCACCGCCGAAGCGCTCCTCTCCGAGAACGAGATTCGCAGCGCCGAAGAGACCGTCGCCGAGTACCGCGCCATCACGGCCGAAGACGTCCAGCGCGTCGCCCAACGCTTCATCCGCCGTGACAACGTCGCCATCTCCGTCGTCGGTCCCTACGACGACGCGAACGCCATCAAAGAAATGGTCTCCGCCTAACCCCTACAATCGTCCCCCACGATCGCGCGCGGAGACCCCATCCCCCGCGCTCAGCAAGGTGACCGCCATGGACTGCGTCCGCTCCCTGCTCCTCATCGATGCCCAGCAACCCCTGCCCAATTTCGTCCCGGACGCCACTCTCCTCAACCTTGGCGACCTCGATCCATCCGCCCGCCAAGCCGCCCGGGATCAGGCCCAGCAACTCATCGCGGCCGGACATCGCCTCTATCTCCACGTCCACGAAGTCCAGACGCAGCAGGTCCGCGACGACCTGCTTGCCTGCCTGATCGAAGGCGTCTACGGCGTCTCCATCCCCGGCCTGATCAGCGTCGCCAAGCTCAAGTACGTCGACTCCTTCCTCGAAGAGGCCGAACGCAACGCGGGTATCCCCGAAGGCCTCACCGCCATCGGCGTCTGGATCGACTCCGCCAAGGGACTCATCATCGCCAACGACATCGCCGGGACCTCCAGCCGCCTCACCTGGATCGGCGTCGATGAAGGCGCCCTCGCCTCGGAGATCGGCGTCGATGCCGACCCCGAAAGCGAACCGCTGGAGTACGCCTGGTACACCGTGGTCTTCGCCGCCCAGGCTCACGATCTCCCGGTCATCAACGGCGCCGCCCTCGATGTCGATACCGAGTCCGAGGTCGAAGCCGCCCAGCTCGCCCGTCGGGCCGGCCTCCGCGGCATGCTCACCCGCTACGAAAACGCCGCGCCTCGCTTCAACGACATCTTTCCGGAACCGCCACCGGAACAGGACGCCGAAGCCAAAGAGCCCCACGCCGGCTGACCTCTTCCCACTCACTCCGAACCTCATTGCGAGTGCCGCAGGCGCCCGCGCTGTTCCGCCACCGCGACCTGTTCGGTATGCTGCGCCCGCCGCGGTTCTTCTGCGCACAGATCATTGCTCGCAGAGAGCCATCGCGCCGCGAACCGCACCCTGGAGACTCACGGGATCCCAGCCCGGCTTGGAGTTATCAGATGGCCATGCACGTGATCCGCAGCATGATGTCCGTGCCCGGCATCCGCGACAAATTCATCGATAAGGCCCGCGACATCCCCGCCGATATCCTCAACTTCGATCTCGAAGACTCCGTCGCCTGGGACGACAAGCCCGCCGCCCGGGAAAAACTCGCCGAACTGCTCCCGGACTTCCCCGCCAAGGGCCGCATGCTCTTCGTTCGCATCAACGGCTACGACACCGGCCTCACCGAACTGGAGCTTGATGCCGTCGTCGGCCCCTGGCTCACCGGGATCAACATCTCCAAGGTCAACGACGCCGACGACATGCACCGCATCGATCACTACCTGACCTTCCTGGAGAAGACACGCGGCATCCCGGACGGCGAGATCAAGCTCATCCCCTGGATCGAAAACGCGACCGCCGTCGTCAACGCCTATGACATCTGCACGGCCACGCCGCGCACCATCGGCGCGGCTGTCGGCGGCGAGGACTACGCCGTCTCTATCGGCACCCGCCGCACGCCCGAAGGAAGCGAACTGCTGCAAGCCCGCAGCGTCACCGTCAACGCCTGCCACGCCGCCGGCATCGTCCCCATCGACACGCCCCGCGTGGACTTCAAAGACACCCAAGCCTTCGAGGACGAACTGCAATTCGTTCGCACCCTCGGCTTCCGCGGCAAGTTCTGCATCCACCCCACCCAAGTCGACCGCGCCAACGAAGTCTTCGCTCCCTCCGACGATGACAGAGACTGGGCGCGCCGGGTCATCGAACTCTACGAAGACGGCGTCAAACGCAACCTCGGCGCCGTCGCGATGGACGGCGAAATGATCGACAAGCCCGTCGCCGACCAGGCGCACGCCCTCCTCGCTTGGGTCGAGCGCATCAACGAGCGGGACGCCCTCCTCAACGCCTAGCCAGACCGCCTGGCCAAAACGACCGGCCACCTCGCAGCCCGCCGGCAACGGAACCGCATCCCCGTAACAGAAAGGAAGGCCCATGGCTCTCAGTGATGTCCGCGAAATCATCGCCGGTGACGGAGAAATCGGTGTCGAGATCGTCCGCAATGTCCGACGCTGGGTCGACGAGCAAGTCATACCTGTCGCCGACGAACTCGAACACCTCGGCGAATTCCCCGCCGACCTGCATCGCGACATGGTGGAGATGGGCCTCTTCTCCGTCACCTTCCCCGAAGAGTACGGCGGCCTCAGCCTCTCCTTCGAAACCTACTCCGCCGTCATCGAAGAGATCGCCCGCGGCTGGATGGGCCTCGCCGGCATTATCAACACCAACGTCATCGACGGCTGGATCATCGAAACCTACGGCACCGCCGCACATAAGCAGCGCTTCCTGCCCGGCCTGGCCAGCGGCGAACTCCAGGGCTCCTTCACCATCACCGAGCCCAATGCCGGCTCTGATGCACAAGCCATCCGCACCACCGCCACCCGCGACGGCGACGACTACGTCCTCAACGGCAACAAGCTCTTCGTCACCAACGGCGACCGCGCCGGCCTCTTCGTCACCATGGCCAAGACCGATCCCGACGCCCAACCCCGCCACCGCGGCATCAGCGCCTTCCTCCTCGAATCCGATACCCCCGGCTTCGAGGTCTCCCGCCTCATCGACAAGCTCGGCTACAAGGGTCCGCAAACGGCCGAACTCTTCTTGGAGGACGCCCGCGTCCCCGCCGCCAATCTCCTCGGCGACGAAGAGGGCCAGGGCTTCAAGCAGATGATCAGCGGCCTGGAGATCGGCCGCATCAACGTCGCCGGGCGCGGCACCGGCGTCGCCCAAGCCGCCTTCGACGCCGCCATCGTCTACGCCCAGCAGCGCGAAACCTTCGGCGTCCCCATCGCCCAGCACCAGGCGATTCAGCTCAAGCTGGCGGACATGGCGACCAACATCCGCGCCGCCCGCCTCCTCACCCGCGACGCCGCCCGCAAGAAAGACCAAGGCCTCCGCTCCGACCTCGATGTCGGCATGGCCAAGCTCTTCGCCACGGAGACCGCCGTCGAGTGCTCACTCGAATCCATGCGCATTCATGGCGGCGTCGGCTACACGAAGGAACTCAGCGTCGAGCGCTACTACCGCGACGCCCCCCTCATGGTCGTCGCCGAAGGCACCAGCGAGATCCAGCGCACCGTCATCGCCCGCCGCCTTCTCGAGATCTACAAGGTCGATGTCTGAGCCCCTGGCTCAGAACAGGAGATACGTCTGAGCCCCGCTCTGGGCACTGGCATGTGCCCAGAGCGAATTCAGCAAACCCAAGGGAGTCCCCGCATGCCCACGAAAGAACTCTTCGGCCGCTACCTAGAGCAATTCACCGTCGGCGAGGTCATCGAGCACTGGCCCGGACGCAGCATCACCGAAGCCGACGACCTCATGTTTTGCATGCTGACCATGAACCACCACCCCCTGCACTCCGACCGCGCCTTCGCCGCCGGCACACAGTTCGAGAAGAACATCGTCGCCGGTCCCTACGTCTACAGCCTCGTCTTCGGCATGACCGTCCCCGTCGTCAGCGGCAAAGCCATCGCCAACCTCGCCACCACCGACATGAAGCACAGCGCCCCCGTCTTCCACGGCGACACGCTCTACGCCCGTACGGAGGTCCTCGCCGTCCGCGAGTCCAAGTCCCAGCCGGACCGCGGCATCGTCACCGTCAAGACCTGGGGCGTGAACCAAGACGGTGTCGACGTCCTCGAATTCCAGCGCGCCGTCCTGGTGCCCAAGCGCGACTAGTTGAGCGCAGTTTCCGCACCAACCGACGCTCGCGGGATGCACCTATTCGTAGACGCGAGCAACCAGCTCCTGCGCTACCCACGCCTGAGGCCGGGAGTCGTCGACCGGTTCCACTATCCCTAGTCCCGATAGCTCCTCTAGAGCTTTTTTGGCCGTACTCGGATGACACCCGACGTACTTCGCCAGTTGAGGAACGGTCACAACCACGTTCTCTAGTACCAGGTCCACGGCAGGCACAGCAGCTTTCGATCCCGCCGAGCGCATCGCGAGTTCCTTGTACGAGGCGTACAACCCATCGACCACCTCAATCCGATCACGCGCATCCCGAACCTGGGTCGTGATCGCCCGAAGGAAGAACAGAACCCACTCCTCCCACGCACCTTCAGTGCTAACCCGCTTCAACCGCGTAACGTACTCATCTCGCTCGATCTCAAAGAAGGGGGAGAGATAGAGGACAGGTCGATCTAGGTCACCCTGACTGAGCAGATAGAGCGGGATCAACAATCGTCCTGTCCTACCGTTGCCGTCTTTGAAGGGATGAATAACCTCGAACTGATAGTGCTGGATCGCCACATCGATCAGCGCAGTAAAACTTGGCTTGCTCTCGATGAAGCGACTGAAATCATCCAGGAGAGGGTCGAGCTGCTCCGGTGGGGGCGGTACAAACCGTGCACCCTTGAATCCCCCCACCTCGCTCCCAATGAATACGGGCACCTGACGAACTTCGCCCGGATGCCGATCAGATCCGCGTACTCCCCGAAGCAACTCCCCGTGCAGCGAGCGGATAAGATGCAAGCTGAGAGGGGCACCTTTCTCCAACGCGTCGCGCCCAAATTGATACGCCCGGAAGTGGTTCTGAACCTCCTGGATATCCGCTGCTCGTACTGGATCTGTCGGCCGCTTGCCCGCCTCACTCAGAAGGACCGCCATCGGCTCCGTATAGGTCCCCTCAATTCGGTTGCTTGAAATTGCATCGCGCCATTCCAGGGGCCGCGTAATCAGCGCTAGATTCTGAGCACGCCTTGCCTGCCCGACCAATTCCCCGAGCTGCCCCCGAGCTTCAACCGCCGCGGCGAACGGAACGCTGCCAGGATCATAATCCGGAGGGAGCGGCGCCGGAACGAACGCCAGCGCCCGATCCTCACCGACCAGTATGTCGACGAGGTCTCCAGCAGCCTTGTTTGTGAACTCGGCTCGTTTCATTGAACGACACTTTCTGATCCGTTTTGACGTTGCTAGACGCCGTTCGTCATTCCGAGAGGAATCTTAGGATCTGATCATATCGGGATACAATTACAAAAACATGGCGATTTTATCGTTCGCTGGAGTTCTGAGATAAATCCGCGCGCGGATTGTCCATCCCCTACTCCACGACCACCTGCGTCTGATTCAGCCGCAGCAACGACACATCCGGCGACAGCCGCCAGCGCCCCCCCTCGAATCGCGCGTGCAGGGGCGGCGACTGCGCCTGCTGCGCCTCCGCCCCCCGACGCACGCCACCGTCCGTGATGTAGCCGTCCATCTGGAACTCCGCCTCATCCCCCTCGATCGTCAACGACCGGAAGCTGTTGAACTGGAAGCCCGGATCGGTATACGCCGCCGCCACCAACGCCACCGACTCCCGCACGTCCGACCGCTCCACCTCCGCCTGCAATTCCGTCGTGATCAGACCCCACACCGTGGCATCGTCCCCTGCGGCCAAGGCCAGGAAGAACGCCACCACCAGCGTCTCCAGCTCCCGCCGATCCTGCGCCTCCGTGCGCCCTGGCGCCTCCTCAGCAACCGCCGCCTCCGTAACCACCGCCTCGGCAGTCTCAGTGACTTCCGCCTCCGCCCCCTCATCGAGAGCCGCCTCGCTTGCCGAATCGTCACGACCTCCGCCGCCGCACGCAGCCGCCAGGAACCCCACAGCCAGACCGAGCGCCAGAAACCACGATCGACGTTGAATGTGCATTCTGGGATTGTCGCCAGCCCCGTACACCGGGTCAAACGAGCACTCCCATCTGGTCAGACCCGCTGCTTCGCGTCGGGGCGCCCGGCCACGCACATCAGGGTTTCCGCCACTCCGGAACGGCAGATCCTCTGCCTACCCTGGATCCACACCATGATCGATCCGCCCAACCTCACCCCCATCACGCGCTTTCAACGACAGACCCTCTCCCGGGTCCTCAACACGGTCGCCAACGGCGGCGGCGCCTCGCACTCGATGGGGCCAGATGCCTCGACGCCGAACACCACCTTCCACGAGCTCCTCGAAACGCTCGTTGACTCCGGACTCCTGCGTCGCAAGGAACACACCATCCACGACGCCAACCAGACCGGCACCCTGGTGCTCAATTACGGCGCCAAAGACGATATCAGCGCCCTCGCCGATGCCGCCGGATCCAGCCTCGGTGACCTCCGCAGCGAACTCGCCGCCCTCACTTCCAATGATGCCGTCTCTGCCCGCCTCGAAGAGATCGCTTCCGCGAAGAGGCCATCGACTTCGCCAAGCAAGGCCTCCTCCACCCCGACATCCCGGCCGTCCGCCAGCAGCAGGCAGCGCAAGCCTTCGCCACCGCCGTCCCTGACCTCCGCAACCTCATCCTCTCCGGATTCGAGCTCCCTGGAGATATCCTCGCTGGTGACGATGACGACGACTAGGTCGCCGAACCCTTAGATCGCCTCGCAGTCCTTGAGCTGCGCGATCTCCTCCCAGCCATATCCCAGGCCCAGCAAGATCGCCTCGGTGTGCTCCCCCAGCTCCGGCGCTGTATGCCGCGGCCTCACCGGCGTCTCCGACATCCGGATCGGCGATCCCACCACCCCCACTTCACCCAGCGATGGATGCTCGAGCGACGTGATGTAGTCATTCGCCAGCACCTGCGGATCGGACGTCACCCCGGCATAGTCGTGCACCGGTCCCGCCGGCACATCCGCTTCGGCGAGCAAGTGCAGCCACTCGTCTCGCTCCCGCTTCGAGAAGGCTTCGTCCAGCTCGGCAAGCAGCTCCAGCCGGTTCGCTAGCCGGTCCTTCTGCTCCACGAAGCGTGGGTCGTTCGTGAGATCATCGCGCTCCAGCGTCTTCGTCAAGGATGGCCACCAGCGCGGATCAAGCAGCCCGATCGTCAACGACTTGCCATCGCAGCCGCGGAAGTAGGCGAAGACCGGATTGCGACGCTGCGGCGACGGCGTCTGCGTCCCATCGCGCATGAACCCCGTCAGTTGCAGCCCCTGCAACGCCACCTGCGACCCCAACAGCGACGCATCCACATGCTGCCCCACCCCCTGCCGCTCCCGGGCCACCACCGCCCCTGCGATCCCCAACGCCAGCACCATCGCCCCCACCTGATCCGCCATCCCACCCATCACCGTCATGGGCGGCTCATCCGGTCCCCCACCCTGGTTCGACATGATCCCACCCATCCCCTGTCCGATCACATCGAACGACGGACGCCGCGCCATCTCCCCTTGCTCACCGAATCCCGTGGCGCTCGCCGTGATAATCAGCGGGTTGTACGGGCGCAGCGTCTCCAGATCCAACCCCAGACGCTCCATCACGCCCGGCCGGAAGTTGTCGACCACCACGTCGATATCCTTGACCAAGCGATAGAGGATCGCTTGCCCCTCCGGCTTTCGCGGGTCGATCGTGATCGATCGCTTGTTGCGGTTGTGCGCCTCGAAGTACGCACACCAGCCATCCGGTTGCAAACCCAGACTCCGCCCCAGATCGCCGTTCGACCGCTCCTCCACCTTGATCACGTCCGCACCCATGTCGGAAAGCAACACCGTGGAAAACGGCCCCTGCTGATAGCGGGTGAAGTCCAGGATCCGAATCCCATCCAACGGGCCTTCCATGCTCGTCACCTCCCCGGCCAATCGGGCCAATGTTCGTTTCTCCGTACCTCAGCGAGTTGGGCCGGCCAGCGCCGCCTCCTCCGCCTCGCGATAGTGGCTGAGCCCCAATGTCTGCGCGATCTCATCGATCGAAGACAGCCGCCGCTCACGCATCGAAATCCGCCCGGTCTCCTGGAGCTCCTCGAAGACGTTGCGCATCTCGCCGATCAGGGCCGTCAGCGTCCCCAACTGAATGACGACGGGGTAGCCCAGGGCCATGGCCTCTTCCCGCGTCAACATCGCCGAGTTCAGCAACCGTGGCGTCTCCGGCAGCAACTCCGCCGCCCGCTCGATATCCTCCCGCGACTTCAAGCCATCGATGAAGACCAAATCGGCGCCTTCGTCGCGGTACGCCAGACAGCGCTCCACGACCGCCTCCCAGCCCAAGGGCGCCAGCGCATCCGTTCGCGCGATCACGACCAACGCCGGATCCCGCCGCGCCCGCACCGCCGCCCGCACTTTCTGCGCCATCTCCCCCACCGGAATCACCTCTTTGCCATCCATGAAGCCGCAGCGCTTCGGCCAGACTTGATCCTCAATGTGCAGCGCCGCAACGCCAGCGCGCTCGTAGCGCTCCACGGTGTTCGTCACGCTCATTGGATTCCCGTACCCCGTGTCCGCGTCCGCGATCAGCGGCACGTCCACGGAGGCCGCGATCCGGCCCGCGTTCCCCACCATCTCGTCCAAACCGAGGAGGCCGATATCCGGCAAGCCGTAGGTGAATGCCGTTCCGAAGCCAGTCATATACACGGCATGATGCCCCGCCGCCACCGCGAACCGCGCCAACCCCGCATCCCAGACGAAGGGCGCCATGGCGCCGCCGTCCGCCATCAAGGCCCGCAACCGCGCTCCAGGATGTTCCGCTCCCCGACCTGCCATCGCAGCACTGCTCGCATCGGCATCAGCCATCGAAGTACTCCTTGCCCTGAACGATCAACCGTCGCGCCATCAGATCACCACTCGTCGATTCCGCTAGTCTACCCGCCGCTCTCCAGCCAATCCGTTCGGGGGCGACCGAGACCGCCTCTTCGACCCTGGAGCGACACATGGCGACCCGATCGGACCCCCCCCCCCCCCCCCCCCCCCCCCCCCCCCCCCCCC